>Ga0335069_10013348_pt1 | contig 11535 bp, 8 predicted proteins | sample Lox_Sample_11_FD_206714 | JGI IMG/M metagenome (GOLD analysis project Ga0335069, IMG submission 206714) | Soil microbial communities from Loxahatchee National Wildlife Refuge, Florida, United States - Lox_Sample_1.1 | ecosystem: Environmental > Terrestrial > Soil > Wetlands | place: USA: Florida...
CACCCGCCTGCAACGTGTCGAGGGGTAGCGTCGAGGAAGAGTTGTGCGGAATTGGAAACCGAAACGAGTCGGGAATTGCCGCTCGCTATTGTCGCTCGAACGCCGCCTTCACTTCGCTTAGCAACTCACGGCGACACAACACGTCGAGCGCGGTCATCGCCAGTGCTTTGGCACCGTCGATGACGGCGCGGTCGCCGGTCTCAGACGCGGCGCAGGCGGCGAACTCGGGTGAGTGTAGCGGAACGTGTGCGGGGCCGGCGGCGATCATGGGATGGATCGACGGGACGATTTTGCTGACGTTGCCCATGTCGGTGCTGCCGGTGACCGACGCCGGGACGTTGCGCACATCGTGCAGCGTGCGGCCTAAGCGCCGAAGATTCACGGCGTAGGCGGCGGCGAGCGGTTGGTTGGTGACCATGTCGGAATATTGCTCGCCGCGCCATTCGTACTTCAACTCCGCACCCGTGGCTTCCGCGCCGGCGCGGAAGCAGCCGAGCACGCGGGCTTTGAGCTTCTCCAGCCGTGATTCGCTGGCGGCGCGGACGTAAAACAGACCGGCGGCGAAGTCCGGGACGATGTTAGGTGCTTGGCCGCCGCTGGTGATGATCCCATGGATGCGCTCGGTCTCACGAATATGCTGGCGTAACTGCGCGATCCCGCTGTACGCGGTGATCAGCGCGTCGAGCGCGTTGATGCCGCGATGCGGGAAGGCCGACGCGTGCGCGGCTTTGCCGTGATACTCGACGGCGATGGTCGACACCGCCAAGACGTTCATGCCGGCCAGATCGAGACCGGCGGGGTGCACCATCATCGCGGCGTCGACGCCGTCGAAGGCGCCGCGTCGTGCCATGACGATCTTGCCGCCGCCGCCTTCTTCGGCCGGCGTCCCCATCACCACGACCGAGCCGCCGCTGTCGTGGACGACCTGCGCAAGCGCGGCGCCGGCGCCGGCGCCCGCGGTGGCGATGATGTTGTGGCCGCAGGCGTGGCCGAGGCCGGGCAGGGCGTCGTATTCGCACAACACCGCCACCCGCGGCGCCGCGGTTCCGAGACGTGCCACGAACGCGGTGGGCAAATCGAACGCGCCGCGCTCGACCGAATAGCCGGCACGTTCGAGGTAGTCCGCCAGCCAGCCGCTGGCCTGGCGCTCTTCGAAGTTCAGCTCCGGATGCGCATGAATGCGGCGGCTGAGATCGATCAGGACATCGCGTTCGCGATCGACGACCGCGCACGCGCGCTGCTTCAACTCTTCGAGTCGGTCACTCACAATCGACCTCATTCTTTGGTTGGCGGTGCGGCCTCGTCGACACTGAGCAGCCCTTGGGCGAGCGCCCGCACGTCTTCGTCTTCGTCGCTGGTTGCCTGCTGCATGGCGGTTCGCGCGCCATCGCCGCCGATGTCCGCCAACACGCTCAACGCCTCGAAGCGTACTTCGGCGCTCGGATCGCGCATCGCCGTCTGCACGACTTGCGCGGACTCGGCGCTCGTAAAGTCGCCGAGCGCCTGCACCGCCGTCAAGCGCACGTCCTCGTCGCTATCCTTCAGTGCCTGGCCGAGCACGGACACGGCCGCGTCATCCTCCAATGTGCCGATGAGCAGGACCGCGGTCAGTCGGTTTTGCGGATCGGGATCCGAGAGCAACACGCGCTTGAGGGCATTGAGATCGGGCTCATCGGCGTTCAACGCGTCATCGAGCGGGCTGTCGTCGGACATCTCCGACTCGGCGCCCTCGGCCGGTGCGGTCGCCGGATTTTGGCCGACATCCCTTCCCGGTTCGGCTGGTGCGGTCGGCGCGGCGGGCATCTGGCCGGCGGGTGCGGGACGATTCGCGATCTGCCCGGCAACCTCCGGATGCTCGTTGCGCATGATCCATTCGGACCGGAGTTGTTTCAGCCGATCCTCGACGCGCGCGCTCCGATGCGGTGGACGAATCACCTGTACCGCCGACTCCGAGCTGGGGCGTAGTCGCAGCCAGATCACCGCGGCGACGGCGATGGTCGCCACCGCCACCCCGACCCACGCGCCGATCGGCCAATCTCTCATCGCCGGCACTCCCACATCGAGTTGGCGCTCACATCATTTCCGCGACGGCGCCCCGCGACGGCGATCGTATTCGGCGCGATAGCAGTGCTGTAATTCGGCGACGACGGCTCGATCTACGTTGAGATGCTTCATCATCGCCTCATCGACCAATGCGATGGCGTCGGCTTCGCGCTTCGAGCGCCACAGCGCGTCGAGTTCAGGGAGCAACCCGGCGAACTGGGGTTCCGCCTCGCGCGGCGGATACGGAATCCAGACATCCATTGTTTCTGCGGGTTCGAGTTGCAACACGCCGGTTCCATAGTGGCGCCCGGCCTGTTCGCAACCGAGCAAGGTTGCGGTCGAGAGAAATGACGCAGTCAGTGCGGCCATATTCACATCGGCGTGGGGCTGCACGCTGTGCAGTGCGTTCGTATGAGTCACGCCCGCTTCATTGAGTAGCATGCGCGGCCGGCGCCGACAAAGGTGGGTCAACAGCGCAGCCGACCGAACCGGCGTCGGGAGTTGGTACCACTGTGGGCGCCGGCGGCAGGTGGCCTTGCCGGCAATCCCGTCGCGCTCGCCACGCTCCAGATACGCGCGCGTTACCGGATCGATCGGCTGCTCCGGCGGGATCGTCAGCAGGAAGCAGCCGCGGGCGCCGGCGCGTACGTCGTCCCAATCGGCACGATGAAAGATCAACCCCGTTGCCTCGCTGGCCGTCGTCAATGCCGGTTGCAGAAAGTCGGCATTCACCGCGCGCGCGGCCTCCGCATTCAACAAGAAGAAGCGGTTGGCTCCGGTGACGATGCCGGGCGTGATGCGTACCAAGTCGCCGAGTCGGCGCACCACCGACTGCTGCCGCAGTCGGCGCAACAACGCGAGACCTGGAGTTGGCAGCGACGCCGCCGACCAACGCAACGCCGGCTCCGCGACCCCGTGCGCGGCCTCCGCCAACTGCGCGGCCGTCAACTCCCGCGCATCGCGAATCCGGAGCGTGCGAACGCCTCCTTCGCCGTCGGCGTCCCCGAGCAGCGCCACCGCCTCGCCGAGCGTCGGGAGCGGGCGCTCGAACGTCACGATCGTCAACGCGCGGAACAACTGCGCGAGATACGATCGCGCCGCGCCGGCGTACTGCGCATGCAAGAGTCCGGCGGGAACCAGCAACGCGAGGCGCCCGTCGGCGCGCGCGCAGGCAGCGGCGTGGACGATCGCGGCGGCCCATGGTGCGGCGGTGTCCGGCAGTTCGACTCCCGCTTCCGCCGCTACGGCGCGAGCGTGACGGCGCGACACCGCCGACAGTGACTCGCTGCCGATCGCCCCGATCACCGCGGTCACAGCGGGGGCGCCGCCGCGCGCGAACGGCAAGCGGCTGCGCGATTCGGCGCGCAGGAATCCGTGGCGTCGAATCAGGTGGGAGGTTTCTCCGGTCAGCTCGCGCAAGCGGCGCACGCTGCGTGCGCAGGCTTCGGCGTCCTCATCATATCCGTGGAGCTGGCTGACCACCGCCGCGGGCGTCGCGCCGAGCGCCAGCAACCGCGTCGCGGCGCCGGCCAACACGGCGCCGTCGCCACAACACGGATCGAGCACGACGTCGCGGTCGGTGCGAATCGCCCACTCGACCAATGCGGTGATCACGACGTTCGGGTGAGTCGGTGCGTCGACGCCGCGGACGTTCCAGCCGACGCCGAAGTGCTCGCGCAGCAGCAGCGCACTCTCGGCCGGGTGCTGCTGGAGAATGCCGCGCAGATCCGCGGGCAGGCGGGCGGCGGTCAAGAACAATTCGTCCGCGTTCAGCTCGAAGTATTGCGCCGCCCGACGGATGAAGTCGTCGTCCACGGCTTCGTCGAGACCGCGCTCGATCCGGCTGAGCGCGGCTGGTGAAACTGCGAGCGCCGCGGCAACGTCGGCGATGCGCAAACCGCGCCCCCGCCGCAACTGCCGCAGGCGCTCGCCGAAGTGTCGGCTCATGGTGCGAATCGCCTACGGCGCGGCCGCCGCCTCGTCACGCCGCTCGAGGCGATCGAGTTTCGCGTACAGCGATTCGATCTCGTCCTTCAGCTTGGCGAATTCGCTGAACACCACCTGCGGATTGGGGTGCCGCTGGTAGAAGTCGGGTTCGTTGATGGTTGCGCCGACGCTGCTCAGCGCCGTCTCCTTTTCCGCGATCAGTTCTTCGAGGCGTTGGGTTTCACGCGCGCGCTTCTCGGCTTCCCGCGCCGCGCGCTTCGCGGCATTGCGATCGCGAGCGATCGCGTCGGTGTCCGGTGGGTTGGCCGGCTCGGTCGGCGTCGGATCATGCCGCACGACGCCAATCGGCGGCGCCGTCGGCTCTCCCGCCTTCTTCTGCTGGAACGCCTCGTAGTTGCCGAGGTAGCGCACCGCGGTACGGTGGCCGACCTCGATGATTTCGTCGGCTAGACGATCGAGGAAATATCTGTCGTGGGCCACGAACACCAACGTGCCGGTGTAGTCGAGCAATGCTTGCAGGAGGATCTCCTTGGCGGCGAGGTCGAGGTGATTGGTCGGCTCGTCGAGCAGCAAGCAGTTCATCGGATGGAGCAACAGTGTCGCGAGCGCGAGGCGGCTGCGCTCGCCGCCGCTGAGCACGCGGGTGCGCTTGAACACCGCGTCGCCGCTGAACAGAAACGCTCCGAGCAGATTCCGGACTTGCGGCACCAACTCGATCGGCGCCGCCGCCGTGACGATGTCGAGGACGGTCTTGTCGGGATCCAAGCTTGCGCCGCGATCCTGCGCAAAGTAGCTCAGCGCGACGTTGTGTCCGACGCGACGGGTGCCGGCGTCGAGCGGATCGACACCCGCGAGCATCCGCATCAGCGTCGACTTGCCGGCACCGTTCGGACCGACCACCGCGATCTTGCGCCCGCGCTCGATGGCAAGGTCGAGACCGTCGTAGACGGTGAGGTCGCCGTAGCGCTTCGTCGCGCCGTGCAGTTCGAGCACCATGCGGCCGCTGCGCGGCGGTTGCGGAAAGCGAAAGTGCAACGTGCGCACGCCGCCGTCGGGCGGCGGCAGCCGTTCGATCTTTTCGAGTTGCTTGATCCGGCTCTGCACCAGCGCCGCTTTCGAGGCTTGATAGCGGAAGCGGCTGATGAACGCCTCGATGCGTTCGATCTCTTCCTGTTGCAGGCGATAGGCGTGTTCCTCCTGCCGTTGGCGTTCTTCCTTCTCGACCAGGTAGTGGCTGTAATCGCACTCGAAATCGCTGAGACGCGCGCGCGACAGCTCGGTGATGCGGGTGACGGTTTGATCGAGAAAAAAGCGATCGTGGGCAACGAGGATGACCGTGAAGGGATAGTCGCGCAGAAACGCCTCCAGCCAGTCGCGCGCTTCGAGATCCAGGTGGTTGGTGGGCTCGTCGAGCAGCAGCAATTGCGGACGCCGCAGCAGCAACGTGGCCAGCGCGATGCGCATCTGCCAGCCGCCGGAAAACTCGCCGCAGTCGCGGGTGAAGTCGCCAACGGTGAAGCCAAGGCCGCTGAGCACCGATTGCGCGCGGCTTTCCAGGTCGTAGGCGCCGTGAGTGTCCCACGCCTCGCGCGCCGCCGCGTAGGCCGCCATCAATGCCGGATGTTCGGGATCGGCCTCCGGACTTTCTGCCAACGCGTGTTCGAGCCGCTCGCACTCGGCGGCAATCGCTTTGACATGGTCGAAGGCGCTCATGGCTTCGGCCAACACGGAGCGGCCGCTCAGCCCCATCACTTCCTGCGGCAAGTAGCCGACCGTGGCGCCCTTCGGAACGCTGATGCTGCCGCCGTCGGCCTCGACCTCGCCGGCAATGATGCGCAGAAAGGTCGACTTCCCCGAGCCGTTGGCTCCGACCAGAGCGACACGCCCGCCGAGCGGCACAAACCAGTTGACGCCCGCGAGCACCACCTGGCCGCCGAACGATTTCTGCAGATTGGTGACGGTCAACACGACGGCTGTTTTTCTAGCCGGGCGCCGATACGGTCGCAAGCAGCGCCCGTCGTGACCTCTCGACTCCTCGGTTGCGGGGTGACAAGATCGCCGCAACCCGTTTCATGATCGTGGCTGGCAGCCTGAAAGGTAGACGATGAGCGACGCGCCGATTCACATTCACGGACTCGATCACTTCGTGCTACGCGTGCGCGACCTCGAGCGTGCGCTCGGATTTTACCGTGATCTGCTTGGCTTGCACATTCAGTTCCTCGACGACTATCGCAAGGGCACGCGGCCGTTCGTATCGGCGTGCATCGGCGAGCAACTGCTCGATCTGGTTCCGGACCCCACCTACGATCCGACTGCCGGCCTGAGCGCGGGCGGCTTCGTGCATCTCTGTGTCCGGGTCGCGCGCCCGTCGATGGCCGAGCTGATTCCGCTGCTCAAGGCACACGGCGTCGAGTTGATCGAGGAGCAACCGGTGCCGCGAATGGGCGCGACGGGAATGGGTTTGTCGATCTACGTGCGCGACCCCGACGGCTACGTTGTCGAGTTGAAGGAACAGAACGTCGGGAGAGTGGAACGATGAGCGCCGGCAGTCGCCGCTGGTGTGCCGTCGTCGCCGTCGCCGCGATGCTGCCGGTGACGGCGGTCGCGGCTGAGATCGATTGGGACAAGACGGGCCGTGATGCGGCGCAACTGTTGAGCGACTACATTCGCGTCAATACCACCAACCCGCCCGGCAACGAGACCGCGGCGGCCACGTTCATCGCCGGGCGATTCAAGCAAGCCGGTATCGATAGTCGGGTGGTGGAATCCGCGAAGGGGCGCGGCATCGTCGTGGCGCGGTTGAAGGGAAACGGCGGCGCGCGACCGGTGGTGTTGCTCAATCATCTCGACGTCGTGCCGGCTGACCCGAATGGCTGGGACGTGCCGCCGTTCTCGGGCACGATTCGCGACGGCTATGTCTGGGGGCGCGGCGCGCTTGATTGCAAGGGCACCGGGGCGGTCGATGCGGCGGCGATGATTGCGCTCAAGCGTTCGGGCGTGACGCTGAAGCGCGACCTGATCTTCGTCGGCACCGCGGACGAAGAAGCCGGCGGCAAGATGGGTGCGGGCTGGTTCGCCAACAATCGGCTTGATCTGATCGACAACGCCGAGTTCCTTCTCAACGAGGGTGGCGCGATCCGCGTGCGGGCCGACGGCGGGCGGGCGTACGAAGTGGCGGTGTCGGAGAAGACGCCGTGCTGGTTGAAGCTGACGGCGACCGGCGATGCCGGCCACGGCTCCGCGCCGGCAGCGGAGACCGCAGTGACGCGTTTGGTCGGCGCGCTCGATCGGCTGCATCACTACCAGCCCGAGATCCGCGTGCTGCCCGAGGTCGCAGCCTATTATGCGGCGTTGGCCGATACCGCGCCGCTCGAACGGCGCGAGCGCTATCGCGATCTGAAGGCGGCGCTCGACGATCCGAACTTCCGCCAAGCCTTCCTCACCGATCGCCACGATGCGGCACTGGTGCGCAACACCGTCGCGCCGACGGTTCTGAGCGCGAGCAACAAAACCAACGTCATCCCTCGCACCGCCAGCGCGGAGGTCGATTGCCGCTTGCTGCCCGATCAAGACCCCGACGCGTTCATTGCAACCGTCAAGCAAGTCGTGAACGACGACACGATCGCGATCGAGAAGCTGTTGAGCTTCGCGCCGTCGTCCTCACCGACCGACACCGCGTTCTATCGCGCCATCGCCGCCGTCGCAGCGTCCGAGCATGCCCCGGTGGTACCGGCGGTGCTGACCGGCTTCACCGACAGTCACTACTTCCGCACGCACGACATCGTCAGCTATGGCTTTGTCCCCTTCGAGATCACCGATGACGACGAGCAGGGCGTGCACGGGACCAACGAGCGGGTCTCGGTTGTAAACCTCCGTGACGGCACCCGTCGCTTGATCGAGATTCTCCACGCCCTCGACGCGCAAGATTAAAAGAGAAGAGATGGGTTCTTCCCACTGCCGTATCGGCAATGGGGAGAAGCGGTCAGTGCGCGAGCAGTGCGCGGGGAATATCAACGACCTTGGCGCGCACGTACTCGCCAAGACTCTTGGCTTGCGGATCACTGCGGGTGGAAGCGGCGACGCCCTCGCCGAGCAAGCCCGTCACGACGAAGTTCAGGCTCAAGAGATTCGGTAGCGCACAACGTTCGACCGGCAATGTCGCGGCTTCGGGAATGAGTTGACGAAACTTCTCGACGGTCAGATACCGCTCCAGCCACGCATACGCGGCGCGATGAGCCACCCACACGCCGACGTTGGCGTTGCCGCCTTTGTCGCCGGAGCGGGCGCCGCAAATGGTGCCGAGCGCGACGCGTTCGGCCGGACCCGACGGCGCTTCGCCTACCTCGGCCGCCGGCACCGTCGGCTCGTACGGTGTCGCGCGGACAGCGACGGGCGCAACGGCGATCTGTTCTCCGCCGATGACGACGCGGTGCCGGATCACGTCCGACGGCACCAGCGCTGGCCAGTACACGCCGTAGGGCGACGCGTCGCCCGGCGGCGAGGTGATGAAGAAGCCGGGATAATTCGCCAACGCCATCTCGACCGCCTTGTTGCTGAAGGCGCGGCCGACTTTCGCCGCGTCGGCGTCTTTGACGACCACATGCAGGTACGCGAACGCGTCGTCGTTGCTGCGCGGATCGTCGCGATCCGAGCGCACCAGCCGCACGCTGACTTCGCCGAACCGCTCGCGCCCGCCGAGCAGCTTGAACAAGGTCTTCTCGGCCAGCCTTGCCTTCTCGTCGATGTCGAGCCCGGCCAGCACGAACGTCATCGCGTTCTTGTAGCCGCCGAGATAGTTGATGCACACCTTGGTCGTTGGTGGTGGCGGCTCGCCTTTGATGCCGTCGACGCGCACGCGATCGCGATCCTCCTGGTGCAACCGGATCGAGTCGAAGCGCGTCGTGACGTCGGGATTCAAGTAGCGCACGCCTTGAATCTCGTAGAGCAATTGCGCCGTCACCGTCCCGACCGACACCAAGCCGCCGGTTCCCGGATGCTTGGTGATCACGAACGAGCCGTCGCGATGCATCTCGGCGATCGGAAAGCCGATGCGATCGATGTCGGGCACCTCCTTGAAGAACGAGTAGTTCCCGCCGGTGCACTGGGCGCCGCACTCGAGGATGTGGCCGGCGACCACGCCCGCGGCCAATCGGTCCCAATCATCGCGTGCCCAACCGAACTTCCAGGCCGCCGGGCCGAGGGTGAGCGCGGCGTCGGTCACGCGCGGACAGATCACGACATCCGCGCCCCGATTCAACGCCTCGACGATACCCCACGCGCCGAGGTACGCGTTGGCGGTGAGCACTTGTGCTTGCAACGCAGCGAGCGGAATACCCTTGTCGAGATGGCGCAGCTCGATGCCCTGCGCTTGCAGCTTGGGCAAGCGCGGCAGCAGGTCGTCGCCGTCGATGAACGCGACCTTCGTTTGAATGCCGAGCTTGACGGCGAGTTGTTCGACTTCGGCGGCGAGTCCTGCGGGGTTGAGTCCGCCGGCATTGACCACGATCTTCATGCCGCGCGCGACGCAGGTCCCGAGGACATCTTCCATCTGACGCAGGAAGGTGCGGGCGTAACCGCCGGCCGGATTTTTCAGCCGATCGCGGAACAGGATCATCATCGTCAACTCGGCGAGGTAGTCGCCGGTGAGGACATCGATCGGCCCGCCCTCGACCATCTCGCGCGCCGCGCTCAGGCGGTCGCCGTAAAATCCGCTGCAGTTGGCGATGCGCAGGACGTCGTCAGTCATTGGTGGCCCACTTGGGCGGACGCTTCTGGACGAACGCGGCCATGCCTTCGGCCGCTTCGTCGGACGCAAACAGTTCGGCGATCTTCTTGCCGGTGTAGCGAAAGCCGTCGTCCATCGACATGCCTGGAATACGGCGGACGAGCTGCTTGGCTTCACGAATCGCGTTGGGTCCGCCGAGCCGCACCATACCGATCACTTCCTCGACAGTGGCGTCCAATTCGGCCGCCGGCACCGCGCGATGCATCAAGCCCAACTCGACCGCGCGCTGCGCCGAGAAACGCTCGCCGGTGAGAAACAGCCACATCGTGTTCTGAATGCCGAGCTTGGGGATGACGACGACCGAGATCATCGCCGGAATCACGCCGACCCGGACCTCGCTGAAGCTGAACATCGCGGTGTCGGCAGCGATCGTCAGGTCGCACGCCGCGGCGAGGCCGACGCCGCCGCCGAAGGCGTGGCCGTTGATGCGGCCGACGACCGGCTTGGGCGATTCCCAGATCGTCTTCATTACCGTGACGAACGGATTCTCCTCGTCGCCCGCCTTCACGCCGCCGCTCTTGAGGTCGGCGCCGGCGCAGAACGCCGATCCCGCGCCGGTGATCACGATGACACGAACGTGCTCGTCGGCCATCGCGGTGCGCAAGTGCGCGAGCAGCTCGATCACCAAAGCGTCGCTCAGTGCGTTGCGCTTCTCCGGTTGGTTGAGGGTGATCCACGCGGCGGCGCCGCGAAGATCGTAGAGGGTGTATTGGTTCATGATGCTTCCTCCGACGGGGGAGCCTCGTCCAGCACCACCAGCACGTCGTCACTGTCGACTTGTTGTCCAACCTCGACGCGCACCTCTCGCACGATGCCGTTGTGCGGAGCCGCGACCTCGTGCTCCATCTTCATCGCTTCGAGGATGACCAGGGGTGCACCTTTCTGCACGGCGTCGCCCGACTGCACGCGCACCGCGAGGATTTTTCCCGGCATCGGGGCGTGGCAGCCGCCGGCGACTTCGACACGTTCAGGCGGCGGGAAGCGCGGGACCTCGCGCAGTTCCGAGGTGCCGAGGGAGCTGTGCGCGTAGTGTACGTCATCGTGCGCGAGCACCGTGCACGTGCGGCGCACGTCGTCCAACACCAACGCGACGTGCGTCGGATCCCATGACAGCACGGCCGCCTTCAGCGCAGTCCCGTCGACTACCACATCGACGTCGTCGTGCGAGTGCACACGGTACTGCACCGCGATCGTCTCGTCGCCGCTGGTGAACGACACCGCCTGCATTTGGCTCGGGTTGTTGCGCCAACCCGACGGGATGCCGCGCCATACCGGCGTGTGGGCACGACGCTGCGCTTGCATCCACAACGCGATGGCGACGGCGTGCACGCGATCGGCCTCGATCTGCTCCGGCGACCGACGATGATCGAGCGGGATGTGCGTCGCGATGAAATGGGTATCGAGGTTGCCCGCGTGGAACTCCGGATGTTGCAGGACCGAAATCAACAACGGCAGATTCGTGCGTACGCCGTGGACGCGCATGCCCGCGAGCGCCTTGCTCAACCGGTGCGCCGCTTCGCCGCGCGTCGGCGCGTGAGCGATGACTTTCGCCAGCATCGGGTCGTAGTGAATCGTCACCTCCGAACCGGTCTCGACGCCGCTTTCGTATCGAATCCCGGGCATGCCCGGGGTTTCCCAGCGTACGATCGTGCCGATCGACGGCAGGAAGTCGGCGGCGGGATCCTCGGCGCAGACACGCGCCTCGATCGCGTGTCCGCGGATCGCGAGATCATCCTGACGCACCGGGAGCGGGGCGCCTT
>Ga0335069_10013350_pt1 | contig 11534 bp, 10 predicted proteins | sample Lox_Sample_11_FD_206714 | JGI IMG/M metagenome (GOLD analysis project Ga0335069, IMG submission 206714) | Soil microbial communities from Loxahatchee National Wildlife Refuge, Florida, United States - Lox_Sample_1.1 | ecosystem: Environmental > Terrestrial > Soil > Wetlands | place: USA...
GACCGCGGTGACAACGCGACGCTGTTCGTCAGCAACGCCGGCTTCGGCGTCGGCGGCGCGGACGGCAATCCGCCCGTCTACAAGCAGGCCACCGTGCTGCGCGTCGAGCTCGCGATTCCCGACGGCAAGCCGCCCGTCGTCAAGTCGGAGACGGTCGTCGCGAGCGGCCTCGGCGCGCAGGCGGACAAGGGCGTGTTCCTCGTCGGCCCGACCGGCCTCGCGCTGTCGGGCGACCAGAAGAAGCTGTACGTGTCCGACGCGATCGGCAACCGCATCGTCGAGATCGACGATCCGCTCACGCGCGACGCGAGCGCGGGCGTCGGCCGCCAGGTCACGGCGGACGGCTTCCTGCGCCGCCCGCTCGCGCTCGCGACCGCGCCGAACGGCCACCTGCTCGCGACCAATGCGCTGAACGGCCAGGTCGTCGAGATCGATCCGGTCGCCGGCAAGCAACTGTACGCGCGCTGGATCGACACCGACAAGGCGCAATCGCCCCCCGGCAACGGCGACCTGTTCGGCATCGCGATGACGCCGGAAGGCGACGGCTTCTATTACGTCGAAGACGACGTGAACACCCTGATGCTCGCAAAGTGACCACCGACATGGCAGACGATCTCACATCCCCGCCTCGCCCGGCGCGGCGCGGCTTCCTGAAGGCCGGCGGCGCGGCGATGGCGGCCGGGCTCGCGGCCACCGCGATGCCGCAGGCGAACGCGGCCACCGCGCACGCCGCCGCCGCGCACGACGACGCCGAGCCGTTCTACGGCAAGCACCAGAGCGGCATCGTGACGCCGCAGCAGAGCCACGCGTATTTCGCGGCGTTCGATCTCACCACCGACAAGCGCGAGGACGTGATCGCGCTGCTGAAGACGTGGACCGACGCGGCCGCGCGTCTCGCGCGCGGCGACACCGCGCAGCCGCTCGCCACGACGGGCGCGGACGACAAGGTGCCCGCCGATTCCGGCGACGCGCTCGGCCTCGGCGCGTCGCGCCTGACGATCACGTTCGGCTTCGGGCCGGGCCTGTTCGCGGTGGCCGGCAAGGACCGCTACGGCCTCGCCGCGCGGCGCCCGGCGGCGCTCGTCGACCTGCCGCGCTTCAACGGCGACCAGCTGCTGCCGGAAAAGACCGGCGGCGACCTGTTCATCCAGGCCTGCGCGAACGACCCGCAGGTGGCGTTCCACGCGGTGCGCCAGCTCGCGCGCCTCGGCGCGGACGCGACGCGGATGCGCTGGGGCCAGGCGGGCTTCACGTCGGGCAAGCCCGGCGAGACGCCGCGCAACCTGATGGGCTTCAAGGACGGCACGATGAATCCGTCGATGTCCGATCCCGCCGCGATGAACGAATTCGTCTGGGCCGGCGATGAAGGCCCGGCGTGGATGAACGGCGGCACCTACACGGTGGTGCGCCGCATCCGCATCACGCTCGAGCACTGGGACAACACGGAACTGGGCTTCCAGGAGCAGGTGGTCGGCCGTCACAAGTACAGCGGCGCGCCGCTCGGCCAGAAGAACGAATTCGAGCCGCTCAACCTCGACGCGGTCGACCGCGACGGCAATGCCGTGATCCCGGAGAACTCGCACGCACGCCTCGCGTCGCCGCAGCTGAACAACGGCGCGCAGATTCTGCGCCGCGCGTATTCGTACAACGACAGCGCGAGCTTCTACATCGAGCGCTGGCCGCCGTGGCGCCAGCAGACCGAGTACGACGCGGGCCTGATGTTCGTCGCGCACCAGCGCGACCCGCGCCGCGGCTTTATTCCGATCAACGAGAAGCTCGCGAAGATGGACATCATGAACCAGTTCACGACACACGTCGGCAGCGCGATCTTCGCGTGCCCGCCCGGCGCGCGTCCGGGCTCGTTCATCGGCGCTGCGCTGTTCGATGCGTAAGCGGACTTTCCAGGATTCCTGACACATTGCCCACATGAATACCGCCATCCTCCGCCGCCCCGTGCGGCATCTGATCGCCGCGGCCTCCGCCGCACTGATGCTGACCGGCGCGCTGACCGTCACGCCCGCCCATGCGGCCACGCTCACGCTCTACAGCGCGCAGCACGAGCAGGTCGTCAACCAGCTCGTCAAGGACTTCGCAGCGCAAACGGGCATCGCCGTGAAGGTGCGCTCGGGCGAAGGCCCGGCGCTCGCCGCGCAGCTCGTCGCCGAGGGCGACCGCACGCCCGCCGACGTGTACTTCACCGAGAATTCGCCCGAACTCGTGATGCTCGACCGCAAGGGCATGCTCGCGAAGGTCGACGCACCGACCCTCCTGGCCGTGCCCGCGCGCTTCAATGCGGCCGACGGCAACTGGCAAGGCGTGCTCGCGCGCGAGAACGTGCTCGTCTACAACACCGCGAAGATCCAGCCGTCGCAGCTTCCGGCATCGCTGCTCGACCTCGCGAAACCCGAGTGGAAGGGCAAGGTCGGCATCGCACCGAGCGACGCGGACTTCCTGCCGCTCGTGAGCGCCGTGCTCGCGCTGCGCGGCGAGGCCGCGACGCTCCAGTGGCTGAAGGGCCTCAAGACCAACGCGCAGGTCTTCGACGACGACGAAGGCGTGACGGCCGCCGTCAACCGGGGCGGCGTGGTCACGGGCATCATCAACAACTACTACTGGGACCGACTGCATGCCGAACTCGGCGACAAGTCGACGCGCAGCGCGTTTCATCACTTCGGCAACGGCGACGTCGGCGCGGTGATCAACGTGTCGGGCGCGGCGGTCCTGAAGGCGTCGAAGCACCAGGCGGACGCGCAGAAGTTCCTCGCCTACCTCGTCAGCGAGCGCGCGCAGAAGCTGATGGCCAACGGCCACATCAGCTTCGAATATCCGCTGCATCCGGGCGTCGCGCCCGATCCGGTCCTCAAGCCGTTCAACGAGCTGACCCCGCCGGCGCTGACGTTCGACCAGCTCGGCGACGACAGCCAGGCCGGCAAGCTGCTGCGCCAGGCCGGCCTGCTCTGACCATGAGCGACGCCGTCTCCGGCGCGGCCCGCCCCGCGCGCGCCGGCGAGCGCGCCGCCACGCGGCGGCGGCCGCCGCGCGCGCTCGTCGCCGCCGCCGCATGCGGCCCGCTCGCGGTGCTGCTGCCGCTCGGCTTCACGCTGTACCGCGCCGCGACCTTCGGCGTGGCCGATGCGATCGACCTGCTGTGGCGCCCGCTCGTCGGCGAGCTGCTCGTCAACACGCTGGCGATCACGCTCGCGGTCACGCTCGCGTGCGCGCTGCTCGGCACCGCGGTCGCCTGGCTCGTCGAGCGCACGACCTTGCCGGCGCGGCCGCTGTGGGCCGCGCTCGCCGCCGCGCCGCTCGCCGTGCCGCCATTCGTCACGAGCTATGCGTGGGTGTCGCTGAGCCTCGACCTCCAGGACTTCCTCGGCGCGCTGATCGTGCTGACGTCCGCGTATTTCCCCCTCGTCTATCTGCCCGTCGCCGCCGCGCTGCGGGAACTCGATCCGGCGCTCGAGGAGAGCGCCCGCACGCTCGGCTGCTCGCCGTGGCGCACCTTCCTGCGCGTCGTGCTGCCGCAACTGCGCCCCGCGCTGTGCGGCGGCATGCTGCTCGTCGCGCTCGGCGTGCTGTCCGAGTTCGGCGCGTTCCAGCTGCTGCGCTTTCGCACCTTCACGACCGAAATCTATGCCGAGTACCGCACCGCGTTCGACGGCGGCGGCGCATCGGTGCTCGGCTGCGTGCTGATCGCGCTGTGCCTGCTGTGCCTCGCGATCGAGGCGCGCGCACGCGGCCACGCGCGCTACGGCCACACGCACCGCACCGCGCGGCGCGCCGCGATGCGCTATCCGCTCGGGCGCTGGCGCGGCACCGCCGTCGCGGCGCTCGCCGCGCTCGCGGCCGCCACGCTCGGCGTGCCGCTCGTGATGATCGGCTACTGGCTCACGCAGCAAGGCGCCGCCGCCGTCACGCCCGCCGACGTGTCGCCCGGGCTGCTGTGGCAGACGACGCTCGCATCGGCCGGCTACGGGCTCGCCGCCGCCGCGCTCACGACGCTGCTCGCGCTGCCGCTCGCGTTCCTGCTGGTGCGCCACCCAGGCCGCGTCGCGAGCACCCTCGAACGCACCGCGATGACCGTGCAGGGCGTGCCCGGCATCGTCGTCGCGCTCGCGATCGTCTCGATCACCGTGCGGCTGCTGCAACCGCTGTACCAGAGCGCGCCGGCGCTCGTCGGCGCGTACGCGATCCTGTTCCTGCCGCTCGCGGTCGTCAGCGTGCGCGCGGCGCTGTCGCATGTGCAGGCGCGGCTCGAGGAAACCGCCCGCTCGCTCGGCCTCGGCTGGCGGCAAACGCTGTGGCGCGTCGTGCTGCCGCTCGCGGCGCCCGGCCTCGGCGCCGCCGCGACGATGGTCTTCATCTCGGTGGCCACCGAACTGAACGCGACGCTGCTGCTGTCGCCGACCGGCACGCACACGCTCGCGACCCAGGTGTGGAGCGATACCGCGACGCTCGCGTTCGCCGCCGCGGCGCCGTATGCCGCGCTGCTGGTTGCGTTGTCGCTGGGCGCGTCGGGGCTGCTGTTCCTGTTGCTCGGCCGGGCATCGGTGCGCCGTTGAGCCGCGCCGCCCGTCCCTCCCATCGGATACGCTCATGAGCGAATTACGCATTCACGACCTGCACAAGTCCTTCGGCGCGCACGCCGTCCTGCACGACATCGACCTGACGGTGCGGCGCGCATCGCGCCTCGCGCTGCTCGGCCCGTCCGGCAGCGGCAAGACGACACTGCTGCGCATCCTGTGCGGCTTCGAGCGCGCCGAGCGCGGCATCGTCGAAATCGACGGCCGCCGCGTCGCCGCGCCCGACCTGCACCTGCCGCCCGAGCAGCGCCGGATCGGCTACGTGCCGCAGGAAGGCGCGCTGTTCCCGCATCTGACGGTCGCAGACAACATCGCGTTCGGCCTGCCGCGCGCCGCGCGGCGCCAGCAACATCGCGTCGCCGAACTGCTGGAGATGGTCGGCCTGCCCGCGTCGTACGCAAGCCGCGCGCCGCAGCAACTGTCCGGCGGCCAGCAGCAGCGCGTCGCGCTGGCCCGCGCGCTCGCGCCCGAACCGTCGCTGGTGATCCTCGACGAACCGTTCTCCTCGCTCGACACGTCGCTGCGCCACGAGACGCGCACGGCCGTCGCCGACGCGCTGACGGCCGCGGGCGCGACCTCGGTGCTCGTCACGCACGACCAGCCCGAAGCGATGGCGCTCGGCGACGAGGTCGCGGTGCTCTGGCACGGGCGCATCGTCCAGACAGCCGCGCCGCGCGCGCTCTACGGCACGCCCGCCACGCGCGAGCTGGCGGGTTTCGTCGGCCATGCGGTGCTGCTGCCCGGCATCGTGCGGCGCGGCCGCATCGCGTGCGCGCTCGGCGAGCTGCCGCTGCGCGTGCCATTCGCCGACGGGCCCGCCGACGCGATGGTGCGTCCCGAACAGATCCGCGTCGCACCGGCGGCGCCCGGCGGCGCGACGGCCGGCATCGTCGCGATCGTCGAGGACACGCGTTTCGGCGGTCAGGACGCCGACGTGTTCGCACGGCTCGTGCACGCGCCGGACATCCGCGTGCAGGCCCGCGTGCCGGGACACTGCTGTCCGGCAGCCGGCGAGCGCGTCGTGCTGTCGGTCGACGGCGGCGCGATGGCTTACGCGCGCTGACGCGCGCCGGCGCTGCTCGCGGCCGGCGAGAACCTCCGGCCGTCCGCCTCGACGCATGCGCTGAGCCGCTGCGCGAGCCCCCTCGCGCCCTCGCGCATCACGACGTCGTGATTCCATTCGAAGAGCGGCCGGACGAGCGGCGCGAGCCAGTTCATCCAGCGCACGTGCGTCCGGATGTGCCAGTCGTAGCGCACGACGGTGCGTTCGCCGTCGCCGGCGAACGCCCAGCGGCCGTCGCCCTCGACCGCGCCGCTCGCGCGGCCCGCCAGCGCCCGCATCGGCTCGATGTGCAGCACGCGCATGTCGAAGGTCAGCCGGTATGGCAGCGCGCCCTTCCAGGTATAGCGGTGCAGCGCACCGACGCCGCGCGCGTCGCCGCGTTCGATCTCGACGGTGCGTTCCGCGCCCTTCCACCAGCCGGGCCATTCGTCGACCTGGTAGATCGCCTCCCAGACCGCCGGCAAAGGCGCATGGACGCGCCACGTGGTCGAAAACCGGTACTCGGCCATCCCGCCTCCGGCGCGTCACGGGTCGAAGAAATGATCGGGAAACTCGACGTCGATCTCCACGTCGTCGAGGATCACCGTTTCGAGCGGCGTGTCGTCTTCCGCGAAACTGACCACCTTGAGCGGGAAGCCGTCGATCGCATCGAGCCAGAGCTGATAGCGGTGGACACCCTCGACCCGCTGCGCGGGCGCGCCGGTGACGCTCACGCGCACGGCCGTGCGGCCGCCCATCGCCTCCTCGCCCTGCATCGCGGTCGCGCCGCCTTGCTGCAACGCCCGGACGTGGCGCAGCAGTTCGCCGACGTCGGACTGGTCGACCCGGTGGCCGTTCGGGTCGCGCACCAGCGGATTGGCCGGCGACAGCGACAGCGCCGGCGGCATCCCGGCGCCGAACGGCCGCACCCGTACCTTGCGAACGAACGGATCGTAGGTCAGCACCGCGCCGTGATGCGGCGCGACGAAATCCATCCGGACGTAGCCAGGCTTGCGGTACGCATAGCGGATCTCGGTGTGCGCGCCTTGCCGCGCCCACAAGCGGATCGTTGCCCGGTACGAGGTGGCGTGCTCGAAATGTTCCTGCGCGACGGTCACGGGGTCGTTCACGATGCTCGCTCCTGACAGGGCGGCGGCCAGCAGGAAGGCGATCACGGCGCCTCCTCGACCTCCAGCACGCCTTCCATGCCGCGCTCGCGATGGCTCTTGAAGAACAGGAGCCGATGCGTGCAGTAGTACGCGTAACGGCCCGCGCGGGTCGGCGTGAAGCGCAGCATCGCCGGGCTGCGACTCAGCTCGGTCCGCACCACGATGCCCGCCTCGGGCGCGTCGATCACGAAGTTGTGCGGAATCAGGCCTGCCTCGGCCGATACCGTCAGCTCGACCGGCACGTGCGCCCTGACGATCACATGGCTCGGGCGAAAGAAATAGCTGCCGCCGACGATGGTGGCGCGCTGCACGCCGTCGGCATCGACCGGCGCGCGATACGCGGCGTCGTCGGCACGCGCGACCGGCGCGCTCGCCGCCAGCGCCAGCAACAGGATCCGGGTTGTCCGCCACATCGCATCCTCCATGCTCTCGCCCGCACCGCACCCGATGCTGACATCCGGCCGCGACGCGCGCGGCCCGCGCACCGCGTCATCCGTTCCCTGCTTGGGCGGGCAGCATCCGTTTCATTCCCGTTCCCCTTCGCATGGCGTCGCGACGCGGCCGGCGTCGTAAAACGGGATGATCGACGCCATGACGGCCATTATCCCGCTGCGCGCGAACGCCGTGACTCGGTAGATAAACGGACGCTCAGTCGAAACGCTCGGCCCGGTACGGACCCGGATCGGCGAAAGTGGGCGCGGCGATTCGGACGGATGGTCCGGCCCTCGGCTCGCGGGCACGCCAAACGTCCGACTTTTAACTCAGTCGTACATCGATTCGCCAGTTTTGCGACAATGACGGACCTTGACCCGCGTGCCGCCGCCTTACGCCGCATAACCGCCTGCTTCCGATGTCGCTTCCCCATATTGACCTGCTGTACTCCGCGTCCGGCCTGTTCGTCGGATTCCTCGTCGGCCTGACGGGTGTCGGCGGCGGCTCGCTGATGACGCCGATCCTCGTGCTGCTGTTCAATGTGCACCCGGCCACGGCGGTCGGCACCGACCTGCTGTACGCGGCCGCGACCAAGGCGACCGGCACGCTGGTGCACGGGCTGAAGGGCTCGATCGACTGGCGCATCACGGCGCGGCTGGCCGCCGGCAGCGTCCCGGCCGCGGCGCTCACGCTGTGGGTGCTGCACACGTACGGCATGCAGTCGCCGAGCGCCGCGCGGATGATCCAGCTCGTGCTCGGCGGCGCGCTGCTGCTCACGTCGCTCGCGCTGCTGTTCAGGCCGCAGCTCGCCGCGCTCGCGGCGCGCAGCCCCATCGCGCCGAGCCCGGCGCGCACGCTGTTCGCCACGGTGCTGACCGGCGCCGTGCTGGGCATGCTGGTGTCGATGACGTCGGTCGGCGCCGGCGCGATCGGCGTCACCGTGCTGCTGCTCCTGTATCCGACGCTCGCGACGACGCGCATCGTCGGCTCCGACATCGCGCACGCGGTGCCGCTGACGCTCGTCGCCGGGATGGGTCACTGGCTGCTCGGCTCGGTCGACTGGTCAATGCTGGTGTCGCTGCTGCTCGGCTCGCTGCCCGGCATCATGATCGGCAGCCTCCTGTCGACGCGTGCGCCCGAGCGCCTGCTGCGCAAGCTGCTCGCGGCAACGCTCGGCGCGGTCGGCGCCAAGCTCGTGCTGGCGTAAGCAAGCCGCGCATGCGCTGTCCGACGACGCGGCGCGCTACTACAAGCCGGGCAAGACGTTCCTTTACCGGCGGCTGCCGTTCTGGGCCGCGAGCCTCGCCCGACCGACTGCTGTTCATCATCGTGCCGCTGGTGGTCGTGCCGATTCCCGGGCCGCCCCCGGTTCCGCATCGGCGAACGATCCGTCATCATTGCAGTAGCCCGTGCCGCCGCTGCGTCACCTCGAAGAAACGGCCGCGCGCCGTCCGCGTTTCCCTCAGGAGATTGTCATGACAGCCGGCCTCGATACTGCCCAGCCTGCCTGGTTTTTCGACTTCGTCTCGCCGTTCTCCTATCTCCTGCTCGAACAGCACGAAAAATGGCCGACGGTCCCGTTCGAGCCGGTGCCGGTCTCGCTGGACACGCTGCAGCGGCACTGGGGCCAGCGCCCGGGCGCGGACGTGCCCGCCAAACGCGTGTTCACCTACCGCCATGCGCTGTTCCGCGCCGAACAGCTTGCCATCCCGTTCAGGATGCCGCCCGCGCATCCGTTCGACTCCGAGCGGGTGCTGCGCCTCGCGATCGCGCTGCGCGCCGACATCGCGACCGTGCGCGACATCTTTCGCTTCATCTGGCGCGACGGCAACGACCCGTCGACGCCGGACGGCTTCGCCGCGCTGTGCGAGCGGGTCGGCGTCGGGCATGGCGACGCGCTGATCGAATTCGAGGAAACGGTCGCGCAGTTGCGCCGCAACAACGAAGAAGCGCTCGCGCTGGGCGTGTTCGGCGTGCCGACGTTCTGGATGAGCCAGCAGCTGTTCTGGGGCGAGGATGCGCTGCCGATGGTGCTGTACTGCGCGCGCGCGCCGAACTGGCTCGAATCGCAGGAGGTGAAGCGCGTCAGCACGCTGCCGAAGGGTCGCGCCTGATGCCTGTCGTCATGCATCGCTGACGACGCCGGACCGCCAGCGGCCGAGACGCGGGATTCGGACTCGCGCCGGCAGCCGGAAGTCTCGGTGCGACGAAGGGAATGCGCGCGCATTCACGGCGCGCACGACGCGGCGATCGCCCCCGACGCCTTCGCCGCGGCGACCGGCATGCCTGCGCGCACCTGCAACAACTCCGCGCAGACCGCGACCGCGATTGCGGCCGGGGTCTTGTCGGCGATGCCCGCGATGCCGATCGGGCACACCATCTCGCGCACGCGTTCGGGCGCGACGCCGCGCGCGACGAGCCGCCGCTCGAACTTCACGCGCTTCGTGCGCGAGCCGATCATCCCGAAGTACGCGAAATCGCGCCGCCGCAGGATGCGCTCCGCGAGCGCGAAATCGAGCCCGTGATGATGCGACATCACGAGAAAATACGCGCCCGGCGGCGCGGCGTCGACGAGCGCCTCGGGCGTATCGGTCGGCTCCGGCTGCACGTTCGGCGGACATTCGTCGGGGAACAGCTCGTCGCGCGCGTCGACCCATTGGACCACGCACGGCAGGCGGCCGAGCAGCGTCGCGAGCGCCTGGCCGACATGCCCCGCGCCGAACAGCACGACGTGCATCGGCACGGGCGTCCCCGTCGCGCGGTTGCGCCGTCCGGTTCCCGGTGCGAGCGTCATGTCAGCCCGCCCGCGCCGCGCGCACGGCCTGCACCGCGCGCAGGATCGCCTCGGGCGTCGCCGGCGCGTCGAGCGGCGGGTTGAGCCGGCCGTCGCCGGCCGCCGCGACCGCGTCGCGCACCGCGAAGAACACCGAGAACGGCAGCAGCAGCGGCGGCTCGCCGACCGCCTTCGAGCGATGGATGCTGTCCTCGGCGTTGCGGTTGTCGAACAGGCGCACGTTGAACTCGGGCGGACAGTCGCTGACGCCCGGAATCTTGTAGGTGGACGGCGCATGCGTGTTCAGCTCGCCGTTCGGGCTCCACCACAGTTCCTCGGTCGTGAGCCACCCCATTCCCTGCACGAACGCGCCCTCGACCTGGCCGATGTCGATCGCCGGGTTCAGCGACGCGCCGACGTCGTGCAGCACATCGACGCGCAGCGTGCGCATCTCGCCCGTCAGCGTGTCGATCACCACTTCCGACACCGCCGCGCCGTACGCGTAATAGAAAAACGGCCGCCCCTGCAGCGTCGCCGGGTTCCAGTGCAGCTTCGGCGTCGCATAGAAGCCGTCCGACCAGAGCTGCACGCGCGCGTGATACGCGTTCGCGACGACCTCGCCGAACGGCACCGCATTGCCTCCGATCCACACGCAGTCGTTGCCGAACCGCACGCTGCCCGCGTCCGCCGCGCCGCCGTACCGCGTCGCGGCAAACGCCGCGAGCCGCTCGCGCAAATGCCGCGCGGCGTCCTGCGCGGCCTTGCCGTTCAGGTCGGAGCCCGTCGATGCCGCGGTCGCCGACGTGTTCGCGACCTTGCTGGTGTCGGTCGCCGTCATGCGGACCCGCTCGAAGCGGATGCCGAGCTCGTGCGCGACGACCTGCGCGACCTTCGTGTTGAGTCCCTGCCCCATTTCCGTGCCGCCGTGGTTCACCAGCACCGAGCCGTCGGTATAGATGTGCACGAGCGCGCCGGCCTGGTTGAAGTGAGTGACGTTGAACGCGATGCCGAATTTCACCGGCGTCAGCGCGATGCCTTTCTTCAGCACCGTGTTGCGCGCGTTGAAGTCGCGCACCTTAGCGCGCCGCGCGCGGTAGTCGCTCGACGCCTCGAGCTCGGCGAGCAGCTCCGGCAGCACGTTGTCCTCGACCGTCTGGCCGTACGGCGTGACGTTGCGCCCGGTCCTGCCGTACAGGTTCGCGTAGCGCACGTCGAGCGGATCGCGGCCGAGCGTACGCGCGATGTTGTCGATCACGTACTCGATCGCGAATGCGCCCTGCGGGCCGCCGAAGCCGCGAAACGCGGTGTTCGACTGCGTGTTGGTCTTCCCGCAGTATCCGGCGATCGCGACGTCCGGCAGCCAGTACGCATTGTCGACGTGGCAGACCGCGCGCGTCATCACCGGCCCCGACAGATCCGCCGAGAACCCGCAGCGCGACGTCATGTCGATCGACACGCCGTCGATGCGCCCGTCGTCGTCGTAACCGACCTCGAAGCGGTAATGGAAATCGTGGCGCTTGCCGGTGATCGTCATA
>Ga0335069_10013351_pt1 | contig 11533 bp, 6 predicted proteins | sample Lox_Sample_11_FD_206714 | JGI IMG/M metagenome (GOLD analysis project Ga0335069, IMG submission 206714) | Soil microbial communities from Loxahatchee National Wildlife Refuge, Florida, United States - Lox_Sample_1.1 | ecosystem: Environmental > Terrestrial > Soil > Wetlands | place: USA: Florida...
TATCAGGTTCCATCCTGTTTTCACGTCTGCCGAATCCGAAAGCCTCGGCATGCCGGCAATGGGCACGGTACCCGGTCCGCTGAAGTTCAGCCAGTAACCCTCGCAGTTTTTCAGAGTATCCCTGACGGTGTAACTGCCGTTGTAGGCGAAGGCGCGGGAGGCCGCCGCCGGGAACAGATCCTTCACGGTGTAATCGGTCAGGGTGAGCGGAAGGGAGAGGAGATTCCACCCAGCCGCAACGGTGAAACCGAAAAGGGAACCGGGGGCCGGAACCATTTCACGGACGGGCCGCCTCGCAACACCGCGGATCGAGGTGCCCGCGATCAGGACGGAATCGTGGAGAAGAAGGGAAGAAATGTTTCTGTCCTGCAGATCATCATTGACGGTGAACCAGTGCGATCCAGCGTCGGACGACGCGTACATACCGCTGTCGCTCGTCCCGACGAAGATCGTTGAACCCGCAATCGCAAGACCGGAAAGGATAGAATTGGCAGTACCCGGCGAGAGATGGCTCCAGTGTGTCCCCAGATCTCCGGAAACATACATACCGGTGCCGGTATAGGGAAAAATCGCATAGAGGAACTGACTGCTCGAGCCGAACGCCGACACCCCTGGATTAAACGGAATCCCCGAATCGCCTGCGGCTTCCCATTGCGTCGCACCGGCGGATAATCTGTAGATATATACCGAGCTTGCGAAAAGAAATCCCTGGTGCCGGATCAGGCTTTGTGCACCCCCGATCATTCCGCTGTCGAACTCGTTCCACGATCCGCCTCTGTCGGTGGTACGGTAGACATGTGCGTACGTCCCCGCATAGAGCACTGTGTCGAACGCACAGAGCGACATAATCATGGTATCCGAGAGCGACGAGGTGGTCCGCTGCCAGCTGCCGCCGTTATCGGTCGAGCGGAACACCCCTCCCGGCCCGCCCGCGAAGAGCATGCTGTCGATCGACGCAAGTGCCAGAACGCGTTCCCGTTCAAGACCCTGCAGGGGGCCGCGCCAGTGCGATCCCATATCCGAGGAGATAAATGCCCCGGATGTCCCGGTTCCAGCGATCAGATTATTCCCGTTGTACATGAGCGACGGGACTTGCAGGGTCGCCAGCCCGTAATCCGCCGTGACCCAGTGGGCGCCGCCGTCCGATGAACGGAAGATTCCTCCATTCTGGGTCGCGGCAAAAAGAGTTCCTCCAATTGAAGCAACCGAATTGACGCTCAGGTCTGCCAGACCGCTGTTGAAGCTCTGCCACGTCGAGCCCGAATCGGATGAAAGATACACTCCCCCTCCCTGAACGCCGACGCATATATCGTTCCCGGACAGGCAGATCGACCTCACACTTTTCACGCTCAGACCGGTCCCCGAAACATGCCAGCTGGCGCCGCTGTCACTCGAGAGATATACACCGTTATAGGTCGCGGCGAAAATTTTTGTCCCCCGCACGACCAGACCAAAAACATCCAGCGCAGAATACGTACTCAGACCGCCGCTCGAGAGCGCCCATCCGGTCCCTCCGTTCGACGATCTGAAAACGCCTCCCCCCGCAGTCGACGCCAGAAGGTATCCCCCGAGACTGACGATGCCCGAAGTGTTGCCGTACGTAAAACCCGTATTCTTCAGCAGCCAGGATACGCCGTCGTTTGTGGAAACCATCACGCCCGCGTCGGAGCCTATCCATACGGCTGAGCCGATCACGCTGATGGAGGATATATATGAAGTTCCGTTGTTCGGCCGCTGCCAGCTTTTTCCGCAGTCGGTTGTCCGCCAGAAACCGAAATTTGTCGTTCCGGCAAAAATGCAGGAATCCAGCATGCCGGCCGCGTAAACATTTGTGTTTACATATCCGCTGCTGATCGGGAACCAGGTAGTGCCGGTATCAGACGACAGAAACAGGCCCGCACCCGCGGACCCCGCGAGAACGACGGAATCTCCCGCCGTGACGGAATAAAACCCACCTCCGCCCGGTCCGGACGTTTGAATCCACTGGCCGTATGCGGATGCAATCCCGAGCACAACGCAGAGACCGACGACAATTCCCATACCCGTTTTCATGGTCAATTCCTCCGTGAAGAAACCTGGCAAGAAACCTTCTGGCTGGAAAAGAACAGCACCGGCTGTCACACAATCACACAGCCTGAATCATGGAAGGAATTGATGAGGTAAAAAGACGACGGTATGGTAAGAAAGAATCCGCCTATTCGCAACAGCCAAGATGTTATTATTTATCGATATAAGAGTCGGTTCTCTTATTTATCCCGCTCTATTAATATGCCGGCTTATTCAGAAATTACAAAATTGCGGCCTGCGGAAGGGAAGATACCGAATGGTCAGTGATGTCTGAAAACGGGAACATTTTCGCAGGGTATCTCGACCCAGGAAGGATTTCTTTTCGTCGAGATGATGTCCACGGAGGTGTTGCGGAAGAGAGGGATGACAAATGGATATTCCCCCAGCTGTTTTCTGGAGGTCACATCGATGTTGGTGAGAACGATTCTGATCCTGCTTCCCCTGCTGAACCGGTGAGCATGGGCGATCCCGGCGGCGTTGATGATTCCCACGCTGTTCCGTTTCCAGCGGCGGGCTGTAAAGTTTATCCTGTTGATAAAGTAAGATCTGCCGCTGCTGTCGGTCTCATAGATCTGCAGATGGAGCGGAAATACGGTCTGTCCGGACCGCGCCGGGATATGCATGACCGGTTCACCATTCCAGACGAGATCGCTGTCGAGAAGATCCGTACTCCATGACAGGATCTGCTGCGGAATGATTGTCTGGAACCGGCTGCCCCGGAATCCCTCGATGTATCCCTGGTCAAACCGGTACCCGGTGTCGGTATAACGGTTCTCAAGGGTTAACCGGTACCGCACTGCCTCAGGAGGATTAACCGAGAGCACGGAGTCCGGACACAAATAAAATCGTTCCATACGCAGCGGGACCGGGGGCCATCGGGGCGATACCCGGCGTGTCCAGTGAAACGCCCCGTCGGTATCGACCGGGAGACTGCTCATGGAAAAGGTATATGCAGCTTCCGTGTCGATGCCTGTCGCAATCGACCGGAGATAATAATTGAACCACCGTGTGACCTGGCTGTACTGAAAAATCCGTTCGCTGTCGGCCTCGTCGGAAAAATGCCCCTGAGTGCCGGCGTACAGTTTTTTCGGTCCCCGGTATCGAAGGAATTCCCGGACTCCTTCGCCTGCGGAAAAATAGTGATCCTGCCATTTGACAAACTCCAGCAGGGGCCGGCCGGCCGATTCCAGCAGAACGGTGTCGATGTCCCGGCCGCGGGAGAAACGATCCCGGAGCTCGGTGTACCTGTCATCCCGCAGAAGCTTCCAGAGGGAATCGCGTTCCGGCGTATATCGGACGCCCGGTGCCTGGAGGAGAAGAACGAACGTCCTGCGAATCGACCCGTTGATGAACATGTCCGATGCCCAGCGGGGAATGATGGCGTCGGCGGAGAGAGCCCGGACCGGAAGACGGTCCGCCGCCGCCCAAAGCGCATGCAGTCCCCCCTGAGAACCTCCGATGAGCCCGACGGCATTGCTGTCGACAAGCGGCATGTGCCGCACGAAATCCAGGACGGCGGACAGGTCGCGCCGCTCGGCCGTCGACATGATGCCGGTGAGGCCGGTCGATCGTCCGTGTCCGCGGACCGTGTAGGCAATGGTCAGATACCCCGACTGCGCATAGATACTGCAGGAAGGTATCCTAGCCTCTTTCGTGTCGCCGAATCCGTGCACCATGAGGAGAACCGGATAGCCGGCCGGCGGAGGGGGCAGGGACGGCGTGAAGCTTGTCGCGTCGAGGCTGTCTCCTTCTCCGACGCGGATGAAGAAATCCCTGCGCTCCTGACCCCTGACGAACGCACAGCAGATGAGTATGGCTGCCCAGCTCAGGGCAGGGGGGCGAAGAGCACGAAGCATGAGGTTGGGCCGCAGTCCCGGTTCGTTATGGCGCCGACATGCACCAGATTGGCGACATGGTTCACGTCCGACGGCAGTTCGCGCCATCCCCTGCCGGCGCGTGTATAACAGCGAAGAGAGGTTTCACCCGAATGATCGCCGCCGATTTCCGTCTCCCTGCTGGAGAGGTCGTAGTACATCCAGTCAAGCGACGCGGTAAAGGCGGCTGTCTCGGGATAGGGTATGATCTCGAGCCACCGGCGGACAAAAACGCGGCAGCGGGTGGAATCGAGACCGTCGGCGACCGCGCTGCCATGTGCGATGATCCGCACGCTGTCGAGTCCCTCGGACCGGCTGAACCGGAGCGATGCAAACTGCCATCCGTCTCCGCCGATGCAGTACAACGGGGTATCGGGTGTGATCGTGCGAAGGGTGGCGATACCCGGGCTTCCGGAAGGTGGATGAACGTACGTCGTGAGCAGATAGTTTCTTCTCGCGGTGATGAAATATTTCAGGGCGCCGACCTGGTCGCGGAATTCCTCCGGTGACCCGGATCTCATGCTGTCGGCGGCCGCGTCCTGCGCGATGAGCGCCGCGAGGCTGTCGATATGCGGCCAGAGATGTTGTGCGGTAAACACCGTTGACAGGAGGGTGTCGACCCTCCGTCGGAGATGTTCGCGCATGGAGGGCGTGCGCTGTATCCGGTCCTTGAGGATATTGGAGGGACCGGCGAGAGGGGGAAACGAAGCGGAGAATCCCTCATTCAGAAGCGATTGCGGATAGGGAACCGCGGGATCGCCGCTGATGCCGAAACTCTGGTCATAATCCCAGGGAATGATGATCCACTGGTGAAGTGTGCGGTAGGTGTCGCGGTAGAGGAGATAATTTTTATTATAGCTGTCCCCCACCATCATGAGAATATTGCCGGCGAGCCAGGTATAGACACTGTTCATGTCGAACAGATTCTCCGCCGTCTGTTCGAACAGTGAATCGGGGGCGTCGTTGAGAGTCCGGAGCATGTTCTCGAGCTCGTCATATTCATCCTTGTCGCCCACTTCCTTCGGGTAGTAAAAGGCCAGCAGTTCCTTACCCTGCACCGTCATATCGGCGAGGGAATAATATCCCCCCGCTTCATAGACGGACGAGACGGTCCGGCCGCGCGCTTCGAGGAAACGTTTGTCGATCCGGTCGACCATCAGATAGAGCCCCCGTGCTGTATCGTTGATTGCGAGGGTGGTATAGGAGGCGGACGGGGCGAGCTCTCCGACCGAGGCATAAAAATCCCAGGCCAGCTTTTCCCGCAGAAATGATTTGTCGATGTACATCGCATTGAGGTTGACGTATTCTTTTCCGTCGAAGAGGTGGTCCTTGGGAAATTTCAGCCGGTACGGTTTTTTCGGAAAATTCCGGGTCGATCTTCCCTTATAGCGGATTCCCGCCTTTTCCCACCGGTCCCCCCCCGACTCCACGACCGCCGGCAGGTACGATTCGCTGAACGGATCGCGGGTGGCAAACGAGTCGAGAACCGCAGGGGTAAGCCGGATGGAGATACGCGGGATCTGGGCTCCGAGAACGCCCGGGAAGAGGAGAAGCAGGAAAAGAACCGATCTCATGCACGGACTCCGTGTAGAGAGCCCGCGGCGGTGGCGCGGCGGCGGCGGCGTTCAATCCAGTTCCGTTCCACGATCAGCTGACGCTGAAACACCTGTTCGAACATGTCCGCCTTCCGGACGACCGCCTCGCGTTCCTGGCGCGCCTTGGAGACCGAGCGGATATCAACGACAAACGCTTCTCCCTCCTCATAGCACCGGACCTCCTGCACCGCGCCCCTTCCCGATTCATCGAGCGCGTCGGCGAGCCTCAGAAGGGAACCGAGCCGTTTCACCAGAAGCTGGTCCGCCGATCTGAGCCGGGCTGTGGGGGCCATGTTCATCGACGCATACGGCACGCGGTGGAACGAGGCAATGGTGGCGACGATCGCCTTTTCCTTCTTCCCCATGCTCGTCCATTCATGCCGCTGGATGGCGTCATAGGTGTACTCCTCGTGCCGCTCGTCGGCGAGCGCGTGTCCGATGTCGTGGAGAAGCGCGGCGAGGCCGAGGAGATTCCGTTCCTTCGCGCCGTAGCCGTGCAGCTGCACGGTCTGATCGAAGAGCGCAAGGGCATGGCGGAAGACGTGCCGCGGGTGGCTGAAATCGTTGTCGTACCGGAGGAAAAACTGCACCGCCTCGCGAAGCTGAACATTTTCTCCGGAGGAGGCGCATCCCGACGTGAGTCCGGCCGGCACGGCGCCGAGGATCCGCTCGTGGAGCTCGAGGAGCGTTCCCTTCTGCGGCACCACATACCATTTCTCGTCGTGGGCGAGGGCGCGGTAGGCCCCGACCATGCTCTGCAGTGCCGATAGATCGGCGGGGTTGTCGTTGGGCCGTCCGGTGCGGTGAAACACGGTGTCAGTGAACAGGTTGTTCGATTCGAAGGGGAGCCGCCGGCGGACAAGCTCCTGAAGCGGCGCGTCCAGAAATATGGTGAAGTCGGGCCTGACGGTGATGACCCTCGAGACCGGTTCAAACCAGTCGGGGTTGATTCCGGCAGGACCGTACCGGCTGACCAGATGACCGAGATACCCGTCGGTGACGACAACGGCGCCCCGTTTGAGGGCGGGCAGGATCTTCTGTTCGTGGAACAGGATAAGTTCGCTGGTCGCAAGGACGACTTTCGTCGTCAGCGAGAGCACCGATTTACGGAGCGCTTTCCGCTCCACCTCGGTGCCGACCCATGATTCCCCCGACAGGCAGAGCTCGACATCGTGGCCGCGGGCAATGTATTCGTTCGCAAGATAATTTGCCTGGCGGCTCACCGCCGATCTGTCCACCCCCTCGATGACGATCAGCTTTCCCGGATAACGATGCGGAACGAGACCGAGGGATCGGAATGCCGATCCTTCGGAATGGTGCGCGATCGCCCTGATATCGAGGGCGGGCGGGATGCTGTTCCGTTCCCGTTCCCACTCCGCGAGCGAGCTCTTTACCTGTTCCCGGATGCCAGAAGCGATATCGTCTATCGGCCGGCTCATATCGAGGCTGATCAGGCCGTGTTCACTGCTGATCCGTTCGTATTCTTCCGCAACTCTCGATTGAAATGCCCTGAATGCCGCCGAGGGATCGGTCACCGGCAGGATATCCATTCCCGCCTCATAGAAATTCGGGAGGCCGTCTCCCCTCTTCAGGGCAATCCGGCCGAGCGATTCCTCGGGCGTGGCACTGCAGTAGAATGCAAGGTCGGGCCGGGGGGCGAGCGCATAGAGGTGTTCGACCCAGGAGCGGTCGACATGCCGGGCAAGATCGCGCGCCAGGGCGGTATACACATAGCGATCCGCGATGACGACACAGCCTTCATAGAGTGAGGGAATGATGATGGTCTCCAGCCGGTAGAGAAAATCGGCCGCGTGGAGTGTGCTGTAGAGGTAGGGGGTCAGCAGCTGCGCCTTCTTCGCGCGCTTGAGCGCCTTGGAGACGAGTCTGGAAGAATTCCAGCGTGTGATGACGACGGGGAATCCGCTCTCCTGCAAAAACCTGCCGAGCAGTTCGATCTGGGTCGTTTTTCCCGCCCCGTCGATCCCCTCGAATATTATGAGCCGGCCTCTCATCGCTCAGTTCCCCTGTAGAATGGCGGACGGCGGAACGGCATGGAGCGCGTTACGCAATCCGTTTCACGACAACGATCGTCATATCGTCCGACTGAGGTGCGGCGCCGGTAAATCTGCGCGTCTCGGCGACGATATGGTCAATGATTTTTTCCGCCGACAGCCGTTTATTCCCCTCGATCACTTTCGCAAGCCGTTCCTCTCCGAACTGTTCCTCCTGTTCGTTCATCGCCTCCGAGAAACCGTCGGAATAGATCACCAGCACGTCGCCGCGGGCCAGGGAGACCGTCTCCTCTTCGAACGGGAACTGATCGATAATTCCGAGCACGGTTCCCCCGGTCCGGAGGCGCCGGATTTTCTTCTTTCCGGAAACGAGAAAGGGGTGGTCCTGCCCCGCGTTGGTAAACGTGAGCGCATGCGTCGCGGGATCGAGCAGACCGTAAAACAGGGTCACAAAGCGTTCGTCGCTCGTACTGCGGTAGAGGAGCGTATTCGCGCGCCGCACGCATTCGCTGGCTCCTCCGCTCATCTCCGTGAGGCCGCGGAGCGTGGCCTGCACGTTCGCCATGAGGAGCGCCGCCGGGAGGCCCTTCCCCGTCACATCGCCGAGGCAGACGGCCCACCGGTTCCGCCCGCCCGGTATAAAATCGAAATAGTCCCCACCGACCATCTGGGCGGGGATGGTGCGTCCGGCCAGATCGTATCCCGGGACCGCCGGGATTTTCTTGGGAAGGAGGTCGAGCTGAATTCTGGCGGCGAGGCGCACCTCCTCGCGCATCCGGAAGAGTTTCTTCTCCTGTTCATAGAGGCGCGCGTTTTCGAGGGCGAGCGCGGCATGGATTGAAAGTCCCGCGATCACCGATTCATCCTCGCGGGTGAAGTAGCCCGTGCGCTTGTTCAGGAGCTGAAAGACGCCGATGATCCGGCCGTCCTTGTCCCGCATCGGCACGCAGAGAATTGTATTCGTGCGGTATCCCGTTCGCTTATCGATGTCCGGATTGAACCTCGGATCGAGATACGCGTCCTGGATATTGAGGGTGTCGCCGGTGGCGGCGACATACCCGGCGATGCCCTTTCCGAGGGGGAGTTCGATCTTCACGATTTCCGAACCGATGAGCACCCGGGACCAGAGTTCGCCCTTCGCCTCGTCGAGCAGATAGACCGTCCCCCGCTCGCTGTCGACCGTCCGGAGCGCGGTCTCCAGGATGATGACGAGGAGCTTGTCGAGGTCGAGCGTCGAGTTGAGGCTTTTCGTCGCCTCGATCAGCTGTTCGGATTTTTTCAGCTGGCGGGCAAAACGGTCGGAGTTCAGTTCCAGTTCGCGGAGAAAGTGGTTGTTGGACGACCGGAGCCGGACGCTGAGCACCTGCAGGAGGCGGAGGGCGAACGGATGGCTCTCCCCGATCAGTTTGTGAAAATTTTCCTGGTGGAGTGCGAAGGCGATGCAGTCGTCGAGCGCGACAACCCGCGCGGACCGGGGACGGCCGTCGAGCAGTTCAAGTTCGCCGAAGAAATCACCGGCATGCAGAAGCGCGAGGAGTTTTTCACCCCCCTCCCTCGTCCGCTTGAGGATCTTCACCCTGCCTTCCAGCAGGAGAAACAGCTCCTCCCCTTCGCTGTCGTCCTCGACGACGACGACGCCGGCATGGTAATGCCGCTCGCGGAGATGTTCCTTGACGCGGTCAAACTCTTCGTCCGAAATATTCTCGAAGAGGATATTATGTCGAAGCCGGTCGACCGGCGATTGAGCGGGCATGCGCTTTCGTCGCTGTTCGGATGATTTCACGTTCCTGTGCGACAATATAGTAAATTCGGGAATTTATTGACAAGCGACGGCGGGTCGGTCGTCAGCCGTAGGATTCGTGTTCGATCCTGTCGCGGGGAACGCCGATCTCGCACAGGCCGTCGAGGACGGATTCAAAAAATCCGGGCGCGGGCGTTGTTCCCATGGCCGCCGACTGCGACCGTTTCGCGGGCGTCACTGCCGGACCGCAGAGATACACGACACAGGCGGATGGATCGCCGACGTATTCCCGCAGAACGGCGGCTGTGATCCGCCCCGGCCTCACATCGGGACCGAACCGCCCCGCATCCTCGTCCCGCGTCAGAAGGTGAACCACCCGCAACTGCCGGGAATGCATCGCCTGGAGCCGTGCAAGGGCATCGCGGAAAATAATGTCGGCGTATGTCTTGTTGGAACAGAGAAACGTATGCCGGAGCCTGGGCAGACAGCGGAGAGCATGCTTCAGAAGGGAAAAATTCGGAACGACCCCGGAACCGGCACAGACGTGGACGATGTGATCCGTGGTCGATTCGATGTCGTCGGGAAAAGTGTACGGACCCGTGAAGCCGGTAATCGCAATCCGCATGCCGCGCGTCGTCCGTTTCACCAGCAGCGGGGAGAGAAGCGGCGGGTATCTGGTGATCCCCGTGGTATAGCGCTCCTCCTTGATCGTGACCGCGAGATACTTTTCATGCGGCGCCGAACTCAGCGAGTAGGCGCGGACCGGCTCTCGTTTCCCCTTGAGATCCTCCAGAAACGCAATAAACCGTTCCAGAGCCTCAAACTGGTGCGGATCGATCGTGAGAAAATGCCCGGGCTTGTACTCGAGCCGGTCGTTTCCGGTGAACAGGACCAGCGTCGTGGTATCCGGAGTCTCGGCGATCGCGTCCGCAACCATGACTTCGAGTTCCTTGATCTTGCGGCGTCCCGCTTCCGGCGGCATGGCGCTCATGCGGGGTTATGCGGTATCAATTCCCGCTCCGGAGGGTGCGCAATAAAAACGCGCCGTTGCCGGCGCGTTGGACTTACCGCAAAACCGCCCTGAACCTGCGACATCAGCGCCGTCTTCCGAGCAGACGGAGAAGGAGCAGGAACAGGTTGATGAAATCGAGATACAGCCTGAGCGCGCCGATGATCGCCCCTTTCTGCTCGGCCTCGCCGCCTTCCAGCACGACAACGCTCATGGCTTTGATCTGCTGGGCATCATACGCCGTCAGGCCGACAAATACGAGGATCCCGATGTAGGTGGTGATCCAGTAGATCATCTCACTGTGCATAAACATATTGACGACCGAGGCGATGATAATGCCGATGAGCCCCATGGCCATGAAACTTCCCATACCGGTCAGATCCCGGCGGGTCATGCTCCCGTACGCGAACATGACGGCAAACATCCCTGCCGCCACGAAAAAGGTCGACGCGAGGGATGAACTTGTATAGATAAGAAACACTGCAGAGAGGGTGACCCCCGTCAGGAGTGAATAGGCGAGAAAGACCAGCGTGGCCGTCACGGCCGACATCGCCCCGACCCGGGCCGACAGCCAGACCACCAGCCCCAGCTGGGCGAGGATCAGGCCGAGATAGACAAACCGTCCGCCGAAGATGAATTCCAGCATTTCCGGGGTCGAGATGGTCAGCATCGCCGTGATGCCGGTCAGCATCAATCCGGCAGCCATCCATCCAAAGACCCTCCGGAGGAACTCACGCTGTGCCTCTTCGAGCTGTTCCGCTGTAAGTATGTGCTGCTGCACTCCTGGGTCGATCATCCGATTTTCTCCGGCATAGTGTGGGGCATGTTTTCCGTCCGGTTTTCTGCGTCGTTCCGGCAATTTCACCTCTATAAATATAGCCCATTCCGCCGCGAGAGTCAATTTCCCGGGCGTAGTACCTGTTCCACAATTGTTCACACCGGAGGAACCGGGCGGGTTCGGATGCGTTCGGATGCGGGGTGCCGCCCCGGGCGGGAATTGCAGGTCAGGCGGCTCCGGAAAGAGGCCGGTGCCTGCCGGCGATGAAATCTCTCAGCGCCCACACGATGATCCCCGCGCGGGCGCGCGCCTGCCAGATATCGTAGGGGAGGGAGGGATGACCGAAGGGGACATAGATCCGGAACGGAACACCGAGCGCGGCGGCAACGGACGCACAATTCTGGGGAAGACTGGAGAGCTGTTCCATTTCACATGCTGTCGATGAATCCGTGAGTAT
>Ga0335069_10013352_pt1 | contig 11533 bp, 15 predicted proteins | sample Lox_Sample_11_FD_206714 | JGI IMG/M metagenome (GOLD analysis project Ga0335069, IMG submission 206714) | Soil microbial communities from Loxahatchee National Wildlife Refuge, Florida, United States - Lox_Sample_1.1 | ecosystem: Environmental > Terrestrial > Soil > Wetlands | place: USA...
CCGGCCCCCAGGAAACCAATAAAGAAGGCTTCTGCAAAGAAAGCTGCTCCCAAGAAGGCTGCAGCAAAGAAGGCTGCTCCGAAAAAGGCAGCTCCGAAGAAGTCCGCAGCAAAAAAGGTCGTGGCTAAAAAGGCCGCAAAGAAATCCGCCGCAAAGAAGTCCCCTGGCGCAAAGGGCGGAAAGGCCGCAAAGAAGTCAGCGGCCGGCAAGCGCGCCAGCAAAATCATCAGACGAGGTAAGAAGTTGGCCGTTAAAAAAGCAGCAAAGAAGGCAGCTCCTAAGAAAGCCGCAAAGAAGGCAGCCCCGAAGAAGGCAGCAAAGAAAAAGTCAGCCAAGAAGGTTGCCAAGAAGAAGTAACCCATCAACCCCAATTCAAGGCAAGCAAAAGAGCCCGCTTCGGCGGGCTCTTTTGCGTCCGGAAGACGGGTCTTTGGGGGTCTGGGAATCGATCAACAGCCTGCGAGCAACTGATTCAGATGCCACTTCTGATGCCTGACATAATCCTCAATCAGAAAGCGCAACGTCACGGCTTCATCGCCCCCGACGACGCAGCTCGCTTCAAGTCGATCCTCGGGGATCCCGTCCACCACTGCAATCAGGATCTCGTGCTCGGCTTCCCACCAGCCAAGCAGTGTCTCCCACGGATGGTTCACATAGCCGTGCGCCATGACCCACGCATCCTGCGCATAACCCGGCCCTTCATACTTCCCTTCCGTGGCAGCCCTCACGAACCTCTGTCGGTTGTTGGCCGCTGAGTCGAGCAGGTGGCCGACGATTTGTTTTCGTGTCCATCCGCCTTCACGCCACGGCATATCCGCGAGATCGACGGGAACGGATTCAAGCCCGCGGTGCACCGAATCCAGTTCAGCTCGAAATTGCTTTGAGATTTCTGTTGCCATGCGAGCCTCGACGCACCGATTCCCTTGCCGACAAATCCCCACGCTCAAACTGCCTGCCGAACGACTTCGAAGCCGCCTACTTCTTTAGCTCCGCCAATGCGGCTAGAACCTCGTCGGAATGATGAGACGGATCCACTTTGGTCCACACCTTCACGATCTTGCCCTTGGGGTCGATCAGGAACGTGTTGCGAAGGGCGATCGTCGCCGCCCCGAAATGGCCCAGCGAACCGTACTCATCTACGACCTTGTGCTCCGGGTCGGCGAGCAGCCTGAACGTCAGCCCTTCCTTGGTGCAGAACTGCTTGTGGCTGTCGGGCGTATCGACGCTCACGCCGACAATGACCGCATTCGCCGCATCGTATTTGGCCTGGTCGCGCTGGAAGTTGTGGGCCTCAATGGTGCAGCCCGTGGTCATGTCTTTGGGATAGAAATAAAGTACGACCCACTTGCCGCGATAGCTCTCCAGCGAAATCTGCGAGCCGTCTTGCGAAGGAAGCGTAAACGTGGGTGCGGTTTGGCCAACCGTCGGCATTGCCTCGTCGGCAGCATGAACACTCGCCAGCGGGATGGACAATACGATTGCTGCTGCAAGCACGAAGAGCATCGACTTTTTCACGAGTAACCTCCCGATAACCGGTATCAATCCCGAAGAACTCAGTTGCGATCGAAGTCCATGGTCAGCAGAACCGAATGAAGGGGAATGTCCTGCTGCCTGCAGTATAGACGCGCACCCTGCCTGATGTTGTCACTGAGAGGCTGCTGACCCCTGATCCCTGCCTTTAGCGCGGTACCGCCACAATGGCAATCCCCGCCTCCGCAGCGCGCTTCAGCAACGCCTCGCGATCAAAAAGAAGAGTCCGCCCTGCCTCCACCGAAAGACAGCTGGCCCCCGCCCCGATCATTGTTTCAATGGTGCGAATTCCGATCACCGGCACATCGAATCGCATATCCTGGTTCGGCTTCGCCACTTTGACCACGGTCAGATGCCTCTCCAATGTCGAGGCTTCCTCTTCCATCGATTGCATCAGCACCCCCGCGCGTTCGATGGCAGCATCTGTCCCCTCCATGGCCTCCACGGCAACACAGGCCTGCGCGGCCACCACCACGGTCTGTCCGATGTCGAAACCAGCCAGGGCCCGCGCTACGCCCAGCCCATACTCGATGTTCTTACGTTCCTCGTCGGTCGGTGCGCGCCCGCCCGGTACGGTCTCGGTCAGCCCGCCCTCCTGCGCCAGCAGCGGCTCCAGAAACTGTGTCGAACTGATCAGCTCTATCCCCTCATCGGCCAGTACCTTCGCAACTGCGCCCAGCAACATGTCGGTATTGCGCGAGCGCAGGTTCAGCAGCAGCTTGGCCAGCCGCCAGTCGGGCCGGATGCTCGAAAAGATCTGTTTGTGCTTCACCTGGCCGGCCATGACGGCCGTCGACACACCTTCCGTGTGAAAGACCTCGATAAGGCGCGACAGCTCACCCAGCGACAGCCAATGAACGCTGATGTGGTCATCCGCGGCGGCGCGCCGGTCGATCTCCTGGTCGGTCTCCTCGCGAATCGCAGCCACCGTCACGGCGAAGCCCAGCGCCCGCGCCGCATCCAGCAGCAGGAACGGAAAGCGCCCATTCCCGGCAATCAGGCCGAGTTTCATGGCTACTTGATGACCCCGCGCTGGCTCCGCTCAATGAAGTCAGCCAGCAGTTGCGCGTCCTCTCCATCAAGCTCTCTGATCCGCTCGAGCGCCTGCGAGGTATTCATCTTGGCCGCGATCAGAAGCCGGAACGCCTTTTGCAGTGTCTTCAACCGCTCCGGCGAAAAGCCCCGCCTCTCCAGGCCGATTTTGTTGATCCCGAACGCCTTGTTCTCGCGCCGTGCAGACGTCAGCGAAAACGGCAGCACGTCCTGCGTCACAATCGTCCCGCCGCCGATAAACGAATATTTCCCCACCGTGCAAAACTGGTGCACCGGGCAGAACGCGCCAACTGTCGCATGGTCTTCAATCGTCACATGCCCTGCCAGTGTCGCCGCATTCGCGAGGATGCAGTGGCTCCCCACCTGGCTGTCGTGCCCGATGTGCACGTAGGCCATCAGCAGGTTCTTCGAACCCACCCGCGTCACGCCTCCGCCTTTCACCGTGCCGCGGCTGATCGTCACGTTCTCGCGGATGGTGTTGTCGTCGCCGATTTCCGTCTTTGTCGGCTCGCCGCCGTACTTCAGATCCTGCGGCGCACCCCCCACCGAGCTGAACGGATAAAACACATTCCGGTCGCCAATATGGGTATGCCCATCGAGAACGACGTGCGAGATCAATTGACAGCCCTCGCCGAGCACTACATCCGGTCCGATCGTCGAAAACGGCCCGACTGCGCAGGATTCCGGAACCACCGCTCCTTGTGCAACGACCGCACTGGGATGAATGCTCACTGCGCCACCGTTGTCGGACTCTCGACTTCCTTGCCCCCCGGAGCATCGTGCGCGCGCTTCTCGCGCTCGCGCGTCACTACGGCGCAGGTCAGCGTCGCCTCGCATGCCAGCTTGCCGTCCACCAGCGCTCGCCCCTCGATCCTTCCGGCGCGCGGTCGAAACGACAGCACCTTCACCTCGATGCGCAACTGATCGCCGGGCGTCACCGGCCTGCGGAACTTCGCGCGCTCGATTCCTGTGAATACCACGAGCTTCTCATTTCGGTCGGACATCTCGGCCATCATGATGATGCCCCCCGCCTGCGCCATCGCTTCAATCACCAGCACTCCCGGCATGATCGGATAACCCGGAAAATGCCCCTGGAAGAAAGGCTCGTTGATGGTGACATTCTTGATCGCAACCAGACGCTTCGTGCGCTCAAACTCGACGATCCTGTCGATAAGCAGAAAGGGGTAACGATGGGGGAGAAATTCCAGGATCTCCTGGATATCAAACGTCATGCTCAGGCTCCACAGAGCGGGCACACTGGCCGCTTAGCGCTCCTGAGGATTATAGCGAAGCAGAATGAACGAGCTCCTGCACTTTCCGGCCTCGCTCTTTCATGGCGCATGATTGCTCAGTCCCATTTTCGCAAAAGATCAGCCAGCAGAAGCCTGATGGCTGACGGCTGATAGCTAGTAGCTGACAGCTGCTCTTCACTTCTTGATCTTCTTTGCCACCGCATCAATATCCCAGAAGTCTGCCGGGAGGTCCTGGTTGTAACTGACCTTGTCGATATAGATCTGGCGTACCATCTCGTCGTTCTTTGAACGCGAGATCGAAAACGCAGTGGGAAACCCATCGACTGTGTGGTAGTTCGCGTAGTCCTCTTCATCCGTGTCCAGGTCATGGTAGACCGGGTCGCGATACTTGAAACTGCGGCTGAGCGGAAGGTGCGTCTGCGTATCCATCTGGATCGTGATCGACTCGTTTTCCGGTGAGATCAGGGTCACCTGGTCGGCGAGATGTCTCTCCGACATGCGCTGGCCTTCATAGACAAGGATCGTCTTGGGATCCTTCATCCACACCTTCACCGCGGTCTCGATCGAGTGATCACGTCGCCGCAAAAACTCGTCCACCTGCTCCTGAGGCAGAGCCTTGGCGCCCCTGTAGGTCACCTCGGTTCCCTTTCGCCCGATATAGAACTGCACAACGTCACGATGTGTGGTGAACTCCGTCCGGTCCCTGTCGGGCCAGGCGTGAAAGTCGTAGAACTTCATGGTCCCAAGGTCCGGCTGGCCGCGATAAAACGCCGCGATATGCCCCTCGCGCTCCTGGTTTTTCATGTTGAGCCACGCATTGCCGCCGAGTGCCTGAACCATGGCGTCCAGCGCTGCCCGCGCCTGCTTGGCGTTCTTGTCTGCGGCATCGTCTCCCGTTTGTGCCCGCATTGCCGGCGGCGCGGCCAGCACAATCACGGCCAGCACAACCGCCGCCCACGTCTTTCGCATCAATCGATCTCCTTGTGGCTCTCCGTAACCAGGCGACTTCTTGCCCGATGGCGACCTATCCCACCAGCACCGCGCCGCCGTTCACGTTCAGCACCTCGCCCGAAATAAACCCCGCAAACGGCGTACACAGAAACAGCACAGGTCCCGCAATCTCGCGCGTCGTTCCCACTCTTCCCACCGGGATGCCCGCCGTAACCTGCCGCCCGAGCGCCGGATCGCCCAGCGTGGCCGCCGACATGTCGGTCGCCACCCAGCCGGGTGCAACGCAATTCACGCGGACCCCTCGCGGCGCCAGTTCACTCGACAGACTCTTTGTGAGACTGATCAGCGCGCCTTTAGTCACGGCGTAGTCGGCATGGTGTGCTTCGCCACGCTGCCCAGCCGTCGAACTGATCAGCACGATATGACCAGCGGCTTCGCCTGTCTTCGAATGCGCACCGCTCTGCAGATCAAACTGCGCTACGGCCGCCTGCACCAGCCCAAAAACTGAGTCCAGGTTGATCGCGATCGTCTCGCGCCATTGTCTCTCAGTCATCTGCGCGATTGGAGCGTCCTCGGCCGTCCAAACGCCATGATTCGCTACAAGAATGTCGAGACGTCCGAAGGCCGCTATCGTGGCCGCCACCAGTGCGCGACCGGCCGCTGGCGAGTCCAGTTCTTGTTCGATCGCAACACAGCGCTCGGAACCTCCGCACTCACCAACAAGCGCCTCCGCCTTGTCGCGGGCCTGCCGGTAACTGAATGCCACCCGCGCGCCTGCCTGCGCAAAGAGCCGAACCGTCTCGGCGCCAATGCCCCGCGAACCACCCGTGATCAGCGCAACTTTGCTTTCAAGAAGAAGCGGAACACCTGCCATACGGCCAAGCTAAAGCATTCCGCGCAGGGGTGTCGAGGAAAGGAACGGGGGGTTGTCAGCGGTGTGATAGGTATCGTTAGCCTCAATCCTTAAGGAGAGGCAAACCTCACAAGCAGAGCTAAAGGCTAAGAGCTAACAGCTAAAGGCTGCCTTATTCAGATCGCCCGCACCATCCGTACAGGCAGAAAGATGACCGCACTCACAAGCGCCAGCGCGCCGCCGACCGCGATCCCCACCAGACGGAAGGGAAGCAGTAGCAACCACACGATCGGATACGCCACGAGCGCAAGCAGTGCCAGCGGCCAGCACAGTACAAACAGAATGCAGAACAACAGAAACTTGACCATGCTTGCAGCGCCTCACTGCGCTCTTCTTCGACTACGCAATTTCCGTCGATTTCGTTCCGCTGTCCTCAACTTCTCTCCGGGGATTTCTGCTCTCATCTCTTTCGGGCTTTACCCGCAGCCCGCTCCTTCACCAGCTTCTTCCTCTCCCTGATCAGCTTCTTGCGTTCCTTCTCCGGCAACGCGAGCACGGTCTTGGTGCGCTTGGGCAGCTTTTCGTAGATCAGGGCATGAGCCCGCCCCAGTTCCAGCTCAATCTCCTTCGGCCTGAGCGCATCCCACCGCTCCACCGTAACCCAACCGGCCTTGGCTAGGTACGGCGAAGCCATAATCCCCTCATTTTCCAGCAGTTCGTGAAATCTCTCCTGCCCGCAGTGAAACCACAGCACCCCCGTCCCTGTCCCATCAAGGTCCGTCATGGCAAACATCTTGCCGCCAATGTCCCTGTCGCCAACCCAGTAGACGAGGTGATGGCCCCAGTTCACGGTCTCTGCCACGTACGGCAGCCTCATGCAGATCTCGCGTATGCGCTCGTTGTCCATCCCAGACAGTCTATGCCCCATTTTTTCGCAAAAATCTTCAATTCTGTACTTGACGTCATACACTGTTTGTCATACAGTGTGTAATGTACAGTGTATGAGGCACAGCATGACCCTCACAGAAAACCTCTTCGAAAACCTCCGGTTGGAACTGCGCAGGGGCTGTCTCACCCTGGCAGTGCTCGCGCAGCTTCGGCAGGAGCACTACGGGTACACGCTTCGCAAGGACCTTGCTGACAAAGGCCTCGAAATCGACGAAAGCACCCTCTACCCTCTTCTTCGCCGGCTTGAGTCCCAGGGCCTTCTGGCCAGTGAGTGGCGCGAAGAAGAAAAGCGCAACAAGCGCTTCTACCGCCTTTCTGCGGAAGGCGAACAGATTCTCGGCCAACTGCTCATGGAGTGGCAGGCCATCAACGAGTCGATTCAACGAATTGTGTAGGCGATCGCAGCCGCAAAAAAAATCGAGGAAACACCATGGAACATCTCCACCGCAATCCGCTAGCCGCAAGAGGACACCAGACTCTCCGCAAGCAGGACGGTCTCTTCCGCCCTTATCAGCCGCAGCAGCAAGTGATCTGTCCGATGTTTCCGATGCACTGGCGAGTTCTGGGCCCGGTGTTCCTCTGGGCGATCGTCGTGTACGCCATCGTGGCGGTGCTGATCGCACTCGGGCCTTCGAACCAACATTCCGCGATTGAGATCGCGTTCCGCACCTCGGAGATTCTCATCAGGTGCTTCCATCAGCTCTGCGTCGATGCCGGAAAGATCCTGAACGAGCTCATCGCCGACTGGAATTCCATTAACGCCTCATTGGATTGGGCTTCGTAGTCAATTGGGGGCACGCGGAGACACATCCTGTTTCAAACAAAGGAAAACACCATGGAACTTCTCGACCGTTACCTTCAAGCCGTAAAAAAGCACTTGCCGCTACGTCGGCAGGACGACATTATCGCCGAACTCCGCGCCAACCTCGAGGCCCAGCTCGAAGACAAGGAAGCCGAGCTAGGGCGCCCGCTCACAATCGGCGAAGCAGAAGACTGGCTGCGCGCGCTGGGATCGCCGATGATGGTCGCCGCGCGCTATCAGCCTCAGCAATATCTGATCGGGCCCTCGCTCTTCCCCATGTACCTGTTCGTGATGCGCACGGCATTCCTCTGGGTGATCATCATCTACTCGATCGTAGCCGCGACCATCATTGTCTTCGGCCCCATGCACCCGGATTCCGTCGCAGAGGCCATCCTTCGCCTGCCGGGCATTCTCATCAACACTGCCGCGTGGATCACGCTCATCTTCGCGGCGGTGGAGTTCACCATGACCCGCTTTCCCGGGATACTCCCCCCGCTCGCCGGATTGAATGCGCAATGGTCTCCGAGTTCTCTGCCTCCTCTCGAGGAGGCCCCCATCGCAGGCGGAAAGCGGCGCTCCTACGGACAAGCCATTGCCGAGATCATCTTTGGCTTCCTCGCACTCGTTTGGCTTTTGCTGATTCCCAGCCACCCGTTCCTGCTTCTCGGCCCTGGCGCTGTGTACCTGCAGATTGCCCCATTCACACTCGCGCCCGTGTGGATCACTTTCTACTGGTTCATCGTCGGCTTGAATGTCCTGCAACTTGCCTGGAAATCCGTCGATTTTATCCGTGGATCCTGGCAGCAGACTTCGGGCCTGCAGCACATCGCATCAAAGGCCTTCGGCGTTATCCCGCTCGTTCTCTTGCTGATCGCCCGCGACCACGTCTATGTGATGCTGAAAAATCCGGCAGTCGACCGCCTCCGCTACGGCGCCACGGTTGACAACATCAATCACTGGATCCACTCCGGCCTGTCCGTTGTCTGTGCGATCGTCGTGATCCAGCTGATCTGGGACGTCGTCCAGATCGCTATCGCCTCGCAGCGCGCCCATTCCGCGTAGCCATAGGATTCTGCCGGTCAATTCCCAGAGCCTGTTCCGGAAGCGATTCCGAATCGTTCCGGATCGGGCCCTCGATGTTCATTGCTGCGTTTCTGCAGGCTGCCCGCAATACAACAAGAGACTGCGACGCCTTCCTCCCTCACGGTTTTTTGGCATCTCATCTGTTATATGTTTGGTGCAAAAAAGGCCTGCCCCGAGCGAGTAGAGTTGGAGACAAAGATCAGCGAGTGCATTGGCGTGCTCGCCGAACTCGCCGTGAAAGGCCCCGGCTCTGTATCGATTCAGCAATCCGGAGAAAAGCACACCGACCTCTCCGCGTTCCAGAAAACGCAGGCCGCGCTCGCCGCTCGATTGAGGGCGCTCCGCGAATGCCTTGAGTCTCACCGCGAATGGCATCACTGCTGACGCGTGCAGCACTCCTCCGGCAAGTCCCCAGTCAACGATCAATCTTGTCCAAGGCAAGAGTAGCGGCATGCACCGCCACCGCAATAATGATGCCGGTGAAGACGAGTCCGAGAATGGCAATCAGGATCGCGATTGTCCTCGATCCCCGTGTAATCGGCCGGATGTCCCCGTATCCGACGGTTGTTGCGGTCACAAAAGACCAGTAAAAGCTGTCGAAGTGCGGCCAGCCCTCCATCTTGCCGACAACTTGCCCAAGCAGTGCGATGAGCGTGGCCAGACTGAGCAACAGCGGGAGAGTCAACCAGACTCCGGTTGCCACGTGCTTCAGAAACATCAGGGTCAAGCCAGAGAAAAACAAACCGCAATCACCCCCTTCGATTCTGAAGTCAGGATGCGTTATCCGAAGGGCGGGTCAAGCCCACTCCTTCAGCTGGACATGCCGCGATTGACCAGGACCTTTACTTCAACCCGGCGATTCTCGCTCTTGCCCTGGCTCGATTCGTTTGAGCCTGCAGGATTCGACTCGCCCATCCCTTCAGGTGCAAGCACCCGGTACAGTGGAACGTGGCATTCTTGCTGCAGATAGTTCACAACCGCTTCTGCGCGTCTGTCGCTGAGTTCCTGGTTGTATGCGGCGTTCCCTGACGAATCCGTAAAGCCAGCGACTTGAACCATGTAGCCCTTCAGCTTTAGCGCGTTGTCAGCGAGCGCCTTCAACTGTTGTTTTGATTCTTCTGAAAGCGTGGTGCTGTTCACTGCGAAATAGACCGCCGCATGTTCCTTGACGTCGTAGTCGCTGAGTTCGCCGAACTTCTTGCTCATCGCCGCCTGATCGCTCTGCACACCCTGTAGCTGCTGCGCCGTGGGATTCAGTCCAGCCTGGATCTGTCGCGCAGTCTTTAGATCGTCTGCCTTGAACTTCACCGAGGTCGCGGCAAGTCCATCGCCGTTGTGGATCGTTTCCACCTCGACGGGAAGTCCCGGAATCAGGTCCGTGACCCCAAAACTCTCTTTCCTCAAACCGAGCTTGCCCTTGATTGCCTGGACTTTTGTGCTCTCTGTAAGTGCGATCGTCCAACTGGCTATGTCGCCCTTCACAAGCATGTTGGCCCCATCCCGGCCAACGATGATGCCCTTGACCTTTGTGGTCTCCTGCGCTGTTCCCAGCGAAGCCACTCCCAGAAGAACACAAAATGCCAGTACGCTGGTTCCAGCTTTAATGGATAGTCTTTTCATTGAATCGCCACCTCTGCTTTCCTCGATTACGCGGTTTGGATATGGAGACAGGCAATCCCTCTCACGTGCGTGTCAGTCTCCAGCCTTCGGTGCGGATGCTAGCGCCCGCCGGCAACCACGCCAACTAGAAAAAGTGACAGTGGACCTTCAAGCAGGGTTGTTGTGGCTACATTGTGCCTGTCGCGAGCAAATCGGCAAAGAAAGGGTTCAGCATGCGGCGGTTTGGATCCATGCTCTGTACCGCTGCCTTGAACTGGTCCCATCGCCACCCAAAAGCCGCCTGCACATGTTTCGCCTCCACAAATGGGCTCTGGTTGAGCAGCGGAATGCCGTTGCGTTGAAAGGCGAAATCATTGAATGCGCGTAGAAAGTCATGCCACGCCGTATTGTCCGTGCTCGCGTGAATCGGATCGATCGAAAACACCTCCTGGTCGTAGGTGTACGAAAGCAGCGAAGAGGTGTCGCGACGGATGTGGTACGAGCCGAGCGGCAGGTTGCATCGGAACCCGGTGTTCTTGGAGTATTGATCAGCGAAATCAAGATAGGCACGATAGGTCTGAAGCCATTGCGATCGTGGAAATGCCCAGAAGGTAAAGGCGTATCGGGCCTCTGTCGGCGTGTCGTGGTAATCGACGGTCTTGTCAGGCGCCAGCATCGTGATTCCTCCTGCGAGATGGAGGATGGAGTAGAGGAGCTTTTCCGCATCGACGTTCCCCTGTTGCGCCACGTGACGGAGAGAACTGTTCTGAATAAACAGGTCAATGAATCGGGACACGAACGCCCCTTGAAAATTCCATAGCGATCGGCGAGCGGCGGCCTGCAAAGACCCCAGAATTTCTGGCTCCTGGATGCGCTGCCGCTGCTGGAAGATCGCAGTCCTTCCAAGGGTCCAGCAAATCAGGCCTTCCGAGGTGTCAAGAAGTCTGTCGACTTCGTCCTGGGTGAGCTCATCCACCGGGCGCGGCAGATAGGTCAGATGAATCGCTTCGATTGGCTTGATGCGTAATGTGACTTCGTAAATAACTCCGCACAATCCATAGCTGGTGCGCATCGTCCGCAGCAGATCGGGGTTGCTGGTTTCGCTCGCTTCAGAAAGATCGCCGCTGGGGGTGACCCACTTCATGCCGGTGACGTAGGAACTCACCTGCCCGAATTCAATACCGTCGAGTGCATCCTTGCTGTGGCAACATGCAGCCGAGCCCAGCGTCATATTCCCGATTTCAATGTTGAGCATCATCTGAAGATTCTGGGCACGCAGTGCATGGGAGGCTTCAATGATTTGCATTCCGCCCTGCGCGGTAAATGTCATCTGCGCCGTATCGATCTTGATAAGACGATTCATCCGCGACATGTTGATGATCGTCCCGTCCGATGAGGCGCACGGGGTCAGCGAGTGATAGCTGCCCATTGCGCGCACAGGGCTCGGATACCGCGCCGTGT
>Ga0335069_10013353_pt1 | contig 11533 bp, 13 predicted proteins | sample Lox_Sample_11_FD_206714 | JGI IMG/M metagenome (GOLD analysis project Ga0335069, IMG submission 206714) | Soil microbial communities from Loxahatchee National Wildlife Refuge, Florida, United States - Lox_Sample_1.1 | ecosystem: Environmental > Terrestrial > Soil > Wetlands | place: USA...
GACAGATTGATACCACAGGAGCTCCAGATTGCGTTGCTCCTCGCCGGTGAGAAACGCGTGGGCGTCACTTACCATTACGCGTTGTCTCACCTTGGCCGACTGGGTAGCGCAGCATGCGACGGCTGACACCGCGCCAGGGCGTGACGCTCAGCCTCGACGGGGACGAGGAAGTGATCGACGGTCAGGTGCTGTCGGTCAGCGGACCGGTCGCGCTGCTCGACTGCGTCGACGCAGCTCCGATCCACCTCCGTGCGCGGCTGTCGCCCGGATCGATGTGCATGATGGCATTCACTCATCACGGCAAGCTGGTCGGATTGCGCGGGGTGGTGACTGCCGCATCGGAGGACCTCAACCAGCTGGCGTTCATCGTCGCGGACGGCGTGCAGGTTGAGGAGCGGCGCGTCGCCGAGCGGATTGCACTGGTCATCCCGGTGCGAATCCGCACGGTCACCGGGCCCGGGGCCGTCGAGCCTCCGAGCGTCGAGACCGTGACCGTGGATATCAGCCTCGGCGGAGCGCTTGTCGAGCGTCGTGAGGGGGCAAGAACCGGACCGCGGTTTCGCCTCGAGTTGTACCTCGGTGACGATCCCGTGCCGGTGTCGACCGGAGCGGACCTCGTGCGTGCGACTGCGACGCACCTCGGGCTGAGATTCATCGACATCCCGGCGCTCGACCGCATCCGGCTCGCAAGCTTTCTCGCCGAGCACCAGCTCGGATCGTCGTCAGCCTGACGCCGGGCAGAGGCGCGCTGGCGCCCCAGTGCGCTCAGCCGTGCAGGACCCGTGCCGGGCGCGCCCGCTGCGGCTTGATGTTGTGGTTCTGGCGGAAGACGTTGGTCGGGTCGTAGCGCGTCTTCACGGCCACGAGCCGGTCGTAGTTTGAGCCGTACGCGTGCCCGAGCCGCTCCGTGTCGTCGGCGCCGAGGTTGTTCACATACACGCCCGCGCTCAGGTGCGGCTGGATCGCGGCGAACAGCTCCCGCGTCCATGTGACGTTGCGGGGTGACTGAGCTGGATCCGGCCACTGCGACAGGATCAGGAGGTCGTAGCGCTCGCCCCGGTGGGGGTACGCGGTTGCCGCGGGCCGAACGCGACCGGCCGCGCCGTGCAGCTGCTGGAGTCCCACGCCCGAGTGCAGCGATGGCATCCGCTCGACGAAGTCGAGCACGATCTCGATCAGCTCGTCGTCGATCGCCGTCACGAAGCCCGATTTCCAGTAGTGCTGGCGGCCGGACGGGAACCCGTGATCAGCGGCGTGCTGGAGCTGCCGGTAGGCCATCGGCTGGATCGCCGCCTCGGCCGGGCCGAGCGTCCGCAGGGGGTCCAGCAGACGCTCACCGCGACCGCGTTCGCCGGCATAACAGATGGCGATGCTGACAGCCACCTCACCATCGGGTCCTCGGAACACCGACGCGTTCGCGCCGAGCTCGTCGGGGCATTCTGCGGCGAATTCGCGGTACAGCCGCAGCGCGTGTGCTGCCTTGCGCCGCGCGTACATGAACGTCCCGGCAAGCACCTCGTCAACGGGGTGCAGTCGAAAGGTGAACGAGGTGACAACGCCGAAGTTCCCGCCGCCGCCGCGCAGAGCCCAGAGCAGATCCTCGTACTGGTGCGCGTTTGCGGTGACGAGCTCCCCGGCAGCGGTTATCACGTCGGCCGCAAGCAGGTTGTCGCACGTCAATCCGTATGCGCCGTTCAACCAACCGAGTCCGCCACCGAGCGCGAGCCCCGCAAGGCCCGTCATCGACACGACCCCGCTCGGCACCGCGAGGCCGAACCGTTGCGTTTCACGGTCCAGATCACCAAGCGTCAGGCCGGGCTCGACGGTCGCGATGCGCCGGGCCGTGTCGATGTGCACAGCCTTCATCGGCGCGAGATCGAGCAACAGCCCGCGGTCGCACACGGCGGTGCCGGCGACGCTGTGGCCGCCGCCCTTGATCGAAAGCGGAACGCCGTGCTCGCGCGCGAAGATGACACCCTCGATCACGTCCTCGGTGCCGGCGCACTGGATGATCAGGGCCGGCCGGCGATCGATCATTGCGTTGAAGACCCGGCGGGCTGTGTCGTAGTCGCGGTCTCCGGGAACGAGCAGCCGGCCGCGGAGCCGGCTGGCGAGCCTCCGGGCGGAGAGGTCCAGAGGACCAGGCTCGAGCGCGGTCATGCGCGTCGGCGCCGCGCCTCCCGGCGCGGGCGGTCGTAGTCGAGAGGCGCGTTCGCCCGTGCGCTCATCCGCTCGTCGTCCGCATTCGATGCGACCGCGCGGAGCATGGTCGATCGCCTCGCCTCCAGCTCCGCCCGGCCGATGCCGAGCAGCTCGGCGATCTCGTCCGGGTCGACGCCGTGCAGCAGCAGCCCGAGGATCGCCTGGTCGCTCGGCCGCAGCTGGGAGCGCAACGCCTGAGCGATCGACGGGGTGATCGCCGGGATGCTCTTGCGGCCGCGCGCGAGCTCGCGAATCCTCGCGCACAGTTCCTCGCCGAGCGCGGCCTTGCCGAGAAGTCCGTCGGCACCGGCGACGATTGCGGCCACGGCGAGCGCTCCGTCGGCGAACGCCGAGTAGATCAGCACCCGCGGTGCCCGCTCGAGCGCCTTCAGGCGGCGCGTGAGCCACAGCCCGTTGCGGCCGTCGAGGTGGTAGTCGAGCACCGCGACGTCGACGTCGAGGCCGCCGTCCGCCAGCAGCTCTGTCGCGCTCGAGGCTTCCGCCACGACGCTCAGATCGGGCTGATCATCGACGAGTTTGCGCATGCCGATCCGGACGGCCGGATGATCGTCAACAAGCAGCACGCGGACAGGCGCCACAGCCATCGGCTGGTACGGCGACTGTGCGGGACTGATCGTCTGATTGCTCATCGGAGGTTCCTCCAACTCGCGGGCTACGGCTCGACGAGGCCGCGTCGGATCGCGTACCGAGTGAGCTCGACGCGGTCCCGCATGGCAAGTTTCTCGAGGATGTTCGAGCGATGGCGCTCGACTGTCTTCTCGCTGATCACGAGCGTCTCGGCGATCTGCTTGCTGCTGTAGCTCTCCGCGATGAGCTTCACGACCTCCTGCTCTCGGGGGGTCAACGGGTCTTCCGGCAATGGCTCATCGTTACGCGCGCGCTGCAGAAAGTCGCGGATCAGACCGGTCATCGCCCCGGGGTACAGGAACGGCTCCCCGCGCATCGCGGCGCGGCACGCCTCGACCAAGTCGCGGTCCGCGGCGGACTTCAGGACATAACCGGAGCCGCCGGCCTTGAGCGCCTCGTAGAGGTACTGCTCGTTCTGGTGCATCGAGAGGAACAGGATCCGCAGCTTGGGCCGATGATCGTGCAACTCCCGGGCAGCCTGGAGCCCGGTCAGGCGCGGCATCGCGATGTCCATGATCGCGAGATCGACATCGTCCGCGAGACCGTGTTGCACGGCCTCGGCACCGTTTCCCGCCTCGGCGACGACGGTCAAGTCCGGCTCGGCCTCGAGGACCATGCGCAACCCGCGACGCACGATCGCGTGGTCGTCGGCAAGCATGATGCGGGTCTTGAGCGGGATCACCACGTCACCTCGAGCGGCACGTCGAGGCGAACGACGCAGCCGGCCCCAGACGGGGCGTGCTCGATCGCGAGCGTCGCGCCGATCAGCGAAGCACGCTCGCGCATGCCGCGAATGCCGCTGCCGGGCACGGCGTTACCGGCCAGACCGCGACCGTTGTCGGTGACCGTGAGCTCGAGCCGGTCGTCCCGGCTGCGCAGGCGGAGCTCTGCGCGCACTGCATCAGCGTGCCGTGCGACATTCGTCAGCGCCTCCTGAGCAACTCGGTAGACAACGAGCTCGGTTTCGGGGTCCAGCTCCGGGAGCTGCTCGGCGATGTGCTGCGTGACGTCGAGACCGGAGCGCGCGCCGAACCGCTCGCACAGGACCGCGAGCGCGCTGACGAGACCCAGGTCGTCCAGCGCCTCCGGTCGCAGTTCGATCGCGATCCGCCGGACATCCTCGAGGCTCGCGCGCACCGCTTCCTGGACCTCGCCGACATCGGCTCGGGCATCGTCGCCGACGGTGTGCGCTTGGACGCGCGACAGTCCGAGCAGCACGCCCGTCAGCTCCTGGCCGACCTGGTCGTGGAGCTCCTGTGCGATCCGCAGCCGCTCGGCCTCTTGGCCGGCAAGCACGCGTCCGGTTGCGTCGCGTCGCTCCGCCTCGAGCCGGTCGAGCATCTGATTGAACGTCATCGCGAGCTCGCCGGCCTCGGACGTGGGCTGAGCATCGGGCATCCGCTGCCCCGGATGCGTGAGATCGACACGCCGCGCGAGCTCGGTCAGCGACTGCAGCGGACCGACGACTCGCCGCAGGAGGTAGAGGTTGAGCGCGGCGACGAGCGCCAGGGCTGCCGCGAGCACGCCCAGCTCCTCGTTGACGTCGAGCGATGAGACCTTGTCCGGCGCCAGCACGACGATCGTGACCGCCACCGTCGCGATCACGAGCAGCGCGTTCACCCCAGCGACCCGCTGAAACAACGTCACGTACCGGCGCCGAGGCGCCGGTACGGACGTGCCGGTGCCGCCAAGCGACTTCACCCAGCGCTGCGGCGCGGACACGTCGGTTGTAGCGGAGAGGAGCATGGTTCGGGCAAGCGTGCCCGGCCGTGCATCCCAAGGGAATGGGTGCGGGACCCCATCTTGCGCTGCGAGGCCGCGGGTGCGGCGTCGGATGCGCTGCGGCTCACCCCCACCGGATGGAGGTCTGCCTCCCAGATGATGAGCGCCTTAGAAGCGATTCGTGTACAGGTCGCAGTGCACGCCCCAGCCGAAGCTCGTGTTCTTGACGAGCGAGCACTTCGTCGCGCCGTTGATCCGCTGGTTGGGACTCGGCTGCACGACGACGACACCGCGCGAAGGCTTCTCCTGGAAGTAGATGTTCGTCGCCGACCAGACGTAAAGCGAGGGATTGGACTCTTTGAGGACGGTGTTCGCCTGGCCGCTGGAGACGGTCTTCAGCTGTCCCTTGTAGAACCGGCCAGACGCGTCGAACTTCGACGCGCTCTCAACGAGGAATGCCTGGCCAAACAGCTCGACGCTCCGGCTGCAGCCGACTCCCGAGAACCACCGGACGGCCGTCGAGCTGGAGCTGATCCGGGTCCTCCTCGTCGTGAAATTGACCGAGCACAGGACCGCTGAGGCCGGGATGTTCGACGTACGCGCGTCCTTCGACGCGCGGCCGCTGACGGCGCTGCCGCCGATCACCGTTGCGCGATTGCCGACGAACGAGATCGCGATCAACGGCGCGGTCGACGGCACCGCGCCGACGCCGGTGAGCGGCTCGGTGTGCGCCGCTTGCGACGTCGACCCGATCGCCTTCAACTGCGCCGGTGTGGGGCCGTTGGCCGCGAGGACGGCAGGGGCCGCCCAACCGACCGCGGCGACAATCGACGTTGCGACGGCGACATGCCAGCCGCGAACATTGGAAGAACTCATCATCACGCTCCGTTTCCGCGCGTGCAAGGGCCACAAGCACGCGCGCGTGTCGCTGCGCCCGAGAAGAAGGACCGCGGGGATCATATTCAGTCGCGCCGCCGGGCACGTTAAGTGTCAGCAAGCTCGTCCGACCCCGCGCGCCGGTCACGCCGCGTTGCGTGCGCGTCCGCGCCGGGTACCTTCCAGTGGTTCAACCACAACAGTCTGCCGTGAGGGAGGGAAGCCGATGGCCCCGCATCCGCTGCGACCGCCGCTGAGACCAGTGTCGCCCGCCACCGCACCGGCCGCGCCGGCGTGGCCGAGCGACACCGGCACCTCGGAGCTGGTCGGGACGAGCGCCACCGACATCACGGTCTACGTCGACCCGAGCCTCGGCAGTCAGGGCCTCCAGAACGCCCAGGACCTCCTCGCCTGATGGTGCGCGAGCGGGCCGATGCGCTCGTCGAGCATCAGGCTCGCCGGGCGAGCGAGAGCGCGAACAGCTGCTGGTCGTCGGTGTACCAGCGGTCGAGCGCAAGCCCGGCCGCGCGGTAGTCCGCCTCGAGCCGCGCGCGCGTGAACTTGGCGCTGATCTCCGTGCGTAGCTCCTCGCCGGCGGCGAACTCGACGCGCAGTCCGAGGCCCGCGATCAACACGCTGCACGGGCGCCGTGCGCGCAGGCGCATCTCGACCCACTCGTGGCGGCGATCGAAGAACGCAACGTGGTCGAAGGCCTCGGGCATGAAGTCGGCATCGAGCTCGCGATTGATGACGTGCAGGACGTTGCGATTGAACTCCGCCGTCACTCCCTGGCGGTCGTCGTAGGCCGCCTCGATCACGTCGGGATCCTTGACGAGATCGGTGCCGAGCAGCAGCCGGTCCCGCGGGCCGAGCAGCGCCCCGATCTGCCGGAGCAGGCCGCGGCGCGTCCCGGGCGGGAAGTTGCCGATCGTGCCGCCGAGCAGTGCCACGATCCGGGGCGTTCCGTCAGCCTCCGGGACCTGCTCGAGATGACGCTGGAAGTCGCCGATCACGCCATGGATCTGGAGGCCGTCGTACTCGTTGATCAGTTGCTCGGCGGCGTCGCGCACGACACTCTCGGAGACATCGAGCGGGACGTACCGGTGCAGCGTGCCCGCATCGGTCATCGCGTCGAGCAGCAGGCGTGCCTTTCCCGCCGAGCCGGAGCCGAGTTCGACAAGCTCGCCCGCGCGGGTCGACGCGACGATGTCCCTGGCGCGGTCCTCGAGGATCCGCTTCTCGGTCCGCGTTGGGTAGTACTCGGGCAGCTCGCAGATCCGCTCGAACAGCTCCGATCCCCGTGCGTCGTAGAAATGCTTCGGCGGCAGCTCCTTGAACGGTCGGGTGAGCCCGTCGAGCACGTCGTTGGCCAGGCTTCGCTCCTCGGCCTCCGACAGCCACGACTCGATCCGGATGTCATCTGTTTCGACGAGCGCTCGCATCTAGAGATCCCTCGCAATTCGAAAGCCGCTGAAGATCTGCCGCCGCTGTGGGAAGTCCCAGTTGCGGAACGTCGGCGTGACAACGCGTGCGCGCGAGGCCCACGACCCGCCCCGCAGCACCCTGTACTCGCTCCCGAAGAAGACCTCGGAGTACTCCCGGTACGGGTACGGACGAAATCCCGGGTAGCCGGCGAAATCGCTCGATGTCCATTCCCACACGTCGCCGATCATCGCGAGACATCCGTAGGGCGACGCCCCGCCGGGGTGTGCTCCGACGGGCGCGGTGCCGCAGCCGAGGTGATCCACGTTTGCGTGGACGCCCGGGATCGGTGAATCGTTCCCCCACGGGTAGAGCCGCGCCGCCCCGTGCTCCTGCTCCCAGGTCGCCGCCTTCTCCCACTCGATCTCGGTGGGGAGCCGAGCGCCGCGTGCGCGGGCGAAGGCGTCGGCCTCGAACCAGGACACGTGGACAACGGGCCGGTTGGGGTCGAGCGGTTCCCACTTGCCAAGCCGCCACTCGGCCGTCCCCTCCGCGGTCCACCCTCCAGGTCGTGAGATGTCGTAATCCTCCTTCCACGCCCAGCCTTCGTCGGACCACCACTCACGGCGCTCGTAGCCACCGCCCTCGACGAACGTCAGGTAGCTCGCGTTCGTGATCGGTGCTCGCCCGATCAGATAGCCGCGCACGTCCGTCCGGTGGCGCGGGCGCTCGTTGTCGTACGCGAAGCCGTCGGGCCCCGCGCCGATCGTGCACGGTCCGGCAGGGACCTCGATCAGCTCGAGCCCGGATGCGGGCGCCGCGTCGCGCGCGGCAACCGCCCGGTGTCCAGCTGGTTCGTAGCCGCCGAGGCGCGCGAGCTCGATCGCCTGCAGCATCGTCTCGTCGTGCTGCTGCTCGTGACGGATCACCATCTCGACGAGAAATCCATCGCCCGTGCCGCGCTCCTCGATCACCTCGAGCGTGCGCTGCCGGACCTCGTCCAGGTACGCGCGCGCGGGACCGGAGCGAAGGAACGGGATATCGCCTCGGCCGGCGCGTGGCGTCTCGAACGCGTCGTAGACGTCGGCGAGATCGTCCCGCAGCAGCGGCCGTCCACCGTACCGGTGCCCCAGCCAGAGGTCCTCGAACGCAGCGATGTGACCGAGGTCCCACACGAGCGGGCTCATCAGCGTCGAGTACACGCGCTCGAGGTCCGGGTCGGGGATCGAGGCGACGAGCGCGAGCGTCCGCTCGCGCGCTTCGGTCAGTGCGTCAACGGCATCCAGCGGAGACAGTCCCGCCCGAGCTGCGGTCAGACTACTCATCGAGGGGATTGTCCCATGCCGGATGTTTCGGCTTTCGAAACCCGTGTGACCACCGGCTTCAGTCGTGCGGCGGGCCGGCGCGTTACACGTCAGCAGGCCCGAGCGCGTATCGCAGGTAGAGCTGGTCGGCGCGCTCGAGCAACCACCGCAGCCGCAGCGAGCGCGGCTGTGCAAGCTCCGGGCCGCGCGTGATCGTCGGCCCAGCGCCCCCACCGGCGAGCTTCGGCGCGAGCGTCAGGAACAGCTCGTCGACGACGTCCTGGGCCAGCAACGACCCGAACAGGGTCGGGCCGCCCTCGCACAGCAGGGTCCGCACGCCACAGTCCGACCGCAAGCGACGCAGTGCGGTCGCGTGGGTCAGCTCACCGGGGTCCAGCCGCACGACGGCGACCTGCGCCCGGCAACCGGTCAGGTCAATCTCGACGGGCGAGAAGATGACGACCCTGGCGTCGGACTCCGCGAACAGCGGGATGTCAGTCGGCACATCGCCGCTGCGAGTGATGATGCAGGCGATCGGCTCGGCCGGCAGCCCCCGCCGGAGGCGGCGCTCGCGCCGCTCGGGCTTGCCGAGGATCCGGCCGTAGCGCTCCGCTCGGAGCGTCCCCGTTCCGGCGAGCACCGCGTCCACCTGCTCGCGCAGACCGTGGAACATCGCGCGATCCCCGTCGTCGCCGAGGGGCCCCGATCGGCCGCCGAAGGCCGCGCGCCCGTCGGCGCTGGCGATGAAATTGACGATCGTGTACGGGCGCTCGCGCGGGATCCGGACGCCGCGGAGCAGCGATGCCATCAGGGCATCGACCGTGACGGTCCCGGGCTCCGGCAGCAGCTGGCGGAAGTCCATCGCGCCGCGAACGTACCAGCTCGATCGCGCCGGAAACGGGTTAGCCTCTGACCGCCGATGGATTTCAAGCAGCTCGACCGCGGAGAGTTGATCGCGGTGGCGGGAGGAGTCCTGCTGGGCGTCTCCGTGTTCCTCCCGTGGTACACGCTGGGTAACCCGAACGCTCAACTCAACTCGTGCCGCGGGCCGCACACGTCGTGCAGCGGCTGGAACTCGCTGACGGTGCTCCGCTTCCTTCTGCTGCTGACCGCGATCGCGCCGGCGATCCTGGCCTACATCATCGTGCGCGGCCATGCGCTGTCCTGGCCCAGAGGCGAGCTGACGGCGGTGACGGCGCTCGCGGCGCTCGCCTTCACCCTGTTCCGCGGCGTGATCGACCGGCCCGGATCACCGCCGGGCGAGATCAGCGTCGGGTTCGGCTGGTGGGTCGCGCTGCTCGGCAGCGTGCTGATCCTGGTCGGGGCGCTTGCGCGCACCCGCGAGGCGGGGCCAAGACGCAAACCGCCCGGCGTTCTGTAACGCTTTCCCAGCAGATGCCCAAGTCCCGCCCTGACCGTAACCTCGCGCTCGAGCTTGTTCGCGTGACTGAAGCCGCGGCACTCGCGGCCGCGCGGATGGTCGGCCGCGGCGACAAGGAGGGTGCCGACCAAGCGGCCGTCGACGCGATGCGCGTCGTGCTCGAGTCGGTCTCGATGGACGGGATCGTCGTGATCGGCGAAGGGGAGAAGGACGAGGCGCCGATGCTCTACAACGGCGAGAGCATCGGTGACGGCACCCCGCCGCAGGTCGACATCGCGGTCGACCCGCTCGAGGGCACGCGGCTGACGGCGCTCGGCATGCCGAGCGCGATCGCCGTGATCGCGCTGGCCCAGCGCGGTGCGATGTTCGATCCCGGCCCGTGTGTGTACATGGAGAAGATCGCGGGCGGACCGGAGATCGCCGACCTCCTCGACCTCGATCGGCCGCTGCCCGAGACGCTGTCGCTGATCGCCCAGCGCAAGGGGATCGACATCCGGGACGTGATGGTCGTGATGCTCGATCGGGATCGCCACCACGAGGCCATGCGCCAGGTGCGCGAGGCGGGCGGGCGCGTGCGCCTGATCCTCGACGGCGATGTCTCAGCGGCGATGCTCGCCGTCAGCGACAACTCCGCGGTCGACCTGCTGTGGGGAATCGGCGGCACGCCCGAAGGCGTCATCTCAGCCGCCGCGATCAAGTGCATCGGTGGTCAGCTGCTCGGCCGACTGTGGCCGCGCAACGACGACGAGCGCCAGGCGGCGATCGATGCCGGGTACGACCTGAACCGGGTGCTGGACTGTGACGCGCTGGTCGCCGGCGAGGACGTGTTCTTCTCGGCGACCGGCGTGACCGACGGTGACGTCCTCCAGGGGGTCCGTTACCAGGGCGACCGCGGCGCCACAACCGAGTCGCTCGTGATGCGTGCCCGGTCGGGAACGGTCCGGCGGATCTCGGCGCGCCACGACCGCGCCAAACTGCGCGCGCTCACCGGCGTGCGTTACGGCTGACCGGCTCCGGCTTCTGCTGCGACTCCGGTTGCGGCCCGGGCGGCGGCTGCGGCTCCGGCTGCGTCTGCTTCTGCGGCGGTTCACCGGGCTGCGCGTCCGCGGTCCCGTCGTGCGGTGGTGCGAGGCGCCCGACCTTGGAGTCGGCGAGATCGAGCGTCGCGAGCGACCGCAGGAACGCGTGCGTGACGAGCACGTGGATCGATGATTGCGTCGCCTCGTAGACCGGTGTGCTGAACCCGGCTGCGATTGCCGGATAGAAGTTCGCGACTTCGACCTCGATCCTGAGCGTGCGGGTCTTGTTCTCCGCGGCGCTCGCCGGTTGGCGGCGCACGTCCAGCGACAGCAGGCCGCAGCCGCGCCCCGCGCGGGCCACGAGCAGCCCGTCGCGGATCCTCCATAGCACTTTGCCATGGTCGCGCTCGAGCACGTATTCGGGTGAGTCGAACCGGAGTAGCGTCAGCGGCCGCACGAGCAGAACGACGCTCCGCTCGTTTTCCCCGTAGACGACGCGGATCAGCCCGAGCGTCACGCGCGAGAGGAAGCGCCAGTACGTCCGCGCCAGATTCTCGAGGTTGGTCGGGTTCCACAGGCGCTCGAGGTCGGCGCTGTCGACCGTCAACTCCGCCGACTGCACCGAGCGGACCGCTCCGTCCCGCGCGATCACGGTCGACTGCCGCGGCGAGACGATCACGGCCCGCGCGGGGAATCCGCGACGACGGGCGCGCCACGCCACGACGAACGCGACGATGCCTGCCAGGGCGGCGATGAACAGATTCACCGTCGGGATTCTGCCCCGTTTCGATGCGGTTGGTGGAGCGTCATGCGGCCGGCGTCAACGCGCCAGATACTCGAGGTGGACGCGCGTTCCAGCGGCGAGCGATCCCTCGCCGATGGGAATCAGGGCAAGCGCGTCGGCGCCGATCAGCGAGGTGAGGATGTGCGACCCCTGAGCCCCGTTCGGCACCGCGACC
>Ga0335069_10013355_pt1 | contig 11533 bp, 9 predicted proteins | sample Lox_Sample_11_FD_206714 | JGI IMG/M metagenome (GOLD analysis project Ga0335069, IMG submission 206714) | Soil microbial communities from Loxahatchee National Wildlife Refuge, Florida, United States - Lox_Sample_1.1 | ecosystem: Environmental > Terrestrial > Soil > Wetlands | place: USA: Florida...
GATATAGTATTTGATTCTTTTATGAATTTTAATAATATAGATTATTATTTTTATGGATGCCAAATATCTTCTATTTCTTATGATGATAATTATATAATTATATCATATGATTTAATGAAACCATTTATTTAAATAAAAAAACCTACATTATTTTATTAATATAGGTTTTAATTATTTAAATGTTTTTAATTTAATTATGCATTAAATTCAGCACCAGTTGGAGTAATTACAAACTCAATTCCGATAAATTCTAATGAACGACTTGGTTTAATTTTAATTGTACCATATAATTCATTTCTGTCTATTTGTTCTGGTGTTGGTAATGGCATTTCAACTTGGAAATCTTGAAGGCCTCTTTCTCTTTTAATATTGCTTAATATAGGATTAACTTTTGATAAGAATTGATCAATTGTTGTTTGATCATCTTGTTCAAATAATAATCTTACCGCAACATTAGAAATTAAAACTTTCATTTGTAAAATTAATCTACGAACATTAATTCTATTTAAAGCACTATCTTTAACTTGTAAAGTTTTTTGTCCAAAAATTGCTGTTCCAACATCTGGAAAATCTGCTATAGGATTAATTCTATTTTCATATAAAATATCTCTAGCATCAAGTGATAATTTATATTTAGATTTACGAGCATTTGTTACACCACGATTTAAACCAGCTGGAGCAAACCAAGGAAATGATGTATTATCTGTATATGCCATTGATTTTACAACTTCACTTGTTGACGGTATATAAACATTTACATTATTTTGAGTATCTCTTATTTGAATCCAAGGAAAATAAGTTGCTGAATAATTAGAATCAATATCAGCAGTATCTAATAAATCTGTTATATCTTGTGCAGCTATAATATCTGGTTTATCATCCCCAATTGTTTGTTCTATAGTAATATCAGGTGAATCAATTACATATAAACTATCAGCACGCTGTTCTTCAATCATTATTATAGTATCTTTAACAATTAAATTTTGATCACTCCAATTAATACCAGGTGTTGCAAATAAATTAATTGTTACTTGTTCAGGATTACTAAAAGTATTTATTGCAGTTTCCCATGCTTGAAAATCATTTTTGGGCGTAACCCCAACTGAAACACCATCATAAATGCCACCTTTAGTATATAAATCTCCATTTGTTCTTTGTTCTCTATTAACATCCCAACCATCAAAACCACCAGCAGGAACTAAAACAAATTTTCTAGTATTAAGAGCATAATATGTTGATGATGGTGAAACAATATCAGAAATATTACTAAATCCGCCTACGCCTACTTCAAATTCTCCAATATGTTCAATTCCTTCATAATAATCTCCAGTAGCATTAATATCTAAATGAAAACCTTTAGTTTTTTCAAAACCAGATTGACCATTATAATTAAAGAAATTTTGATTTATACCAGTACCAATTAAACTAGTTGCATTATATGCTGAATTTGAAATACCTAAACAAACCCTACTTATTCTATCATTAGAACTATATGATTGTTTATAAAATATTTTAGGCTTAACAGCATTAATACCTGATGTTGTGCTTGTTCCACTTATACTATAATCTTTAAAGTTATAGCCTTCAAAACCAGCTGGATATGAACCTTCTGGAATATTATCAGCCATTTCAAGCATAATATAATTACTATTTAAAGTATAAATACCATCTGTTGTACCTATTCGTTGAGCAACAAAATTATTAGTACCTTCAATCATTGAACAATTTGTAAATGATTCTAAAATATTTAAATTATCATCAGTATCATTAAAATCACGAACATAAATATCAAATTCTTGTGTAATTGGATTAATATTTAATAATTCAATTTTTATTTCTTGATTTGCTGAATTACCATCAGAAATTGAAATAAATTTAAATAATCTTGATATTTTATTACCTTGTAATTGTGAAACAATCCAAGGCGTTTCAGGTGTCTTATACTGTTCAACATAATTAGTATATGCATCTGATTTTAAATCAACAACAGTTGATCTGATACCATATCCTAAACCATCCGCATCTAATTTTTTTATTAAATCAGGATAAATTGCTTCAACCCATATTTTACTGTTTTTATCTTTTGCTTCACTACCTATAACATTTGAAATAAAATTACTATCATTAGGATTTAATGAAACAATATAAGATTCAGTAGTACCCGATGGTTTAGATGCTGTTAATGTAAATTTACCAAATAAATCTCCAATACCAATAACTGTTGTATTTGCAGAAATTGATAAATTTGTTGTAACAAATGTAGTTGTTGATGGTAAATTAATATTATCTGTAACAGTTGCTCTTGAACGTATAACAGCTAATACCATATTTTCATATTCAGTTAATGAAGATCCTGTTAAAGTATAAGTTTTAGTTTTTACTGTTCCTGATCCATTATTAATTGTTGTAGCAGTAAAAGCAATTTTATTACCACTAAATCCAGTAAGAGAAACTTTAGTAAAACCACTAAAATATACTCCATGATCACCTACTTGATACAATGAAGTACCTAAATAAACATTATTCGAAAAACTACTAGTGCCTGTTACAGGATTTCCAGTAGTACCTGTTGTTGTTAAATCAACACCAGCTTCCATTACAATTGCCCAACCAGTACCAGCTTGATAACCAGATAAACCTAATATTCTTGTTACATAAAGCTGATTAGATTCATTTAAATATGCATTAGCTACATAAGGTAATTGATATTGCAATTGATTATTTCCTTTAAACCTTTCAATACTTTGACCACCAAATCTATTATAAAAATCTTGTTGACTTTCTATAAAAATAGGTTCAAATGCCGGGCCTTTTAATGTTTCTCCAACAAGGCCTAATGTTGTTATGCCTAATTGTTTTTGAATTTGTGTAATATCTGTTTCTCTGTATTTTATACCAGGAGATGTAAATACAAAACCATTTGCCATTTTATTTAATTTTTAGTATATATTATTTTTATTATAAATACTAAAATTTTTTCAAAACTAACAAAGAATTAATTATTTAATTTAAATAATATATTACCACAATCAAATATTTTTAAATTATTTTTATTTAGATTTTTTATTTTTAAGCGTTTATCATTTTTAAAATTAAAATTATGAAAATACTTACAATATCATTATTATTGATTATTTTTATATTTACATTATTTGAGTATTATAAATATTTATTAAAATTTTTTTATAAAAAAAAACTATTTAAAAGATTTAATTATGTGTTTTCTTATTAAGGAATTTAATATAATATTAAATAAAAAAAATTCTTTTAAATTTTTTGATAAAAAAATTTTATTATATGATAAAAATAATAAAATATATTCTAATTTTACAAGAATTAATTCTTCTAATAATACTATTTTATTTAATCATTTTTATAATTTAATAAGTGATGAAATTATTTTAATTTGTTTAAATGAATTATTTGATGATAATTATATAAACATAACAAATTATAATTTAAATTATTATTGTGATTATATAACAGAATTAGGTAAAATTAAAATGCAAAATGGAGGTTTTCTTAAAGAATATAATGATAAAATTGAAAAAATAAGTAATAAAATTTTTACATATTGTATTTCTACTATTACTTTAGTATATACAATTAAAGAAATATTTTTTAATTAAATTTATAAAATTTTATAATAATATTTGATTAAACTATTTATATAAAATTAAATAAATAGTTTAAAATGTCAGAATTCAATAAAACTCAAAAAATAATTATAAATAATGATAATTTAGATCAAGATAAACATATTTTTGTAAAGCTAGAACAAGAAATAAAACAACTTGAAATTTTATCACTTAAAATTGATCAAAAAAATATATATCAATCATTTAATTCAGATTATGGTGTGCTAATTGGCAGAGTAATATCAATAAACAATATCGGAGTACCCAATGCTCGTATTTCAGTATTTATTCCTATTGATGATGAAGATTCTCTAAATTCCGATATTGTTTCAATATATCCTTTTAAAACTCCCGAAGATAAAGATATAAATGGTAAAAAATATAATTTATTACCACGAGTAAGTGAATTTAATCAAGACACCGGTACTTTTAAACCTAAACAGCCATTCGGAACATTTCCTTCGAAAAGTGAAATATTAGCAAATGATAATTTACTTTATGTTTATAAGAAATATTATAAATATACTGCTCTCACGAATGAATTTGGGGATTATATGATATTTGGATGCCCTATAGGAAATTATACTGTTCATATGAGTTGTGATATAACTGATATTGGAAAATATTCGATGATACCTTCAAGCATGGTAACAAATTTGGGCTATTCACCGAATTTATTTACAAATAATAATACTAAAATTAAAGAAAGTAATAATTTGGATGATTTGCCTAATATTTTTTTACAAAATATTTCAGTGAATATTATACCGTTTTGGGGTGACAGCGAAAATTTTGATATTGGTTTTACAAGATTGGATTTTAAAATTAAATGTAAAATAGAACAATCATTTACTATTTTTGGTACTAGTTTTACGCATGGAAGATTAACATCAATTGGTACACCAGATAGAAGTAATGCACCAGGGCCTTATTCTTATGATGATGGATTTTATAGATATACAAATTATCAAGGAAACACATCAGATATAAGAGTTCAAAGAACAGCTAATCCTATTATTCGTTTATTTTCATTTACAACAGACACATCAATTTTTGATATAACAGGCGGCACATATAATTTAGATTATGATAAACAAATATTTGAAGTACCTGAATCAGCTTATTTTAAATATACTGATGAATTTGGAAATTTTATTTTAAATGTTCCTTGTAATAGAATTAAACAGGTTACAGATAATCAAGGAAATATTTTAAATATTGATGATAATTCTAATTATGGTAGTTTTAGTAAATTTTTCGGATTTATAACTGTTGAATATCCTAATTTAAGTATTGATGCAACTTTTGCAAATAAATTTTTTGATGGGCCTTCCATAGGACATATTGATAGATCTAAATTAAAAATTCCTTCAACAAGAGGATTATTATTTGAATCAGATAATGATGATACTAATAAAGATAATAATAATGCATGGAGACATGAATATATGATGTTTGAAGGAAATAAATTCTATTCAATAAGTCAATTTTTACCTACAAAACATATTGGAACAAATTATTCAACACCCGATACTGTAATTAATTCAACAAATAGATTTGATAATAAAAATATTAATGATATCTCAGGTTTGTTCCTTCGTACTGGAGGTATAGATGAAGTTACAATGCAAACAGATATAGATGGTGATAACTATTTAATTAATCCAAGTACTGGTACTACTTATTTATATGATTTTCCATATAATTTTTATGAAAACAATGGAACATTAACACAAAATAAAGGTTTTGGAGGTCAATTTATAAATTTAGCGATTATTTTACCAAATTTTACATGGGCATTTCGTGGAGATTCTACAAGAAGGCAAAATGTTATGGATGCTTTATTTGATGAATATAAAAACACATTTTTTGTAACAGATAATACTCAAAAATTATTTGCAAATATTACAAATAGTAAAGGCTATTTATCTGGTTTTGCTAATACTACAGCATTTATAGAAATCCCAAGTACTGAAATTAGTAAAATATATTTTAATATTCCAAATAGAAAAGGAATAAATATTAGTTTAGAAAATGAAGCAATACCTAACCCGGAATTAAGAATTAGCCCTGATTATTTTAAATATCGTGCGCCTAATTTTCAAACTGATGCAAGAGCATACAACATATCTGCTTATGATATAAATTATCCATATATATTATCGGGTAGTAGTAATCAAACAGCTTATTTATTTCGTGGAATGTATAAGGGAGATGTTATAAAATCCTTATTTGATAATAATTTTTTGTAAAATTTTGTAACCTTTAATTATTTTTTTCGTAATATATCATAGAATTTAATTTATTAACTTAAAATTTAAATATTATGAAAAATTTAGTTTATTTAGTTAGTTTAATTTTATTAACTAATATTTTTATTAGTTGTGAAAAAAATGAAGTTGCTTCACAAAATCAACAAATAGATAATCGTTCTGAATATTTTGGAATATGGAACACAATTTCTATTACATTAAATGGTGTTGAACAAAATTTTAGTAAAACACTTGTTTTAACTGATACAACAGCTAAAATTGAAGCAACATACAGTTCATGGAAAATAGAAAATAATGAAATTTTATTTTATAAAAAAATAGGTGGCTTAATAGATGAATTATCATATACATTTATTATATTAGAAGTTCCAAATAATAATCTTATGAAATTAAAATATATACAGCCTTATAATAATCAAGAATATATTTTAACTTTTCAAAAACAAGAATAAAATTAATTATAATATTTTTAATAAATCCATTATAAATTAATATAATGAATTTATTTTTTTGGAAAAAATTCATCTAACCATTTATTATTATATGCTGTATCATATGCTCCAGATGCTTTTTTATTAAATTCTGATCTTGAATTATGTTTTAATGCTTCTATTTTACAATTTTCATAATTCCATTTTTTTCGCCATAATATTTTCATATGTTGGCATATTTTATCAAGCCATTTATTTTTATATGCAACATTATATGCTGTATTTGATTTTTTTTGAAATTCTGATCTCGATTTATATTTAGATGCTTCTAATTTACATGTTTCATAATACCATTTTTTATTATTGCCTCCAATTGCACCAGTTTTATATCTATTTAATAAATTCCAGTTATTATTTTTATATTTATTAACATAATATTCTTCCATTTTTTGTGCCTCAGAAACTTCAATGTAATTTGTTAATTCTTTATATTCTGGCTGTAATCCTGTTTTAATTATATGTTTTGCAACAGGTGATATTTTTTTAGTATTTAAATCTAAATGTTGATATTTTCTTTTTTCTGAATTAAATGTTAATCCAATATAAACATAATTATCTGAAAATTCAAAAGCATATATTAATCGTTTATTTTTATTTCCCATTAAAATCATATGTGAACATATTTCATTTAACCAATCATTTCTAAATGCAGCATCATAAGCTCCTTCATAATTTTTTCTAAATTCTGATTTTATATTATATTTTAATGCTTTTTCTTTACATTTTTCAAATGTCCATTTCTTTTCCCATAAATTTTTCATATGTGAACAAATTTTATTTGTCCATTTATTTTTTAACATAATTGTATATGCTGCACTTGATTTTTCTTTAAATTCTTTTTTTGTATTACAAGTCATTGCTAATTCTTTAATTTTATTAAATGCCCAATATTTATGAGGCTTTTGTATTTCAATCATATGCGAACATATTTCATTCAACCATTTATTTTTTCTTGCAGCATTATATGCAGTACTATATTTTTTTCTAAATTCATTTCTTGTTTGGCACAATAAAGCCTTTTCTTTACATTTATTTTTATTCCATATATTTTTTTTATTTTGTAATCTAATCATATGTTGGCATATTTCATTTAACCATCCATTTCTTTCTGCAATATCATGTGCACTAACCGATTTTTCTTTAAATTCCTTTCTTGTTCGATACAATAAAGCAATTTCTTTACATCTTTCAAATGTCCAATAACCGTTTGGCTTTCTTTTTGTAATCATATGTTTACATATTTTATTAAGCCATTTATTTTTTAATGAAATAGTATATGTACTATATGAATATTTTTTAAATTCACTTTTTGTTTTATATTTTAAAGCTTCTTCTTTACATCTTTCAAATGTCCAATAACCTCTTGGCTTTCTTTTATTATTCATTATTATTACAATTTATTTTAATATTAGTATTATTAATTTTTATGACTTCATTTTTACATTTTTCTTTATTCCATAAATTTTTAGAATATTCATTTATATAATCTAAATCAAATCTTCTATGATTACCAAGAGTTTTAATACATTCAAGATGTCCATCATTACACCAAATTCTAATTGTTTTAGATGTTACACCAAAAATTTTTGCGACTTCTTTAATTGTAATTAAATTCATAATTTTAAGTTTTAATATAAATACTATTAATGTTTATTTTTGTATTAAATGTTCGAATACAAAATTAAATATAATTTTATTAAAAGCAATAATTTTAAATATGTTTTATAACATATTTTTGTAACAATTATTAATTTTTTTCGTATTATATAGAAATTTAATTTATTAACTTTAAAATATTATAATTATGAAAAACATTATTTTTTGTTTAATTTTGTGTACTATTGCATTAATACAATGTACTGTAAAAAATCAACCTAATTTTAATTTAGAGAATAAAAATATTGATACAATAAAAAATAGTGTTAATACTTCAAAAAGTTTACTTAGTGAATATAGTTCATGGATTGGGCATTATAGAATTGGAGATAGAATATTATATTTAAATATAGATAAAAATCAAAATTTAATTGGACATTATAATGATGGAATTGATGCTAATATTCAAATAAATAATTCAGATAAAACTGTTATAATAGATGAAAAATATGCTTCATATAGTAATGATACGTTATTTTTAGAATTAATAGGTGGTTCAAGTGAATCATATATGGCTTGTATTAAATTAGATTATCAAAATGTTGATTATAGTGTATTTAACAATGATAATATTTCATTAAATGAAAGTTTATTAAAAGAAAAAGATTTTATTGAAAATAAAAATATAGAAAGATATAGTTCTTATTCTAGTTATAAATTTAATTTAAATTTTAATTCACCTAAAGTTGATAATAATCGTGATTGGGAACCATCAAATTTTGTATATAATGGTTATCAAAGAAAATATTTTGAAAATTCTGAAAAGGTATATTGTCAAAGAAAAATTATTAAAGGTATTGTAATTGAAGAAACATATTTTCACCCAAATGGAAATATATATACAATAAATGAAATTATTGCTGGAAAAAGAAATGGTTATACTAAATTTGTTGATTTAAATAATCATGTTATTCTTCAAGGATGTTTAAAAATGAATAATATTGTTGGGACTTGGGATAATCCAATATTTGGAAATTTTAATGTGAATGATAGAGAATTAAATAAAAATTTTCCTGGTGTTTTAAATAAAATAAAAGTTTTAATTAAATTTTATGATTTAGCTATTAATGAAAGAAATTTTTATTATAATATGTAAAATAAACGGTTAGTTTAATATTTGCAATATTAAATTATGTATATTAAAATCCATTATATTAATTTATAATGGATTTTTTATTTTTACTATTTATTATAAATAAGTTATAATAAATGAATATTAATGAATTAAAAAGTTATATAATTAAGATAATTAATGAAAATTATCTTAATGAAATGATTTATGATGATGTTAAGACAGATTATATTGAAAAATCATCATATTATGGCGATGATGTTGGTTCAATTTTTTATTTTAAAACAAAAAACAATAATAATTATTATTTAGTTTTTAATATTTTTTATGAAAACCCAAAAAATATTATATGTAATAAAAATAAATTATTTGATTATTTAAAAAATAATTTAAAATATGAAAATATTGATGAATTAATAAAAACAGCGCATATAACATTTGGATATGATAAAGATAATAATTTTGATATTAATAATACAAATGATGAAATAATAAAAGCAACACAAATGTTAACAAACAAAAATGAACATTTTGATTTGTTTGGAAGAATATTATATTTAATTAATATTTTTAAAAATAAAAATAGTGATATTGATATTTATGTTGGAGCAAGTAATGATAATAGAAAAATATTATTTTATAAAGATATTTTTAAAAATAGATTTTCAAATGAATATACTTTATTTGAATGTGAAAATGAAGAATTATATCCAACAGAAAATAATAAAAAATATAATACATTCTATTTTGTTAACAAAAAAACATTAAAATAATGTCAATACCTAGAACAATAAAAATAACAGGATTTGAACAACCAATAAAATATTTTGATAATATTTTTATTAATAATTTTTATGATATAAAGAAATATTCTTTTTATGAAAAAAAATATAATATAAAAAAAATTATAAACAGTAAAATATATGAATTAATTTATAATTATAATAATATTGTTTGTCATATATATTTTAATATATTTTTTTTAAATTGGAATGATTATTATTATAAAAACATGGGATATTTAAATTATTATAATTATAATAATACATTTATTAAAATTCTTGAAATAAGTTTTAAAATAGATAATTTTAATAATATTAATTTAACAAATAATGATAAAAAAGAAATATTATCAATTTATAATTTTTTAGTAAAAAATTTTTTAAATAAAAATAAATTTAATATTATAAGAATTAATATAATTGATAGTAAAATTAATTTATTAAATTATATTAATCATTTTAATAAATTAATTGGTAATAATTATAAAGAATTTATATATAATAAATATATTAATTATATAAAAAAAGAATATAATATTATAAATTTACTTAAAGGAATAAAAAGAATAATTAATAATTGGGTTTTTTATAATATAAAATTTATATAATAAATGGATACACAATATCAGATTCAATTAGGTTCAGAAAAAAATATTAATTCGGTTAATGTTGATAATTATATAAAGATTAAATTATCTCAAAAAATAGATATGTTTACTGAATATGATTCAACAAATGTATTGGATGTAACAACTGTTTATGATAAAGAAAGGCAAGCAACAAATATATATAGAATTTATGGTAAAATTCAATTTATATCTTTATTAAATAGATTAAGAAATGATTATAAAATTTTATCAGATATATTTTTACCTAAATTAACAGATTGTAAAACATTGATTAATAGTTTTGATTTTTATCTTGTTAAGCCATATGTATCTGGTTATACTCAAATAAATATATCATCAATAAATGAATATATACGAAAATTTGAAGTTATAGGAATTATTGATAATATTGAAATTTATACAGCTGGATTTTCAAATAATTTATTTAATGATAACGATTATTCATTTAATATTAATTTTGATGTAGATGTTACAAATTATTATGATAATTTTAATTTTCCAATAACTGAATTATATTTATATGCACAATATAAACCTAAAAATAATGGAAATGGATATTCTGAAACAACATATTTAACAAGATTTAATAATACTACAGGAGAACCATACATCGAACCATTTAGTGGTAAAACATTAAATATTGGGGATTTGTTATATGGCGATTTAATACAATATGAAAAAAATATATTTTATCAATCTCAATTATTACCACAAGATTATTATATAAAAACGCCCATAACATCTGGATCAACAGTAATTAATATTATGTGGCAATATAATCCATTTTTAGAATTAAAATTAAGATATTTATCAGATGATTTAAAAACGGCTAATATTTCAGGTACAACATATGATGAAGTTGCATCAATACCAAATTATGCAACAAATATTGATAATAATGGAAATTATGTTTGGAGGGATATTTTAGATCAAGGATTTATTGATCCAATTAGTGGCATTGGAGTTGATTATCCTTTTGTAAATAAAAAAAG
>Ga0335069_10013356_pt1 | contig 11532 bp, 9 predicted proteins | sample Lox_Sample_11_FD_206714 | JGI IMG/M metagenome (GOLD analysis project Ga0335069, IMG submission 206714) | Soil microbial communities from Loxahatchee National Wildlife Refuge, Florida, United States - Lox_Sample_1.1 | ecosystem: Environmental > Terrestrial > Soil > Wetlands | place: USA: Florida...
TGGACGAAAAGGCTGTGGAAGCTGTGAAGCAGTGGCGCTTCCAACCCGCGCTAAAGGATGGCAGACCAGTTGACGTTCAGATCAGCGTCCAGGTTGAGTTTCACTTGTACTGATTGAGCGATTCTGTCAATCGGTGTGTTCCCCTACGCTGCACTTAATGTCTTAGAAAATCCGCGCCTCGCGCGGATTTTTTTGTGCTGCAGGAATCGAAAAGCTTACAGATTCTCCTACAACCCTTTACAGATGTGACCCGATACATGGAAACGACCCCATTCCCTACTCTTGGACCATGTTCGTGGGTTTAGTGCGGACAAAACAATTCAGGCAGGTGTAAGGAGGCCCAAAGGTGGCTACTTGTGCAATCTCCGCAACAGAGGCGAATGTGGTTCCGGCGACCGGCGTCAAGGGCCGCGACGATTCCCAGATTAACCTGGTAAAACGTGCGCAGGCAGGTGACGAGCAGGCGTTCGCAACGCTGTTTCAGCAACACAAGAACAGAGTCTATTCGGTTTGCCTCCTCATGACCAAGGATGTGGCAGAGGCTGAGGATCTCACACAAGAGGCGTTTCTGCAGGTGTTCCGCACAGTCGGATCGTTCCGCGGTGACGCTGCATTCTCGACCTGGTTGTACCGCGTGGCGGTGAACACCGTACTGATGAAGCTCCGCCGCCGCAAATCTCCCCCAACCGTGTCTCTCGATGAGCCAGTTCACTCCGAGTCGCCATCACTGCATCGCGATTTCGGAAAGGCTGATCCCGACCTCAGCGGCGTTGTCGATCGGATTGCTCTACGTCGCGCACTGCAAGAATTGCCTGAAGGCTGCCGCCGGATCTTTGCGTTGCACGAAGTTGAGGGCTACCAGCATCACGAGATTGCACAGCTACTTGACTGCTCTATCGGAAACTCCAAATCTCAGCTGCACAAGGCGAAGCTGAAGATGCGGACTCTCCTGTTCCCAAAGACCAAAATCCGTCGCCGTAACAACCGGCCCGTATCGAGTGTTGGAGATACCGACCTGTTGAGCGTCGTAAAAACCACAAAAGGCCGTTAATTCATCAGTGGGACTTCTCAGTGTTAGGCGCAATCATCATCGCGGACTGCATCGACGAAGCGGAGGGCACGAACCACTCCGCAGAGCCCGCCGGGCAGGTGCTGTGGGCCTGCGTGGATGTGCTGGGGCAGTCTGTGATTGCGAGGGTAGCCGATCAACTGCGGAGAGAATCATGCGATGCGGTCTTCGTTGCCAGACCCGACATGCGGAAACAGCATGGCGCGAACGATGCATGGAACGGGGCTTCAGCGCACGCAGCGGAACTCAAGCAGGAAGGGTTCGAGACCGTATTGATCGTTCGCTGTGGGGCATACGCCGAGGTCAATTCCGCCGAAATGCTGGCGTTCCATCGTGAACGCGGAGCGGGGCTCACCCGGTCCGTCAGATCCGGAGAACCGCTTGACTGGTGGATGATCGATTCGTCTCTTCTACTCGAGGACCAGCCGATCCAAGCAGCATTGCGCGGACAAGAGGAGGCTTCGTATCCAGCGTCCGGTTACGTGAATCGCATGGAAAGCGCATACGACCTTCGCCGCCTTGTGCTCGATAGCTTCAGTTCACGATGCGGTCTTCGTCCGCATGCCACGGAACTGAGACCGGGCATTTGGATTTCCGAGGGTGCCCACATTGCACGCAGTGCGCGCATCGTGGCCCCCTCATTCATCGGACGCGATGTGTTGGTCTCCGATGAATGCCTGATTACCAGGGGGAGCAACGTTGAACACGATTGTCGAATAGATTTTGGAACTGCGGTTGAGGACAGTTCGATCCTGCCGAACACCTATATCGGCATTGGGTTGGACGTGTCTCACTCGATCGTACACGGAAGCAATTTGTTAAACCTCCGTCACAATGTGACCCTGCAAATCACAGATCCTGTGGTGATGCGACAGCACTCAGGGCGTGCCGGAGATCGTTCGTGGTCGGATATCGGACGCCAGGAGTTCGCAATGTCCTCCGCGGAATAGTTTCAATTGCAAGATGGAAAGAACAAAAGTCAAAACAAGAAGGGGTAGAGAGATGTTGACTAGTGGGCCGGTGGTGGTGATGCAAGTACCAGAGATTTTGAATGTTAAAGAGGTTGAAAGTTTCATGCAGGAGTTAGGGCCACTACTCGAGTCCAATCGCCCCAGAATCGTGCTGGATTGCTCTCAGGTGCGCTTGATGGAAAGCGCCGGCGTCGAGATGCTGCTGCGCTGCCTTGAAGAAGTGTTGAAGCGCGATGGAGACCTGAAACTGGCTGCATTATCCCCAGAGGCCGAAGTCATACTGGAACTCATGCGTGTGGCCCGGGTGTTCGAAACGTTCCAGACGTGTGAGGATGCCGTGCGGAGCTTCAACGCGATCCCGGCCGATGCCGTGCCGCAGAATACCCCGTGGTATGCGAACGTTTTCAATGAGCTTGGGGTGGTAAAGCAGGCCAGCTAGTTCATCGAGAACGAATCGAATAGCGTTCGACAAAGGAGATCGAGATGTCCCCGCTTCATCTGCGTCTTCTTGCTGCTGCATTGTGCGTGTTTTCTGTGATTTGTCCGGCGGCGACCGCTCAGAATGCAAGCTCGGATAGTGCCGGGCAAGCAAACTCTTCGGCTTCGTCTGTCGAGACGTCCCAGACTGGTGACCTGCCAGATAGCCCGGGAACACTATGGGCGAAGTCGCAGGAGCCTGCGGGGCAGCAAAATGCCTCCAGTCCTGCGGGACAGCAAAATGCGTCTACAGCATCGATCATTGAAGACGAGGCTCCGGCGTCGTCACAACAGAATCAGAAAATGCAACGACCGGTGGGTACCGCCGCGGCGGAAGCACCAAAAGTGACCGGAATTACAGCCGCGCAGCCCGCCGGAGTGGCCATAGCGTCTGCGAAACAGCACCGCGTCCGCACCATCGTGCTCAGGGTCGGTGCCATTCTTGGGGCGGGAGCTGCCGTGGGCACCGTGGTAGCTCTTAGTGCGGCCACGCCGAGCAAACCGCCTGGTGCTCATTAAGCACCCGAGACTCTTCACTCCAAGGGTGATTTGCAATGCATCCACGACGTCCGAAGTTGGTGAGTTTCTCGGGGATTGATGGCGCCGGCAAGACTACTCAGATCGACGCTCTCTTGCAGCATCTCACTGACTCCGGTTACCAATGGCAATTGCGCACCTTCTGGGACGATGTCGTCGCCTTTTCCCGCTGGCGCGAGCGAGTAAGCTTACAGGTTTTCAAAGGCGATGCCGGAGTCGGCAGCCTCGATCGGCCGATCGTGCGACGTGACAAGAATGTCACGTCGTTCCACGTGGTTCTGCTTCGCCTCGTCCTGTACGTCTGCGATGCGATTCGGCTCCGCCTGATTGTCTCGCGTTGCATGAACAACGTCGTCGATTTCGTAATATTTGACAGGTACATCTACGATGAACTCGCGAACCTGCCTATTCACCATTGGGCCCTGCGGATTTACGCCCGGGCAGTGTTGTGGTTCGCACCTCGTCCTGATGTTGCTTTTCTTTTGGACGCAGATCCGGAAAAAGCACAGCAGCGCAAACCTGAATATCCGCTGGAATTCGTGCGGCGTAATCGTGAAACCTATGTCGCTCTTGCACAAATAGCAGGCATGACTGTCGCTCCGCCTTCGTCCATACCTGAAACTACTCAGAGAATCAGGGAAATCGTTTTCACGAAATCGAGAGATGCGGGCGTCTCCACCGGGATCGACCTTACCCCTTCTGCTGCAATGGGAAGCGTGAAAACCCGCAGCACCTGAAGACCGTTTCTTGCTTACAACATCTTCCCGCCAGAGCACATCGAATCTACCGCCGCTGAGTAAGCAGGAGGCTAATGAAAATCTGTCTCGTCACAACATTCCCACCGAGTACCGGGGGGTTGAGTGAATACGGATTTCACATCGCGCAGGAACTCCAGCGCAATCCTTTTCTGAGCCTCACCGTTCTAGCGGACGAACTTCCGGGCGCTCACGCGGAGCCAGAGGGCTTCACGGTTCTCCGCTGCTGGTCGTTCGATGATCCCAAGACATCGTATCGCTTACTGAAGACCATCAAGCGCCTTAAACCTGATGTCGTGTGGTTCAATCTGCTCTTCAGCACCTTCGGCAGGAACCCGTTTGTGGCGTTCGGCGGCCTGATGTCTCCTCTCCTCGCGCGGCTCAGTGGACGTTATACGCATGTGACGTTGCATCACCTCATGGATACAGTCGAGCTGAAGGATGTGGGCGTCCGACACGAGCGCGTTTACCGTCTGGCGGGGGCTGTCGCCACACGAATGCTTTTGCTCTCGAATTCCGTGTCTGTACTGATGCCGGGCTACCGCAAGATTCTGAATGATAAGTACGGCCGCGATAACGTCCATCTTCGGGCACACGGCCTGCTGGCCCGCCGCCCCGAGTTCCCGGACTTCTCCCGTCGCGGAACTCCGATTCATCGAGTTCTGGCCTTCGGAAAATGGGGGACCTACAAGCGGCTCGAACTGATGATTGAAGCTTTTCAGCGCCTGGCGCCCAAAATGCCGAATGCCCGGCTGGTGATAGCAGGTGGCGATCATCCGCAGGCCGCTGGCTACGTAAAGTCGGTCCGAAGACAGAATGCGGGCAATCCGCAGATCGAATTTCACGGCTACGTGCCGGAGGACGACCTCGCGGACCTCTTCCAGACCGCCAGCGTAGCCGTTATGCCCTATTCCTCCTCCACAGGCTGCAGTGGAGTAGCGCATCTGGCGTGCGCGTTCAGCGTCCCGATTGTAAGTGCAGATCTGTCGGACTTCCGGCAGATGGCACAGAGCGAAGAGCTGGCAATCGAGTTCTACCCTCCGGGAGATGCGGCAGGGCTCGCGGATTGCCTATTGGGGCTATTGCAGGACTCTGAAAAGCAATATGGCATGGCCATGCAGAATTTCTCAGCAGCTCTGCGCATGACCATGCCGAACGTCGTGCAGAAGTATCTCAGGCACTTCGAACTTCAGCAGCGAGTGCAAACCCTGAGACAGGTGTCGCGTGTGCGAAGGCTCCCTCGCTGGATTCCTTCCAAGTCGCTATTGCTGCGCCTTCTGACGCGTAACGCTCTCAGCTGGTCCCACCGTTCGGTTGTCTTGCATAGTCCTTTGAACGACGTGCCCCCTCTGGCTCTAATTCACGGTAATGGTAACGGGCGTGGAAAGCTGAACGGATCCGGCGCTCGCGTTGATGGTAACAACGTAATTCCTGGTGTTGGGACTGCTGGAGCTTTGAAGACCAGTCGCACTCTTCCCGCCGCCGCAGGCGACGGTCATGAGTACCAGTACAGTGAGAATGCCCACGCCTATGAGCCTGATTCGTCTCCTGCCGTCGACATTACCGACGAACACCAGGCCGAAAGCGCCGAACCCAAAGAACATCGCCAGAAGGAATCTACGGAGTTCGTGGTGAGCCGCAGACGCGCTGCTCGAAGCAGCGGTGACGGTAAGAACGGAACTGACGGCGCTGGCTCCTGGGACAACCGACGACGGAGCGAATGAACACTGCAACGTGCTCGGCAGTCCGCCACACGTCAGCGCGACGGCATTGTTGAAGGTCCCCGACACAGGGGTCACTTGCACCGTCACTTTTCCGGAATTTCCTGACGCAATCGTGATTGCCGATGGAGTCGCTCCGACGGCAATTGTGGAATTTCCTCCTCCCGAAGGGGGATTAGTCGTACCACAGGCAAGAGTCGTTGTCACCGCGCCGGAGATCTGGTTCCGGATGCTCGGTTTTCCGACCGCCTGTACGTAGAAGGTGTATTTGCCGTCGCCGATGGAATAGCTGCAGAGGTTCAGTGATCGAATCCCAACCTGCGGTTCGGCGAGAGACATCAGGTTCTGACCATCTGTGCTGACGTAGGCCACGTAGTGATCGATGGTGCTCTCATCTCCCTTGATCGACCACTTGAGAGAATTGCCTGAGCTGGAAGCTGAAACGCTCAGGCAATTATCTATACCAGATTCGATTTCGGTAGCTTCTTCGTAGTCATTCCAGGTGACGAGCTGAAGATAGGGAAGTTGCTTGCCGGAGTTGTACAGGCTGTTGATCTTGTCAAAAGTCTGCAGCCACGTTTGGGCGCATTGCTGCCCCATGATTCGGTTTGATCCCCAGGACGCGAGCGTGTCATTGAACCCTTTGTAGGTCGCGCCGACCGTCTCTTCTTTCGGGGCGGCCATTCCGGCGTCATAGAAGCTGGTCAAATAGCCCATACCGTAGTCGGACGTCTCGGGCATGACCCAGGAATAGCTTCCATCCGTGACAGCGTGCGTGAATCCACCGTTATTCTCGAAGATGAATTCCGGCTGGGTTGGCAGGGCAGTGGCGACCTGGTCCCAATTAACCGAATACGACTCGTCGATGCCGAAGTCCGTAATCACGGGTCTGCCCTGGATTCTCATGTACGCGGGAGACGAAAAGTAGGTTTGCTCCACGTACTGCAGCTGGCTGATCAATGCCTGCTGGGGCGAGCAACCGGAACACGAGTGCCACTGGATCGTACCTTTATCGATCATGATCGCGAAGGTAAAGCCGGGATGCAGTTCTGCTTCCTTCATAACCAGCAGGGAAGCTTGATCGGTCCAATCTCCGGCGCCGTACCAGTCGATGATCACGCCATCAATACCGCGGCTGATCATGTCCATAACTTGCCGGCGAACCTGTTTCGAGTCGATTGAGCTGTAGCCGACATTCATATTGTCGGATTTCCCGAACCACACCAGAAGATGTGCATACACCTTCGTAGTGGCGCCCAGATAGAGCAGGGTGTGAACGTCTACCTTGCTGACATTGGCGGCACCGGCATTCCCATTACTCTGGGTCGCAAAACTGCTTGCGGCACTCGTGTTATTAGAAGTTTGCGCAGCTAAGGTTGTGGTAGGTACAACTGGGTTGGCTGCAGCGCATACACCTGTCACAGACAGGAGCAGGAAAAGAGCACACCAATTTTTAAGACACATCGGCCCTCAGGAGCGGATTCTGAGTTCGTGCGCTTGCTTATCTGGTTCCGGAGGGAGGACGCCAGCCTGTGGATTCCTCGGAGCCAGCCGTGAACTTTCTGGGACCCAGGGAGTTTACGGCGGGGACTTCGGCTGGACAAGTACCTTTAGTCTGCGAACTTCCGAGCGGACGACTCGGACTAATCGGCCACCTTGAGCGACCACCTTGAGCGACCACGGGTACAGCCTCACATACAGGTGAAGACTGAGGCCTGTATTTTGCTTTGAATGGGTTCGCGTAGCCTATCGTCGCCAAGGCGGTTCGACGTCAGCTTCGCAGGGCTTAACGCGTCAGAACTTCGCTTTCAGTGCAAGGAGGGCAGTGGAAAAGTTGGCCTGATTCTCTGCCTGGCTGGCTGCTCCGAAAGAACTGTCTGTTCCCTCTCCGCCGGACTACACAGCGGTTCGAAGGTTTGCGCAGCTGTTGCAGTTAGAATCACGCACGCTCAGTACGAATTGATGGACATGTTCCGCGCCACGTAGCGCTGACCGTCAAAGCTGGTGTCAAGCGTTACGTTCGCGCCGACATGCAGATTTTCATCAGGCGTAATCGAGGGAGATAGATAGACCTCGTACGTCTTGTGATCGGTTGACGAGTTCAGGACAACAAGCCCCGTACGCAGATCGATGTGCGCGACTTGCCCGGAGAATGTATATGCACTGCCGGGCTGGGCGAGAATCGAGATGTCCCGCGCAAAATTCTGTTTATCCCCCGACGAACTGAAACTCACCGTTACCAGGGACCCTGTTTTTATGGCGCCAAGCGGCACAACGCGGTTCCCTTCCATCACCTTGGTCGAGGCATTCACACGCACTTGGATCGGAGCGGGCGACAGGGCGTCGCGAAAGGTCAGCATACCGCGATCAAGCCGGGCCTCGAGGATCACACCCTGGCTGGTACCCGTCGCGTGTTCTGCCGTCAGACGGATCGTACGGGCAAAAATCGTATCGCCATCGAGAATCGTGTCCACATAGATTCTTTCTCCCTGGCGCAGATCGGCGATGGTGGCAGGCTGCGTCCCGCGAACGACATGTGTTCGCGGATCAAACAACACGGTCTCTTTCCCACCCCCAAACAGGCGAAGCGTGACCCGGTCGCGAACCGCATCAAGACGTTCGACGGTGCCTCCGACCAGCGTGGCGTTGGCTTTCGGGACGGGTGGCAAATCTGGCAGCAAAGTCGTGGGGTCCACCGCGATGGAGGTATCGTCCGCGTCTTCTGAAATCGAGGGCTTGGCGGGCTCGATGGCGGCATCGGCGCTTCGTTCCGACTTCGGCGAAATCATCGCAGCCGATGGCGCATCAGGCTTGGTTTGGGCCTTCGCGGCATTTGGCATCAGCCCTCCGCTGATGGCCATAACAACCCAGACGAGTGTCGTATACATTGCGAATACAGGTTTCACGCCGCCGTTAGATGCCGATGCGGCCTTTTAGGTAGTCGGGATTACGGGTAAAGCAATTCGTTTCGCTCCATCTTGCAGCAAACAAACGACCTCATTTCGCATCCAAGCCGTGTCCAGCAGCGCAGCAAAGCACAATCCAGGGGGACTATCACTGACATGCTCTCGCCACGTTGGGTACTCGGTATCACTTTGATGACAGCCGCCGCATTTACGTCTGCATCCAGCGCCGGAGATATAAAGATCAGAATCCCCAAGCCCAGCAAGCTGACGCCCGTGCAACGTCTCAATCGTGAGGGCGTGGAGGCGGTGCAAAAGCACAACTATCGGAAAGCGGAAGAGCTCTTTTACAAGGCGTACCTCTACGATCCCAATGACCCGTTCACGCTGAATAACCTTGGATACGTGTCCGAACTGCAAGGACAGGTGGACCGTGCCGAGCAGTTTTACAACCTCGCAGCCGCGCAGCCCAGTGATGCCGTTGTGGATATGGCGAGCAAGCGTGAATTGCGTGGCCAGCCCATGAAGGTCGCATTGGCAGTTGAGACCGGGCCGTTGGAGATCAATCACGCCAACGTCGAAGCCGTACGCCTGCTACGCGACGGTCGCGCTCCGGAAGCAGATCTGCTCCTGCAGCATGTTCTAGCAAAAGACTCAAACAATGTGTACACGCTTAACAATATGGGCGTCGCCAAGGAGATGGAAGGCGAGGAGCAGGAAGCCCTGCATTATTTCGACCAGGCTGCCGCGGCCAGCGCAGATGCGAAAGCCGTCGTAACCACCAATACCACCTGGAGAGGCCGTCAAGTGAGCGCGATGGCGCAGCAGAATGCGAAAGCTTTGCGAACTCATCTTGCCCGCGAGCAGGACTTGCCTGAACAGGTCGCGGAGTTGAACTTGCGTGGCGTGTCTGCCGTCAATCGAAACGATCTGCGGACCGCCAACGAAGATTTCCGGAAAGCGTACACCCTGGACCCCGGAAATGCGTTCACCTTGAACAACATCGGGTACGTGGCGGAACTTGAGGGAGACCGGGAGACCGCGCAATTCTTCTATGAACAGGCGCGGCAGGCGGGCGGGGCCGCAGCGACAGTAGGCGTTGCCACCCGGCCGACAGCCCAGGGCAGAAAACTGTTCGCGGTCGCAGATGACAACAATGCCCGGGTCGAAACAAAAGTGGCTCAGGAACGAGACCTGCTGCGCCGGGAACAACAAGGGCCCGTGGCCCTGCGGCGCCGTGACAATAGCATCGTTGAGGATTCGGTCGCCGCGCCTGGTACCGGTTCGGTTCAGCCCGAGCGTTAGACCCAGTTAGGATTTGCTCTCAAGGAATCGGCCGAGATCGGTTTCCGGATCCGAGAAGAGATGCCGCAGCATGTTGGTCAGATAGCGTGAGAGCGAATTGACATTCGTGCGGTACCAGCAGCAGCGGATCATCGAGGGCGAGAGTCCGCAGATAAATTGGAATTGTTCGAGTGCCTCCGGCGACTGTGCAAGGATTGCCGCTGCCATGCGATGATTGCCGTCAAGGATCGTAAGCGGACTGCGATCATCCACCCCGATCAGCAGCACGGTGCGACTGACTTTACCTTCCTGGACGGGATTGCTGATCCTTCGCAATTTTGCGAAGAATTCATCGTTTGCGGACTCCTGCAATTTCGCTCGGAGCGAATCAGCCACATCGTTCACATAAAAGCTTCCTTCGGCCACGCGTCGCCACTGCGCCCGGGGAAAGAAACGAACGCGAGCCAGATCTTCCCCACTCAGCTTCACCTCGAACCATTGCGTGTCTTCGGGAAGTTCCCGCCACATCGCGCCGCGGCGCAGGAAAAGGAAGGCCCGCCGCAAAGCATTCTCTCGCTCACTGTGCAGGTCCGGCTGCTCCACTACATGTTCAAATCCCTGGCGATATTCCTCAAACTCCGGGTGGTGAAATTCGCTGCGCAAGAACTCCGCTATGACCGCTTGCTCCGTTAGAGGCCGCACGAACCTAAGCGGGGGATGTAGATTCAAGTCCTCTGAAGGATTGATTTCCCGCCGCAACATCGGCACTGCGACCTGAACAAACAAGAGCACCATCAGGAAAAGCCGTTCGTAGATGACCTGCGAAAGCGAATGGTGCAAAGCCGAGATCGCCAGAACCAAGGCGCCGCTGAACGCCAGCTGGACCCAGCTGGTATTGGCAATCTTTCGCGACATCTCATAGCTGATCAACACTGAACTGATCGAATAGATCCCCGTCGCAATGGCGTAAAGGATGAGGAGGGTCGCCAAACCGCCCAGGTTGGCGGCCTCAAAATGCTCGCCGAACAGAGTCTTCCACAAGAAGCTTGGAATCGCCCACAGTCCGAGGATCAGCACCGACAAGAGCAGGGAAACCATGGTCAGCGACATGAACAAGACCGGCCGCGCTTCGCGGTCGCTCGAGCGCGTAGCCGCCGACACCGGGAACATCGTGTTCACGACTGACCAGACGAACATATTGATGAGCCGGCCGACCAGGGAAACCGCGGCGTAGATTCCAGCCTCTGCTGGAATGAAAAAGTGGTTCATCAATACAATGTCGAAGTTATTGATTGCCCCCTGTCCTGCAAAAAAGACGATCGCTTGCACACCTTCGCCGGAAGAGATCGGAACTTTGTGGGTCGGCAAAGACGTCAACCCGGGGTGGGGCGAGGCGAGGAAGTATGAGGCTACAACGGCCATCACGCTGGCAATGACTGCCCCCTCCACCCCCAAGCCGACTTTGATCAAGAAGTAGGCGCCGACCAGGCGCACCAGGCCTTCGATCAGGAAGTTGACCGCCAGAGATGTGAAGGCGTGAACGCCCTGAATGTATCCGCGACGGGTCCCTAGGGGGATATAGAACGCAATACTGACCGCAAGCAGCGAGATCAGAACCGGGTCCGGCAGGTTCAGATAGTTCGCTATGACGCGATTGAAGAGGAACAACAGCAGCCCTAGCCCCAATCCAGCCAGCCACGACTTGATATGCAGAGAAGAAAAGATCGCTGCCTTGTCCTTATCCAGCGGATTACTGGCGACATACTTTGCGCACACCGCCTGAAACGACAGAGTAATCGCCGAGGCCAACATCAG
>Ga0335069_10013357_pt1 | contig 11532 bp, 8 predicted proteins | sample Lox_Sample_11_FD_206714 | JGI IMG/M metagenome (GOLD analysis project Ga0335069, IMG submission 206714) | Soil microbial communities from Loxahatchee National Wildlife Refuge, Florida, United States - Lox_Sample_1.1 | ecosystem: Environmental > Terrestrial > Soil > Wetlands | place: USA: Florida...
GACGCCGGGACAGATCACCATCGTGCTGGCGGGGCTGGATCTGACGGTGCTGCCGGACGGGGAGATCATCGACTGTACGTTCACCATCAACGCGGCCGCGACGGGCAGCACGGCGGTGACCTTCGAGTCGGCGGCCGTGGGTGACGACCAGTTCAACAGCTTCGATGCGAGCGGGACGAGCGGGACGGTGACCGTGGGCACCGCGAATCCGACGGTGCCGGACGTCACCATCGGCGACGCCAGCGGGCCGGCGGGCAGTCAGGTGGTGGTGCCGATCTCGCTGGAGAAGAATGGGGTGCGGGCGGCCAGCATCGCGCCGCTGGTGCTCAACATCGACACGGGCGTGTTGACGTTCGTGAGCTGCGCCAAGACGGCGGCGGTGACCAGCGGGCAGACGGTGGCGACGTCGATGCCGATGCCGGGACAGATCACCATCGTGCTGGCGGGACTCGATCTGACGGTGCTGCCGGATGGAAACATCATCGACTGTACGTTCACCATCAACGCGGCCGCGACGGGCAGCACGGCGGTGACCTTCGAGTCGGCAGCGGTGGGTGACGATCAGTTCAACAGCTTCGACGCGAGCGGCACGAGCGGCACGGTGACGGTGGGGACGGGCGGTGCTTGATCGCAAAACCCCGCGGGCGCGTGTACGAGCGACGAACGCTCTTGACAATTGAGGCGCCCCGGCGCTGGTATGTGATACCTCAGTATCGAGCCACGTTAGAGTGGCTTGGTACCCGCGGAGTGAGAGCATGAAGGATCGTCTCTATATCGCCATTGGCGCTGCTGCGGTAATCGTGGTGGCGACGCTCATCTGGTTGAGTAACCGCCACGACGTGCAACATGAAGTGCAGCGAGATGAGGCCGCTACTGCACCGGACAATCCGGAAGCACGCGTGTTTGCGTTGCAGGCGGAGTCCACAGCCGACAAGAAGGTGCGGGTGACCATGCGCTCCTTGCCGACGTCGGGGCCAGTGGTGACCATCGTCACGCAGGTCGATTACGACACTGGCCGCCTTAAGATGAACACCTGTACGATCAGCCCCGACATCGGCGAAGGTACAGCCAGCGCCAAGGTCTTGCACCTGGCAGAGCCTCAACCGGGATTGGTGCGGGCGGTGGTGGTCGGGAAGCTCGAGGAGTTGCCGGCAGCGGCGAACGTCCTCGCTTGCGACTTTGCGGTGCAGCCCGGCGCACCAGCGGGGCCGACTGTTGTGCGCGTCCACGGACAGGTTGCCGACACAACATTTGAAGACCGGCCGTTCGCAGTCGAGAAGACGATTGTCATCAAGAACTAGGCGCCAGGAGCGAGGAGAAGCCATGTCCAAGGTCATCGGCAGGTGTGTTCGGGGTACGGTTGTAGCGTTTGGCATCGGGCTTCTTCTCTCTGCGCGCACCAACGCGCAGTGTCTGGGAGACTGCAACGGCGACGGGACGGTCGGGCCGGGCGAACTGAACAAGGTCATCGCCATCATCTTGAACTGCAGTTCAGCGGCGGCCGGTTGTGGGGCCGTCCCCGGCGGTTGTACTGCTGCCGATAAGAACGGCGATCACACGATCCAGCCCGGCGAGCTGAACAACATCATTTTCAACATCCTGAACTTCCCCCCCAAAGGCTGCCCGGCGACATCGCCGACTCCGACAAAGACCCTAGGCGTGGTGCCTACCAACACCATAGCGCCGACGAACACGCCGACCCGTGTGCCGTCGCAGACCCCGACCCCGACAACGGGCGCCGCTGTGTGCGGCAACGGCATCACGGAATCCAACGAGGACTGTGACGACGGCGGGTTCTGCATCGGTGGCGACAACGCGGGCATCAAGTGCAACTCGGAGGCGCAGTGCCAGGGCCAGGGTGTTTGCACCGAAGGCGTGAAGATCGGCACGGCGTGCAATGGCGACGCCGACTGTCCGGATGCCAAGTGCATCCACTGCAAGCCGTGCGGCGGCGACGGGTGCGCCGCAAACTGTACCTTCGAGCAGGACATCGCATACGATCTGGTTCCGGGTGCCGTGAAGGTCTGCAAAGGAGGTGCGAACGACGGCAAAGGGTGCAACGTGGTTGCGGACTGTCCGCCATCCTCACCGCCGCAAACCCCGGGTCCGTCGTGTACGACCTACAAACAATGCCTGGGTGGCCCGAACGACAACAAACTATGCAGCGGCGGAGTCGACTGCCCAGGAGGGATCTGCAACCAAGCGGTCAAGCCCGGCAGCAGCGGTGCCTTCGTGCATGATGGGCTCCTGCAGCTCGCGCTGCCGATATCGGGCACCCAGACGCTGACCATCGGCAAAAAACGCAACAATGAGATTCCGGGCGTCATCAAGGCCACCAGCGTCAAGCTGCCCGCCATCGGGGTCGGCCCGGTCGCCTGTGCCTGCGTGCGCGCCATCGCCACAAAGACCTGCGGCGGGACGGTGTTCGACTTCGATGGATCAGGTTCGACGGATTGCACCGACGGCTTTACAGCCGGCGCCAGCGTGTGCACCGACGCCGGCAAGAAACCGTGTGCCTTCGTACACGGCCCCGGAAACGCGTCGTCCGGCCTGATCGGCTGCAACGGCCTGGAGGGGGTGAATCTTTCCTTCACGCAAGACGAGGCCTACGCCCCGTGTGGTACCCAGGTTGCGGGTGGTGTGTGCCCCACGCCCTATCCACCGGCGCCGACACCGCCGGCCGGCTCGGGACTCCCGGTGATCACACTGAGCGGTTCAGGTGGCCCAGGCTCGTCGATCGTCCTGAACAGTTCCGCGATCGGCACCGCTGTGGGCGCCTGTAACCAGGCCGGCTCATGCCACGCTGGGTCGAATGCCGGGAAAGCTTGCACCAAAAATGCGGACTGTCCAGGCAGCACCTGCGACGGCGTGAAGGTGCTCGAGGTCTCGGGACCCGACCTGACCTTCTGCAGTAACGTTGGGGTATCGTGCGATAACGGGCCGCCCTGCGATGACGACCCACAGTCGAGTCGGGGGGTGCCGCAGACGCTGCCGCAGGTGACCGGTACGGCGACCGGGCTGATCACCAACACGTATGGAGCCGCCTCCTCGGCACGGGTGTGCAAGAACAAGACAACCCAGACGTGCCGGAGCGATGCGGACTGCGGGGCGGATGGGCCGTGCCTGTTCAACATCGGGCCCTTCTCGTACACCGGCAGTCCGTACGATTGTGCGAAGTTGGAGGCGAGTCCGCCGACGGCCGAGGGTGGCAACGTGGTCGGTGCGTTCACCGGGCTCAATCAACCCAGCACCGGCGATATCGTGGTGCGTAACACGTTCATCATCGGGCCGCGGAAGTAGAACTGGTCCAGTCCACAGGGGGGCACGGCGCCCCCCTGTGGACCACAAAAACTGTATTGACAAAGCTAGGCGCCGCCAGTAGTCATAGAGAGGTCGTTCCGCAAACCAAGTCGATCCGACAAGGCGACCGGCGTGCAGGGGACAGCAGGTCCCTCCGGAGGATAAGCAACGATGAGAGGCGTAGTGTGCGACTCGCGGGTGTGCCGGCGCACCAGGGTTCGCGGTCGTGAACCCCCGGGCCTTGGCCAGCAAACGAGGGGGTTTACGGAGCAAGAGAGTGTTCTGCCAAACAAAGATGAGAGGAGGAGTTATGTACAGTAACAAGATCGCAGGCGTGGTCGCCGGCGCGGTGGCTCTGCTTCTGCTGTCGGCACCGTCCTACGCCGATCTGACCAAGTGCGCCACGCTGATCGACGGCGAAAATGCCAAGATGCAGGCGGCGATGATCAAGCATTTCCAGAAGTGCATCGATGGGTACCACAAGGATCTCGCCAAGGTTCCAAAGACGGGGCCATTCACTGCGGCAGCAAAGGTGTGTGATAAAGAACTCGGTAAGGGGATCGGCTCCGGCGGCGACATCGACAAGGAAGTAACGACCAAGCTTATCGCGGGCTTCACCAAGAACACCTGCACGGAATCGGACTTGCTGGCGCTCGGTCACCTGTCGCACAAGCTCTACACTGACAACTGGGCGCGGCTTCAGGGGGTCTCGGCGTTCCATTCGGCCTATGAGCAGGCACTGGCCGGCAGCCGCGATTTCATCCAAGGCTTGATCGATATGGGGAAGAGCGCAAGTCCAGGCTGCCCCAATTGCGTCAAGATCAACCATCCGCTGTGCAACGAGATGAGCAGCGTGCTGGCCAGCAGCTCGCAGGCTGTCGTGTTGGTGTCTGTTCTGAACCTGACCGTACCCCTGAGCGGGACAACTGTCTTGAAGATCTGCGACAACACCGTAAGTGGGTTGGTTTCCGGGGGCATCTTGCCGAACATTCCAGCGAGTACATTCTATGTGCTGGGCGGACCCGGCAAGCTGTTGGATCCGGCGCCGGTCGGGAATGGGGGGACGGCTCTCGCCACTGCCTGCACGAGGACGATTGCAGCCGAAGGGATCATCCAGTGCGGCTCTGCGCAGCGCATCTCCTACGTGACGTGCCAGGATCATACGCCGTCAACCACCAACGCGGACGGGGCATCAGCCTCAGGGGGCTGCACCGGCCAGGATAGCTGTGCGAGGACCAAGAAGAACAGCGAACAGTCGGTCGTCGATCCTAAGGACGGCCCGCCGATCGCGGCGAGTGACACGCTGATTGGCGGCGCCTGCATCAAGACTGTGTCGACTGCTGGCGTCGCGGGCGACGGCTTCGTCAATCTGACCTCGCAAATCGGTCTCCACCGCCTCGTGACGAATGACAACTGCCAGAACCCGGCGACCTTGGACGACGCCGGGTTGCCAGCCACCACGTCGCTCACAACCGGAACAGCAGCCGCCAAGGTGTTGAACCAGGACTCGGAGGGCGGAACGCCGTCTACCAATGAGCTCGACTCCGACGTGGTCACCGGAAGCATTTTCAACTGCGCGACCCTGAACGCAGGTCAAACAAAGGGGACGCACCTGGTCGGAGCCTTCCCGGCGATCAACACGCTGCAGCTCTCAGGGGGAGGGGACTTCCTCGACAGCGTGACCACGTTCGAACTGGACGTTGCTCCGTAAGAACCTAGTCAACGCCTGAGGAAGGGGACGGAGGCACACTCTCCGTCCCCTTTCTTTTTGCCGGCAATGGAGGACCCTTATCAATGCGACCCTTGATTGCGCTCGTATTGCTTCTCATGCTCCTCGGCGAAGGTGCACAGGCCGCCTTCCCGAACGAACCGGAGGGCTTCGGACCGTTGCGTTTCGGTGCCTCGACGGCGGCGCTTGAAAAGGCGTTCCCCAAGGCGAAGCGCCGGGGCCAGGAGGAGTTCCTGACGATCTACGATCTGGAAGGCCAATCCGTGCTCGGCTTGAAGCCGTGTACCGTGGAGTTGCGCTTCGTCGACGACAAGTTCTATCAGGTGCTGTTCAGTTGCGAACCGAAGGACAAGGTGGCGCGGGCGTTGGAGAAGCGCTTCGGCCCCGCGGTTCAACACAAGCCAGACGAGACCGTGTGGCTGAGTGAGACGCACTGGGTGTCGTTCAGCCCGCAGGCCAAGTCGTTCTCATACACCGACCGCTCGCTGGGCAGCCTCGCGCAGAAGAAGCTGCTCGGCTACGTCCTGCGTCAGCGAGCGCAAGCGCAGGCGACCGCTGCCGTGCCGACGCCCGGGCCGACGCCGTAGTCAAAACCACGAACGCCGACGAATTGAAGGGCGTGAACCGGACGTTCGTTGCGGAGTAGGGGCACAGCGCGCTGTGCCCCTACTGTATTGCACGGAAAATTTCTCGTGCGGCTTTGCAGCCGTCTGCGGCCTACGGCCGTGGATTCTCGTTGACAATCAAGCGGCGCGCGCGGTATCAAACCAAGAATTGCATCGAATCGGTTTGCGAAAAGATTTCGCTGGTGTGCGGCGGTGCTGCATTGCCACTGAAAGGGTCATCATGCTTCTGAACCTGCACGGGTCTGTAAGAATGGTCGCAGTCACTACGTGCGTGGCGGCGCTGCTGTTCACAGCAGCGGCTGCAGCCAACGCCCAGTGCTTGGGAGACTGCAACGGTGACGGGACGGTCGGGCCGGGGGAGCTGAACAAGGTCATCGCCATCATCTTGAACTGCAGCTCAGCGGCAGCCGGGTGCGGAGCTGTCCCCGGCGGTTGCACCGCTGCCGACAAGAACGGCGATCACACGATCCAGCCCGGCGAGCTGAACAACATCATATTCGACATCCTGAACTTCCCACCCAAGGGCTGCCCCGCGGCGTCACCGACACCGACGCGGACGCAAGGCATCCAGGCGACCAGCACGCCGACCAACACCTTCACCCTGGCGCCCTCGGCGACGCCGACGCCGAGCCCGACCACCGCCCTCGGCCCGCCGCTCGGCATGCGCGTGTTCTCGCTGGGCTCAAAATCAGCCTTTACCAGTTCACTGCTGCCCGGCGGCAGCCTCGGCACGCCGATGGGGACGCTCATGCTTGACGCCGGCGGCAAGGACGGCAGCGGTCGTGCGACGGTGACCCTGGCCAACCCCGGCACGCTCATCCGCACGGACCTCTCGGCGGGGAACTTGACTCTGTGCACCAAGCTCGACTCGTGCACCGGCACACTCTACTGTGACGGCGGAACCGACGTCGACGTGCTCAACTCCCTCGATAGCCTCCGCGCGGACCTGACGTGCATGCGCGACGGCACGCACAGCTGCCCGGCGACCGCACCGACACCACCGGTGTGCTGCAGCAACGCCTGTGAAGGTGTCGGCGTCGGCAGCGGCAACAGCCCGCAGCAGACGAGCCCACCGCCGAACGTCACGCCCACCCCCAGCGGTGCGGGCGCGATGTTGCTGATCTGCCAGCAGCGCAGCGTGCCCGTGAGGCCCCAGTGCCAAGGTACGGGCTCGTGTTGTTCAACGGTCGATTTCTCGACCGCCGCGCCGGCGACGCAGTACTACACGACCGGGATCGACACGGCCCAAGTCCTCAACCACTGCGCCGGCTCCGGAGCGAGTCCCAGCAAGGTACCCAAGATCGCCAGGAAGGGTACGAACTTCGACTGCGCCAATTGGACGACAGAGAACGGCGTTGGTGTCTTGGGCTTCACCATCCCAGCAGAAGAAGGGGATGCGAACATCACCGGCGACGGGGCACAAGCCGGGTTGTGGAGCGACCAGTAGGCGACGCTCGTACGTGCACCACCCCGCGCTCAAGGGACAGAGTGCTAAGATTGCGCGCCCTTCGGCGTCGCTCAGGACTCTCAGGACAGGGCTTGGCGACGGCGCCTGAAAAGTTGGCGCTTCCTGCCCATGAGCCTGCGGCTGGCGGTCGCCCAGGGCGTTGCCCTGGGCTGACGTCTTGCCGCCCTTTCAGGGCTGAGACCCAAAGGATTAGCAGCCTGCAGATCAACAGCCCCGATAGGGGCGGCCATTCGATAGCCCGGGGCATCGCCCCGGGCGGTTGCGCCGAATGCGACAACGGCTCATGGCCCCCCCAAGCCGCTGCCCCGGCGATTGGTCCTCCCAGCGTGAGCGGTTTGCTGGTTCGCTGGCTGCGGGACGGCTTGCGTTGTGCACCCCACGCCCGCATGGAGGCTGCAATAGCTCCGCCTCGTCGGACGCAGCGTCTGGCTGCCTGGGCTCTTGCCTTGAGTACGGTCGCGCTGCTGCCGGCATGTGCGCTATGGCGTGGGCACGCCGCGCCAGCCGATCCGGCCAGCGCCACCGTCTCACGCCTGCTGCACTCCGCAGCCGCGCAAGATGACCATGACGCGGCGACCGAGGCGATCGCCGCGCTGGGACCCGCGGCGCTGCCCGCAGTGTCTACCGGGCTGGCGGATCCGGAGGAGAGTGTGCGGCTGGTTGCCGTCGAGGCGCTCGGCAAGATGCGTGGGCCCGCGGCGGTGGACACGCTCCTGGTGGCGCTCAAAGACACCAGCTCTGACGTGCGTCTGAGCGCCGTGGAGCAGCTCGGCGGGCTCGGCGATCGGCGCGCCGTGCAACCGCTGCTCGAGCAGTTCGCCAAGGACGACAACCCGCAGGTACGCTACGAATGCCTCACCAGCCTGGGGTTGATCGGCGATCCGTCGACGGTCGACTTTCTGGTCAAGGGCACCCGTGACGCCGATCCGTTCGTCCGGCTGTGGGCGATGGATGCCCTCTGTCAGATGAGCGATCCGCATGCGCAAGATCTTGCCCTCGCCTTCCTGCGCGACCCCAACCCTGCGGTGCGCGATCAGATCATTCGCGCCTGCGCCGACGCCTTCAACACGCCGAACGGGCGGCGCACGTTGATCGAGCTGGCGTTGAACCCTCCCGACTTTTCGAACGCGGTGTGGGCGCGGCGCTACCTCATGAGTTTCGTCGAGCGCGGCCCCGACGGCGCCCAGCTCGCTGCGCAGATCCGTGCGGCGGCGCTGCCGGCGCTGCGCGGCCCGCACGCCCTGGGCGCTGCCATGCTCCTCGGCGACCTCGGCGACCGCGCCGCCACCGATCGGCTCATTGCCGCGCTGCGCGACCCGGACTTCCAGGTACGCCTCCACGCCGCTCTCCTGCTGGCGAAGACGCGTGACCGCCGCGCAGTGCCCGCTCTGATCGTGGTGCTCAACGACCAGGTCGGGATCGTCGCGGCCTCGGCGTACAACTCGCTGCAGTGGTTCGCTGACGACGGCGACCAGCGCGCGCAGGAGGCGGTGCGGAATTACAAGGGCACGAAGTTCGACACGCGCTTGCCGCGCTGAAATAGGGCGGCAGCTAGCGTTGAGCCGAGCACCGGGCCCCGGGCCGCACTCCAGGCGGAAGGGCGCCACTCCTTCCGGGGCTCAGAAGCGCCGAGCCCACGTAGGGGCGGTATTCACGAGCCAGGGGTGAAGCCCTGGCTCAGCCATGTTGGAGTGGTGTTGGAGAACACAAACCCAAAAAGCGAGGGCCTCGGGTGGATCCCGAGGCCCTCGTAGAATCAGGGTTCTGGTGTGCTATCAGGGGCAGCCAGTGCCAACGTCAGGCGAGCAGCACGTGCCCGCGTTGATGTTGCAATGACCGGAATTGCACTCGTCGTCCGTACCCCCTGGACATGTTTGCGTCTTACAGAGATGGGGGGTGGTCGAGGTGTCGCAGACGGCGGTGATCAGTTTGCAGTCCGCGTCAACTGCGCACGTGGCGCTCGGATCAACCGGAACCTTGAAGCCGCAGACGGCGTAAACCTTACCGTCGGTACACTTATTCCCCCCGGCGAGTGGGACGGTATTGCAGGCAGTTGGATCGGACGCCGGCTCGCGCAACTCAACCAAACCAATCCCCAGGGACTGATTGAAGGTGAGCTGACCGATTGGGCCGAAGAGGCTACCGAGGGAAATTTTGTTCTTGCCGTTCGAGGGGAAGGCTGCCTTGCCACCGCTGACGTTGAACAGAATGCCTGCAGTGTGCGGGATATCGTTGCCGAGCGCACGCACGCCGAGATCGACCACGTTGTTGTTGCAGGCCGACCCGCAGTTGATGTCCTTGGTAACCAGTTGGATCGTCGACCCGCCGTCGCCCTTCTTCTTGCTCGGCGCGATCACGATCTTGTCTGCCCCGTCGGGCTTGGTCAGCGTCGTTGTGGCCAGGTCGTTATGCCCTGTGTCGTTGGTGAACGTACAAGTGTAACCAGCCCCGGCGTGGGCTTGACGCAGCGGCATCCCCACCGCCGTCCCAACCACCAGAGCCGCCAAGAAAGTCCTGCGCACCTTCATGTGTGTTACCTCCGTCAGCGAGATTTCCTGCGAACGTACCACCGCGGTCAATTCTGTGTCAACAAAATTCTTGACAAATGATTTTTGTGGCCCGCCGGCGAAGGCGAGAGAGGGAAGATGAGTGACCAGTAACCAGTAACCAGTGATCAGTGGCCAGTACGCCACTGGGAGAAGAGGAGACTCTCCTTCCTCTCACTGGATCACTGGTCACCGGTCACTGATCACTCCGGTCCCTCGTAGTCTCGACTTCCGGTCACTTCCGTCTGCCGGCGCCAAGTGGTAGACGAACCATCATGTGAGCAGGAGGGTGCCATGGGTGGTAAGGAAGAGAACACTTGCGGGAGCGGCCATGCAGCCTGACCTCGTCGCACGCTTCCTGGTGACCGGCTTCTTCGCCGTCGTCTTCCTGCAATCCTCCGTCGACAAGCTGACCGACCGCGACGGCAACATCGCCTACTTCACGGACCACTTCAAAAGCAGCCCGGTGCCGAGCACGGCGGTGCCGCTGCTCTTCTGGTTGCTGACGGTGATCGAAGGGCTTGCGGGTGTGCTCTGCGCGTTGGGACTGTTGCTCGGCGACTTCGTCGGCAAGGGCTTCGGCGTCTCGGCCTGCGGTGTGAGCATCGGCGGCGTGGCGCTGCTCGGCCTCCTCGCCGGCCAGCGCTTGGCGAAGGACTACGCCGGTGCCGCGGTGATCGCCGCGTACTTTGCGGTGGCGCTGCTGGGCCTCAGCTTCTTTTAGTTTCGAGCGGTACGGAAAGGAAATGCAAAACCGAAAACACGAAACCGGAAACGGGAAACTGGTCAATTTCCCGGTTTTGAATTTCCGGTTTTCGGTTTCCTGTTTCTCATTCTTGCCCGTTTGGTTGCGGCTACGCTGGCTTAGGATCCAACGGACTACGCGAAGAGCCCACCGATCATGCAAGCGCTGAGCGGGTTACGCGTCCTCGACCTCACGCAGTTCGAGGCGGGGACGGCGTGTACAGAGTTGCTGGCGTTCCTCGGCGCCGAGGTCATCAAGATCGAGCCGCCGGAGCACGGGGAGCCGGGGCGCTCGTCGTTCGGTGTGCGTCCGGGAAAAGACTCCGTGTATTTTCTCGTCCTCAACGCCAACAAGCGCAGCGTCACGCTGAACCTGCGCGCCCCGGAGGGCGTCGCCGTCTTCAAGCGGCTGGTGCCGCACTTCGACATTCTCGTCGAGAACTTCGCGTTCGGGGTCATGGACCGTCTGGGCTTGGACTACAACACCTTACGCGAGCTGCATCCGCCGCTGATCTACGCCACCATCAAAGGGTTCGGAACGTACGGGCCGTACGCCGCGTACAAGTGCTTCGACACCATCGCGCAAGCGGCGGGCGGCGCGCTGAGCGTCACGGGGTTCCCCGACTCGCCGCCATGTTCACCTGGGCCGACGCTGGGTGACACGGGCACGGGCGTGCACGCAGCGGTCGGCATCCTGGCCGCGGTCGTGCAACGGCAGCGCACCGGGGCGGGACAGAAGGTCGAGGTGGCGATGCAGGACGCCGTGGTGAACTTCATGCGCGTGCGCATGCTGAGCCAATACCTTACCAACCAGCCGGTGGCGCGTGCCGGCAACAGCGTGCCGCAGCTGGTGCCGATCGATCTCTATCCGTGCGCCCCGGGCGGACCGAATGACTACGTCTACATCTTCCTCACCACGCGCGACATGTGGGAAGCCCTGCTACGCTGCATCGGCCGCGCCGATCTTATCGGCGATGCGCGCTACACGGAGATTGCCGAGCGCAACAAGCATCGCACGGCGATCGTGGAGATGATCTCGGCGTGGACGCAGGCGCGTGACAAGTGGGAGGTCATGCACACGCTGGCCAGAGCGGGCGTGCCGTGCAGCGCCGTGTTCGA
>Ga0335069_10013358_pt1 | contig 11531 bp, 12 predicted proteins | sample Lox_Sample_11_FD_206714 | JGI IMG/M metagenome (GOLD analysis project Ga0335069, IMG submission 206714) | Soil microbial communities from Loxahatchee National Wildlife Refuge, Florida, United States - Lox_Sample_1.1 | ecosystem: Environmental > Terrestrial > Soil > Wetlands | place: USA...
GATCGAGACTGCTCGGTTGGCGCCTTGATGCGCGGGACCGAAGCCCCGCGGCAACAGGACGCAAATCATCCTGTGCGGCCCCGGCAAAATGCTGGCCGAAGGACGCGCCCACGCCTCTAGGCCCTATGCCAGCCTCGTGGGGACGTTCCAACAAATTTCGGAGGCAAAGGAGCCTCTCCCTTAGCCGTGGTGTATGGCTGGTCGGAGACGAGGCCCTTCGGGCCTCCTCCGCAAATGAGCCGCTTCGCTCGCCGGTACCTGCGAGCCACGTTCGGCCCCCTCGACTTCAAAAATCCATGCCGAGAGCCCTCAATGCAACTTGCTGCGGAGTTTTTTGAGGATTTCCCGCAGCTCATTGACGTAATCCTGCATGATTTTAACAAGATCCGCTGAGTGCAGCGGTTCGCGCGCCTCTTCGCCCTTACCCTGCTTTTTGTCGGGCGGTTCCATATCTTACGGTACGTACCAATCAATCCTGCCGTCCTTGAGCCAGATCAAGGGATCGAGGCGTTAACCTCAATGAACAGCGCTTTGCGAAGCCGATGCGATTGATGTCTGCCCCTACCGCAACCCTTTCATCAGCAATCAAGTGCCTCCAGCCCTTGGCGATCTTGCAACTCGATCTGCCGCTGAGTGATGCCGGAGAACTTGAGAACTCCGCGGGCCCGGAAGTACGACAGTTCGCGTGAAACCGTCTCCAAAGTGAGGCCGAGATAATCCGCAATGTCTCGCCGGGTCATTGGGAGCGCGATCATGCCGGTTCCTGCCAACCGTTCATCCATTTCTAAAAGGAAGGCGGCCACTTTTTCTCGGGACCTCTTGCGACCCAACAACAGCATATGATGTTCGGCATGCAGAAGACTTCTGTTTGTGAGGTTCAGGAGATTGTGTGCCACCTTTACGTCAATCGTTGCCATAAACTCCAGGCTGGGACGCCTCACCACTCGCACACCGGTGTCAACAATGGCTTCGGCCGTGAACCGATAGCTCAGACTGTTCTCAAGACCAAAGATGTCGCCCGGAAAGTGAAATGCGCAAATCTGGCGGCGACCGTCCCCGAGCAGCTTGTAACTCCTCACAGCGCCGCTGATGACTTCGTAGATGCAATCAGCAGGCTCGCTCTCACCAAAAATCTCTTGATCTTTCCCGAAGAAGGTTTCGGAGGCAGCAAACTTGGCGTGAAAAATTACAAAAGGCTGGTCCAACGACTGACTTCCAACAATCGACATATCGCTGCCCTTCATTGAGAATGGTGAGGCTCGCCGCTCTTGTTGGCGCAAAGTCTCCCTTGATGAAGAAAGCACGGGCATCGGCGAAACTCAATAGCAGGGCGGATAGGGGTAGTACCCACAAGCGCTCCGGTAGCCATACGCCCCGTAAGCGGCGGCTACCGCTGCTGCCGCACCATAGTAGGCTCGACAATGCACCCGACGATTGACGCCTGCTACGCTCATTGGTGTGAATGGTCGCCCAACTCTCGCCTCAGCGCCTGCGCGACGCCAAGCGCCACCGCGCATCGCAGCGGCTGTTCAACGGGGGAAAACGGCCCTTTGGTTTCGATGTCGTGGGTGAGGCAAAAATAAGCAGCTCGTTCCAAACGCGCTTGAGCAGGCGCAATGCGCGATGAACGAAAGAGCCTGCGGGATGTTGCGAAGGTATGGGCCGAGGCCCCCTATAACTTATCGAAGCTGGACGCCAAAAGCGTGAAGCGGATCATCGAGCGCGCGCATATTGGAAAACCAACATTGTGATTACCTGACAGGACCGCGAATGATCCAATCCGGATCTTGACCGTCGCGTTTTGCGGTCGAAGACGATGCGGAGCGATTTAGATTACGATAAATTGGCTGGGCGCATGCTGGTCGTTACCTACTTCGACGCCTTGGCGATCTTGTGCTCCAAGTGCCCGGTCTCATGATCACGGCGGAGCTGGCTTAGCGACGTCTCGTTCAGCTGCCGAAGAACCTCGCTCAGCTTTTCGGTCGCAGGGTAGCCAGCTGCAAAACCTTGTCCGTAAATCTTACGCAAGGTGCCGATAAGGGTGTTTCCGTGCTTGTGGCTGATTTCGCCGTCGTGGTTGCGGTGGCGATTGTCGAGACCTGCCTTGCTCATGCTGCTCTCCATGGTGGCCGCCAGCGACAGCATCCTTCCACCTGTGTGAGATGGCAACTTGAACTTCACTCGTGGTGCGCCCCACCCGTCAAGCGACATTGAGCGTTTGACCTAACCAAGCCCTGTGGCCCAATCGAGTGGGACCGCTAGTCGAGTGGGACCGCTAGGCGCAATACGCAACTCCCAGGCTCGCCGACGATGAGCACCAATTGGCCTTCCCCCTGCCGCCCCCGCTCCCAGCGCCGCATCAGCATGGCGATTTCGCCCTCCCCTTGAAGCGTGCGGCTTTAGGAACCATCAGGGGTCGTGGCTTCCGTGATCAGGATCACGCCCGGCGACCTGGTTCGTACCGGGCTGCCGGATGGGGCTTGAGGGGCTTGTGTCGACGCGGCGGGACCGGCCGTATCAGGCGGGTCGGCCGAAGGAATGGGAGAAGGTGCGCTTCCCGTTATGTCGCGCTCTCGCCACAGTTGAAAATCCCGCCGTTGCAAGCGGGACACAGTATTTGAAGACCAGAGGGGGTACAAATCGCGTTGGAACGTTTGCATCATTTTTCGGCGGTCGCGACGGAATTTTTTGGACGCGACAGGGATGGAGATCAGGAATGAGGAAATTTTGGTTCGCGGCAGCTATGGCCTTCGCCGCATTCGGTGTGGCCGCTCCCGCCTCAGCGGCGGACCTGGCCGCGAAACGCTATGTCAAAGCGCCTCCCGCGCCGGTCGTTGCGGTTTATGACTGGACTGGTTTTTACATCGGGGCCAACGGCGGATGGGCGCAAAGCCACAATTGCGTCGATTTCATCACGGTTCTGGGAACGTTCGCGAGCGGTTGCGGCGATCGGTCCGGAGGGGTTGTCGGCGGCCAGATCGGCTATCGTTGGCAATTCAACCAGTTTGTGGTCGGTGTGGAAGGTCAGGGCGATTGGGCCGACCTCAAAAACACGCGCGTCACTCTGTTCAATCCGACGCTTTCGACCACAGCAAAAACCGACGGCATCGGCCTAATCACTGGCCAAGTGGGCTGGGCGTGGAACGCGGCGCTGCTGTACTTCAAGGGCGGCGCAGCTGTTACCGGCAATCGCCTTACCATCTTCGACAACACCACCGGGGTCGGTCTGGTCTCAGCAGATAGCACGCGCTGGGGAGGCACAGTGGGCGTCGGCTTCGAATACGGCTTCAGCCCGGGCTGGTCGGTCGGTGTTGAATACGACCATCTGTTCATGGGCCACAACAACAACTCGTTCTCCGTGGTCGATCCGCGCCTTGCGGCCGTACTCAACGACCGGATCAGCCAGGACGTGGACATGGTCACCGTACGATTCAATTACCGCTTCAGTGGCTGGGGAGCACCGGTCGCTGCCCGCTACTGAATTCGATTTCTCGAGCAACTTGAGCCTCCGGGGCCGCGCCCCGGGGCCTTTCTTGTTGATCATTGCAAGTGGTGCGGCCGTCGCCGATCCAAACTCGACGATTTGGTGGACCAGGTGACGAGGCAGCATGCGAACATCGCTTCTTGCGAACTGATTGACGCCGTGGCTGCCACGATCGTCTTTCCTCTTCTCGGGCCGAGGGGGTCCGGGTTTGAAACCGAAAAGGAAGAGCCATGAAGAAGTATCTGAAACGAATGATACTCATTGCAGTGCTGGGATTCCTGGGAGCGGCGAGCCTTGCAACGCCAAGCCTCGCGGAAACTGGTGCGGTGAGCATCGTGTTCACCAAGGGCGGGTTCATTGTGGGCGTTGGTGGTGGGCGGGGCGTGCTTACCTTCCAAGGCAAGCACTACCCCTTCTCGGTGTCGGGCATGAGCGTGGGCTTCACAATAGGTGCGTCGACCACCAAATTCGTAGGACGTGCACTGAACCTCCACAGCCCTGGCGATCTCGCCGGCAGCTATGCGGCGGGCGGTGCCGGCGGCGCGGTCGCCGCCGGAGCCGGCGGTGTCCAGCTGCAGAACGCAAACGGCGTGATCCTGCAGCTCAGCGGCCCCAAGATTGGGGCCGAAGTATCGGCCGCCGTGGGCGGCGTCACCATCACCATGCAATGACGAGAATAAGAAGCGGGACCGGCTAGGCGGCTCCCCCTGAAAGCTCGGGCCGCTCAGCTGCCACGTTAGGCCGTTGGCGTTTTGCAATTGAACGTCACCGGTCACCGCTGCAAGGGCGGCAGGCCAGCCATCTATAGATCGTGGGCCTGCTAACGTTCGAAGCATGCCCTACCAGTTTTGTCGTCGAGGCACCTTGGCCTTCTTCATTGAGCAACAATGGCAACGCGTTTCGGGTCTTCTTCAAGCTGCTGGCCGGCCGCGAGCCGCCGTTCGATCATTCCCATGACAGCATCAACGTCGTCGAATGCTCTCGTATGCGGATCCCCTTCCAAATGGGTAACGTCAAACACCATGATCTTCTCGTGCGCTAAGTTGCTCTTGTAGGGCTCCTCTTCAGGATTGATATCGCCCAGCCGTGTTGCACCGCCCCATAGGGACTTGGAGATCTTGAGCGCGTGATCGTCCTGGGACAAGAAAAGAGCAAAGCGCGGTCGATTGCTCCCTATTTGCTTCATCTGCTCGTCAAAAACGTTGAAGTCCACGTCAGGCGCTACGAGCAGCACGTTTCTAACCTTTGCGCCAATCTTGCCGGCATGCATCGATCTTGACCGCAATGCCTCCATTGTAAGCTGACAGCCCATCGAGTGGCACACTAACGTAACCTCTTTTATGCTGGGACTAAGCGCAATGGTGTCGAGCACTTCTTCCAGTGCCTGACGAGACTGGGTTGCGCTCTCGCGGTCATAATTATATGCGCTCAGTGACACCACCCCTCGCGAGGGCCAGGAAAACAGAATCGGAATTACAGGAGCCTTCGAGTCCTGAACAATTTGGGCGAGGCGGTAAGCAGCGTCGTCAAAGCGGTTGTTGAATCCATGAACGAAGACCATCGCCTTGCTTCGGCGCGTTGTTTTGGAAACGGTTGCGAGAGCTGTGCTGAAGCTCGGCTTGTCAAGGTACTCGGCCGATACGGTCACGAAGTCTCGATGCGGATCGCCCGGAGGGGACGCAGGCCATTGGATGTCACCGATCTTCCGGCTGTCGTCGGGGGGAATTGAAACTGCGATCCGGGCGTAGGACATCGCCTGGGCCCGGTCGGTGTTGAACATCTCGCCGGGATCACTGTCCGAGCGCTGTCGCGTTGTGGCAATTAGAATTGGAACACGCGAAGCTCCTTCTGCTGATTCGGCCGCCGGAATGAGGACTCCTTGCAACGGCCGGCCCGCACAGGAGCAACAGGCAAGCGCCAACGTCAAAGCTCCTGCAGCCCGCAAAAGCCTAGGCCCGCTTGAAGCGGTCACGCCAATAACAACTTGAGCAATGCCGGCGCGAAAGGTGCAACAAAGCCGAGACATCAGCCGAAGCCCCGATGTTGGTCAGACGATCGATTACAATCCATCTCGCGAGGCAAGAAAACTCCTATGCACCACATTCGGCCCATTTGATCCAGCAAAGGCGATCGCAGCTGGGAATAAAGGAATTTATATGGCAGCCGATGCGATGGTGGACGGCCAGTTACGTTGAGCTCTCTTTCTACAAAACCAAATTTGCGAGAGTCTGTGAAGTGGCTTGTTGTTGCTGGCCATGCTATTCGTCGGAGCTGCGACAATAGGGGCAGTCACGCTGATGGCATCCGCTGCCGAACCGAACGAGTTGACGGGCTCGGGGGCATTTCGCTTTGCTCGCGCGGTTGCCTTCCTCATCGCCAATGTCTACGCGAGCAAGATGGCGGCCGTGTTCATGTTATCTACCTCGACGTTATCTACCTCGACGGTCGTGAAAGGCGGTCCAGCTTGGCGTTGACGAGCTTAGCGCCAAACACAGGGCCATGGATCGATCTGCCCGCTTGCCAGTCTCAATCTCCGTAAACTCGTTCACCAGCGACCATTTCCCACCATTCATGAGTAGCGGCACTAATGAGTAGAGAGATGTCCGCTTTGGGGGATCGTCTCAGTACGTCCCAAGTGCTCCCCGGTGCTCTTCCGAGAAAACGTGCGCATAAAGATTGGCAATCCACTGTTTGCCTTCCTGTGTGACGCGTAGATACCGGAGTGCGTCACCTATATAGGGACAGACGACCTTCCAGAAGAACGCGGGATAGGCTGCCCGTAAATCGTCGGGAGTTCGATATCCCAGCCTCTCGTTCGCGCCAGTTTCCCGAAATTCCGTAAACAAGGCCGATGTCTTGCGCAGGTAGTTGATGTCGGCCAGTTGGCCGATCAGATCGGCAGCACGAAGCAGGCCTGGATAATCTGCCGTGCTGGCGTGCTGCTCGTTCTCCGGGACTGGAAAGCGCGTATGTTCGATGTTGGCCTCGATTTCTTGTGTATCGATGTGCGTCAAGCTCACCCCAAAACGCTCGCGGACGAAGAGCTTCGATCGCGAGACGTGATAGGGTGTCAAGGACGCGTCCGTGGCTCCCACGCCTATGGGCACGAGATCACCTGCTTCGTTGCAGACATAGTAGCCATTCTGGTCGCCCCGACACACTCCTCGCACATAACCGATGTCGTGGCATAAGAGGGAAATCATGAAATGGAGCCAGGCGCGTGGTGTAACTCCGCCCTCGCTGGTGTGTCTCCCAATTAAAATCTCCTGGCCAACCAAGGTCTGTGAATGCTGATCGAAATTTGACCCCTCAGTCAGTCCATCTCGTGGGCTAAAGTCCTGATTTTGCAAGTGCCGGAAGAGTGACCCCGGCCCGATCGGCGTCGGCCGATTCACATTTTGACCCATATGCGACATCGACCTTCGCCGATCCGCACGCTGCTGGGTCAACCCATCATCGTTGACAACCTCGCCGGCGCCATCGTGACCGACGGGGCGGGCGCACCATTCCGCCGGGTGCGCTTCGCTCTTCCGGCAGCTCTGAAGATAAGCCGTGCCATTAGGCTCGATGGAACGGCTTCGACAGTTCGACGACGCGTTCGGCGGTCGGATACCAGCCTTGGGCCGCGTGCGTGTCATCGTGCAGATAGCAGCGCACCCGCACGAGCCGCGAACCTTCCGTGAAGGTGAAATGGCGGCTCATGGGTGGACACGTCACGTAGGAGTGGAATTTGGACAGCTGTGCGCAATTAACGAAGGTGACGCCCCATTTCTGCTCGACATGGGAGCGGCCGTTGAGCACATCTGTGAATGCTGATCGAAATTTGACCCCTCAGTCGGTCCATCTCGTGGGCTAAAGTCTTGATTTTGCAAGTGCCGGAAGAGTGACCCCGGCGCCGATCGGCGTCGGACCCCCGCGCCGATTCACATTAAGACCGCCAAAGACTAGGTCCGCGCCGTAGCGGGCTACGGTTCAATGGTGCATAGTGCCACCGCGAGGGGGATCGCGTGCCATGACCGAAGCGCATCCAAGCAGGGTCGGACGCAGGTTAGCCGCCATAGTCGCCGCTGACGTGGCTGGCTTTTCCCGGCTCATGGGCTTCGACGAGGTCGGCACCGCCCGCACTCTCCGCGAAAACCGCAAGTTCACCGACGCCCTCGTGGCGAAGCACGGGGGACGCCTCGTGAAATCCACGGGGGACGGGGTGCTGCTTGAGTTTCCCTCGGTCGTGGATGCGGTCGAATGCGCCGTGGCGGTGCAGGCGGTGATGGCCGAGCGGAACCAAGGCGTCCCTTTGGACCGCCGCATGGAGTTCAGGATCGGGATCAATCTCGGAGACATCCTAATTGAGGGCGATGACATCCTCGGGGACGGCGTCAACGTGGCTGCAAGGCTTGAAGGCATTGCGGAGCCCGGAGGTATCTGTGTCTCGTCATCCGCCTACGAACAGGTTCGCGGCAAGGTCGCTGTGGAGTTCATAGACCTTGGCGAGCAATCTCTTAAGAACATAGAGCGGACAGTGCGCGCCTACGCAGCAAAACCACAGGGTCACCTTGGGATGATTGCACCGCCGGTTTTGCCCTCGTATCCGGTTCAAAGGCCGCTCGCGCTCCCGGACAAACCGTCCATTGCCGTGCTACCTTTCCAGAACATCAGCGGCGATCCCGAGCAAGAGTACTTCGTCGATGGTATGGTGGAGGACATCATCACCGCGCTCTCGAATTTCAAATCCTTGTTTGTAATCGCGCGCAACTCGGCCTTCACCTACAAAGGAAAGGCCGTAGACATCAAGCAAGTCGGACGAGAGCTTGGTGTGCATTACGTGCTGGAGGGGAGCCTTCGGAAGTCGGCCGGCCGCGTCCGCATTACCGGCCAGTTGATCGAAGCGTCGACCGGCGCTCATCTCTGGGCTGAGAAGATCGACGGAGATCTGTGCGACGTATTCGATCTGCAAGATCAGATAACCGCAAGAGTTGTCTCCTCGGTTGCGCCAAGAATAGAACGAGCGGAGATTGAGCGCGCCAAACAGAGGTCGACAAGCGCTACCGCCAGTTACGATACATACTTACGCGGGATGGCGCTGGTCTATCGCAGGCAATTCGGTGAGGCCAGAAGCCTGTTCAAGGAGGCGACCGAACAGGACCAAGAATATGCCGGCGCTTACGCCATGTCGGCCTGGACATATTCTGCGGAAAAAGCATTGAAAGGCATCGTTCATAGTCCCGAAATGCGAGCCGATGCGCTTCGAGATGCAAATGCTGCGCTCAGAATTACGAGTGAGGACGCCTTTGTCTTAGCGAGATGCGCTCACCCAATGGCCTATATATGCGAACAGTTTGATCGAGCTGCGTCGCTCGCCGACGGAGCCGTCATTCTGAACCCTAACTTGTCCGCCGCCTGGATCTCGCGGGGCTGGATTTCCCTCATGTTGGCCAAGCCAGAGCGCGCCATTGAGAGCTTTGAGAAACTGCTGAGGTTAAGTCCTCTCGATCCTTCAAGGCCGAACTCATTGAGCGGCATTGCCTTCGGTCATTTCTTGCTGGACCGTTACGATGAAGGACGTCGGACCGCGAAAGAGAGTATGCAGCCCCATGCCAACCATCAGGCATTCGCGACCTACATTATCAACTGCGTCGGATGTGGAGATATGCTGGAAGCGAACAGCACTGCTGTAGAACTGCTGAAATTCGATCCTAACTTCCGTGTTTCCCGAGCGTTTGATATTTTCCCGACCAAGTCATCAGAAATGCGTACTAAAATCGACAACGCGCTCCGAGCTGCGGGTCTGCCAGAATAACGGATCGCGTCCGAGCGGCGGCTCGGCGAACCAGACATCAAGCTCGCCGATCTCAGCATCCCCTAAGCACAAAGTTGCCATGTGGTCCAGTTTGCGAAATGATAATAATCAATACGGGTAAACTTGGCGCACATGTCAGAGCCTACCTCAGTCAGCCGGAAGCTCGTCGCAGTCTTCGCAGCAGATGTTGAAGGCTACAGCCGTCTGATGGGCGCTGACGAGGTCGGCACGCTCAAAGGTCTCACCGAACGCCGCGCAATCCTCGACGGGCTCATTGGGGAGCACAGGGGCCGGATAGCGAACACAGGGGGCGATAGTGTCCTTGTGGAGTTCGGGAGCGCTGTGGATGCTGTGCAGTGCGCGGTGGAGGCGCAGGCTGCTCTAGCAGAGGCAAACACCGGTGTCCCACCCGACAAGCAGATCAACTTCCGTATCGGGGTTCACATTGGCGACGTAATGGTGCGCGCCGGGGACCTCTTCGGGGATGGGGTGAACATCGCCGCACGGCTGCAAACATTGGCAGCTCCGGGGGCCGTGTGTATCTCGGGGGCTACCTATGACCAGGTGCGGAAGGTCTTGCCGATGACCTTTGTGGACCTTGGTGTCCAGCAGGTGAAGAACATTCAGGAGCCGATCAGGGTATACCAGGTGGGCGCGACGGGTGAACTGCGAGAGCTTGGTCCCGCGCGCATTGCTGAGACCCCGCCTCCGCTGCCCGACAGGCCTTCCATCGCTGTCCTGCCGTTCCAGAATATGAGTGGCGATCCCGAACAAGAATACTTCGCTGACGGGATCGTTGAGGACATCACCACCGCAGTTTCGCGCTTCCACGGCTTGTTTGTCATCGCTCGCAACTCCTCGTTCACTTACAAAGGAAAGGCGATAGACATAAAGCAGGTCGGCCGTGATCTTGGAGTTCGCTACGTAGTTGAGGGCAGTGTGCGTCAGTCCGGTGGCAGAGTGCGGATCGCCGGCCAGTTGATCGACAGCATTACGGGCTCACACCTCTGGGCGGATAGGTTCGAGGGCAGGCTGGAAGATGTGTTCGAGTTACAAGATCAAGTGACGGCCGGCGTCGTGGGGCAGTTGGTGACGCACGTACAATTTGCGGAGATGGAACGAGCCAATCGAAAGCCGACAGCGAGCCTTGATGCTTACGATTGCTATTTGAGAGGCATTGCACACGCCTGGAAGTGGACCAAGCCGAATATTGAAGCAGCGCTTGGCTATTTCTACAAAGCTATCGAGCTTGATGGAGCTTTCGCCTTGGCGCATGCGTTCGCCGGAATGATCTACGTGTTGCGAAAGCAGAGCCGCTGGATGGTGGATGTCGAGCAAGAGACCGGCGAGGCTATTCGTCTTGCGCGCCGCGCTATCGAACTGGGCCAGCTGGACGAAGCGGCGCTGTGTTTGGGCGGGTTCGTTCTCGCCTACATCGCCGAAGACCTAGACTTCGGTGCAGAGTGCATCGAACGCAGTGTTTCCATGAATATCAACCTTGCTATCGGCTGGAACCATAGTGGTTGGGTACAAGTGTACTTGGGTAACCATGAAGCTGGGTTGGAGCATCAGCGAAAGGCGGAGCGTCTTAGCCCCCGAGACCCGAATATAATGCAGGTGAGGTTGGGCATGGCCGTCGCGCATTTTTTTAATGAGGATTACGAGGCGGCAGCGCGTCTGGCCGAGCGGATTGTCGGTGAATTTCCAACCTTCCTTCCAGCTTGGCGCATGATGGCAGTTAGCGGAGCGCTCGGAGGCAATCCTCCCATACTTGAAAAAGCAAACAGAAAATATCTGGAGCTTGCGCCGCATGAGCCAGTTTCAGTGCTGGCTTCATCAATGCCGCTACGGCGGCTGGAGGACCGTGAACGCTACAAAGAGGGGCTTCTGCGGGCGGGATTTCCCCCTTGAGCTGGGGGGCCAGGTGGCGCTCAGCGCGCCCCTCTTTTCCCTGTGGCGAACACGCGGCATGCGTAGCCGCACACCAGCGAGGCCGCGGATTTTTGAAATCGCCATGGGCGGAGTCTTGGGACCACAGTGGCCATGCGTCCGTCACCCTTCATGGCACCAGCAACTCGTCGATGAACGCACCGAGCTTGGAAATCGTGAATGGCTTGGTGAGCAGCGGTCTCTTGTCTAAGGGGGGTGGCAGTTCGCTTGTGTCATAGGCACTGACGAACAAGAACGGCAGGCCGCGCCGCTCGATGATTTCGGCAACAGGAGTAACGCTCTCCTGCGCCAACATTATAT
>Ga0335069_10013359_pt1 | contig 11530 bp, 9 predicted proteins | sample Lox_Sample_11_FD_206714 | JGI IMG/M metagenome (GOLD analysis project Ga0335069, IMG submission 206714) | Soil microbial communities from Loxahatchee National Wildlife Refuge, Florida, United States - Lox_Sample_1.1 | ecosystem: Environmental > Terrestrial > Soil > Wetlands | place: USA: Florida...
GCTCCCCGGGTCAACCGAGACGTCGGTCTGCCCATGCAAGTCGGCGCCCATGAACAGCCGCACCTGCCATTCGGACCCGGGGCCCCCGATCTTCACCGCCCGCGGCTCCTTGTAGTACCGCTGGGCGAGGAGCAGTCGCTTCCGGTTCCGCTCCGCGATCCACTGCCCCCACCGCTGGAGCCGCGGCGCACTAGCCTCGTCCCCCTGCTCCTTCAGGAAGTTGAGCGCCACGCCGCTCTTGACCCCCGCCGGCATCTCCCCGTGCCCCACCCGCGCATCCTGCGCCAGCCGATCCATCGCCGTGATGCAGTCAGCCTTCTCCTTGTCCACCTGTTCCGGCAAAGGCGTCCCCGGGATCACTTCGGGCTTGAGCCCCATCACCGGGTTGTACGCCACCGTCGCCGCCGGCCGCATCGCCACCTGCCCGGGGTTGAGTCCACAGCCCTTCGGGGCCAGTACCCACGGGTTCATCAGCGTCTTCCGATTGATGATCTTCTGCGCCGTGATCCCGTTCACCTGCCGCTGGAGCGGCACCATGTCCTCGGCCGGCGTGGAATTCCCGCACCACGCCGGCATGCCATTCCGGCGCACATACACCACGCCATTCGGGACCGTTACGCAGTACACACGCCCACGGTATGGGGTCCGTTCAACCCGGAAACTCTTGGAATCCGAGTACCGAACACGCACCTGATACGCATCACGACATACCCCAAAACCACGATCGCCAATCTTGGATGCCCGATTATTCGACCGTCGGCGAACAGAAGCCGACCACCCTAATTTCTGAGCAATCTCCTGAAGTTGCCCAGCCATCTGAGCACTAGTCGTGGTAATTTCTTCGCGCACCCGAGGATGAGTCCCCCGACCAGACACACTCTTTTGCACCTGTCGACAACCATCCCCCAACACGTAGTGATCCCAGAACAACCGCAGTTGTCGGGGCGACGCATTCAGAATGTCATCAGGGATGTACTTTTGGTGGGAATGCCCAAAGGTCGCACAATGATCCCGAAGTGCCACACGATTCAGGACAAAATCCTTCCCGTCGTGACGGGCCGGCTTCCCCAGAATCCGCGCAACAAGCTGACCAAACGGCCCATACCCCTTGGATTTCTCCATCTGGGAAATGTGAACCGTATAAGACCCTACCCACCCCTCAGAGAGATACGCTCCCATGAAGGCGCAATAGTCATCACCAGACATCACGACGGTTTCGGCATACGACTGAGACCAATCTGTCGGTTGATCCGATGCCTTGTTTTCCCCGACTGCCCGAGCCGCAGATTGAGACTCCGCATTCCGCTCAAACCGACGCTCACGAATCTCCACTCCAGACCACTTCGATGTCATGGGGATCCCCACCTTGGAATTGGTGTATGCCCCCAACACATCAGCCCGGAGTAGACATTCCCCCTTCCGCTTTGAAGACCCCCCAAGCCGGTAGGGCCACCGCGTCACCAGCATCCGATGATTCGGCGTGACAGCAAGGTCTACTGAGGCAGATCGGAAGTGGTACAGGTCCCCCTCGTACGGAGCATCAATCAACCGAGAAGGCACCTGCCACTCAAAGTGCTTCGTCTCCGTATTCCGAGTCGCCACCTCGTCGTTATTCTCAAGCGCCCTGAACGGGAGCCAACCTCGACGAGTCAAGATTTCGGTCTGCTCATCGTAGCACCCCGCAAACCGCCCAGGCACCAGATCGTACTTGAACTCCGTGTACGTCAGGTCCCCCGTCGGAATCCCATTCGTGTCGGTGATCGGGAGCGGTCCCCGATACAACAACACGTTGTTCGCCACGACGGCGTAGAGCCCATGCGGACGCTTCTTGCTGGGCTTCTCCTGATACCGGCGGACCACCGCCCCGTTCCGGTAGAGACTGCTCCCCCCGTAGTGCGCAGTCCCCTGGATCGACGGACCGATCAGGGCCAGCAACGACGACTCGTAGAAGTTGCTGGCGTCGATTCCGGACTCCTCCGCCACATACGGGCCCTTGTCCGGGAAGTTCTCGTCGATCCAGTCCAGGTCCGCGTACTGCGCGTCCCCCGCCCACCGGGACTCCCGCAGGTTGGTCGCCTTTGGGTCGTGGAAGAAGTTGAACAGCATCCGCATCCGGGTCTCGATCTCCCCTTGGCGGACCTCGTCGATGATCGGCTGCCCATCCTCCCCGAGCACCGGCACCCACTGTGTCTGGGTGAGTGGCTGTCCGGTGGGTCCCATCCGCGGGCGCTCCCCGCGATCCATCTGCGTGGAACACGTCGGACACAACTGCCCCACCTGCGCGATGTCCCCGTCCGTCTGACACTGCGGACACACCGCCGCCGGCTCCGTGACGGGCATCTGCTGCGGCTGCTGACGCGGGATCACCATGATCGGTCCCGCGTTCGGGTTCCAGAAGTCCTCCGCGATGACCGTCCCCGTGAGCCCGGCAATGACCGCGGCTTCCTGCCGCTTCTCGTCCTCGAACGTCACATCGTCGAAGTGTCCGACGAACTTCTCCCCGACTCGCGCCCCCTCCCGATCCTTGGGGTCATTCGTGTCCGGCCGCACCCGGGCCTGCGGACGCGACCGGAGGATCCGCGCCGTCATGGACTGGAGCCGGGGCTTCATCTCGTTCTGCACCGGCGTCGGGAACCATGCCGGGGCGTTCCAACGCGAGAACTTCCGCGTGCTCTCCGTGTACTCCAGCCACTGAATACCTGCCGAGAACGCAATGGTCTCGAACATCTGCCGTTCGAGTGCCCACCGCGCCGATTCCCGCGTGGTGAAGTTGATCCGCTCGTTGACGAGTCGGATGATCTCCTTCTCGTCCTCGTCAGGCTGGTACGCCGGCTCCGTCTTGACGGGACGCGGCTCCCGCATCCCTTGGGATGGGGTCGGTCCTGTCTGCGGCCCCGGGATGTTCGGGGGCGTGGCCACGAGGGATCAGTACCCGAACAACTGGCACTCAACCGTTTCGAGAGTGATCGAATCCCCGCTCCCGACCTGCGTGTTCCCACTGTTGTAGAGCACGATCTTGAGCGTGGAACTGGACGCATGCCCGCTCACATCCAACGGAGTAGACGACCGCACGAGCACCGGCGTCCGTCCCACCGACTCCCGACACACCTGCCCCGGCAGCAGCATGTTGAGCCCCAACTTGGCCAACTGCGTCACGGCCGGCGTGTCCCCATTCGTCGTGTAGGTCGCCCCGCTGTTCGCCGCGAATGTGGCGAACACCATCATCTCGTTCCCGGCGGCCTTGATCCGGTTGCAGTACCCCTGCCCGGCCGCCGTGCAGCATCCCGCTGGGGCCCCGACCCCGGTGCAATCCTGATTCGTCACCACCGTCCACGTCGTCGCCGCCTGCGCTGCTCCAGCCAGCAGCACCAGCACCGCCAGCCCCCCCAACCACCGCATCCCCTGTCGCATCCTCACTCCTCCTGCCCCCGCGGGGCCGGTTCCTCTGGCGACTCGTACGGTCGCCCGTTCACCGACGCATCTAACATCGCGTACGCCCGGTCCACGTTTTCCGCCGTGTCCAAGAGTCCGTCCGGCGTCAGCTTGTACTTGACCCCCTTCGCATCCGTGAACTCGGCCGGCGTCTCCTGCACCTTGGGCAACTCGTCCCCTCGGGCCACCGCCAACGCCGACGGATTCACCAACGCGACGACCCGGTCGATCGCCTTGTCCTGCGTCGCCTGCAACCGTCGCACCTGCTCTTGCAGGAAGGCCACCTGGTCCTTGTAGACCGCGCACGTCTCGCAACTCATGCTGGGGTCCAGCCTGCCACGGTCTCGCCCTCGTAGTCCATGCACTTCATCACGTACGCCGCCGTCTCCGGGGGCAACAACGTCCGCCAGTTCGGGTCCGCCTGCACCTTCCGCACATGCCCAATCCCCCAGTTGTACGCCGCCAGTGCCAACGCCAGGTCCCCGTTCACGACCCCCTGCAATGTCGCCATGTACTTGCACCCAGCGCGGATACTGTGCTCGGGATTCACAATGTCGTCCCCCGGCCACGCGATCTGGAGCCACGTCGCCGGCATGAACTGGAGAAGTCCCCGTGCCCCCACCGGACTCGCCGCCGTCGGGTTGAAGTTGCTCTCGGCCCGAATCTGCCGCTTCACCTGCCGCGCATCCCGGTTGTGCAGCCCGGCATAGTAGGCAATCAGGCTGTCATACCGATCCTCGGCAGCCAACATCACCGCACCCGCTGCCCGAAGTACCGCGGCCCGATCTTCCGACGCATCCCGGAGAACACCACGGGCACCGTGGTCACAGTCGAGGTCGTCGTCGGTACCGTCGTCGTGGTCGTAGTGGTGGGGATGACCCCTCCGGCCAACGTCGCGTTACAGGCCCCGAGGTCCGCCACCGCCTGACATCCCGTCGGTCCCGTCCCGCTCAGCAACCCGACACACTGATGGAACGTCGCGTTGCAGGCCCCCACCCGGTTGTTACAGTCCGCATCGGTCGTACAGGCAGCCCAGGACGCCCCACTACACCACCCCCGCTCCCCGGTGGGATGGACGGCACGTGCCCGACAAGCCTGCTGGGTGGACAAGGTCCGCCCAACCCACCAGAGCGCGTCTTGATTGCCGATGACGCCACCGTAGGCTCCAGGAGCATGGGGATACTCAAAGGTGAACGTCGAAGACGTCGGAGGGGTGGCGTTCTTCTGCATGGCTGCCGCAGGACCCACCCATCGCTGTGCGATGCCTTCAGCACCGATGAACAGCCCCGTCCCGTTCCATCCGAACGAGACAAAGTGCCACTGGCTGTCGATAGGAATGACGGACGTCCCTCCGGAACTCACAGCCGTTACGGGATCACAGTTGGTGGTCGGCTGGACCCCGAAACAGGCCGTCAGCCTGCCAAGATTCCTGGGGCTGATCTGGAGCAGCCAGCCGACCTGTCCGGTCGGAGAGTTGTCGTCATTCTGGTCCCGAAGGATCTGGGGATACTGGTAGCCAGGCACATCCGCCGTCTGCTTCCACCATCCCGTAATCGTGAAGGGAGCCGGCTGCTGCGACCGGAGACAGTCATGAGGGGGGCGCAAGGCGTTGTCGGCCAGCAACTGCCCCAGGGAATCAGAGTTGAAGAGGGAGTGCGATCCCTGAACGGCATCTGTCACGAGCGATAGTGACTCGGGATGGTTCCCGATATGGAGGTCGGCATCGCTGACGGGATTACACCAGGTCGTGCTCGTCGCATGGTTCGTATAGTCAATATCGAGCGGATACCACGCCACCGTATCGCTCTCGGCCGTCCAGTCGTTCGGAGCACCACTGCCGATGGTCGTCGTCGTGACACTGCTTGTGGTGGTCGTCGAACTCGTTGAGACGGTTGTGGAGGTCGGGGGCGCGATGGTCGTCGTCGTACTCCCATCAGGCTCGAAGGCCCCAATGGAGGGTGGATTCGGGCGTGCCCGGCCCCGCTGATCGAAGGCCGGGGCCAGTGATGCCAAGCCAGCCCCGACTGCTGGAGAAGAGGCGGGGATATGCAGAAACAGCGGATCGGTCGGTGTAACGGACAGGAATTGGGGATCTGCTGCGATCGTATTCAACCCACGATGCAGGCCATGCAGGGCCCCATACGCCTGATACTGCTGTAGCGTGCCCCGCTGACCCCCAGCGAACTGGAAATCCGGAGGGTTGGCGCTCAGCCCCGGGGAGTTGAACCAGATCAGGTCATTGTCTGAGGAAATGGTCGCAGGCGTGATTGTATAGCCCAGGGGGGAATCAAACTGCACGAATCCACTCGCCTGGCACCAGGCCCCTCCAGGGCACGAGATGGTCAGCGGCGTAGCGCAAGTCTGTCCCCCGGTCGACCCCTGATCGCACGCTGTCTCCGCCGGATCGGGCACGAAGATGTTGTTCCCCTCTGCCACATTGTTCCCGATCAGGAAGAACTCGTTGTAGCTGGACCCTCCCTTCTTGGTGTTGTGGTAACAGCTATTGTTCGCGATCACCCCATGCAGGTCAGAATGCAGGACCGAGATGCAATCCCCATCGTGGCTCGTACAGAGGTTGTTCCGGATGTCCATGATCCCGAGCGCATTCGACGTGTCGATGATGATGCACTTCCCTTCGGTATCGCCATTCGGACACCCGAAGTGTCCCGGCTGGACCTGACAGGTCAGCCCCGTCGCACAGTCCCCATTGGCGTTACACTGACAGGTATAGCCCTGCGGGCCTGGAGCCGTGTTGTGGAAGGCGTCCCACTTACACGGGAGACCACAATGCCCCCCGCTGCCACACTGTACTTCCGCCGTACACGGCGTTCCGTCCAGCGGGCCTCCAGTGCAAGTGAAGGTGGGGGGTGTCCCGCTCGGGAGACACATCGTCGCATTGCTCCATGGCGGACACACGTCGAGATTGTTCCACGAGACGTTGCCCCAGATGTACGAGGATCGCCCTACCACACCCTCTCGCGACAGGAACGTATCAATGGGGCTGCTGTACCCATGTGTCTCGTTGTCGTGAACCGTGTTGTGGAAGAACCGCACGGCCCCAGCCGCTTCCGCCAGCAGTACGCCCGCCCCATCGTCGTTGTAGAGATCGCAGTTCTGGACTGTCACCCCAACCACGGTTTCCCCGGCTGAGCACCCATGCACCGTCCCGATCTGGAGCGGCTGCATCGTACAGCGGTGCGTATCGGGGGTGTGCGTCAGATCCGTGTCGAAGTCCGACCAGTTCGTGAATGTCAGCCCGTCCAGGATCCAGTGCCACGGCGCGGACGCGCAGGCGGTCGCGCCCGTACAGTCCGCGGTCGTCGTGCAGGGCTTGCCCTCCGTGCTGCCGCCATAGCACTGCTTATGGTCGTTGGAGACGAGCAGGCACCCAGGATTCGAGAACCCAATCCCAATGTACCGACCCGGGATCGCGTTACACTGCGTCCCGCCAGTGGCTGCCACTCCATGGCCAGACGGATCAATGTGCGGAACTGAACCATCGCCCTCCACGAAGCCCTTCAACACGATCGGACGATAGTCGCAGGTCGAGGACGGGCAGTCCGCGTCACTTGAACAGACCCATCCGGCATGAGCACCCGCCACGCAGAGCGCCGTTCCCTTGACGGTTGGCGACATCGTGGAAATGGCCCACTTCCCGCCACCATCATCGACCTCCCAGTACCCATCGGCCGCGCTCGTCCCGGCCCGCACGTTGATCTGATCGCCCGGTTGCAGCCCGCCACTGATGAGTTGGATATCTTTGAGCGAACAGCAGGGCGTATTCTTCGTGGTACCGCAGCCAGAGCTACTGGAGCAGGAGACAGATCCACATGTCCCGGCATTCCCGCGTCCACACCGATCTACCCATAGGGTCCGAAGTGGCGTGGGGATCGGATCCCCAAGGTAGGACTCAGGTGGTCCCTTGGGCGCATTCGCCGCCCAGGCCGGGGTCGCCAGAACGACCAGCGCCAGAATCGGGACGAGGAGCGTCCGGATCATGGTGCTACCGCATTACAGTTACCCATCGCCGTCTTGGCTTCTGCATTCGAGCAGGTCGTCGTTGTGCAGGAGCAGGGGCTCGTCGCCATCTTCTGCGACCCCGGCCCCGTCGCATTCCGGAGTCGCCCGATGCACAGCTGACTTGTGACGTCACAGGCCCCGGTGCGCCCACCACAATCGGCATCACTCGTGCAGGCCCGGTAGTTGGTCGCATCAGATTGATCGCACCACCCGAGCAACCCCTTGGCCGTCAGGGCGCCAATACGGCAGTCCTGTTGTGCCGTGAGAATCGCGGACGTCATGTAGAGATCGTCCATATAACCCGTCCAGCGAGTGGCAGAAGGCGAAAAGACGAGCTGTGCTCCTGGAGCGGATTGTGGCGTGTAGGTCGCTGCTCCCGTCACCACCGTTCCACCATTCCCATAGAGATGCTGTGCGGCAGTGGTCGTATCGACACAGAGATGGCCCCAGCTGTTCTGCGGGAACAAAGATCCCTTCGAGATGATGTGGCCGCCAACTCCGGTCTGATAGACCTCGAAGTTCACGTTCCCGTTCGACTGGTTCGTATCAATTTGCCATCCCGAATTGGCGAAGTCGGTGGAGGCGGCAATGTACGGGAATCCCGTGTTCGTCGTGTTGTAGGCCCAGAGACAGAGCGAGAAGGCTGAGGGCGTCCGCGTCACGTATGGCGTGGCATCCGGAGGACCGAAGCCACTCGCGCCATTCAGGAGGAATCCGTAGGTGCCCTCCGTGAAGAGGCCGCTCGTGTTGGTATAGAGTTCGGATCCCCCCCAGTTCAGATCGCAGTTGGCTGGTGTCCCATTACAGGACGTTCCCGGACCGGTGTTCGTCGAACTGTTGTCTCCGGGCCAGGCCGCAATGACATGCGCACCCTGCGTCCAATCCACAGGCGCAGATCCCGACCCTGCTACCGTCGATGACGTAGTGGACGAGGTGGACGTCGTTGTCACGGTGGATGAGGTAGACGTCGTGGCTCCGGGGAGCGTGCTCGATGTCGATGACGTCGAAGAGGTTGACGTCGAAGTCGAGGTCGTCGACGTCGTTGCCGGAGGACATGCAAGCTGCTGCGGTCCACTCTGTCCCGGGCACAGCTCATACAGGCACTTGTCCGCCAGGAGGCAGATATTACAGGTCCCGGTGGGCAACACCCCGTCCGGCATGAGGCAGGTGCTGGAGTTCATCGGCCACTGCTCGGTGCAGTAGTTATTGGCCGGCGTACACGGACCTGTCTCGATCCCCTGCGGAAACACGTAGATCAGGTCAGACATGATGTGCTTGCTGATCGCCTTCCCGGTACTGGTCCCCACCAGCCCGAGCAAGCCCAGCCCCACCACCCCGAGTGCGATCCACCGTGTCCGGGTCATGCGCTTACTTCCGTCCCATGAAGCCGACACTCATCGCGCCCGTCGCCCCCGTCGCCACCACGGACACCTGCATCCAGTTGGTCGGCTCACTACTCGACACGAAGATCGGGGCCGTGATGTCCTGCCCGATCTGCCCCGCATCCGTCAGGCTGTCGTCGGGCTTGTCCCGCATATTGGAGACCAACACCTGCAACGTCAGATTGGTGAATGTCCCCTCCACCGTCACGCTCCACTGCTGACACCCCCGAATGTCTAGCCATCCACTCGTCACCGTGGCCGCAACCGCCTTGAGCAGATCCGCCTGGAGTGTCCGAATCCCCGTTACCGGGTTCACGTCCTCGCTCGTCGTCATCCCCGCCCCCTACTCCCCGCTCGCCTGACACGTCACCCGGAATTTGTAGCTCGTTCCCCCGACCAACACCGCTTTCGCCCGCAACCGATCCCCGATGTAGCCGCCCAGCGTCGTCGCCGCCGCCAGCGATCCATCCGCCACCGCGCCGCCGGCCGTCACGACGCCTGCCGACGTGTTCACGTCCGTGTCCGAGAAGTGCAGGAACCACGATCCAGTCGCGTTGCCAACCTGCGTGAAATGCCCCACGTCATTCCACGTCGTCCCGCCCCCCGCCGGACCGTCCACCGCCTGCTGGAGAAACACATTCAAGGATGTCGGCGTCCCGGTCGCGGCTGAAACCGTGAGGAGGCATGTGTACTTGTGCGCCGTCCCCAGGCCCGTCACCGTGTTGCTGAGACACGGCGTATTCGCCGTCAGACAGACCGTGTCGACCTGTCCACCGCTGTTCCCCACGGCGTTGGCGCCCGTCCCCCCTTGCGCCGCCGACCACCCGAACTGGAAGGTGTCCCAGCCGTAGGGCACGCCCGGACCGGCCTGCGCCGGACGCGCGAGGAGGCCCAACACAACCCCGAGTCCCCACCACCATCGCCATCCCCGCCGCATCCCTGCCTCCTACCCTATCGAATCCGTTGCACCAGCGTCCACAGCTCCGTCGCGTCGTCCCCGCCATCCGACAACTGAAACGTCGTCGTCAACGTCTGATTCCCCGTAAGCGTCGCTCCGAGCGTCTGACTCGCGATCCGCTTACTCGTCCCATCGTCAAACCGGAACCATCCGTCACACCGGACCCGTGTCGTCCCGGTCGCCGATTGCACCGTCACCCACAGGTCCAGACTTCCTGTCACCGGCGTAGTCGGGACCATCGCCCCGGTGGAACACGTCACCTGTCCGACCTTCACCTTGTAGGTCAGGCTGTGCGTCGCCACGAGGTCCACCACGATGTTCCCCGTGACGTAGTAGATCTGCCCCGTCTCCAGGGCCGGCAATGCACAAGACGTCGCGGTCGGCGTCTCGTTCGTGGTTCCCGTCACCGTCGGCTGGGACACCGCTAGGTTCGCACAGGTCGCCGGCAACACTGGTCCCTGATACTCCTGCGTCCCCCCGGGCTTGATGATGAGCGTGTTGTCGGCCGCACATGCCCACGACGCGACCAACAGCAGCAGAAGCCCGAGCTGCCTCATATCCCGAGCCCACCACCCCCGAAGAGATACGCCGCAACGCTCCCCGCAGAGCGGCCACTCAGGACGGCACAGATCCACCGGCCCGGGTAGTCCAGCACCACCAACTTCGGGCCTGTGACGTCATTCCCGATCTGCGGAAACACCGTCGTCCCGCCCGGAGCGACCGGCGGAGTCGGCGCATTCGAGGTGAACAGTTGAACAGTACCGACGAAATCGCTGGAGGCTTCAACCGCAACGATGATCGGCCGGAAGCCTTGCAGGTCGACCCACTCGCCCACCACGTTCGCGGTGACGACTGGCAACAGCGTGGCGCCCCCGACCCAGCGTCCCCGGGTGTAGTCGATCGTCAACTGCCCCATCCGCCCCCGCCTTCATCCCCCGCACAAGCCGGAACGGGCTCGTCCCCGGTCGCTGCCGGATCTCCCGAGCCCCCGCCGCCTGCACGTCCGCCTGCCCCGCGTCCCGTCCTCGGTCCCCGAGTATCCTCAGCATAGCAGTCTGCACCGCCCCAACCGCAAGTCCCAACCCATCACACAGGGACCCGAGCGCCAACGGATAGCGGTCCGAATACGGTTCCTCCACCCACATCCGGAGTGTCCACAGCATCCGATCCGCTTCCGGACCCGGATGCCGGCTGAAGAACGCCACATCGTGGACCGCGCCCTCCAACACGGCGATGAACAACTTCCGTGCCCCCGGACTCTTGTCTAACGGATTCAAAACACACAACTGCGTCGGCAACACCCGATCGGTCATGGTGACGGCCTCCAGTGGATCAGTGCCGCCCATGTGCGCGCCGACGTCCTGCCAGCGTGCGGCGGCGCCGCGATCGTCGTCCATGGTAGCCTCCCGGGGTGCACGTCTTCAAGACCGCCGCACTCTCACTCACGTTGTCCATGGGTCGCGGCGCCATCGTCCCTACGAGGGCCGCGAGAAGTACCGATTCTGGTGCCGAATCTCTGTGGCAGATCGCGGGTCCAAACTGGTCCGCTGGGCCTTGTTCCGGACTTGCTGGCGCCGCCGTGGGCGCGTTTCTACTCGCCGTCGCCGCATCTCAACTGCCGTTCGTATGCCGCATCACGAGTCGGTCTCGGAGCCATTGGACTTCAGTCTTGAGTTCCTGATGCCGCTCCGTGTCCTTGTCATCATGCGACTTGGTCCACCCTTCGAGCACCGAGATC
>Ga0335069_10013360_pt1 | contig 11529 bp, 9 predicted proteins | sample Lox_Sample_11_FD_206714 | JGI IMG/M metagenome (GOLD analysis project Ga0335069, IMG submission 206714) | Soil microbial communities from Loxahatchee National Wildlife Refuge, Florida, United States - Lox_Sample_1.1 | ecosystem: Environmental > Terrestrial > Soil > Wetlands | place: USA: Florida...
TCGGCTACCGGCGCACGAGTCGCAGTGCATTCCGATTCCGGACGAGATTCCCGACGAGGTGGCCGTCCTCGCCGATCCGTTCGCGGTGTCGCTGCACGCGATCCTGCACCACCCGCCGGAGGGCGATATCGCGCTGGTCTACGGCTGCGGGACCCTCGGGCTCCTCGCGATCGCCATCCTGCGCGCGCTGCATCCCAGCGTGCGCGTCGCCGCGGTCGCGCGCTATCCGCACCAGGCGCGCCTCGGCGAGAAGCTCGGCGCGGAGCGCGTGCTGCCGCACCAGCCGGCGCGCGCGGTGGTCGAGGGATTGGCCGCGTTCGCGGGCTCCGAGCTGCACGAGCCCTGGCGCGGGCTCCCGATGCTGCGCGGCGGCTTCGACGTCATCTACGACACCGTCACGTCGCCCGGCACACTCGAGATCGGCGTGCGCGTCGCGCGCTCGCGCGCTCGCATCGTCGCGCTCGGCGTCGAGCCGCCGCGCCGCTTCGAGTGGACGCCGCTCTACTTCAAGGAGATCGCGCTCTGCGGCTCGAACGCCTTCGGCATGGAGACGTGGCAGGGCCGTCGTCAACACGCGATGGAGTGGTACTTCGAGTGGCTGCGCGAGAAGCGGATCGACGCGGCCCCGATCGTCACGCACCGCTTCGCATTGGAGGACTACCGCGAGGCCTTCCTCGCGTGTCGCGACCAGGGCGCGAGCGGCGCGGTGAAGGTGCTCTTCGAATACGAGCGCGCGCGCTGAGTTCGTGAATCGCGCGCGCCGCGCGGGGTGCTGGCCACGTGCGCGGCGCTCCTCGTCGGCGCCACCTCCGTCTATGCGTACCGGGGCGCTTCCTGCGCGAGTACACGCGGAGGAGACAACCGGTGCCCGACGACGCGATCCGCTTCGGCTCCGCAGAGTCGCGCTAAGTCGTCGCGCGCTGCGCGAATTCCTCGACCGCTCTGCGGGCCGCCCGGCGCGCGAGTCCGACGAAGAACCACAGCATCGCCGCGACGAACGCGTAGCCGGCGAGCGCGAAGAGCGGCGCGGGAATGCCAGTGTCGTTCCGCACGTCGTCGGGGCGCGTGATCAACATGAAGCTCCCGTAGGACCAGCCAGCGAGCCACACGAGCAGGAACAGCACGAGCCCCAGCGACACGCGCGCTTCGGCGGCGGCGTGGGCGCCTCGGAGCGTCAGCGTGCCTTTGAAGAGAGAGGAGTGGATGCGGAACAGCTTCGGCCTGAAGAGCAATTCGGATGAGGACACCGCCAGGAACGCGGCCGAGCGCGTCGTGAAGCGTGTGCCGGGGACCTCGAGGTGGCGCGTGGAAGCGCGTTCGTCCGAGAAGACCCGGGGACCGAAGGTGAACACCCAACGCCAGAAGAAGGCCGTCCCGATCATCTCCATCACGGCGAGCAGCCACGAGCCCAGGGCCAGAGCCGCCACGCCGTAGAAGACGAAGTTCGTCATCGCGCCCAGCCCCGGAATCTCGGCGGGATCGATCAGGCCGTGGCGGCGCCAGCCGGTGCTATTTTGATTCTATGCTGTGTTGTTATGCAACGCAAGAATTATGACATGCGTGACAAGTCATGTGCCCGGTCGCCTGTAAACCCCATTTCCGCGCACGCAGCCTGCGTCGGCGTGCTCGCGACGTCGAGTCGGCGCGCCCCGCGTAGGTTCGAAAGTGGGCGACGCGTCGAGACGCCTCGAAGGCTCGCTGCGCAAGCGCGGCTGGCGCGTTTCTAGCCCCGCAGCGTGGCGACCGACTTCTTCTCGTCCACTCCCGCGCTCGCGAAGGTGACGAGGACGCGGTCGATCACGCCCGCGAAGCGGGCGCGCAGCTTCTGCGCGACCTGATCCGGCGGCGCGACGACGGCGAAGGCGTCGAGGATGTCGTCGTCGATCAGATTCCCCATCGCGTCCCACTGGCCGAGCTTCGAGAGCCGGTTGAGCTCGCTCTGAAGCGGACCCCAACCGTGCAGCTCGAGCACGCCGCGGTAGGCGGGCGTCGAGCCGTAGAAGGCGATCTGCTTGCAGACGCCCGAGCGGCTCTGCTGCCAGGCGCGCTCGTCGGCGCCGGTGACGACGAAAACGGGGCACGAGATGGCGAAGGAGGAGCGAGCGCGGCCTGCCTTCGCCAGGCCGCGCTCGACAGCCGGGAGCGTCACCTCCCGCAGGTAGCGCTCCGTCGTGAAGCCGTGCGCGATGAGGCCGTCCGCGACCTCGCCCGCGACCTCCGTCATGAGCGGACCCACGGCGGCGAGGAAGACGCGCGGTGCGCCGTGCTTCGTGTTCGTCGGCGTGAACATCGGCGTCATCAAGGTGTGCGTGTAGAACTCTCCGCGGAACTGCAGCGGCTTGCCGCCGTACCAGCAGTCCCAGATCGCGCGCGTGGCGAGGATCAGCTCGCGCATGCGCGCGGCCGGATGGTCCCACGGCATGCTGAAGCGCTTCGTGATGTGCGGCTTGATCTGCGAGCCGAGCCCGAGAATGAAGCGGCCCTTCGAGTAGGCGTTGAGGTCGTGGCCCATCTGCGCGAGCAGCATGGGGTTGCGCGCGAAGGCAACCGCGATCGACGTCATCAGCTCGAGCTTTTCGCTGTGCTCCGCGGCGAGCAGCAGCGGCAGGAAGGGATCGTTCGCGATCTCCGCGCTGATGGCGCCGTCGTAGCCCGCCGCTTCGAGAGCGCGCGCGCGCGCCGGCACGCTCGCGAGATCCGTGACCATCAGACCGCCATCGACCTTCATCGCGTCCTCCGATGGCGCGTGCCGAGGCGTCGGCCGCGCGAGCGCGTATTCTACGCGAGCCCATGTTCGACTACGCCGCCGCGGGTCTCGCGCCGCCGTCGCGCCGCCCGGAGATCCCCGGGCGCCCACAGAGCGTGGCCCTCGTCCTCGACCCCGTGCTCGCGCACGACCCGGATCGCACGGCGCTCGTCGGACGCCACGGTCGGCTGTCGTTCCGCGAGCTCGATCGCGCGGCGAACCGCGCGGCTGCGGCATTGCGCGCGCAGGGCATCGGGCCCGGGGATCGAGTCGCGTGCTGTCTCCCGAACGACGTCGACATCGTGGTCGCCTTCCTCGGCGCGATGCGGCTCGGCGCGATCTGGGTCGGCGTGAACCGCGTGCTCGCGCCGCCGGAGAAGGCGCATCTGCTGGAGGACTCGGGCGCGGCGCTGCTGCTCGCGACGAAGGAAATCCTCGACGAGCTCCGCGCCTCCGGAGCGAAGCTCGTCTCGCTCCGAACGCAGATCGAAGTGGATCCGGAGAACGAGAACGCCGGCTGGCGCGCGCTCTGCGCGCGTCAGCCGGACGCGCGCCCCGACGTCGAGATCGATCCGTGGGGACCCGCGGCGATCGCCTACACCAGCGGGACGACCGGCCATCCGAAGGGCGCCGTCCACAGCCAGCACAACATCCTCTTGCCCGGAGCGGTGACCGCCGAATCGGGGACGTATCCCGAAGGCGTCGCGCAGGGCACGGTGCTCCCGCTGACCATCTTGAACCTGATCGTGCTCGGTCCCGTGCAGGCCTGGCAGAACGGCTGCGCCTGCGTCGCGATGGATCGCATCGACGCGGTCGGCGTCGCCGCGTGGATCGAGCAGGAGCGGATCGGCTCCTTCGCGGCGGTGCCGACCGTGATCCACGATCTGCTGACGCATCCGGATGTACGGCCCGAGCAGCTTGCGTCCTTCACGCAGCCGATGGTCGGCGGCGCCACATGCCCGGAGGAGTTCCGCGCGCTCTACCGCGCGCGCTTCGGCCGCGACGTCTCGATCGGCTACGGCATGACCGAGGCGCCGACGGCGGTGGCGCGCGCCGACGGCGCTCCCGTCGAGACGCCGGGACTCTGCGGTCTCGCGCTGCCGCAGGTCGAGATCTCGATCCGCGACGACGCGGGTCGCGTGCTGCCGCCGGGCGAGGAGGGAGAGATCTGCGTCGGGCCCGCGCGCACGGGCCGCTTCGCCGGGCTCTACACGCCGATGCTCGGCTACTGGCGCAAGCCCGACGCCACGCGCAAGGCCTTGCGCGACGGCATCTACTACACGGGCGACCTCGGCGTGCAGGAGCCGGACGGCACGCTCTACATCCGCGGGCGTCGCAACGAGCTGATCCTGCGCGGCGGCGCCAACGTCTACCCCGCCGAGGTGGAGCGCGTGCTCGAGGAGCATCCGGCGGTGGCCGAGAGCGCCGTGTTCGGCCTCGCGGATCGGCGGCTCGGCGAGCGCGTCGTCGCGGTGGTGCGGCTCGAGCCGGGTCGCGAGGCGAGCGTCGCGGAGCTCCAGGCGCACTGCGCGAAGCAGCTCGCGCGCTACAAGGTTCCGGAGCGCATCGCCTTTGCGGAGCTGTTGCCGCGCAACGCGATGTCGAAGGTGGTGAAGCGGGCGCTGCTGCCGCTCTTCGAGGCGCGCGACCCGTCCACGCCGGGCTAGAGTCCGCCCTTCGCGCGCCGGAGGGAATCATGGCCAGTGCGATCCGGAGCTGGGGCGAGATCCTCCGCACCCAGAACCTGTCTTCCGACCAGCCGATGGACGGCGTCTCGCGCTGGCTCCTGATCACGCGCGCGAGCGTCTTCCCGATGACGATGATCTCGGCGCTGATCGGCGGCCTCCTGGCAGCGGGCCAGCCGACGACCTCGTGGCTCTACTTCGCGCTCGCGATGGTCGGTCTCGTCGCCGCGCACGCCGCCAACAACATGATCAACGACTACTTCGACCTCGAGGGCGGCGTCGACAGTCAGGAGTACATCCGCGCGCAGTACGCCCCGCACCCGGTGCTCTCGGGACTGATCTCGAAGCGCGGCCTGCTGCTCGCGATCGCGGCGGTGAATCTCCTCGACCTGCTGCTGTTGCTCTACCTGACCGAGGCGCGCGGCTGGCCGGTCGCCGCCTTCGCCCTGCTCGGCCTCTTCATCAGCGTCTTCTACGTGGCGCCGCCCGTGAAGCTGAAGCACCACGGGCTCGGCGAGCCCGGTGTGCTGCTCGTGTGGGGGCCGCTGATGATCGGCGGCACCTATTTCGTGACGACCGGCGTGCTGCCGCCGTGGGTGGTCGTCGCGAGCCTCCCGTACGCCCTGCTGGTCACGAGCGTGCTGATGGCGAAGCACGTCGACAAGTTCGAGGCGGACTCGGCGAAGGGCATCCACACCTTGCCCGTGCTGATGGGTCGCGAGCGCGCCGTCTTCTTCACGCAGGTGTTGCTGGTCGCGTACTTCGTGCTGGTCGTGTGCCTCGCGCTCGTCGGCACACTCGGCGTCTGGACCTTGCTGACCTTGCTCGCGTTGCCCCGGCTGGTGAAGGTGCTCCGCGTCCTCGGTCGCCCGAAGCCCGCGCAGGCGCCGCCCAACTACCCGATCTGGCCGCTCTGGTACGTGGCGTGGGCGATGAGCGTGAACCGCATGGCCGGCGGACTCTTCGTGCTCGGCCTGGCGCTCGACGCGATCTACCGGGTCCACCTCTAGCGACCCACTCCTACAGCTCGTCGGCGCGCACCAGCGAGTAGAAGGCCTCGGGCGCTTGCGCGCTCCACACGGCGGGTGGGCGACGCCGGCCGGTGTGGATGGGCTGCTTGCCTCCGACGAGGAGCAGGCGATCGGGGTTCGCCGCCGCGTAGCGCGTCACCGCGTCCTCGTCGTCGAGCATCTGCACGATGCGACCCGTGTAGAAGGGAATCGCGCCGCGCATGTCCTCGCCGATCCGGAAGCCGACGACGGGCCCCGCTCCCCAGGTCGCCACGGCCGCGCGCGACAGCGGTCCGAGGTCGCGACCCTGGTCGGTGCGCGGCGCGACGACGAGGACCCACGCGAGGCAGGCGGCGTAGACGAGCGCGGCCACGCGGAGCGGCGCGCGGAGGGGCCCCGTGCCGTCGGCACGGAGCTCGCGCCGCGAGCACACCGCGGCGCAGATGCGCGCCGTGGCGATCTCGACGCGCGAGCGACTCGGATCCGGTCGGGTCAGCGCGTCGATCCAGGCCCCGAGCGGCACCGCGAGCGGCACGGTGATCGGAAGGAGATAGAGGCTGCGCTTGGTTCCCGCGAGGCTGAGGAGCGCGACACCGATCGGGAACACCAGCGCGAGGAAGCGGAGCGCCGCGCCGCGCGCGCCGCGCGGCGGCCCGCCGCGCCGGAACCAGGCGACGAGCGCGGGCACGAGCGCGATCGTCCAGCCGAGCATCTGCGGAATCCTCGGCAGGTAGTACCAGACGTCGCGCACGTGACCTCCCGAGTAGGAGCCGTGACCTGCCGACGGCACGATCCGCAGGACGCCGTTCTGGAGCCAGAAGGTCTCGAGCGCCGCCGCGCCTTCGGCGTGCCGCAGCCACGCGAGCCAGCCGCCGCAGAGCGAGACGACGAGCACCGCGCCGGCCGCGTGCGCCCACGAGCGCGCGAATCCGCGGCCGCGGAAGAGGAGGACGTCGAAGGCGATCGGCGCACCGAGCAGCGCGGGCCCCACCGGTCCCTTGACGAGGAAGGCGAGCGCGGCCGCCGCATAGAGTCCGAGCAGCGGCTTCCATGGCACGCGCGCGTGCGCGCCGGCGGACTCCTCCGGCCAGGCCGCGCGGACGTAGGCGAAGCAGCCGAGCGCGAAGAAGAGCATCAGCACCGGATCGACGAGCGCGCGGTGGCTGTAGCGCGTGAAGCCCGTCATGCCGACGAGCACGAGCAACGCCGCGAGCCCCGCGCGCGCGCCGCACAGACGCCACGCGAGCGCGTAGACCAGCCAAGACGTCCCGAGCGACGCGACCGCCCCGGGCAATCGCGCCGCCGTCTCGGACGCGCCGAACGCGGAGAGGCTCGCGCCGATCAGCACGTACGCGAGCGGCGGGTGCTCGAGGAAGGGACGATCGGAGAGATAGGGCACGAGCCAGTGGCCCTCGTGCTGCATGGTCCAGGCGATGCCCGCGACGCGCGGCTCGTCCGACGCGCGCAGTGGAGGACTGCCGAGGCCAATGAAACAAAAAAGGGTCGCGAGCCCAAGCGCGGAGGCGGTCGTGCGACGCGACGCCGCACCGCTCGGGTCGGCCGGCTCCTCCGCGGCCTCAGGGAGAGCTGCGGTCGACGTAGTACTGAACCATGTGCGCGAGCGCGTCGCGCAGCCCGATCTTCGGCTCCCAGCCGAGCAAGGTGCGGGCATTCTCGATGTCGGGAACCCGCGTCGTGATGTCCTGATAGCCCGGGCCGTAGTAGTCGGCGGCCGACACCTTCTCGATCACGGCGCTCGCGCGGACGTGTCGCCAGCGCTCGTGGGCCGACAGCATCTCGATCAGCAGGTTGGCGAGCTCGGCGATCGAGCACTCGTTGCGCGGGTTGCCGATGTTGATGATGCGGCCGTCCGCCCGTCGCCCCTCGTTGCGCAGGATGCGCATCAAGGCATCGATGCCGTCGCGCACGTCGGTGATGCAACGGCGCTGCGCGCCGCCGTCGACGAGCGAGATCGCCTCGCCACGCATCAGGTGACCGAGGAACTGCGTGACGACCCGGCTGCTGCCTTCCTTCGCGGCATTCACGTCGTCGAGATTCGGCCCCACCCAGTTGAAGGGCCGGAACAAGGTGAACTGGAGCCCCTCCTGCTCGCCGAGCGCGTAGATCACGCGGTCGAGCAGCTGCTTCGCGCAGGCGTAGATCCAGCGCTGCTTCGAGATCGGCCCGAGCACGAAGTTCGACGACTCCTCGTGGAAGGCGGCGTCCGTGCACATCCCGTAGATCTCGGAGGTCGACGGGAACACCACGCGGGTGCGATAGCGGACCGCCTGGCGGACGACCTTCAGGTTCTCCTCGAAGTCGAGCTCGAAGACCCGCAGCGGGTTCTGCACGTAGTCGCGCGGCGTGGCGATCGCGACGAGCGGCAGCACGACGTCGCATTTCTTGACGTGGTACTCGATCCACTCGCGGTTGATGCCGATGTCGCCCTCGAGGAACTGGAAGCGCGGGTGCCCGCGCAGCTCGGCGATGCGGTCGTCGCCGAGGTCCATGCCGAAGACCTTCCAGTCGCTCGCCTCGAGGATCTGTCGGGTGAGCGAGTGGCCGATGAAGCCGTTCACGCCGAGGATGAGGATCTTCAAGCGCTCGTCCCCCCTGCGGTGGCTCGCAGTATGCGTTGGAAGCGCTCGCCGGTCGACACCCGCTCGGCGCGCGCCCACGCCTCACCGGTCGTCGGCGCCGCGCCGGGGCGCGACACGCGACAGAGTCGTAGCGCGCCTTCCCCGGTCCCGACCCACGGCGCGCCCGCCGGATCGAGAGCGAGCTCGCCCGGGCCGAGCGTTCGGGGCGCCGGGCCGCACTCCGCCCACCAGATCAAGAGCGGCTCGCCGCGGAAGCGCGAGAAGGCCCCGGGCCACGGGTCGGTGACCGCGCGCACGAGGTTGCGGATGCGCTCCGCCGGCTCCGCCCATTCGATCTCGCCGTCCTCGGGCCGGCGCCCGCCGAAGTAGCTCGAGCGGGTGTGATCCTGCGGGCGGCGCGGCGCGCGGCCCGCGAAGAGCGCGGGCACGACCTCGCGCAGCAGCTCGCTTCCCGCCCGGGCCAGCTTGCGGGTCAAGGTCAGCGCGGTGTCGGCGCGCTCGATCGCCACGGCGCGCTGCCCGACGATGTCGCCGTGGTCGGGCTTCTCGTCCATGTAGTGCAGGGTGACACCGGTCTCGGTCTCGCCGCCAAGGAGCGCCCAGTTGACCGGCGACCGCCCGCGGTAGCGCGGGAGCAGGGAGCCGTGCAGGTTCAGCGCGCCGCGCGGCGCGAGCGCGAGCACGCGCGGCGAGAGCATCTGGCGGAAGTAGAACGAGAAGAGGAAGTCCGGACGCGCCGCGCGCATGCTCGCGACGGCTTCGTCGCCGTTCGCGTCGGCGGGCAGGATCACCGGGACGCCCGCGGCGGCGGCGCGCTCGCGGACGGACTGGAACCACACCGTCTCGCCCGGGGAGTCGGCGTGCGTGACGACCAACGCGACGTCGGTCCCCATCTCCAGGAGGGTCGAGAGGGCGGCGTGGCCCACCTCGCTGTAGGCGAGGACGACGACGCGCGGCCCGGCCGCGCTCACGAGAGCGCCGTCCCGGCCGGACACGCGACAGCGTCGGCGCGCCCGGGCAGACGACAGAAGACGACGCGCGCGCAGGGCGCCCTCGCGCGCTCGCGCCGCGCGACCTCGCCGAGCTCGACGAAGCGGACGCCGGCGGCCCGCAGCCGCGCGAGCCATTCGCGGAGCCAGCCCGAGAAGTGGATGCCCTCGAGCTCGGCGTGGAGCCCGACCACGTGCAGGCGGTCCGGCTCGAGCCGGCCGTCGTACCAGTCGGCCAGCTCCGACGGCTTCGCGAGCCCCGCGCCGACCACCTCGTCCGAAGTCGGGAGCGTCGTCGGGATCTCGAGCGTCCGCAGCGGGTGCCCGTCGACCTCCGGTCGGAAGGGCGCGTCGCCGCGGCAATCGCTCGCGAACTCGAGCCCCTGCTGGTCCTGCAGTCGCAGACTGGTGTCGCAGACCTGCCAGCCGGGCGCGCCGGCGAAGCGGGGCGGGTGTCCGAGCGTCGACTCGAAGAGGCTGGCCGCGCGCTCGAGCGAGGCGCGGATCTCGGGCTCGCTCTTGTGCGCGAGCCCGTCGTGCCAGTCGACGTGGTCGAAGCCGTGGAGTCCCACCTCGTGTCCCGCGGCCTCGAGCGAGCGCAAGAGATCGCGGGCGCTCTCGCCGACAGGCGGCGCGGGGAGCAAGGTGCCGTAGAGCAAGGTGCGCACGCCGTAGCTCCGCGGCGCGCGGGTGCGGAGCATCTTCGTGAGGAAACCAGGGCGCAGCAGGCGCCGCAGCGCGCGTCCGGAGTGGTCCGGACCGAAGGTCACGAAGAAGGAGGCCGGGATCCCGGCGCGGTCGAGCGCGCGAGCGACACCCGGCACGCCCTCGTGGAGCGCGCGGTGGTTGCAGACGTCCACCTTGAACGCGATCTCGGTGCTCACGACGCGGTGCGCGCGACGCGCGCTTCGCCTCCGCGCGCGCCCGCGCGCTCCGTCTCGCAGCGCACGACGTACTGCGGGCGCCGGCGCACCTCGTCGTAGATGCGGCCGATGTACTCGCCGAGCACGCCGAGCGCGACGAACTGCGCGCCGACGAAGGCGAAGAGCAGGGCGAAGAGCGTGAAGACGCCCTCGGCCGCCCAGGCGGAGCCGAAGTAGAAGCGCATCAGCAGCAGGAAGGCGCCGAAGCCGATGCCTGCCGCCGCCATGCCGAAGCCGAAGAGCGTCAGCAGGCGCAGCGGCAGCATCGAGAAGCCGGTGAGGACGTCGAGCAGCAGGTCGACCAGGCGCCACAGGTTGTAGCGGGAGCGGCCCGCGGCGCGCTCCGCGTGCGCGACCGGGATCTCGGCGATGCGGTCGGTGAAGCAGTGCGCGAGCGCCGGGATGTAGCTCGACACCTCGTTGCACTCGCGCATCGCGCGCACGACCTCGATGCGGTAGGCGCGCAGCATGCAGCCGTAGTCGCGCAGCGGGACGCCGGTCGCGCGCGACACCAGCCGGTTCATCCAGCGCGAGCCGGCGCGGCGCAGCGCGGAATCGTGGCGGTCGCGGCGCCAGCCGCCGACCACGTCGACGCCGGTGTCGAGACAGGCGAGCAGCCGCGGGATCTCGGACGGTGGATTCTGGAGGTCGGCGTCGAGCGTCACCACGGCGTCCGCCTCGCAGCGCGAGAAGCCGGCGAACACCGCGGCGTGCTGGCCGCAGTTGCGCGCGAGCCGGATGCCATGGATGCGCGGGTCCTCGGCGGCCGCCGCCGAGACGATCTGCCACGAGCGGTCGCGGCTGCCGTCGTCCACGAGGATCGCGCGCCACGGGATCGCGAGCGCGGCGAGCTCGGAGCGCAGCCGCTCGATCAGACCGGGCAGCGTGTCCTCCTCGTCGTAGAGCGGGATCACGAGGTCGAGCGATCGGATCGCGCTCATCGCCGCACGCTCTTCGCCACCTGGCGCACGGCCTCGCAGACGCGCGCCACGTCGATCTCTCGCAGGTCCGGGAAGAGCGGCAGCGAGAAGACGCTCTCCGAGGCGCGCTCGGTGGCCGGGAGAAGTCCCGGCGCGAAGCCGTAGCGCTCGCGGTAGTAGCGGTGCAGGTGCACCGCCGTGAAGTGCAGGCCGGTTCCGATGCCCTGCTCGGCGAGCAGCGCCACGAAGCGATCGCGATCGCAGCGCACGCGATCCTGCTCGAGCGACACCACGAAGAGATGCCAGGCGTGGCGGGTCGTATGCGGCTCGGAGGTCCGCAGCGAGAGCACGTCGACGTCGGCGAGGCCCTCGCGATAGAGCGCGGCGAGCCGCGCGCGCCGCTCGATGAAGCCGTCGACCCGCGCGAGCTGGTGGATGCCGAGCGCCGCCTGCATGTCGGTCAGGTTGTACTTGAATCCCGGCCGCAAGGTCTCGTAGCGAGCCGCGGCGGCGTCGGACTGACGCGCCCACGCGTCGCGGCTGACGCCGTGGAAGCGCAGCAGTCGAGCGCGGGCTGCGAGCTCCGCGTCCACCGTGGTCAGCATGCCACCCTCGGCGGTCGTGATGTTCTTGATCGCGTGGAAGCTGAAGCAGGT
>Ga0335069_10013363_pt1 | contig 11528 bp, 10 predicted proteins | sample Lox_Sample_11_FD_206714 | JGI IMG/M metagenome (GOLD analysis project Ga0335069, IMG submission 206714) | Soil microbial communities from Loxahatchee National Wildlife Refuge, Florida, United States - Lox_Sample_1.1 | ecosystem: Environmental > Terrestrial > Soil > Wetlands | place: USA...
CAAGCGCCATGGGCTTGGGCGAAACCCTTCAGACCTTGATGTGATCGAAGGACTCGCGAACGTCGACTTTATCTTGGAAAGGCAAGCAATGACTACTTCGCGACATCCGCGGTCCTTGAACCGGCATGCAGGTGCTCGGCGATTGCGATCGCCTGACCGAGTGGAATTCTTATCGTGCGAAATTGATCGAGCAGGCGACGAATCGCCGCTTCATCGCCGTCGCCTTCCGCGGCTCCGCCTCCATTTACGGAGTCCAGCGGGTGATCGGAGACATCGGCTCTCGCGCCCGTAGCGGCAAGCGTGGCGGCCAAAACGATGGTCGTTAACAATCGCTTCTTCGGCGCGGGCTTGCTGATGCCGGCCTCGATCATGCGCTGGAATTCGGGCCGGCGGTCGTTGGTGGCGGATGCGCCAGGCTCGACATAGGTCTCGACCAGCCGGTAGCCGCGCGAGATGCAATAGCCCTCGCCTTGCCGCCGCTGATCCGGAATCGAGCTATGGTGTTCGGCCTGTCGCGCCGTCGAGACGCGCAGATACAGGGCGGCGCGCAGCGGCACGGTCATGGCGGATGCTCCCTCTTGCGGTCACCGGCACGGCCCGAACAGTTCATCGAACAGATCGCCGAACCATGCCTCGAACACGTCCACCTCGGCGTCCGTGACGGGGATGCGCTCGGGCCAATCATCCGTGACCTTCCAGTTCGACAGGTCGGCTTTGGCGGTCGGCCCACGCGATGGGCCGCCGGGGCAGCGCTAAATTAGGACGCGGCCCTCACAACCGCCCAGGACATGTAGTGAATATCTGTTCAATTATTCGTTTCAAAACCGACTTGTGCTCAATCAGCCCCTTGACGTCCTGCATGATAAGCATCATCCTGATTGAAAGATGACGAGCATCATTTTATCTCCGTTCGGACATATCTCGAAGGGATGGAAATGGAGAACATGGTGGGTGAAGCTGCGTGCGGCGGACCTTTCTCCGAAGCGGAGCCCCGCAACACGGGGATAGAGGCGACTGGTAGTAGTAGCAAACACAAACCTCGCTTGACCGAAACCAATTGGGATCTGTTCAGGCTCTTCTTCTCGGTGGCGCGAACCGGAAGCGTCAACAGGGCCGCGCGGGACTTGGGCATGAGCCAGCCAACTCTAAGCAGGCGCTTGAAGGAATTGGAGCGGAATATCGGTGCGCCCCTCTTCTTTCGGGTCTCGTCCGGAGTGAAATTGACCCAGGAGGGACAGGACCTTCTCCGCTCGGCGGAAGAGATGGTTCGTTCTTTCGAGGAGTTTCACCGGGATCTGTCCCTGCGAGTCGGCCATCGCTCGACCGCCGTCAAGATCTCCGCAACTGAAGGCCTGACCAAACACTGGCTGCTGCCTCGCGTCAAGAAGTTGCGCGCGCTGAGTCCTCAGATCCGACTTGAAATCAATTCCACCGTCGAGCAGCAGAACCTTGCCACCAGTGATCTCGATCTGGTCATTCGGATAGGACATCCGGGTGACAGCGAACTCATCGGTCGCCGCGTCGGAACCATCGCCTTTGGTCTGTTTGCATCCGATAGCTATTTGGCGGAGCATGGTGCACCTAAGGTGCTGAATGAGCTGGTCGAACACGAACTGATCGGAAGCACGGCCGAGTACGGAAGGCTTCATAATGAACGCACGAGCCAGATCACGTTGTTGACGGCCTTCAATTCGGCTGCGAACGCCCGGAGTACGTTGACGCTTATGCCGGTCGTCAATCATTTCGCTGCGACGGCACAGGGTCTTGGCTTGGCATTTCTGCCGGTGCCGTTTGCCTTAGCCGAAGGCTTGGTGCGCGTTCTTCCGGACGACACGGCCGTTCTGGATTTATGGCTGCTCCGCCGCCGCGAAAGCGACCTCAGAAGGATGACTAAGCAGGTCTGGCGCTTTCTGGAAGCGGAATTGACTAACACCACGTGGTTTGTCGGTCAGAGGTCGGCTCAGAAGCGGCTGCAGCGGGTTGCGTGATCCAATTGAAACTCCCTAGCACCTCAGCTCGTCTATGCTGAACCGATGCTAGAGTAGGTTTGATCGTCCGATCCGTCTCTTTGGGCAGTTCGGTGAGCCCTTACCAGGTCTCGCCGAATGGGCGTAGTTCGACAAGGAATGACCAAGTCGACCGGTCCTGGTGGGCGACCCGAAACATCTCCTCCGCTATGGCGGCAGGCTTTGCGAAGAAATCGTCGGGCTTGTCCGCCGCCAAAATCGGGCGGGTGCGGGGCGTGTCGATCGCTGCGTCGATCATGAAGTAGGCGACATGAATTCCCTTCGGCCCGAATTCTCGCGCCATTGATTCCGCCAAAATACGCTGGGCCGCTTTGGTTGAAGCGAAGAAGCCCCAGTTGGCCTTTCCACGAAAGGCGGACGTGTTGCCAGTCACCAGGATTGCGCCTTTCCCGGCTTCCAGCATCTGCGGAATAGTCTCGCGGGAGAGATGGAGAAGCGCGGTGGTATTGACCCGGAAGTTCTTCTCCAAATCGTCGGGGTCCATGGCAAGGATGCTTCCCCGCGTTGCGCGCAGCGCATTGTGAACGACGACTTGGGGAGCACCCATCTCGGTCCTGATGAGGGCGAGCGTATGAACCAACGCTTCAAGATCACCGACATCGCAAGGATAAGCGCGCGCGCCCTCGTACTTCGATGCCAGGTTACGGAGGTTCTCCGCATTGCGGGCTATCATCGCGACCCGATAACCGCCCTCGCTGAAACGCCTGGCGATCTCCGCGCCAGTGCCGTGCTCAGGACCGACCCCGGTAACGAGGCAAACTGGATTTTTCATAAGGGGCCTCCTCTGAGCTGAAAAGACGGGCGCGCCGAAACTTTGGCAAACCACGCCGCGACGGCAGGATAGCGCGCGCCAATATCCATGTTCAGCGTGCTCGCCGAGCGTACGGCGAAAAAGCCGGTGATATCTGCGACGCTGAATTGGGGACCAGCGACGAACGCGTTCTTGGCCATGTACGGCTCCACGCGATCGAGGAAGATTTCCATCATTTCGCGCCCACGAGTGACCAGTGCGGGTAATTGCGGCAGACTATTCCGCGTGCCCGGCACAACTCTACCGGTAAAAACCGGCAGGGAATTGCGCACGGCGTGCAGCATCGGAACAAGGCCATCCAGCTCGAACCGCCGTGACCACATGTCGACCACGGCACGCTCGGTGCTCGTGCGCCCAAAGAGAGGTGGTTGCGGGTATATTTCTTCGAGGTAACGGCAAATCGAAAGGGACTCCGCGATGACCGTACCGTCGTCCAATTCCAAGAAGGGGACGCAATGAAACGGATTCATCTCGGTGAGGGCGGGGGTGAACTGCGCCCCTTCCCGAACGTTCAGTTGTTCGGTTGGCAGTTCGAGGCCTTTCTCGGCCAAGAAGACACGAACGCGTTGAGCGCTCGCCGCAGGTCCGAAATCGTAGAGCTTCATCGTCGTCTTCTTCTTTCCTTCGGGCCTGGGAGCGATCGCGATCGACCTTAGGTCTTGAGCTTCGATTCATCCGCCGAGCGCGTCATATAGACCCGCTATTCTTCAGCTCCCTCGCGGCATTCCACAAGATCGAGAATGCTCCGTTGGGCCGCGCGCAATATCTTGTCAGAAATCGAACGATCTCTCGCGACTCGCGAAAGAGCGACCGCTCCGACCATCGTGCAGACGATGGCAATGGCGGATTCGTCTGGGTGCTCGCCTTCCACCAGGTGAGCCACTTTGTCGAAGTACTGGGAGAGATAGTTCGTCATGACTTCGCGAGCTCTTCGATCGCTCCGCGCAACGTCTCCAGCCAGCGCCGCTACCGCACATCCCACACTCCGATCGTCTCGATGCGCTTTGCTGAGATAGGTATTTAGCAGCGCTTTGAGCGTGCGCGGACCGTTCGTGCTTCCCACGCGCGCGGATTCCGGGCCGCCTTCCGAGAGAGCCTTTGCCAAAGCCTCGGAGATCAACTGATCGCGCGAGTCAAAATGCCCGTAGAACCCGCCGTGCGTCAACTTTGCCGATTTCATGAGCTCGGCAATGCTGAGGCCGTCCAATCCCAGCTCCCGGATCTGGACTGCGGCGGCATCCAGAATACGCTCCCGACTTTTCGCTTTTTCCGCTTGGGAATGGCCCATCTAATCGACTCCGGTCAGAATAATCGGAGACCTGGATATCAAGAACTCCGGCTGACGGCCAATATCGAGTTCTTGAATGGCTAGACCTCTCGCCGGCCGACGAACGCCAGCCGCTCGAACAGATGCACGTCCTGCTCGTTCTTGAGCAGCGCGCCGTGCAGCGGCGGGATCAGCTTGCGCGGGTCGCGTTCGCGTAGCTGCTCGACGCTCATGTCCTCGTTGAGCAGCAGCTTGAGCCAGTCGAGCAGCTCGGAGGTCGACGGCTTCTTCTTCAACCCTGGCACCTCGCGCACCTCGAAGAAGATGCGCAGCGCCTCCTCCACCAGGCGCTTCTTGATGCCGGGGAAGTGGACGTCGACGATGCGGCCCATCGTGTCGGCATCGGGGAACTTGATGTAGTGGAAGAAGCAGCGGCGGAGAAAAGCATCCGGCAGCTCCTTCTCGTTGTTGGAGGTGATCATCATGATCGGGCGCTGCTTGGCCTTGATGGTCTCGCCGGTCTCGTAGACATGGAATTCCATGCGGTCGAGCTCGAGCAAGAGGTCATTGGGGAATTCGATGTCGGCCTTGTCGATCTCGTCGATCAGGAGCACCGGGCGCTGCTCACTTGTGAAGGCTTCCCACAGCTTGCCGCGCTTGATGTAGTTCTTGATGTCGGACACGCGGGCGTCACCAAGCTGGCTGTCGCGCAGGCGCGACACCGCGTCGTATTCGTAGAGGCCCTGCTGCGCCTTGGTGGTAGACTTGATGTGCCAGGTCAAAAGCGGCGCGTTCAGCGCCTTCGCCACTTCCTCCGCCAGCACGGTCTTGCCGGTGCCGGGCTCGCCCTTGATGAGGAGCGGGCGCTCCAGCACGATCGAGGCATTGACGGCGACCTTGAGATCGTCGGTTGCGACGTAATTCTTCGTCCCGGTAAATTTCATGGCCATCAGAGTCGTGCGAGTGGGGAGTACGCAAGGTACGATCTGATAGCGGCAGTTTGACAAGGGAATCAAGTCCTCGGCCACTCCGCCGCTTCCACCAGCCGCGGATATTCATGGAGTGACTCGCATGCAAAGCCGACAAGTTACGGCTATCTGCCCGAGCGCGGCTCGACATGAATAAAGTCGCATGATTTCAAATGCTTTGTACCTTACTCATTCAAGGCGATCGATCGACCAGCGGCCGAGCAAGAACCAATGCGCGGGCTATTCACCGATGAAGCGTCCTTATTCCCGTTTGTCGATCGGGCGTGCCGAAATCCGGGATAGTTTTTACTCGGATACTCGGAGTGGTCCATCTATCATGTTCCTGCAATTCTTCACCTCTCTGCGCGATGCGCAGGTCCCCGTGACGCTGCGCGAATACCTCACGCTGATGGAGGCGCTCGACGCTGACCTCTCGGATTATTCGGTTGAGAATTTCTACTATCTGTCGCGCGCCGCGCTGGTGAAGGACGAGCGCAATCTCGACAAGTTCGACCGCGTCTTCGGCACCGTGTTCAAGGGGCTGGAAAGCCTGCTCGACGCCATGGAGAAGGCGGAGATCCCCGAGGAGTGGCTGAAGAAGCTGGCCGAGAAATACCTCAGCGAGGAAGAGAAGAAGCAGATTGAGGCCATGGGCTGGGACAAGCTCATGGAGACCCTGAGGAAGCGCCTCGAGGAGCAGAAGGGGCGGCATCAGGGCGGCAACAAATGGATCGGCACGGCCGGTACCTCGCCGTTCGGCGCCCATGGCTATAACCCCGAAGGCGTGCGCATAGGGCAGGAGAAGAACCGCAACAACCGTGCGGTGAAGGTCTGGGACCGTCGCGAGTTCAAGGATCTCGACGGCAATGTCGAGCTCGGGATCCGCAACATCAAGATCGCGCTGCGCCGCCTGCGCAAATTCGCCCGCACCGGCGCGCCCGACGAGCTCGATCTCGACACCACGATCAAGGAAACCGCGAACCACGGCTATCTCGACGTGCACATGCGTCCCGAGCGGCGCAATGCGGTGAAGGTGCTGGTGTTCTTCGACATCGGCGGTTCCATGGATTCCCATGTCGAGCAGGTCGAAGAGCTGTTCTCGGCGGCGAAGAGCGAATTCAAGCACATGGAATATTTCTATTTCCACAACTGCCTCTATGAGGGCGTGTGGAAGCAGAACCGCCGGCGCTTCACCGACCGCACGCCGACCTGGGACGTGCTGCATAAATATCCGCACGACTACAAGGTCGTGTTCGTCGGCGACGCCTCGATGTCGCCTTACGAAATCATGGTGGCCGGCGGCTCGGTCGAGCATGTCAACGAGGAGGCGGGCTCGGTCTGGCTCGACCGCATCATCCGCACCTATCCGCATACGGTGTGGCTCAATCCGGTCGCGCAGAAGCACTGGGACTATTCGGAATCCACCACCATCATCAAACGCATCTTTGCGAACCGCATGTACCCGATCACGATCGAGGGTCTGGAACATGCGATGAAGGAATTGACGCACTAGCGCGGAGCTGGATCGGCTAGAGCCGAGCGAAGACAGTGCGCAGACGTTACCCTACCAGCGCTTGAAGATGACGCTTGCGTTCACGCCGCCAAATCCAAAACCATTCGAGATCACATGGTCCATCGCCATATTTCGGGCCTTTGGTCCGACAAGATCGACGCCTTCCGCTGCCTCGTCGGGATTTTCGAGATTGAGAGTAGGAGGGGCTACTTGGTCCCTGACGGCGAGGATCGCGAAAATGGCTTCGGCGCCCCCTGCAGCACCCAGCAAATGACCGGTCGCCGACTTCGTTGCGCTTACGGCGATGCCGCCTTGGGCTCCAAAAACGGACTTGATGGCGGCCAGCTCTGAGATGTCGCCAACCGGGGTCGAGGTCGAGTGAGCATTGAGATGCTGCACGTTCCCCGGATAAAGTGCGGCCTGCCGCAGGGCCGCTTCCATGGCTCGCCTTGCGCCTGAGCCGTCCTCAGGACCTGATGTGATATGATGTGCGTCAGCGGAAGTTCCATAGCCGACGAGTTCGGCGATCGGCCGGGCCCCTCGTGCTCGAGCGTGCTCGAGCTCCTCGATTACCAGAATTCCGGCTCCTTCGCCCATGACAAATCCATCGCGGTCCCGATCGAACGGGCGAGACGCTTGCGAGGGCCTGTCGTTGAAGCGCGTGGAGATTGCGCGGGCCGCCGCGAAACCTCCAAGGCTGACGAGATCGATGCACGCTTCGGCGCCACCGCAGACCGCCACGTCGGCCTCACTCGCACGGATCAATCGAGCCGCGTCGCCGATCGCCTGTACGCTGGCGGCGCAGGCCGTTACGGGCGCGCCGATCGGCCCTTTGAAGCCGTACTGTATGGAAACGTGTCCTGCGGCGAGATTTGCGAGAAAGGATGGCACGGTGAACGGTGACAGGCGGCGGATGCCACGTTGATCGGTGGTCCGTACCGCTTCGACGATGGCCGGAAATCCGCCAATTCCAGAAGCGATGATCGTCGCTGTGCGCTCTTGAGAGCGTTCGTTCGCAGGTGACCAGCCAGCCTGCTTGACTGCCTCCGCAGCCGCTACCAACGCGAATTGAATGAACCGATCCATTTTCCGCTGTTCTTTGGGCGGGATGGTCAGATCGGGATCGAAGCCGCCATCGAGGTCATTGTCTTTGGTCGGCACGAGCCCGGCAACTCTCCCCGGCAGCGAGGAAGCCCACTCGGGCAGCATGGTCAGTCCGGACTTGCCAGCAAGCAGCCGGGACCACGCCACCTCCGTACCGCAGCCGAGCGGAGAGACCAGCCCCATTCCTGTGACGACTATTCGGCGCATGTAAGGACCCGATTCTTGGGGATACGATGGTCTATTGCCGGAGTTAGAGATCCCGATCATGCGTCAGCAGTATCGGTTCCTCCTGAACTTCTTCTCCAGCGATGAGGGGGACGTCTTCACCCGTGATAGGGAGCCGTGCTCTACCCCTGCAAATAGCTACGCTGAGCCAAACTGCCAGAGAAGATACGAAATATCAAGTAACTATTGTTTCAGCGCCGGGGACGGAAGCTCTCGCGGAGAGCTTTCGCCAATGTCGTTCGGACTGCTCCAAAGCTTCGAGATGTCGGTCTGCGCTTCTCCTCGCCAAGGTCCCTCCTCGTCGGTTCGGGAGCCCACTCGCCGCCAGACAGGTCAGCCTCTCGACGAGAAGGGTCGGTTCACGCCGGGGGCAGACAGTCAGGTAAATTTCGCGTTCTGGTCGGCCAACTGCTTCAGCAACGGTGCGGGCTCGAGCGACGGATCGCTTGCGTCCTTCGCATAGTCGGACAGCTTGGCAGCGATTGTCTTCAGCCCGACGTGGTCGGCGTAATACATGGGGCCTCCACGATAGACTGGCCATCCGTACCCATAGAGCCACACCACGTCGATGTCGCTTGCTCGAGCCGCAATGCCTTCTTCAAGGATCCGAGCTCCTTCGTTGATCATCGCATATGTCGTCCGCTCCAGGATTTCCTCATCGCTGATCGTGCGCCGCTTGCGCCCGAGACGCTTCAACGTCTGATCGATCAGTTTTTCGACCTCCGGATCGGGAAGGGGAGCGCGCGAGCCGCTTTCGTAGCGGAAGAAGCCCTTTCCGGTCTTTTGTCCGAAGCGGCCTGCCTCACATAAGGCGTCTTCGATCTCCGATTTGATGCCACGATCCTGTCGCGATCGCCACCCGATATCCAATCCGGCCAGGTCGCCCATCGCGAACGGGCCCATCGGCATGCCGAATTTGGTCAGGGCGGCGTCGACCTGCTGAGGAAGTGCGCCGTCGAAAAGCAGCTGACTGGCCTGACGCTGCCGGGCCATGAGCATACGGTTGCCGACGAAGCCGTCGCAGACACCGACGATCACAGGCACTTTTCCGATCTTCCGCGCTAATGAAACTGCGGTTGCCAGCGTGTCGGGCGCACTGCTCTTGGTTCGGACAATTTCGCACAGCTTCATCACATTGGCCGGGCTGAAGAAGTGCATGCCGATCACGTCCTGCGGACGCTTGGTTTCCTTGGCGATCTCATTGATGTCCAGGAAGGAGGTATTGGTGGCCAGGATAGCGCCCGATTTCGCGATTTTATCGAGCTGTCCGAAAACCTCCTTCTTGATCGTCATAGTCTCGAATACAGCCTCTACAATAAGGTCGGCTTGCCCGATGTTTTCAAGACCGACGGCTCCCGTAATGAGTGCCATGCGCTTCGCAGGCGCGTCGGCGGGAATACCGCCGCGCGCTGCGGTGGCTTCATAGTTCTTGCGGATGATGCCCAATCCGCGATCGAGCTGATCCTTTCCGGTCTCCACCAGCGTGACGGGAATGCCTGCGTTCGCGAATGACATCGCGATACCGCCGCCCATGGTGCCGGCGCCGATGATTGCCACGCCTTCGACAGAACGCGACTTGGTGCCGGTCTCGACACCGGCGATCTTCGCTGCCTCTCGCTCAGCGAAGAACGCGTATCGCAGAGCCTTCGATTGATCGCTGCTCATCAGCCGAAGGAACAACTCTCGTTCTTTCTTCAGCCCCTGCTCAAAGGGTAGATCCAGCGCATAGCCGATTGCGTCGGCCGCAACGAACGGCGCCTCCAATCCTCTGACCTTCTTTGTGATCGTAGCCACCGCGCCGGTGAAGATCGAGCGGTCCGATCGAGCCGCGGCCAGCTTGGTGTCATCGTCGCGCAGCCTACGAGGCGGGCGCCTCTCGGCGAGGAGCTTTCGAGCGAATGCTTCTCCGCCCGATGATGCCTCTTCGACCACCTCTTCGATTAATCCGTTCTGAAGCGCTTCGTTGGCGCCGATGGGATCGCCGCCGATGATCATTTTAGCGGCAAGTTCTGGACCTACTGCGCGCGGAAGGCGCTGCGTGCCGCCGGCGCCCGGCAATAGACCGAGTTTGACCTCCGGCAGGCCGAGCTTCGAGCTCTTGTCCGCCACCCGGAAATGACACGCCAGGGCGACCTCAAGCCCCCCACCGAGAGCGGTCCCGTGAATTGCCGCGACGACTGGCTTCGGGCTGCTCTCAATCGAGGTCAGGACCTCATCGAGATTCGGCTTCTTCGGAGGCTTGCCGAATTCCGTGATGTCGGCTCCGGCAATGAAAGTCCGTCCTGCGCAGGTCAATACGATCGCCTGAATGGAGGGGTCGGCGATGGCCTGTTGGACGCACTCCAGAATGCCGCCGCGTACAGCTGCACTGAGCGTATTGACGGGAGGGCTGTCGATGGTGACGATGCCTATGATGTCGTGGGACTTCAGGCTTACGACATTGCTCATCGATCTCCTCCATACTGCCGTCCTGGACGGCGCTTGCGGTTGGAATTGCCGGGTACATTGGATCGCTTGCCGCCTCGAACGGTAGAGGCCGCCGCCAACTGCATTACTTTCCGAGCTTGCCGAGTTCGGCGGTCAACTCCGGAACCGCCTGGTAGAGGTCGGCAACCAGGCCGTAATCTGCCACCTGGAAGATCGGCGCGTCCTCGTCCTTGTTGATCGCAACGATCACCTTGGAGTCCTTCATGCCAGCCAGATGCTGGATCGCGCCGGAAATGCCCACGGCGACATAGAGCTCGGGGGCCACGACCTTGCCGGTCTGGCCGACCTGCCAATCGTTGGGCGCATAGCCGGCATCGACCGCTGCGCGCGAGGCGCCGACACCGGCCCCCAGCTTGTCGGCGAGCGGCTCGATGTACTTGGCGAAGTTCTCGCGGCTCTGCATGGCCCGGCCACCGGAGACGATGATCTTGGCCGAGGTCAGCTCGGGACGGTCGCTCTTGGCGACCTCCTCACCGACGAAGGTCGACAGGCCCGGGTCAGCCACGGTCTGAACGCTCTCGATCGGCGCGCTGCCGCCGGCAGCTGCGGCCGCGAAGGTCGAGGTGCGGACCGTGATGACCTTCTTGGCGTCCTTCGACTTCACCGTCTGGATGGCGTTGCCGGCATAGATCGGACGCTCATAGGTGTCGGGGGCGACGACCTTGGTGATCTCCGAAACCTGCATGACGTCGAGCAGAGCGGCGACGCGGGGCATCACGTTCTTGAAGCGCGAGGTCGCGGGCGCGACGATCGCGTCATAGGACGGCGCCAGCGAAACGATCAGCGCGGCCAGCGGCTCGGCGAGATCGTGCGCATAAGCCTCGCCTTCGGCGACCAGCACCTTGGCGACGCCTGCGAGCTTCGAGGCGGTGTCGGCCGCAGCCTTGGTGCCCAGCCCGCCGCCGGTGACCAGCACGTGGACGTCGCCGCCGAGCTGGGACGCCGCGGTCAGCGCCTTGTTGGTGGAGTCCTTGAGGACCTCGTGTTCGTGTTCAGCAATCAACAGCGTCGTCATCAGAGCACCCCGGCTTCGTTCTTGAGCTTCGACACCAGCTCGGCGACGTCCTTGACCTTGACGCCGGCCTTGCGGCCCGGTGGCTCCGTGGTCTTGAGAACCTCAAGACGC
>Ga0335069_10013365_pt1 | contig 11527 bp, 9 predicted proteins | sample Lox_Sample_11_FD_206714 | JGI IMG/M metagenome (GOLD analysis project Ga0335069, IMG submission 206714) | Soil microbial communities from Loxahatchee National Wildlife Refuge, Florida, United States - Lox_Sample_1.1 | ecosystem: Environmental > Terrestrial > Soil > Wetlands | place: USA: Florida...
AAGCCTCCAGCGGCTTTGTAGGCCCACCCAAGAAGCAGAAGGCCGACGGCGAGGAGGATGGGAGCGCTGATGCCTTGCAGGATGCGAATGTATTCGATGCCCTTGAGGATGACGGCGAGATTGATGAGCCAGAAAGCCATGAAGCAGATAGCCGTCGAGTGCAGCGCTTGGCTCCAGCTTGGGAAGAGAGTTGCGATGAGCGTGTTGATGGCTTCACCGCCGATCCAGGTTTGAATGCCGAACCATCCGCAGGCGACGAGCGCGCGGAGGACAGCGGCGACGTTCGCGCCGAGCACTCCGAAGCTGGCGCGCGCCAGCACGGGAAACGGAATGCCATAGCGCGCACCCGGATGCGAGTTCAGCAGCATGGGCACGAGGACGATGCTGTTGCCAAGGAAAACGGTGAAGACGGCCTGGCGCCAGTTCATGCCTCCCTGGATCAGGCTCGCTGCCAGCATGTAGGTCAGGATGTTGACGGACATGCTGACCCAAAGGGCGGCGAAGTTGTAGGTGCCCCAGTGGCGGCGGTCGTCGCCGGCGGGGGCAAGGTCTTCGTTATAGAGGGGAGAGGATTGGATGTCGGGTGAGAGGTTTTCGTTCATGAGGTTTTCGACCGAGGCACAAAAAACGAGACTACCGCTCCGAGCACAGCATATAGAGCTGCATTTTGGAGGGAAATAGCGATCCATCCAAGGAGCCCAACAAGAAGTGAAGCATTATCCAAGCCGAGCGATACGATTGACGGAGGACATAGATAAAGAAGCGGGACACTGCTCGGATGTACGCCCAGTCGATGAGCGATCGCATATGACAGCAATAACAACCAAGAGATACCAAAGCCAGCCATTGCGAACACAACGATGACTTTCAACCGTCGCCTCACATACCCTCCGCGCCCTTAGTCCGCCGCTGCCATGCGTACCGACTGCTCCGTCAGCGCCGCGTACGTCTCCGGTCTCCGGTCGCGGTAGAACTGCCACACGCGACGGACTTCTTGAATCATGTCGAAATCCACATCGGCGACAAGAACTTCGTCCTTGTTGCGGCTGGCCTGCGCGAAAATCTTTCCGCGCGGATTGCAGAAGTAACTCTTGCCGTAAAACTCGCCGATGTTCCAGGGCTTCTCGCGGCCCACGCGGTTGATCGCGCCCACAAAGTAGCCGTTGGCGGCGGCGTGCGCCGGCTGCTCCAGCTCCCACAAATATTCCGATAATCCTGCCACCGTTGCCGAAGGATTGAACACGATCTCCGCGCCGTTCAGTCCCAGCACCCGCGCCCCCTCGGGAAAATGTCGGTCGTAGCAGATATACACGCCGACGCGCGCGTACTTGGTCTGGAAAACGGGATACCCGAGGTCTCCGGGCGTGAAATAGAACTTCTCCCAGAATCCGGGATGCACGTGCGGGATGTGGTGCTTGCGGTATTTGCCGAGGTATTTGCCATCAGCGTCAATGACGGCGGCGGTATTGAAGTAGACGCCGGGCATGTGCTCTTCGTAGATGGGAACGACGATCACCATGCTGTGTTTGGCGGCGAGCTTCTGCATGAGCTTCGTGGTCGGGCCGTCGGGGATGCGCTCGGTGAGGTCGTACCAGCGAATGTCCTGTTCGGCGCAGAAATAAGGGCCGTAGAACAGTTCCTGGAGGCAGAGAATCTTCACCTTCTTTTTCGCGGCCTGATCGATGAGCTTGAGGTGCTTGTCGATCATGGCCTTCTTGATTTCGGGAAGCGAGCGGCTGTTGGGCTTGGCGTTGCTGGCCTGAATCAGACCGCAGCGGACGATGCGGGACATGGCAAACTTCCTCCGGTGCAGAGCAATATAGCAGTTCTGGGGTACCCGGTTGTTGCTTACGTCAGGTGCAACGGCGGAGAATCGCGTTCGCCGCGCAGGCGGGCGCGGGCGAAGGTTCGAAATCGCCGAGACGGGGCGAAGGCCTTTTCCCTTCCGGCCTAGCCCCGTCTCGAAGTTCTTACTGCACGACCTGCGTCAAAATGTCAGACTGACTCTTCCCGTTCGTAGCGTCTCCAAGGTATTGCGCCTTGATCGCGTGGCTGCCACTTGCCAGGTTTGATTTCGTCAGTTGCGCGACTCCATTCTTGAGCGCGGCCGCACCCAGGCTCTTCGTCCCATCCCAAAATTTCACGCGTCCCGCGGGCGCATTCGGTCCCGATTGCGTGACCGTCGCGGTGAATGTTACGGGCTCGCCGAGCTTGGCTGGATTCGGATGAGAGGTTACGCCGGTCTTCGTGGGGTAAAACGAGTCATTCAGAAAAACGGCAACGTCTCCGTATCTGCAATGGACTTTGGGAGCGCAGAGATTGGCCACCAGCAGGTCAAGCCGTTGATCGCCGTTGACGTCGCGTAGCAAGACCGTCACCGCGACCTCGCCTGCCGAGGTGAAGTCCCGCCGCTTGGCGAACGTCCCATCACCTTGTCCGTTGAAGATGGTCACAACTCCACTCGGCCCATTGCCCGCGCGATGAAACGCGCCCCCAATCACAAAATCTGCGATGCTGTCCCCGTTGACGTCGCCGAAGGCCATCGAGTTGGCGAATTGGCTCGGCGTTTCATAGGAAACGGGGTCACCAAACGTGCCGTCGCCGCGCCCGAGCATGACCTGGGTAAACCAGATCCCGCCCGTCACCGCGTCCAACAACCCGTCGCCATTCAGATCTTCCACATTCACGGAAAAGAACATCTCCCCCGCACCGAAAACAGTCACAGGTTTGAAGGTTCCGTCGCCCTTACCCGCGAGGAGACCAAGCCCCCCGATGCTACAGGCGTCCGTACACCGGTTGGCCACGATAATATCCGGATTGCCGTCGCGATCCACATCGGCAATGGCGAGCGCTTCGGCAATATTGCCGCCGGATTCGTAGTTGGTCGCGGGCTGCAGAGTCCCGTCCCCGTTTCCAAGCAGGACCGAAACATTGCCCGTGGCGGCGCCATTAGGAGGTTGTTGGCAGTCTTCGCCCACTTCGCACGAATTGGTTACGACCACGTCAATTTTGCCGTCATGGTTGACGTCAACCGCCACGACCGAGGTGGTTTCCCGCCCGGCGGACCGATAGTTCTTCGCGGGCTGAAAGGAACCGTCCCCGTTCCCGATCAGTACGCCAACTCCTCCTGTCTCGCCATCCCCAGGAGCGAAACCGTAGGTGCTGACCACGATGTCCGGAACCTTGTCGCCATTCACATCGGCGATGACAACTGAGCTCACCGCAGGACCTCCAGCGGAATAAGCCTGAACGGTCTGGAATGTTCCGTCTCCATTTCCAAGCAGCACGCCGACAACGCCGTTTGAATCACCGTTACAGGCAATGAGCGGGCAGTCGCTGCCGACCACCACGTCGAGTTTTCCATCTCCATTCAGGTCCGCGACCGCCATCGACATCGTGTCCCAGCCGCCGGAGTTGTAAATCTGAGGATCTTGGAAGTATCCGCCTTTGCCCCAGGCCAATAAGGACATGACAATCATGAATGCGAGACAACGAACAAGAGCGCGCATATCTCCTCCAATTTTTCTTTGGGGTATGAATCACAGAGAGCCGGGAACGGCGTCGACCAGTCTGCCGAATAATGGTACAAATGCCCTCGCTGAAATGCAGTGACGTACGGACGCCATACTTGTGACAGGAGAGGAAGAGCAGTCTGCCCCTCCATGCGGCGACGGCCAACTGCATGCCCTTTTCACCGGAGTGCGTTGTCCAGGGCATGCTTCCAGCGCCCGTTATCGATCGTCCAGCAAACCTTCTTCCTGCCGGGGCCGGATTGCGAGCCATTGGGCAGCAGGGGCGCCCATGTAGAACGGTTGCGATCATCGTCAGCCACATTAAGCCGATCGACCACCGTCATGCCGCGTGTGAGTTCGCTCTCGGCTTCGACATCAATGTAGTGCTCAGACCATTCGGTGCCAATCGTCGGATCGAGCGCGATCGCCATCGCGATAGGATCGGGCAGGGAAATGCCATCCTCGCCGGTTTGAACCTTGTAGGCGTGGCGTGCGTGGCTGTTGCACTCGATCGCAAATTTCGCCAGCGGCGTGTTGAAGGCAAGGATGCGGGCGATGTCGGCTTCGCCGATGACCGCCTCGCCGCGCGAGAGATGCCAGCCGATGAGTTCAATGGGGAGAGCGCTGCGCATCACGATGCGAGCTGCTTCGGGATCGACCCAGATGTTGTATTCGGCGGCGGGCGTGACGTTGCCTCCGCAGCAAGGCGCGCCGCCCATAATCACGCAACGGGAAATGTTCTTTGCGATTTCAGGCTTCTTGGCAATGGCGAGGGCGACGTTAGTTAACGGAGCGAGCGTAACGATGACGAGGCCGGGGGTTGATTCGGCAGCGGCGATGATGGCGTCGGCGGCGTGCGTTGGCTCGGGGGTCTGCTTGGCGGCGGGATAGTTGTGCTCACCCAGGCCGTCGGCACCGTGGAACCAGGTCGCATTCTGATAGGTGCGAATGAGAGGCTTGTCGGCGCCAGGAAAAACAGGAACCCTTCCATAGGGCCGTGCCCCACACAGTTCGACCGTATACAGCGCATTGCGCGTGGACTGCGCGACAGGAACATTGCCGGCCACGGTGGTAATCGCAACTACGCGCACGTCCGGCGCGCGCAGCGCCATGATCAGCGCCACGGCGTCATCGGAGGCCGTGTCAGTGTCGATGAGGAAGGGACGCATGGCGGGTAGGATAGCAGTTGTCAGTTCTCCGTGAAGTGCGAAGATCGACTTCCAGGAAATCTTGCCTGGATCGGGCGAGAGCCAAGCGGGCGGGACGCCCGTATCTCCTCAAAGAAAACGGGGACGGGCAAGTGCCCCATCCCCTTTACAGCATCTTTTCTCGCTGGCTGCGATTTAGTGCGTGAACGAGAACGTCAAGCCGGTTGCCATAGTGATGTCGTTGCGCTCGATTCGCGGAGTCGACGCCAGTGGATGATTGTCGAACACATCGTTAAACGTTACCTGCCAGCCCAGCCATTTGTGGAGCTTGGTGTTGAGGGCGAGGTTGAGGGCTCCGCGCAAGACGCGCTGGTTGTCGGGCGACGGGAAATCAGGATTGCCAGCAGGATTGATATTGATCTGGCTGAAACTGGGGTAGAGCAGGAAGCTTTGCGTGAAAACGCTGTTCTTCCCAAGTTTGTGCATGAAATCGTCGCCCACGGTCAGCGCGGCGGAACTGTCGGAGTGGCTATAGGTTACCAAGGGATCTTGCGTAAGTACCAAGTCGGAAAAGCTTTCATGCGTGTAGTTGATTCCGGCGAGCAGGTCGAGAGTCGTGTTCGAAGTCTTGATCGCGTGGAAGCCAATACCACCGCCGAGGATATAACGCAGGTCCAGGTTCTGCAGCGAGTTGTTGAAAAAGTCGGCGCTCCCAAATCCGAAGACTCGCGGCACGAAGTCGCGGTCATAACGTAGGCCGCCGGCGTTTGATTTTGCGGTGGTTTGCGTGGGAATGGGGTGGAGTGCCAGTTTGCTGGTGGTGGAGTAAATCGAGGTCTCGTACAGCGTCAGCTTATCGTGGAATCCCTTTCGGGTCGCGTTGAAGCCGATGTTCAAGTTCTTCGTTTCGCTGTTGCCCGCCGTGATGGCGAAGCCGAGGTTTGCGCCTCCAGCCCAGCCTTCACCAAATCCGGGATGCAAGGTCTTCTGGTAAGCGGCTTCTTCTGCCGGGTTACGCAGGACGGCGAGGGATGACTTTGCGGCCTCGACCGGCGCCCCGGATTTTGTCGCCACGACAAGGTTGTCGCCGTTGGTCGACACAGGACCGACCACCGACTGGCCGCCGATCGTCACATGCTCATCGCCTGCCGTAGTAAGGGATTGGATTGAGTCGAATTTGACGGTCAGGTCACCGGCGTATTCGGTTTTTATGACAAGTTCTTTGCCGTCCGACTTGGAAATGGTGCCGGTGATCTTGTCGCCGTTTTTCAGAACAATCTGGTCGGCGAAGACTGGAATCGCTAAGAAAACAAGAAGACACACTGCTAGTTGCTTACGCACAGAAATTCCTCCTCGATATAAGACATGCTGAATGAGATTTTTCCACTTCGAAAAACTTCGACACCTGGGACAACAGGATCCCGCAGCGTGGTGGGAAGTGGGCACGCAGTTTCCACCCGTCGCATACTTATCTATGCTTGGATGCTTGAATTATATCGATTTAGGGAAAAAATCGGAAGGCGCGAACCGCGAGTGGAAACCATCATCCAGCAGCGAACAATTTGCTGTTTTTCAAATTGAGGCGTAGAAGATGCAGCGTCCCTAAGCCTTCTTGTCCGTCTTATCTTCCGTCTTCACTTCCGGCTTCGCCTCGCCTTCCTTCATGCCGTCTTTGAGCGCTCGAATTCCCTCGCCCAGCCCCTTGCCCAACTCGGGCAGCTTCTTGGGGCCGAACACCAGCAAGGCAATGAAGAAAATGACCAGCAGGTGCATCGGTTGAAACAAACCTTCAAACATAAAACCTCCAAGGCAAGGCCATTCCTCGCAACCAATCGGATCTTTGGCGATGCTACGCCAGTCGTCCGCGGAAACATCCACACCGCGATCAAGATGCCAGAAAAGACCTCCCTTAGTGTAGCGCAACCCAACAGGCGCCGGCGCGGAATTGCGGCTCGGACACCTGGAGGGCTGTGTCCAAATGGCCACTTGGGCAGGGTCCGGAATTACTTCCGTGACCTACCGGATGCCGCGTCGCGCGGACTATTTTGGCGAAGAGGCAATTTCGCTCCCCGCAAACGATCTGCCGGCCCGGAGGCCCAGTGCGACGCTGTTGCTTGACCTTTCTTTTTGTTGTACTTGCAGCGACGTTCTCCCTTGCCGAAGCGATCTCATCGGGGCCCGCCTGCGACGACATTCTATATTGGCTCGCCAGCGGGATCTCGAGCGCGCGAATTCAGCGGCTGACCCACTCCACGGATGGAGATGGCCTGGCGTGTAAAGTGACTCCAGCTTGTACCCGTGCGTTGCAACAAGGCGGTGCCAGCAGCGCGCTGATTCAGAACCTCACCGGCCATACAAGCGGATATCCAAAACAGGCAGGTAAGTTACCGGTTGCCAGTTCGGCTGCCTGCACTTGCAGCGGCACAGCAAGTGAAGTCGCCGCCCTAGTGCGTGCCAAGAAACTAGACGACGCCGAAGAAAAAGTTCGTGCCGCTTTGCGCGACGATCCTGCGAATGGCAATTTACTCTTCGTCCTGGGAGCGATCTTGCAGCGCGAGGAGCGCTTCGACGACGCGATCGATACGTTTGCCGAGGCCGCGCACAACGAACCGGGATTTCCGGAAACACACGGACACCTTTCCTACTTGTTCTACCGCAACGGCGATAGCGACAGCGCACTGGCCGAAGCGCGCACGGCGCTCAGTATGGATCCCGCCAATGCGGAGGCCTACCGGTATCTCGGCTTGGCGCTCTATGGCTCTGGGCACTACGAAGCGGCTCTGAACGCATTCGAGAAATCGCTGGAACGCGAAGGCGAGGTTGCCGACGTTTATTTCGATATAGGGATCACCGAGCGCGACAGAGGGGAATTGCGGAAGGCGGTGATCGCATATAAGAAGGCCATCACGTTGCGGCCGGACTTCTGGCAGGCGCACAGCAACCTGGGCGTAGTGCTGCACGATCAGGGACGGCTGGACGAAGCGGTGGCGGAGTACAGGATCGCCGTGCGGCTCAATCCGGACGAGCCCAGCGTGCGCAACAATCTCGGGAACACGCTTTGCGATAAAGAAGACTTCGATCACGCGATCAGCGAATTTCAACAGCTCTATAAGCAGACGCCCGACTGGGATGGCGGCCACAATTGCCTCGCCCGGGCGTATATGTCGAAGAAAGATTATCCCGCCGCAATTCGCGAGCTGCGCGCGGCGATCGTTACGAACCCCGCAGGGGCCGCCGAGCATCGCGTGCTGGGCCAGGCCCTGCTGCTGACGGGTAAGGACGAGGAAGCGCTCGAGGTACTGCGAAAGGCGGTCGAACTGAATCCGGAATCGGCGCTCGGGCACCGCTATCTCGGCACGGCTTTCGTGAACACCCAGCAGATGGAGGAAGCGGAAAAGGAATTCCGCGAGGCTCTGCGTTTGGAACCGAACGCGCAAAATCACTATGCGCTTGCCGCTTGCCTGATGGCATTGAACCGCTACGACGAAGCCTTGGGTGAGCTGGAGATCGCCTCGCGGCTGGATCCTCACGAAAATCTTTACCGGGCGAGGATGCAGGAAGCGGCTCGCATGCTTGCGAAATAGCCGGGGCACGGGCACGAGTGAGCATGGCCCTTGTATGCACTCTCGTGTTTCGCCTTGTCGGATCGTGTGACCCTAGAATGAAGCTAACTGCGGCCTTAAGGGTCGCTGGACGGAAATTATGGAAGCAACTGCTGCTAGACAAGCTCGAGAAAAGGCCGTGAACCCCGCCGCCTCGCGTCAGCAAACGCGCCCCGCTCCGGAAGACTCCACCGAATCCTGCGCCATCGGCTACGGCATGCCTTGCGCCAAATGCCGGGCCTATTACCCCGCCGATATGGCGGCTTGTCCGATCTGCAAATCGCGGGAACGGGTATCGCCGAAGGCAGTCCCCCCGGTAGCGGCTGCAGCCCCATCTTCGCATTCGGAAGAAGCCAAGCGGCTGGCAGAAGAACGCGAACGGTTACGCGAGTTGAAGTCGCAAATCTACGCGTCACAGCCTGGAGTATCGGCACCCGCGGCCATCCGTTGCGCGCTTGACCAAAACCACACCGCCGATGTCGAGCCAGCCGCAATCTGTCACACCTGCTACGGCGAATTGCGTCAACAGGCCGACCGGATGGAGCAAGCCTTGCACATGGACCCGAAAGAGGCGACCAAGATCATCTACGACGCGGTGTGGGCCGACACATCGGACCCGAACAGGACCTATGCCAACGCTGCGGTCGCAATTCTAGCGGAACTGCAAGGTCGCGCCGGCCTTAGCTCCGCACCCGGCAAGCACAAGCCCTAATACGCTGATTGAATGCCCGAATCCGATAATTTGATCGGATGCGCTGATGGGATGACTCTATTGTCATCCCGTAAGATTCCACCCCCTCCAGAGGATTGTCATCCAGAACGTAGCGTGGTGAGCGCAGCAAGCCACGCGGAGTGAAGGACCTGCTTTTGCGGCGGCGCCAACAATCCCCACGCGATGATGCTCGCGCAGGCTTGTCACCCTCAACGTAGCGCGGGGAGCGAAACGAGTCGCCCCCTACTCCGCTTTTACAACAACATACTTTCGTCCCGCATAGAAGCGGAATCCGCCTTCTTCCTTTTCAAACTTGAGCGGCACAGGGTGCTTCAGCGCCTCGTCGTTCTGGCTATCCACCGTGAACAGATCGGTTGACGCAACGTTCAGCACGCCAAACTTGCCCTCGCGAAAACCGAACCCATATTGTCCCGGCTCGAGCGTGGTGCCCGCGAAGTTAAGCCGGATTTCGGTGATGAGGAACCCCTGATACTTTTCGGCGATGCCGGTCGAGTATCCCGAGGTGTCCACCAGGCCGGCGAGAACCACCTTGCCCCCAGCGGTCTTGTAGCCAGCCGAATTGCGCACTTGCACGGACGCGCTCTGCCCGGCGAAGAAATACGAAGCAGGCACGATCTTCTTGAGTTGGTCCGCGCCGAGCACCTGCGCCGATGCCTGTACCACGGCTAGAGAAGCGAGTACAGCCAGCCACACGAATTTACGGTTCATTTTCATAGAACCTCCTTGATCATTCGCGACGGACGCGAATATGAGATGACAAAGGCAAATTGCGAAAAGCACATGCTACACCGAGCCATGGAAATCGCGCAGTGAGCGGGGAACAAGCTTATTGCCCGAACACCATTTTGCCAAAGGCTTCCGGAACGTGAAAGTTAGGCTGCGGCGTGCGCGTCGCCTGCCAGGCGGAATAGAAGCGAGGCTCGCGCGGACCCTCGACCCGGAAGAAGTTGGCGCGCCAGACGGCCTTCGAATCGAAGTTCGGTGTGAGACCCTTCATGGGAATGGCAAGTTCTGCGGCCCAACTGTGGCGTTCCGGGTCGAGCCAAACCGACCGCTGGAGCCCGCTTTTGAGGTCGGCCGGATTGTCGTTATTCATTCCGAGAATAATATCGAGATCGATCCACATGCCGTTGGGGCTGACCTCAAACTCCTTGTAATACCGCGGCCGCGACGGATCGGGTTGCAGGAAGGCTTCGGCAACATCCCGGTCCCACAGGTGGTCGCGGCGCCCGTTGGCGTCGGAATCTTCGAAGACGAAAATCTCGCGGTAACGGCAGAGGAAACGCAGGTAGAGGGTCTGTGCTGTCCACAGCACCCGGACTTCGGTCATGCGGGTGGGGTCGGCATTGTGCCCCTGCCAATCGGCACAAAAAGTTACGGGAGAGGCCTTCTCCCAGTCCGCCGCAGGATGCTGCGCGTTGAGCGCGATTTCCCTGGCAGCGCGAACCGCGGTAACCGTGTCGGCTGTGGGTGAACACGTGGGGGTTGGTTGAGACATAAGAGTGTGTGCCGCCATCAAAAGTAACGCGAGAGTGAGGAATCGCATAGTAACGGCAGCTCCCAGTTCTCAGAGCCTCGAGACTTCGAGCTTCTTCTGAGAACTGAGAACTGAGAACTGACGACTGAAAACTGACTTTGACCGCAAGATTCGGATAGTCCGCTGCGGACGCTTCGCTTATGTTACCCGCATGGCAACCAATGCGATACTTTCAGAGGAAACAGCGATGACAACCACCACCATCGACCAACGCTGGCAAGCTGTGCTGGAGCGCGATCGTTCGCGGGACGGAGCGTTTGTGTTTGGCGTTTCGAGCACCGGTGTCTTCTGCCGCCCGTCGTGTCCGTCGCGTCGCCCGCGCCGGGAGAACGTTCGTTTCTTCGATCACGCCCTGGCCGCGGAGCAAGCCGGCTATCGTGCCTGCCTCCGCTGCAGGCCGAAGGCCGCCGATGGAAACCCACAGTCGGCGCTCGTGCGCGCGGTGTGCCGTTATATCGAGCAAAACATCGAAGACCGCCTCACGCTCGCCGGACTGGCGAAACAATTCCGCCGCAGCCCGTTTCATTTGCAGCGCATGTTCAAATCCGCGCTCGGCGTTTCTCCCAAGGCCTACATCGACGCCTGCCGTCTTCGCCAAGTGAAACAAAACCTCCAGGCCGGCCATGATGTGACCACCTCGCTCTATGCCGCCGGATACGGCTCCAGCAGCCGCCTCTACGAACGGACGGCAACGCAGCTTGGTATGACCCCGGAAAAATACCGGCGCGGTGCAGTAGCAGCCGTCGTTCGATTTACAACGGCGGCCTCGCCCCTGGGACGAATGATGATTGCCGCGACCGACAAGGGAATTTGCGCGATCCAATTCGCCGACACCGACGCCGAACTGCAGCAAGGCCTCATGCGCGAGTTCCCTTTCGCTGTGCGCCGCCGCGACGACGCAGCCTTGGCGGAATGGAAAACGAGCCTGTCTCGCGTCATGGATGGCCGCGAGGCACACCCATCCCTGCCCCTCGACATTCGCGCAACCGCCTTTC
>Ga0335069_10013366_pt1 | contig 11525 bp, 10 predicted proteins | sample Lox_Sample_11_FD_206714 | JGI IMG/M metagenome (GOLD analysis project Ga0335069, IMG submission 206714) | Soil microbial communities from Loxahatchee National Wildlife Refuge, Florida, United States - Lox_Sample_1.1 | ecosystem: Environmental > Terrestrial > Soil > Wetlands | place: USA...
AGTGGTGCCCGCACCCACACGGCCGGCTCCGGTCAAAGTCTCACAGGGGGTTGTCCAAGGAGCTCTGGTTTCCAAGGTCAACCCGGATTATCCGAGGGTAGCGCGGGCCGCCCGCATCCAAGGCTCAGTGGTTATGCACGCCATCATAGGCACGGACGGCACCGTCCAGCAACTCCAGGTCATCAGCGGTAATCCGCTGCTGGTGGGCGCGGCCTTGGAAGCGGTCAAGAAGTGGCGGTACCGGCCCTACCTGCTCGACGGCATACCGGCTGAAGTCGAGACCACCATCACCGTCAATTTCAAGGGCGAATAGCCGCGACCCACCTGCGATCGCTTCGGACCAATGCAGGTCACGCTACCTGTCCAACGACGCTGGCCGGCTCACTCTCAGGGAATCTCAGCCTGGTGTAGGTCGTGTTGCGCTCGGCGGGAATCCTTCCCGCTTCGCGGATGCGTTCGCGCAATTCTTCCGGACTGAGATACTGTCCGGAGGTAGCTCCCGCGAGCCGTGAGATGTTTTCTTCCATCAACGTGCCGCCGTAGTCGTTGGCGCCCGCGCGCAGGCAGAGCTGCGCCGCCGCGCGATCCAGCTTGACCCAGGAAACCTGCACGTTGCCGATGGAGCCGGCCAGCAGCAGCCGGGCCAGCGCATGGATCTTCAGATGCTCTTCCAGAGTGGGGCCGGGCCGCGCGATGCGCTGCTGATAGAGCAGCGTGTTCCGGTGAACGAATCCCAGAGGAACGAACTCGGTGAAGCCTCCGGTCTCGCTCTGGATGTCGCGCAACATCTGCAACTGCGCCAGCCAGTGGTCCGGCCTCTCGATGTGGCCGTACATCAGGGTGGACGTGGTGCGGATGCCGCACTGGTGCGCGGTGCGGATCACCTCGCGCCATTGCTCGGTGCGCAGCTTGTTGCGCGAGAGGACGAAGCGCACGTTGTCGTCGAGGATCTCGGCGGCGGTGCCGGGCAGCGTATCGAGACCCGCATCCTTGAGCATGAGCAGATACTCGCGCAGGGGCATGCCCGTCAGCTCCACACCATAGACGATTTCCATGGGCGAGAAGGCATGCGTGTGCATGTCCGGGACGGCGGCTTTGACGGCGCGCAAGATGTCGCGGTAGTAAAACCTGGGCAGCCCGTGCGGCAACCCGCCCTGGATGCAGACCTCCGTGGCGCCGCGTTCGCGCGCCTCGAGTGTGCGCCGTGCGACCTCCTCCAGCGACAGGAAGTAGGCGTCTGCGTCACGTGGCCCGCGGCTAAAGGCGCAGAACTTGCAGCCCACAAAACAGACGTTGGTGAAGTTGATGTTGCGGTTTATGACGTAAGTAACGACGTCGCCCGCGAGCAGTTGGCGCAGGCGGTCGGCCGCGCATAGGACTCCCAGCAGATCGTCGCCCTCGGCGTATGCCAGCAGGCGCTGCTGATCGAGCGAGATCGCGCCGCCATCCTCGGCCTCCAGTACCGTCTCCAGCGCGCCGCGCACGCCCGCGCTGATACGCGGCTCAAGGTCGCGCCAGTCGAGGTCATGGAAGCATTCCGGTTCGGCCGTGCTGAGTCGTCGTGTCATCGTCAACGGAAGAGGTCGCGTGATCTGGGGCGGATGAGCTGGCGCGCGCTGCCGCTCGCCGCCTCGTAAAGGAAGCCCCGGATGATGCACGCCGGGCTCCGCGAAAGCTTACCGCAAGCCAGGCCGGCCATGCATGCCAGCTCGTCTGCAACGGCTTCAAGGGACGCCCGCAGCATATATCCGTGCGGATCGCGCCGCCCGCGAAAATCGCGAAAGGGCTTCATGCCCGCGACGCCAATGGCGACCTCGCACAATCCTTCCCGCCAGGGACGTCCGAAACTGTCGGTGATCAGCACCGGCACCGAGATCCCCAGCTCCTCTCGCATTGCGCGCCGGATCTCCCGCGCCGACCGGTCGGGATCGGCGGGCAGCAACACTGCGGAACGACCCCCATCAACGTTGGATGCATCCACACCGCTGTTGGCGCAAACAAAGCCGTGCGCCGTCTCCGTGATGGTGACCCCGCGCTTGCGCCGCACCACCCGCTTGGCCTGCTGGAGCGCCAGCTGGACGACGCGCGCATCGAGCCGGTGACGCGCCGCCCAGCGCTGCGAGGCCGGCGAGGGCTGCACCTGATCGAGGGCTACCGTCCGCGCTTCTGCCTTGGAAACGATCTTGTGCGTAACCGTCAGAATGTCTCCCGGCACGAGCTGGAGCTTCTGCCGCCCCAGGGCCGCGATGATGGCATCTGCTACCGAATCGCCTGGCAGGATCTCTCCCATCCCCGTGATGGGGAGGGCTCGCAGTTCCGAGGCTTCTTCGATGCGCCGCACCATCACGAAGCCGCGGCCTGTAGCGGCCGCTCCCGGATAAATTCCAGCACCGCTCGCGCCAAGCTGGTTTTATCTGCCTCCGACCTCATCAGAGTGCTGGTGTAGCGCACTGCGCTCCCCTCGACTTTCGGGCCGAGGGCTGAATCTCGCTGGTCGGCGATCAGCAAGTCGAGGAAGTCGGCGTAACAGCGGGCCACCCCGATGATCGAAACCGGCAGACCCTGGGTCCGCATCAGTTGGCCGGCAGGGCCGGAGACCGCCGCGCCTTCGATGATCGGGCTGATGGCTGCCACGGGGGCCGCGGTCTGCTTAAGCGCTTCGCGGATGCCCCGCACGGCAAGGATGGGTCCAATGCTGGTGATGGGATTGCTCGGCGCGATCACCACCGCCTCCGCCCGCGCGATAGCCTCCAGCACTCCTGGCGCCGGCCGCGCCTGCTCCGCGCCCTCAAAGCGCGCACCGTGCACCGCGACCTGGTGGCGCTCACGTACGAAATATTCCTGGAAACTCAGTTCGCCATCGGGGGTGAGCACTCGGGTCTCGACACGGTCGTTGGACATCGGCAGGATCCGCGCCTCGATGCCCAGTCCGCGTGCGATCTCCGCGGTGACTTCGCTCAGGGTCTTGTTCTGCGAAAGCAGCTCGGTGCGACGCAGGTGGGTGGCGAGGTCACGGTCGCCGAGTTGGAACCACGCCGGCTCGCCCATCCGACGCATGGCGTCGAGACAATGAAAGGTGTCGTCCTCGATGCCCCACCCACGCTCCCGGCTCAACATTCCAGCAAGCGCGTAAGTGATTGAGTCAAGATCAGGCGAAACGTGCAGTCCCCACCAGGTCAGGTCGTCACCAGTGTTGACGATTACTGTCAGCTCGCGCGGGGGTACGACTGCCGCCAGGCCCTGCACCAACTTCGCGCCCCCGGTTCCGCCTGTAAGCGCCGCGATCATGCCGCCCTCGCCAGTCCTTGCTCGTCGGCCGCCGCGCGCAACCTGTCCGGCATGAGGCCGGTACGTGCCGCTACCTTATCAACGAACTCTGGATAGATGCAGAGCCGGTGTTTCAGCCGCTGCCCCGCAGCTTGGGTGCAGCGTTCGAGTTCGGCCAGTTGCGGCCACGGGGCTTCTGGATTGATGAAGTCCGGCGTCAGCGGTGAGACGCCGCCCCAGTCATTGATGCCGGCTGAAAGTAGTCCGCCATAGTCAGGCGACGACAGGTTCGGCGGCGCTTGGATATTCATGTCACCCAGCGCCAGCCGCGCCACGGCCACCGTGCGCAGCATCTCGCCGCGCGACGGCTCAGGCCACGATGCCATAGGGATCGCCGGCTTCACGCGGAAGTTCTGCACGATCACTTCCTGGATGTGACCGTAGCGGCGATGGAGGTCGCGGATCGCGAACAGCGTATCCACACGGTCTTCCGGCGTCTCGCCGATGCCGATCAGCAACCCGGTAGTGAATGGAATCTCATGCTTGCCAGCATCCTCGATGGTCCGCAATCGCCGCGCAGGGATCTTGTCCGGTGCGCGGTCATGCGCGGCTCGGGGGCGCAGCAGGGCGCGGCTGGTCGTCTCCAGCATGAGGCCGAGGCTTGGGCACACCGCGCCCAGTCGCCGCAGCCACTCCGCGCTCATCAGGCCGGGATTGGCATGGGGAAGAAGAGATGTCTGGCGCAGCACCAGTTCGCACATGGCTTCCAGATAATGCAGCGTGGATTTGTATCCCAGCCGGCCCAGCGTGGCGCGCATTTCGGGAAACGCCAGCTCCGGCTTGTCGCCCAAGCTGAACAGGGCCTCGCGGCAGCCCAGCTTCTCCGCAGCCTTCGCGCCCCGCAGCACTTCCTCGGGCGTCATGGTGTGGGTGCCGGGATCGTCGGGATCGCGGCGGAAGATGCAGTAGCCACAGTAATCGCGGCACAGGTTGGTCAGCGGCAGAAAGACCTTGCGGGAGTATGTGACGACGCCGGGATGAAATCGTTCCTTGATGGCCACTGCCGCCGCGAGAAGTCCTGGAAGTTCGTCGTCGGTTGCACGGATGAGCCGGCACGCCAGCTCGCGCTCGACGGCCAGGCCGTCGCACAGCTCATCCCAAAGCGATCCCAGGTCGGAAGAACGCGCGCTCGCTTGAAGGGTCGAGGACATTCGGATCAAACGCCAGCCGCAAGGATATATGAGACGGCTTTTCCCCCGGGCGGGCCGATTTTTTTCTCTCGCTGCATGGACAGAGTAGAATGCCTTCCCGTCCGTCGGCTAGCCCATGTCCCCTGCCATTCCACTAACAGCCGGATACCACGACATCCTTTGCGCAATTCGAAGCCGGCGGGGCTGATGAGACGATAAGCCTATGGCCATGAGATTCACCGGTGACTTCGTGGTAAAAAGGGGCCGCGACGACCTAAACGACTGCTCGCCATCATGAAGGATGACCGGCTTGAGTTAGGTGTGTCTGGACTTGGTTTGGAGTGAAGGCAGCCCCTAAGACAAACTTAAATGAAACTCGGATGATTCCCGGTCACAAAATCATATTGTTCGATCATGGCAGCCACTCCGGTTCTGCCGCCGTTGACGCCGCTCACCACACGGACCACCTTGCCCCGACATCGCACTAGAATGCTCTCAGTGAGTGTGATCTCCGCGGGAAGCGTGAGAATCAGTTCGATCGGGGTGCCCTCCGCCAGGTTGCGATCGAGATAGAAAAATGCGCCCCGTGCGCTCACGTCTCGGGTCAGCGACGATTGTTCCTGGATCCCACCCTCCGTTGACTTCACTACGACAGGCAGGCGCAGCGGAAAGCGCTGCTCTCCACGGCGCTCGGCTTGAGTTTGTTCCATAACCTCTCCGCGTGTGCTGGTACGTGCCGGAAAGCAGCCCGAAGTGGTCCCGTTGAAGAAGGCCTCCCAGTCGGCCCGCGAGGGGGGCGGTGCAACCAGAGTGCCACGGACGGGGCAGAGCAAGCTCGACATGGACGGCTGTAACCAACTGAAGCACCGACACTTACCTATGGCTCATGCTCTCTCCACCAGTTTGCGCGGCGAAAAACTTTGCGATTTTTAGGAACCTGTCATGCGAAGTGCCGATTTACTTCGCTCTTGGGAAGGGAAATTGGTGGGGGAGTTGCCGTACTCAGGCTCCCTGGTGGCCGACATAAACCAGCGATCGGAAGCCGGGCCGCGGTTGCGACCCCTAAGTCCGACGTGTGTCCCCGCCCCGCTTCTTCCCGCATGAGGTTGCGCGGTCTCCAAAGCGCTTGGGCGCATGCTTAAGGCCTGGCCTTGCCGCTTAACTCGGCGTCGGCCACCTCGGGAACCCAAGTCTCGGCTGAGGGTGCTCCGCAGCAATTGCGGTGCCACGCAACTCGGTCTGGGGGATAGCTGAGCGACCGCGCGTTTTCAATCATTCAGCCGCATGAGATCGTGTTCCGTAGGGGGGGCGGGTGCCCGTCAATAGTGCAAGTGGTTGCAAAAGCTTTGCATCCCGAAGGCCTCCCGCACCCCGGCATGAGTCCGAGAAGCCGCGCTTCAGCGGCCTGCGGGCCGGATTGTCCATGCGCCCTCGGGCTCGGCGGAGAGCGGAGCCTCGACGGGCTCCTCATATGGCCGGGCGAACAGGGCTGCCACCAAACCGCATGCCGCCGCGAACGATAACCATAGTCCCGGTACGGCGCGATTTCCGGTCACGTGGATAAGGTAGGTGCTAATTGCCGGCGTGAAGCCGCCGAAGAGAGCGGTCGCCAGGCTGTAGGCGAGCGAGAAGCCTGTAGTCCGCACCTTGGCCGGCATGATCTCGGTCAGGAAGACGATCATCGCGCCGTTGTAGCTGCCGTAGACGAACGACAGCCATAGTTCCACCGTCAGCAGACGCGAGAAGGACGGCGCGCCCACCAGCCACGACATCGCCGGGTACGCCGAGGCCAGCGCCAGCACCGTGCACGCCAGCAGCAGTGGCCGCCGCCCGATGCGGTCGGAGAGCGCTCCCATCACCGGCAGCCAGAACAGATTCGACGCGCCCACGCACAGCGTCACGATCAAGTTGTTCACTGTCGCCAGGTGCAGGACTGTGCTTCCATAGGTAGGTGTGTACGCGGTGATGAGATAAAAAGACACGGTGGTCATCGTGATCAGCATGGTTCCGAGACCCACAACGCGCCAGTTGCCGGCCAGTGAGCGCAGGATCTCGCCTGTACTGGGACGGACCTTGCGTGCCAGGAACTGTCCAGTTTCCTTCAGCGAACCACGCAGCACGAACAGCAGCGGGATGATCAGGCAGCCGATCAGCAGCGGCACCCGCCATCCCCATGAGGCCATCTGTGACGGCGAAAACCTGGAATTGAGCACTACTCCCAGCAGCGCCGCGAACATCACCGCCACCTGCTGGCTACCGGACTGCCAGCTCACGTAGAAACCCTTGTGCCCCGGCCTGGCGATCTCGGACAAATACACCGATACGCTGCCCAGCTCGGCGCCCGCCGAAAATCCCTGCAGCAGGCGGCCGCAGACCACCAGCAGCGGCGCGACAATGCCGATCGTCTTGTATCCCGGAACGCAGGCAATGGTGAGGATGCCGACCGCCATCAATCCCAGCGTCAGCAGCAGGCCGGCGCGGCGCCCGTGATGGTCGGTGTAGGCCCCCAGCACGATGGCGCCCAGCGGCCGCATGAGAAACCCGGCCCCAAAAGTCATCAGCGACAGCATCAGTGACGCGAATTCGCTGCCGGTGGGGAAGAACGTGCGGGCGATCGCCGTGGCGTAATAGCCAAATATCATGAAGTCGTACATTTCCAGGAAATTGCCGCTGGAGACGCGGACAACGGACCAAATCTTGTCTTTTCGCTCCGAAGAAGTGAGCACGACTCCCCCAGCCTGAATGAAGAATTCTAAGCCACGTAATGAGGGGCTGCAGCTTGGTCGGGTCCTGAATAATGTTCTGGGCCTCGCGGAAGATTTTGGCCAGCATTCCTCCTTCTCGCCCACGTCCGCCAGAATGCGGGGCCCACATCAATGCCGACTACACTACCCAATTCGTTCCACCTAGGCAAGATCGTCGGCTTGTCTCCCGGCAACTAGGTAGTTATACTAATGGTATGAAAACAGCGGTGTCTATCCCCGACGATCTTTATCTGGGAGCAGAGCGCTTGGCTCGGCGGACCAAGAAGTCTCGCAGCCGGCTGTTCAGCGATGCGCTCAGGGAGTATTTGGCTCACCATGCGCCTGACGAGGTCACCGAGGCCATGAACCGGGCGTGCGCGGAGGCGAGCGAAACGAAGGATCCGTTCGTCTCCTCTGCCGCGCGCCGGACCCTGGAGCGAAGCGAGTGGTAATCTCGCAGGGCGAGATCTGGTGGGCGGACCTGCCTGCGCCAACAGGTTCCGGCCCGGGTTTCCGCAGACCCGTCGTTGTGGTGCAGGGTGACGCCCTCAATCGGAGCCGCATTGCCACAGTCGTCTGCGTTCCTCTGACTAGCAATCTCAAATGGGCCCTGGCCCCAGGAAACGTCCGTCTTGCGGCGCGTCTTACTGGGCTGTCTAAGGATTCCGTGGCTAACGTCTCCCAGATCGTCAGTGTCGACAAGGATCTGCTCACGGCGCGCGTGGGTAGGTTGCCACCGTCCAAACTCGGATTGTTGCTCTCGGGGATCGATACTGTCCTTGGCAAATAGGCCCGAGCCTTCGGCGGAAGTTGGCGGCGGTGGTAAAGAAGGCGTCTTGTAACCGTGTGGCCGTATCTGAGATGATCTGCGCCGATTTTCTGGCCGGGGGGCGCACCTCGAAGACGCGGATTCCGGAATCCTGTTCTCGTCCACCTTGCGTCTGTTCCAATTCTTACCACGCGAACAACAGCATTCCTGCGGCGCACAGCGGGGGCCGCGTGAGCCAGCTCTGACCCAAGCGCCCGCCGGTTCGCTTGGATGCCAAGGCTTACGCCCCCTTGCGCAGGAAGATCTTGCAGCGAGACGTTGGTAGTGCCAAGCTTGAAGTTTGATCGCCGTTTAGGCGGAGGCGTCCCTGAAACGCGAGGATTGCCGGCCCGGCCCCTCGATCCCGTACTGCCGCGTCTTGTACAGCAGAGCCTTGTAACTGATGTTCAAGATGCGGGCGGCCTCCTTGCGGTTCCAGTTGGTCTGTTCCAGGGTACGCGCAATGGCTTCGGCTTCCGCCTCATCCTTAAGGCTGCGGACCAACGACTTCAAACCGCCGTTGGAGGCATCCGGGGGCTTGGGCGCACTCTCCGGCCCGGCTGAGTCCTTCGGATCGAGCTCGCGGATGACTTGTGCCTCTTCGCCCAGGATCAGGTAGCGCTTCACGAAGTTCTCCAACTCCCGGACATTGCCCGGCCAGTTGTACTTCAGGCATGAGTCCAGCAGGCCAGGAGAGAAAGGAAGGGGAGGGCGTCCATAGCGCTCGGCGACGCGGGTCATGAAATGCTTGAGCAGCAGGGGCACTTCCTCCTTGCGCTCGCGCAAAGGCGGAACGTGCAGAGTGAAGGCATTGAGCCGGTAGTAGAGATCCTCGCGCAGTTTGTGGCTGGCCAGCGCCGCCTGCACGTCGATGTTGGTGGCGGCCAGAATGCGCACGTCCACGTTGATGGTGGTGCGTCCACCCAGGCGCGAGAAAGTCTGGTCCTGCAGCACGTGCAGCAGCTTGGCCTGCAGCAGCGGAGGCATCTCGCCAATCTCATCCAGCAGGATGGTGCCCTTGTTGCAGAGTTCGAACTTGCCGGGCTTGGGGCGGTTGGCCCCGGTGAATGCTCCCGGCTCGTATCCGAACAGCTCGCTCTCCAGCAAGTCGGCGGGAACGGCCGCGCAATTGACCTTGAGGAAAGTGCGGTGGGCCCGCGCCGACATCTTGTGGATCAAGCGCGCCACCACTTCCTTGCCGGTGCCGCTCTCGCCCAGCATCAGTACCGGTACATCCACCTTCGCCACCTGCGCCACCTGGGTGCGGATTCTGCGCATGGCCGCGCTGGCGGCCACGAAGTAGGTGTCATCGCCGAGCGGTTCGGCTTCCGCGCAAATGTCTTCCATTGCCTGCTGGTTCTGGAAGCAATGGCGTAATACCGAATCGAGTTCTGTCTTATTGAACGGCTTGGTGAGGTAGTCCTGAGCGCCGAGGCGGATGGCCTGCACCACTTTGCGGGTGTCACTCACGCAGGAAAGCATGACTACCTTCAGGTTGGGACGGACTTCGCGCATCTTCTCCAGCGTCTCCAGGCCGTCCAGGCCGGGCATCAACAGATCGAGGAGCACGACATTCGGCTGAGGATCGCGGTGCACGCGCTGCAGCGCGTCCTCACCGCTGGAAGCGGTCTCGACGCGGTGGGCGTCCAGTTCCAGCAGCGTGCGCATATACCCCAGCATGCTGGGCTCGTCATCCACCACTAGAATGTTTGCTACGTTGCTCGCTGCCACGGTGCGCCTCTCTCAAAACGGGTTGAGGGGGATGAGAAACGAAAACTTCGTCCCCGAACCCGGCTGACTTTCCATCCAGATCCTTCCCCCGTGCGCCTGAACCAGCCGTCGCGCGATGGAAAGGCCTAGGCCCATGCCCTGCGAATTCTTGTCCTGCGAAGCCTTGGTGAAATCTTCGAAGATCTCCTGCTGGAACTCGGGGGCGATGCCCACGCCGGTGTCGGAGACCGAAACACGCACCGAATTGGCCACCGCGACCGCCTGCTTGCGCCGGTCGCCGGCGATGCCCTCCGACTTTCTTGCGCGCCGCTCCCACGTGTGCGGCTCGGCGTTGAGCCACACCGTGCCCCCGCTGGGGGTGAACTTCAGGGCGTTGTCCAGCAGGTTCGAGACGATGTGCTGCACCTTAAAGTTGTCGAAAGGGAAGGGCTTCAATTTTTCATTGGCCAAAAAGTAGAGCGCCACGCCTTGCTGGTGGAAGCGGTGCAGCCAGAAGCTGCACACCTCCTGGAGACAGGCGTTCAGGTCGGCCATTTCGAAGCGCATGCTGACGTTGCCGGTCTCTAACGCGCTGTAGGTCAGGAAATCATGGATGAACTGCTGCAAGCGAGTGCCGTTGGCGCGTATGTCTTCCAGAACTTGGCGCTGGCGATCGCTGAGCGACCCCAGTTTGTTGCTCAACAGCAGATCGAGATATCCGGCCATAATGGCCAGTGGAGTCTTCAGCTCGTGCGCGGCGTGGGCGAGAGCGGTGGTCCGCCGGCGGCTTTCTCCCTGTAACTTTTCGAACGACCGCAGCAGCTCTTCGAATTCCTGGCGCTGCGCTTCGCCATCCTTGCCGGACCACGAAAATGGGGCAGTGCTCTTGACCAGATCAGCGGGTGAGGCTTTGCCGCCCCCTGCCTCCCCAACCCTCTCGGAGATAGGCCTGCTTGCGCTCATAGAGACGGATGTGGCGACACCCTTGTTCCGGGGGATTAACCGCAGCGCGGCAAACCTCACGTGCCGGCAATCCACGGTTCATCAGAGCCTTAACAGTCACCTGCGCAAGGGGGGTGCGCACACACACTGACTCGTCAGTCACAGACTCTGAGGGGAGGAGCTTGATGCTACGAAACAGCCCCCTAAATTGTCAAGCACAAAAAAGCAAAAAACTTGTCACCGTGATAGCAAGAGCTTGCGCATTGGCAAATGTGTATCATTTTGCGATTCCCGCAACCTACTGCAAACGCTAGAAATTAGTTTCCAGCCAGGCCCATGTGGCGCAAGTTCTGGCACCTCGGCTTTGGCACTCGGAGTGCGATGTCCAAACTGACAGCCACTCCCAGGAGCGCAAGTGCCCCCCCGAGCAGCGCTCGTCGAGCGCAGGAAGAGCGAACGTATACCTCTTGCGGTTCCGGTGTTTGTCCGCGGCAAAGGCTCCGAGGGCAAGGAATTTCTGGAATTCGCTACAGCCTTGAATGTCAGTGCGGGCGGAGCACTGGTGGCCACGCGCCGCTTTCTGTCGCGGCTTACTACGATCTCTCTCGAGATACCCTCTGCACCCTTGCCCCGGAGCAGGGCCCTACCGCGCGCTGTGCGCCGCCTGCGCGCCCGCTTGGTGCGGGCTACGGTCGCTGATGATTACCAGCTATGGGCGCTTGAGTTCAGAACCCCTTTGGCGTCAACGCCCAGTGGACGGAAAGTGCATTCTTTTCGGTGAAGGCCTCGGGGGTCACCCAAATCCGGCCATGTAGGGTCACTTCAAAACCGGCCATATAGAACCCACCCAGGGCGTTGACTCTG
>Ga0335069_10013367_pt1 | contig 11524 bp, 10 predicted proteins | sample Lox_Sample_11_FD_206714 | JGI IMG/M metagenome (GOLD analysis project Ga0335069, IMG submission 206714) | Soil microbial communities from Loxahatchee National Wildlife Refuge, Florida, United States - Lox_Sample_1.1 | ecosystem: Environmental > Terrestrial > Soil > Wetlands | place: USA...
CGCGCCGGGGGTTTCGCGCGCATCGCGCGTCGCCTCGGCGCGACGCTCAACATCGGGCTCGACTTCTCGCGCGTGGCGAGCGCGTTCTGCAAGCGTCACTACACCGCGAACCCCGGCCTTCGATTCCTCGCCGGCGACGCGGTCGCGCTGCCGTTCGCCGACGCGTCGTTCGACGTGGTCGTCGACGTCGAGGCGACGAATCGGTTCGGGGACGGGGCGCCGCTGTTCCGCGAAGTCGTGCGTGTGCTGCACGACGGCGGGATGTTCCTCTACGCGGACTCGCGCGGATTTCGGAAGATTCCGCGGGTCGAGGCGGCTCTCGCGGCCGCTGGCCTTCGCGGCGAGCTGCACGACGTCACGGACCGAGTTCGTCTCGCCTGCGAGGAGGACACGCCGAGGCGGCTGCGCCTGCTTCGAACGGTGGTTCCCTGGCCGTATCGGCTGGTCTTCGGAAGCCGCATCCGGAGCTACCTGGGAGTTACGGGCAGCGTCATGTACGAGAAGTTCCGCACGCATCGGCGAACGTATTTCATCGCGTGCCTGCGCAAAGAAGTCGGTTCCAGACTTCCGGCCTGAGCGCCACCCGAGCTTCCAACCGCGCCCGCTGCGCCGAGCGCCCCTTCGCGCGGGGTGCGGCTTTACTGGAACGCCGCGTCTCGTTATTCTGCCGCGGTCGCTCGACCCGCGGGGCTCCTATCTCTTATAGAAGGCCCGCGACGACTCGCGTCCGCGCACCGGAGCCCCCATGGACAAGCGCACCACCCTCGCCGAGGCCGTCGCCGAGCTTCGCGACGGCATGACGATCGGCATCGGCGGCTGGGGCTCGCGCCGCAAGCCGATGGCGCTGGTGCGCGAGATCCTGCGGTCGCCGCTGCGCGACCTGACGATCGTCTCGTACGGGGGTCCGGACGTCGGGCTGCTCTGCGCGGCGGGCAAGGTGCGCAAGGTCGTGTATGGCTTCGTGTCGCTCGACTCGATCCCGCTCGAGCCGCACTTTCGCGCGGCGCGCCAGGCCGGCGCGATCGAGACGATGGAAATCGACGAGGGCATGTTCCAGTGGGGCCTTCAAGCCGCCGCGTACCGGCTTCCGTTCTTGCCGACGCGCGCCGGACTCGGCACGGACGTCATGCGTCTCAACCCGCAGCTGAAGACGGTCCGCTCTCCCTACGCCGACGGCGAGGAGCTCGTCGCGATGCCGGCGCTCACGCTCGACGCCGCGCTGATCCACATGAACCGCGCCGACGCCGCGGGCAACGGCCAGTACCTCGGTCCCGATCCCTACTTCGACGACCTCTTCTGCATGGCGGCGAAGCGCCGCTTCATGACGTGCGAGAAGCTGGTGCGCGCGGAGGATTTCCTGAAGGAAGGCGCCCTCCAGACCCTGGTGATCCATCGGCTGATGGTCGACGGCGTGATCGAGACGCCGAACGGCGCGCACTTCACCGAGTGCCCGCCCGACTACGGGCGCGACGAGGCGTTCCAGCGCGAATACGCGAACGCCGCGCGCGACACCGCGTCGTGGGAGGCGTTCGCGCGCCGCTATCTCTCGCTGGACAGCGAGCGCGCCTATCAAGAGGCGGTGCGCGCGCGATGAGCGGAGCCAGTCGCGCGGAAGTGTGCGCCGTCGCGATCGCTGACACCTTCGCCGGCGACGGCGAGATCTTCGTGTCGCCGATCGGCCTCTTGCCGCAGATCGGCGCGCGCCTCGCGAAGGCGACCTCGGCGCCGGATCTGCTGATGACGGACGGCGTCGCGCCGCTGGTCGCCAACGTGCTGCCCGTCTCGGGCGACGACCGCCCCACGCCGGTGGTCGAGGGCTGGCTCCCGTACCGGAAGGTCTTCGAGCTCCTCTGGTGGGGACGCCGCCACGTGATGATGGGCGCCACGCAGATCGACCGCTTCGGCAACCAGAACATCGCCTGCATCGGTCCGCACGAGAAGCCGAAGGCGATGCTGCTCGGCATGCGCGGCGCGCCCGGCAACACCATCTCGCACCCGACCAGCTACTGGGTTCCGAACCACTCGACCAAGACCTTCGTGACGACGGTCGACGTGGTCTCCGGCTTCGGCTACGACCGCGCCGCGAAGCTCGGCCCCGTGACCGCGCGCTTCCACGACGTGCGCCGCGTTGTCTCGAACCTCGGCGTCTTCGACTTCGCGACGCCGGACCACGCGATGCGCGTGGTGTCGCTCCACCCCGGTGTCACACGCGACGAGGTCGTCGCGAGCACGGGGTTCGCTCTGGCGATCGCGGCCGACGTCGCGACCACGCGGGAGCCCTCGCGCGAGGAGCTGCGCTGGATCCGCGATGTGATCGATCCCGAGAGCGCGCGCGACTCGGAGGTCCGCGCATGACGGCGTTTCGCATCCAGATCGACAGCGGCATCGCCGAGGTCGTCATCGACAACCCGCCCGTCAACGCGCTCGGCTCGAAGGCGTGGGGCGAGCTCGCGCGGGCGATCGAGGATCTCGGCCGGGACGCCGCGGTGCGCGTGCTCGTGGTCCGCGCGGAAGGCCGCGGCTTCCAGGCCGGCGTCGACGTGAAGGAGCTCGCGAAGGACGGCTCGCTGATCGCGGTCGTGAACCGCGGCTGCTACGACCTCTTCGGCGCGATCTACGACTGCCCCGTGCCGGTCGTCTCGGCCGTGCACGGCTACTGCCTCGGCGGCGGCATCGGCATCGCGGGCGCCTCGGATCTCGTGCTCTGCTCCGACGACGCGAGCTTCGGCCTGCCCGAGATCGACCGCGGCGCGCTCGGCGCGGCGACGCACGCGATGCGCATGTTCGGCATGCAGGTGGCCCGACACATGCTGCTGACGGGCGAGCCGATCGGCGCGCAGGAGGCGTACCGCCGCGGCGGCGTGCTCGAGGTCGTGCCACGGCCGAAGCTCCGCGGCGCCGCGATGGCGCTCGCGGCGAAGATCGCGGGCAAGAGCGCCAAGGCTGTACAGCTCGCGAAGTGGTCGCTGAACGGCATCGAGCTGCTCGACGTGAAGCAGAGCTACCGCTTCGAGCAGGGCTTCACCTTCGAGCTCTACACCTCGCCCGACTCGCAGGAGGCGCGCGACGCCTTCTCCGAGAAGCGCGAGGCGCGCTTCCGCCGCGACGACGACGGTCGCGGTGACGGCGGCTAGCGCGCATGGATCTCGGCTACACCCCCCGCCAGCAGGCCTTCCGCGCCGAGGTGCGCGCCTGGCTCGAGGCGAACGTGCCGCGGGAGCCGCTCGCGTCGTTCGACACGCGCGAGGGCTTCGAGGCGCACCGCGCCTGGGAGCGGAGGCTCCACGCGGGCGGCTACGCGATGGTGCCGTGGCCGGTCGAGTACGGCGGACGCGGCGTGGATCTGCTCGAGTGGCTGATCTTCGAGGAAGAGTACTACCGCGCGGGCGCGCCGCGGCGCGTGAACCAGAACGGCATCTTCCTGCTCGGGCCGACGATCATGGAGTACGGCACACCCGCGCAGAAGGCGCGCTACCTGCCGAAGATCGCATCGAGCGAGGAGGTCTGGGCGCAGGGCTGGTCCGAGCCGAACGCCGGCTCCGACATGGCGGCGATCGCGACCACCGCGCTGCGCGACGGCGACCACTACGTGATCCGCGGGCAGAAGACCTGGGCGTCGCGCGGCGCCTTTGCGGGCTGGCTCTTCGGCCTCTTCCGCACGGATCCGAATTCCGAGCGCCACCACGGCCTCTCGTTCGTGCTCGTGCCCCTCGATCTGCCCGGCATCACGGTGCGCCCGATCGCGCAGCTCGACGGCGAGACCGGCTTCGCCGAGGTCTTCTTCGACGACGCGCGCGTGCCGGTCGCGAACCGGCTCGGTGACGAGGGCGCCGGCTGGCAGGTCGCGATGTCGACCGCGGGCTTCGAGCGCGGGCTCATGCTGCGGAGCCCCGCGCGCTTCCAGGACACCGCGAAGCGTCTGGTCGATCTCTACCGCGCGCACGCGGCCGAGGTGGACGACAGCGTGCGCGACGAGGTCGTGCGCTGCGTGATCGGAGCCGAGGCCTACGCGCTCGAGACCTATCGCACGGTGTCGCGCCTGCTGGCCGGCGGAAAGATCGGAGCCGAGGCGAGTCTCAACAAGATCTTCTGGAGCGAGCTCGACATCCGCATGCACGAGCTCGCGCTCGAGATCCTCGGCGACCGCGGCGATCTGCTGCCCGAGGCTTCGTGCGCGGGCGACGTCGACGGCTGGCTCGACGCGTATCTCTTCTCGCTGTCGGGTCCGATCTACGCCGGCACGAACGAGATCCAGCGCAACATCATCGCCGAGCGCATTCTCGGCCTGCCGAGGTAGGCCGTGGACTTCCGCTTCGGCGACGACCCGCTGCTCTTCCAGTCGACCCTGCGCGACTTCCTCGAGAAGGAGCACACGCCGGAGGTGCTGCGCGCGCTCTGGCGGCAGCCGTTCCCGCGCTCGAATGCCCTGTGGAAGAAGCTGGCGGAGCTCGGCGTGCCGGGTCTGCTCGTGCCGGAGGCGCAGGGCGGCCTCGGCATGAGCGAGATCGAGGGCGTGCTGCTCCACGAGGAGGCGGGCCGCGCGGCGCTCGGAGAGCCGCTGGTCGCGACGTCCGCGGTGGCCGTGCCGCTGCTGCGAGATCTCGGCGGCGCGCTCGCCGACGAGTGGCTGCCGCGCATCGCGGCCGGCGAGGCGCGGATCGCGGTCGGGCATCCGGCGCTGCGCTTCGTCGAGGACGCCGAGGGCGCGGACCTGCTGCTGCTGCCGCACGGCGAGGACGCGCTCTTCGCGGTGGCGCCCGCGTCGGCGCGCATCGCGCCGCAGCCGGCGAACGATCCGTCGCGCCGCGTTGCGAGCGTCGCGTTCGATGCGTCGTCTTCGCGGCGCGTCGCGCACGGCGCGCCCGCCCGCGCGCTCTTCGCGGCTGCGCTCGACCGCGGCGCGCTCGCCTGCGCCGCGCAGGCCCTCGGCGCCTGCGACCGCATGCTCGTGCTCTCGGTGGCCTACACTTCGCAGCGGAAGCAGTTCGGCAAGCCGATCGCCTCCTATCAGGCGGTGAAGCACATGCTCGCCAACGCGAAGGTGAAGCTCGAGTACGCGCGGCCGCTGGTGATGCGGGCCGCCTGGTCGGTCGCGCACGGCGCGGCGACGCGCGCACCCCATGTCTCGATGGCCAAGCTCGCGGCCTGCGAGGCCGCGCGCTTCGCGGCGCGTGTCGCACTCCAGTGCCACGGCGCGATCGGCTACACCTGGGAGCAGGATCTCCACCTCTTCATGCGGCGCGCCTGGACGCAGGACCAGAGCTGGGGCCGCGCTCCCTTCCACCTCGCCCGGGTGCGAGCTGCGATCCTCGACGGAGAGCATCCGATCGGACCCGGCGCGACCTTCGCAGGAGGCTCTTGACCATGCCCGAGGCGTATCTCATCGACGCGGTGCGGACTCCGGTCGGCAAGCGCGGGGGCGGACTCTCGCGCGCGCACTCCGCCGACCTCGGCGCCCACGTACTCCGCGCGCTGATGGCGCGCACGGGCATCGACCCCGGGGCCGTCGAGGACGTGATCTTCGGCTGCTGCGACACGATCGGCCCGCAGGCGGGCGACATCGCGCGCACCTGCTGGCTCGCGGCGGGGCTGCCGCAGCACGTGCCCGGCGTGACGATCGACCGGCAGTGCGGGTCGTCGCAGCAGTCGGTGCACTTCGCGGCGCAGGCCGCGCTGAGCGGCACGTCGGATCTCGTCGTCGCGGGCGGCGTGCAGAACATGAGCATGATCCCGATCTCGTCGGCGATGACCTGCGCCGAGCCGCTCGGCTTCAAGGATCCGTTCTCCGGCTCCGAGGGCTGGGCCGCGCGCTACGGGCCGGGCGAGGTGTCGCAGTTCCGTGGCGCCGAGATGATCGCGGAGAAGTGGGATATCAGCCGCGAGGACATGGAGCGCTTCGCCTACGAGAGCCACCGGCGCGCGCTGCGAGCGATCGACGAGAAGCGCTTCGAGCGCGAGATCGTGCCCTACGGCGACGTGGCGGTGGACGAGGGGCCGCGCCGCGATACCTCGCTCGAGAAGATGGCGAAGCTGAAGACGCTCCAGGAGGGCGGGCGCCTCACGGCGGCGGTTGCGAGCCAGATCTCGGACGGCGCGTCCGCGGTGCTCGTCGCATCGGAGCGAGCGGTGAAGGCCCATGGACTCCGCCCGCGGGCGCGCGTGCACCACATCAGCGTCCGCGCCGACGACCCGATTCTGATGCTGACCGCCCCGATCCCCGCCACGCGCTTCGCGCTCGAGAAGTCGGGCATGAAGCTCTCGCAGATGGACGCGATCGAGATCAACGAGGCCTTCGCGTCGGTGGTGCTCGCGTGGGAGAAGGAGCTCCACCCCGACATGTCGAAGGTGAATCCGAACGGCGGCGCGATCGCGCTCGGCCACCCGATCGGCGCGACCGGCACGCGGCTCATGTCGACCCTGCTGTGCGAGCTCGAGCGCACGGGCGGTCGCTACGGCCTCCAGACGATGTGCGAGGGCGGCGGTCAGGCGAACGTCACGATCCTCGAGCGGCTCTAGTCGTGGCGGGCATCTGCGACGGCCGCGTGGTGATCGTGACGGGCGGGGCGCGCGGCATCGGCCGCGCGCACGCGCTGGCCTTCGCGAGAGCCGGGGCGAAGGTCGTGGTGAACGACCTCGGCGTCTCGCTCGCGGGCGAGGGCGGCGGGCAGGCGCCGGCCGACGAGGTGGTGTCGGAGATCCGCGCGGGCGGCGGCGAGGCCTTCGCGAACGGCGCCGACGTGGCGGACTTCCGCCAGACGAAGGCGCTGCTCGACGAGACGCTCGCGCGCTTCGGCCGCCTCGACGTCGTCGTCAACAACGCCGGCTTCGTGCGCGATCGCATGTTCGTGTCGTGCGCCGAGGACGAGTGGGACGCCGTGCTGCGCGTGCATCTGAAGGGACACTTCTGCCTCGCCCGCCACGCGGCCGAGCACTGGCGCAACGAGTCGAAGGCGGGCCGCGCGCCCGACGCGCGGATCATCAACACGAGCTCGGGCGCCGGGCTCGCCGGCAGCGTCGGGCAGTCGGCCTACTCGGCCGCGAAGGCCGGCATCGCGGCGCTGACCCTGGTGCAGGCCGCGGAGCTCGGCCGCTACGGCGTGACCAGCAACGCGATCGCGCCGTCGGCGCGCACGCGCATGACCGAGGACGTCTTCAAGGACATGATGAAGAAGCCGGAGAAGGGCTTCGACGCGATGGCGCCCGAGAACATCTCGCCGCTCGTGGTCTGGCTCGGCAGCTCCGAGTCGCGCGGCGTAACCGGCCGCATGTTCGAGCTCGCGGGCGGGAAGCTCTCGCTGGCGGAGGGCTGGCAGCCGGGTCCGGCCGTCGACAGGGGCGCGCGCTGGGAGCCCGACGAGATCGGCCCGGCGGTGCAGGACCTGGTCGCGAAGTCGCGCGTACCGCAGAAGGTGTACGGCGCCTGAGCCCGCTCGCGGAGCCGGCGTGATCGAAGCCAGCGATCTCGTCAAGCGCTACGGCGCCAACACCGTGCTCGATCGCGCCAGCTTCGCGATCGAGGACGGCCAGATCGCGACGATCCTCGGCCGCTCCGGCTCCGGCAAGTCGACCTTGCTGCGCTGCCTCAATCGCCTCGAGCCGTTCGAGCGCGGGAGACTCCGCATCGGGGACGTCGAGATGGCCGGCTCCGAGGAGCAGGCTCTCTCGCCCGCGGAAGAGCGCGCGCTGACACGTCGCGTGCGCGCGCGCGTCGGCATGGTGTTCCAGAGCTTCCAGCTCTTTCCGCACCTCACCGTGCTCGAGAACTGCATCGAGGCGCCGCGGGTGGTGAAGCGCCTGGCGCGCGACGAGGCCGAGGCGATCGCGCGCCGCTACCTCGGCCGGGTCGAGCTCGCCGAGAAGGTCGACGCCTACCCGGCGCAGCTCTCCGGAGGGCAGCAGCAGCGCGTCGCGATCGCGCGCGCGCTCGCGATGGAGCCCGAGGTGATCCTCTTCGACGAGCCGACCTCCGCGCTCGACCCGCAGCTGATCGACGGCGTCGCGCGCATGCTGCGCGATCTCCAGGGGCTCGGGAAGACGCTGGTCGTCGTCTCGCACGACCTCCACTTCGCGCGGCGCATCTCGGACCGCGTGATCTACTTCGAGGGCGGCCGCGCGCTGGAGTCGGGCACGGTCGACCAGGTCTTCGGCGCGCCGCAGCGCCCGGAGACGCAGGCCTTCGTGCGAGGCCTCTCGTGAGGGCGAGGATCCTCTGCGCGCTCGCGCTGCTGCCGCTCGTGGCCGCGCCCGCGCTCGCGCAGTCGACACTCGAGCGCGTGCGCCGCAGCGGGACGCTCCGCGTCGGCACCGACGCCACTTATCCGCCGCTCGAATACGTCGAGGGCACGCAGTGCGCGGGCTTCGACGTCGACCTCGGCAACGCGCTCGCGCGCGAGCTCGGCGTGCGCGCGGAGTTCGTCAACGCGAGCTTCGACGGGATCTTCCCGGCGCTCGTGAACGGCTCCTTCGACGCGGTGATGTCGTCGGTCACGATCACGCCCGAGCGCAGCGCGAGCATGCTCTTCACGGATCCCTACTACGAGTCCGGCCAGCGGATCGCGCTCCGCCGCGGAACGACCGGCATCGCGGCGGAGGGCGATCTGTCGGGGAAGCAGGTCGGTGTCCAGATCAACACCACCGCGCAGTACGACCTCGAGAAGCGGCCCGGCATCGCGCTGACCCGCTACAACACGATCGACCTTGCGCTGCTCGATCTCCAGGTCGGCCGCATCGACGCGGTCGTCGGCGATGCGCCGGTGCTCCAGTACATGACCCGGCAGAGCTTCCCCGAGCTCGAGGTCGTCGGGCGCCGGTTCACGGACGAGAAGTTCGGCATCGCGCTCGCGCGCTCGAGCGACGACCTGCGCCGCGCGCTGAACGCCGCGCTCTGGCGGGTGGAGCAGAGCGGCGAGCTCGATCGGCTGCGCGAGAAGTGGTTCGGTGAGGCGGCAGAGAGGTCGGGCGAGGCGGAGCCCGCGTCAACGCCGCGCGCCTTCGACCTCGGGATCGTCGCTCGCACCTGGCACTTCCTGCTCGCGGGCGTGTGGCTCACCGCGCGGCTCGCGCTCTCGAGCCTCGCCGTCGGCCTCCCGATCGGCCTCGCGATCGCGCTCGCGCGCCTGCGCAGCGGTCGCTGGCTCGCGCTGCCGGCCGCCGTCTACGTCGAGTTCGTGCGCGGAACGCCGCTGCTCGTGCAGATCCTCTTCATCTACTTCGTGCTGCCGACCTTCGGCGTCCACCTGCCCGCGTTCACGAGCGGCGCGATCGCGCTGTCCCTCAACTGCGCCGCCTACACTTCGGAGATCTTCCGCGCGGGCGTGCTCTCGATCGACGAGGGCCAGATCGAGGCCGCGCGCGCGCTCGGCATGAGCGACACGCAGGCGATGCGGCGGATCATCCTGCCGCAGACGTTCCGCCGCGTGGTGCCGCCGATCACCAACGAGGGGATCGCGTTGCTGAAGGACTCCTCGCTCGTCTCGGTGATCGGACTCACGGAGCTCGCGCGCACGGGCCAGGAGCTCGCGAGCCGCTACGCCGCGCCGCTGACGATCTGGCCGCTCGTCGCGCTGACCTATCTGGTGATGACCTTCCCGCTGACGCGCGCCGCCGAGTACCTCGAGCGGCGCTGGCGCCCGGTCACGCGCACAGGAGCCTGACACAGGACTGGACGCGACGTCCGGACGCCGATCCATCGGCGCCCGGGCCTTTCCACGCCAGTCCTGGGTCAGGCTCCTCTGGCTGCCCTGAGCTAGGGTGCGCGCCTCGATGAGCTCCCCCTTCAGCGACGAGCAGCAGGCGCTGCGCGAGCAGGCGCGCGAGTTCCTGTCGCACCACTCCGGCTCCGAGCAGGTCCGGCGCGCGATGGAGAGCGAGTCGGGCAGCGACGCGCTCGTGTGGAAGCGGATCGGCGCGGAGCTCGGCTGGACCGCGCTCGGCATCCCGGAGGCGTACGGCGGCGTCGGCATGGGTGCCGTCGAGCTCTCGCTGCTGATGGAGGAGATGGGTGCCCATCTGCTGTGCGCGCCGTTCTTCTCGAGCGTGTGCCTGGCGGCGCCCGCGATCCTGGCCGGCGGCTCGCAGGCGCAGAAGCAGGAGCTCCTGCCGGCGCTCGCAGAAGGTCGCACGACCGCGACGCTCGCCTACGCCGAGCCGGGCGCCGCGCCGGACCCGGCCGCATTGCGCGCGCACTTCCGCCGCGAGCCGGACGGGAGCTACACGCTCCACGGTGTCAAGCGCTACGTGGTCGACGGTCACACGGCCGAGCTCGTCGTGGTCGCGGCACGGCGCGAGGGCACGGAAGGCGCGTCGGGGATCGAGCTCTTCCTCGTCCCGGGTTCGTCGCCGCGTCTCGAGCGGCGCGCACTCCCCACCATGGACCTGACACGGCGCCTCGCGGAGCTGCGCCTCGACGGCGTGCGCGTGCCGGCCTCCGCCTTGCTCGGCGAGTCGGAGAGCTACGGCGGCGCGATTCTGGCCGAGGCGCTCGACCGCGCGACCGTCGCGCTCGCGGCCGAGCAGGTCGGCGGCGCGCAGCGCTGCCTCGATCTCTCGGTCGCCTACGCGAAGGAGCGGGTGCAGTTCGGGCGCCCGATCGGCTCCTTCCAGGCGATCAAGCACAAGTGCGCCGACATGATGCTGCTCGTCGAGTCGGCGCGCAGCGCGGCCTGGCACGCGGCGCACAGCGCGCAGGCGGGCGGCCACGAGCTCGCGGTCGCCGCCTCGCTCGCGAAGGCCTGGTGCGGCGACGCCTTCTTCCACTGCGCGGCCGAGGCGATCCAGATCCACGGCGGTGTCGGCTTCACCTGGGAGTACGACCCGCACCTCTACTTCAAGCGCGCGCGCTCGTCGCAGTCGCTGCTCGGCGAGCCCTCGTATCACCGCGAGCGCGTCGCGCGCTCGATGGGTCTCTGACATGGCGCTCTCGATCGATCTCTCGGAGCGCGTCGCGCTCGTGACCGGCGGCGGGCGCGGCGTCGGGCGCGGCATTGCGCGGCGCCTGCTCGAGGCGGGCGCGGAGGTCGTCGTGTGCGGGCGCAAGGAGCCGGAGTCGCTGCCCGAGGGCGGCGGGCGGCGCGCGCAGTTCGTCGCGGCCGACGTGCGCGAACTCGAGAGCATCGAGGCGCTCGTCTCCGCCGTGACCTCGCGCTGCGGGCGCCTCGACGTGCTCGTCAACAACGCGGGCGGCGCGCCGGCGGCGGACGCGGCCACCGCGTCGCCTCGCTTCCACGAGAAGATCATCGCGCTGAACCTGGTGTCGGCCCTCCACTGCGCGCAGCGCGCCAACGCCGTGATGCAGGCGCAACCCGAGGGTGGCGTGATCGTCATGATCACGAGCGTCAGCGCGCTGCGGCCGTCACCGGGGACGGCCGCCTACGGCGCGGCCAAGGCAGGCTTGATCTCGCTGACGCAGAGCCTCGCCGTCGAGTGGGCGCCGAAGGTGCGCGTCGTCGCGGTCGCGGCGGGCATGGTGCGGACCGAGCTCTCGCACCTCCACTACGGCGACGAGGAGGGCGTGCGGCGTGTCGGC
>Ga0335069_10013368_pt1 | contig 11524 bp, 9 predicted proteins | sample Lox_Sample_11_FD_206714 | JGI IMG/M metagenome (GOLD analysis project Ga0335069, IMG submission 206714) | Soil microbial communities from Loxahatchee National Wildlife Refuge, Florida, United States - Lox_Sample_1.1 | ecosystem: Environmental > Terrestrial > Soil > Wetlands | place: USA: Florida...
TCCCTGGGCGTCTGCGCGCACATCATACGAGTCGTAGTCATAGAAGATGTCCTGCATGTTGGCGCGGAACTCTTCTTCTGCCGTCATGGTGTGCGCGGGTGGCTGCACCGGCGGAGGAGCGCTGACAGTGACGCGAGCAGTTGCGTCTGCGGTTCCACCCTCGCCGCGTGCGACCAGGTGATAGTTGGTCGATTCGGTTGGAGTTACACTCTTAACCCCTGAAGTGGGCACGTCACCGATGCCATCGATTGAAACACTGGTTGCATCCGTTGTTTTCCAGGTCAAGGTCACCTGGTCACCGGCATTGACAGCCGTCGGGCTGGCGGAAATTTGTGCGGTAGGAGCGGGCGCCGCAACGGGCGGAGCCGCCTGAGGTGGCGGAGGTGGAGTTTTCTTTTTGCAGCCGACTGAGGAAACCAAGGCGAGAAGTAGTACAACAGGCGTGACAACCTGATAGCGATAATTCAATGGTGTAGCTCCTTCCGAAGACATATTGGCGAAATTGAAGACGTAACTATTTTAGTCCTCTGACACGGTGATGTGCACAGCGGGTGGAACGCGCTGCTGCTTACGAATGTTCCGATTTTTGTGAAAAGGGGAGTGGGGCTGTGTCCTGCGTCGCTCCGGCGACTTGAGCGACGGGTGAGGCCTGTGGAAATTCACCGGTGGGATAACATGCAGGCCAAGCCTCAACTCATTTAAAATCAACGACGATCTCGCCGTTGCCGTTTCACGCGGCGCGGACTCTCACATCGCGGCGTGGCGGTCTGCGATTAAGATTCGGCGGATGGACGGGGGGGATACGTGGCGCTACTGAGTCCGCTTCGAAGCGCTTTGACGCTGACGCTGGCGCTTGGATTCCTGGCGCCGAACCAGGCGGAGGAGACGCCTGCGCGTTCGGTTGCAGGCACCCCGATCAGGGATTCCAGTTTCGAGATTTTCAACGATACGATCGTCGCGAGAGGCGAAATCAAGGACAGCCACCTTGCGGAGTTTTCCGTTACCGACCGGGCAAGGGGCGCAACGCTGCACATCGCGATGCCGTTCGCCTTGTTACTGAAAGACGGCACCATCTACGATTTGCGCGATCTAGTTGCTACCAGTGTTTCTCCCACGCGCGCAACAGGGGCGGATCCCAGCGCGTCCCGTCTAGCTGAGAGGAAATCAGGCCAAAGGGCAAGCGTTGCTCTTGAAAACGCGGGTGGAACATTGCGCTGCGTGTGGTCGGTAATCGTCCGCGAGGGGACGAACTATCTTCGCCAGGAATTGACGATCAGCTCTGTGGGCAAGGATCTCGATCTCAGCCGCGTGCAACTGATTGACCTGCGTTTGCCTGGCGCTCACGTGAGCGGCACGGTGGATGGTTCTCCGATCGTGGCCGGGCACCTGTTTGTGGGATTCGAGCATCCGCTCGCCAGGAGCCGAGTGACAGGCGACAGGGCGACGGCATGGATCGACCGTGAACTGCCGCTCCACGCGGGCCAATCCGTAACCTACTCCTCCGTGATCGGAGTAGCGCGGGATGGCCAGATGCGGCGCGACTTTCTTGCCTATCTGGAGGAGGAACGGGCGCATCCGTATCGAACATTTCTTCATTACAACTCCTGGTATGATCTTGGCTTTTTTACTCCCTACACCGAGACGGATGCGCTTGATCGCGTGAACGCATTTGGGCGCGAGTTGTCGCAGAAGCGCGGAGTGAGGCTGGATTCGTTCCTTTTCGACGACGGGTGGGATAACCACAAGTCGCTCTGGAAATTCAATGCGGGATTCCCAAATGGATTCTCTGAAGTGAGGATGGCGGCGGAGAAGTTGGGTGCCGACCCCGGCGTCTGGATGTCGCCGTGGGGAGGATACTCGAAACCAAAGCAGGAGCGGATGGGGTTTGCAAAGGCGGCCGGCTACGAAGTGATTGCCGATGGCTATGCGCTTTCGGGGCCGAGGTACTATGACGCTTTCCGTGACGTCTGCATGGAGATGATTCAGAAATACGGGGTGAATCAGTTCAAGTTTGACGGAACGGGGAACGTGGATTCCGTTTTTCCCGGCAGCCGCTTCGACAGCGATTTTGCAGCCGCGATCCACCTGATCGGTGAGCTGCGGGAAGCGAAGCCTGACATCTTCATCAATTTGACGACGGGCACGTGGCCCTCGCCGTTCTGGGTGCTTTATGCCGATTCCATCTGGCGGGGCGGCGAGGACGACTCGACGGCGGGAGCCGGCTCGTACCGGGAACGCTGGATCACCTATCGCGATGCACAGACCTACCAGCGCGTGGTGCAGGGCGGGCCACTCTACCCGCTCAACTCGCTCATGCTGCACGGCCTGATCTTTGCGCAGTTTCATAAGAAGCTGAAGGAGGATCCCGGGAGCGATTTCCGTAACGAGATCCGCTCGTACTTCGGTACAGGCACGCAGTTGCAGGAGATGTACATCACACCGTCGCTGTTGAGCCAGCAGAACTGGGACGATCTAGCGGAGGCAGCCAGGTGGTCACGCGAGAATTCGCAGGTTCTGAAGGACACGCACTGGGTGGGGGGAAATCCGGAGTGGCTTGAGGTTTATGGGTGGGCATCCTGGACGCCGGGGAAGGGCATCCTCGTGCTCCGCAACCCGAGCAATTCAGAACAGACGACTTCGATCAGACTGCAGGATGCATTTGAACTGCCGCAGGACGCTGCACAGGTGTATGCTGCTCAGAGCCCATGGAAGGAAGATGCCGGGCGCCCGGCGATAGAGCTTGACGCGAGAGAGGCACACGCGTTTCACCTCGCTCCGTTTGAGGTCCTCACGCTGGACATCCTGCCAAAACAAACCGCGCACGAATGAGTCGGGAAAGGATGGGTAGCTATGGCCAATCTGACACTGCTGATCCTGGCCGCTGGAGCAGGTAGCCGCTACGGGGGACTTAAGCAGTTTGAGCCGGTGGGTCCCCATGATGAAACCATCATGGACTATTCGGTGTTCGATGCCCGGCGTGCCGGCTTCACCAAGGCCGTGTTCGTGATTCGAAAGGAGAAAGAGGAGCCTTTCAAGCGTGCGATTGAGTCGAAGTTTGATAAGCGCATCGCAATTGATTATTGCTTTCAGGAACTGGGAAAGCTGACACCGGGGTTCTCCGTGCCGGAAGGGCGCACGAAGCCCTGGGGCACCACCCACGCCATCCTGATGGCTGCCAATCTTATTCATGAGCCCTTTGCAGTCATTAACGCGGATGATTTCTACGGCACCGCGAGTTTTCGCGCGATAGCGAACCATCTGCAATCGGGTACCCCTGACTACGGCATGGTGGGATTCGTCTTGCGGGACACCCTGACGGAATTTGGCACGGTCGCGCGCGGCATATGTCACGTGGACGAACAGGGCTATCTGAAGGACATTACGGAATTGAAGGCAATCGAGCGCGAGGGCACACACATTACGAATGTGGACGAAGAAGGCAAGGTGACAAGCTTGACCGGGGGCGAAGTCGTTTCAATGAACATGTGGGGATTTACTCCGCAGGTGTATCCGCTGCTGCACAAACATTTCCAGGATTTTTTGAGACAACATGGCAGCGATCTGAAGGCGGAATGCTACATTCCGAGCACAGTGAATGAACTTCTGGTGGAGAAGCAGGCAAAGGTCAAGGTGCTGCGCCCCGGAGACAAATGGTTTGGAGTGACCTATCGCGAAGATCATCCACGGGTTGTTCATCACATCCTGCAACTCATCGAGGGTGGATCGTATCCGAGAAGGCTGTGGGGATGAGTTTGGACAACGGCGTCGGGAACATTACCCGACAATTTCAGATCCGCGGCGAGTTTCAGGGCGCCACTCCGTACGGAAGCGGGCACATCAACGACACCTACCGCGTCGTGATGGAGGACGCGGGAAGGACTGCGCCGTTTATTCTGCAGCGCATCAATACCGCAGTCTTCACGAATCCTGTCGCGCTGATGGAGAATATTCAGCGCGTGACGACACACCTGGCGACACGTGTGGCCGAGCAACCTGATAGCGGCCGGAGGGCCCTCACGCTGATTCCTGCGTGCGATGGACGGGCCTGGCACGTTGATGCGAGCGGAGGCCACTGGCGCGCGTATTCGTTCATAGACGGGGCGCGCAGCTACGACTCAGTGGAGCGGCCGGAACAGGCGCTGCAGGCGGCCAGGGCGTTCGGGTTGTTTCAGAAGATGCTCGCTGACATTCCTGCTCCGCGACTCCACGACACCATTCCGGATTTCCATCACACGCCAAAGAGGTTTGCGGCATTGGAGCAGGCTATAGCCGCGGACGCTGTGAACCGGGCGGCGCTGGCCAAGCCGGAGATCGAGTTCGCGCTGTCACGCCGAGCGATGACGAGCGTTCTACTGGATGCCGGGTTGCCTGAGCGGGTGACGCACAATGACACGAAGCTCAACAACGTGCTGCTTGACGACGAAACTGGCGAGGGCATCTGCGTGATCGATCTCGATACGGTGATGCCCGGACTTGCAGGTTACGATTTTGGCGACATGGTCCGCACCACGACGAGCAGGGCGCAGGAGGATGAGCGCGACTTCAGGAAGGTGATGATGCAGTTTGACCTGTTTGAAGCGCTTGTGCGCGGATACCTGGAGACGGCCGGAGGTTTCCTGACGAAGGAAGAGAAGGAGTTTCTAGCGTTCTCAGGAAAGCTCATCACGTTTGAGATTGGCATTCGATTTCTGACGGACTACCTGTCCGGCGATGCCTACTTCAAGATTCATCGGGAAGGGCACAATCTTGACCGCTGCCGGACGCAGTTCAAGCTGGTGGAATCGATTGAGAAGCAGGAAGAGCGCATGAACAAGCTGGTGGAATCGCTCACGTAAGGGCGACTGCATTCCTCGAGCATGGATTCGATGCGGGTGGCTTCCACGCGGCTCACGGCAATGGCTCTGACGGCGAGCAGAGCGTGCAGATCGCGGATTCCGTCTGCGGCCTTGAACTGCACGTGAAGCGCCGCGCGCTACTGCTTTGTATCGAGGGGATGCTGCGCATCCTCGTAGAACTGGTTCTGCAGTTTGAGGCTTGCGTCGTCTGCCTTGATGGCTTTGAGCGCGGCCGCAATCTGGCGGGACCATTCCTTCTGGTCGAATTCGCCCAGTTCCTTGTTTGCCGCCGAGGCGTCGCCGGCGTAGTGATTGGGGAATCGCGCATACCACCAGATTCCCGTGTAGACGGAATCGGGCAGTGATTGGCGATGCAGATCTGCGCCTGATTGCTGTCCGGCGCGGTCCTGGTGAACGAGATCAGGCCGCGCGATCAGCATGTTGGAGGTTTCCACTTCGCCGCCATGCATGTCATACGGCGTCTTCAAGGCAGGTCTTCCAGGGACGTTTTCGTTGGGCAGGCCGAAGACATAAACGACGTAATCACGCGGGCTCGCGAGCTGTGATTGTGCGAAGAGAGGAAGCAGGGAATTGTTGCCTCCATGGCCGTTCACGATGACGACCTTCCTGCAGCCGTTACGCGCCATCTCCTTCACGGTTTCCTGGAGGAGGGTGAGCTGGGTTGAAAGGCTGTAGGCGAGCGTCCCGGGCTGTTGCTGTGCCTCGAAGATCTGGCCGAAGTAATACTCGGGAAAGATGACCGCGTATTCCTGCCTTACCGCGTTTGAAACGGCAAAACGCACGTCGAGCAAGTCGGTTCCCAACGGGAGATGCGGACCATGTTTTTCGATGATCCCGAAGGGAAGAACGCACACTCCCTGCGACTGATGAATGGCCAGCACGAAGTCAGGCGCGGTGAGCTCCTCCCATTTTGCGGAAAGGTCAGTTTGTGCGAATCCAGCATGGAGGGCTGCACAAGCCATCACGAATAAAGACAGAACAGCACGAAGAGAGCTCATTCAAGTCCTCATGTCTGTGAACATGCGAATGATACGCCCAAGCGGGAGCAGGATGCCACGGCTAGAGGTGTCAACGAAAATGTATTGCTGTGTGTTCTCCCACCTATCTCGCAACGAAGCTCCACCCCAGCGGCGAAGACCTGTCGCTACTATCCCGAGATGCAAACATCGCTTCTTGCCATGGTCGCTGGGGACCCATGGCTGCGAAATGGATGGGAACCACTCCGTGTGTAATTCCCAGGTCCCAACAGAGGGGGCCTGGGCACCCGGCACCCGAGCGACTGGAGCAAGAGCCGCGGCAGGACTATTTCCAGCTCCAGTTGGGCATGAAATTGTTGCCGGTTTGCGTGAGCTGCTTTTGTTGCGTGCCATCGGCCAGCATGGACCAGATCTGGGTGTGGCCGCCAATGGATCGCTCGAACACGATGTGGCGCCCGTCGGGTGACCAGGAGGGGAAGTCGTTGCTGCCGGAGTCGTGCGTCAACTGAAGCCACCGAAGCGGTTTGCTGGAGATATCCATCACGTAGATATCCTGGCCACCGGGCGCGCCCGGCCCGTATTTGCGATTCCAACTGAAGGTGAGGAACTGCCCGTTCGGAGCCCAGGATGGCGAGATGGCGTACCCGCCATCAGTCAGGCGCTCGACGTTCGCGCCGTCCTGGTCCATGGTGTAAATCTGCGGTAGCCCTGTCCGCCCGCTGACCCACGCAAGCTGTGCATTCGTCCGGGGATTCCATGTTGGCGATACGTCGGGACCGCGAAACGAAGTGACTTTGCGGGGATTTGCACCGCTCGAGTCCGCGATCCAAATCTCGGGGTCGCCGGAACGTGAGGATGAGAATGCGATATGGTTTCCATCGGACGACCATGCCGGAGACTGGTTTGCGCCTCCAGCCGTGCCGGCGGGAAAGCTGACAAGGCGGCCGAGTTCGAGCGAGTACATGCGAATCGACCAACCCTCGCGCGCAAGCGAGGCAAACGCGACCCGGGAGTTATCGGGGGAGATACGCGGGGAGAGCGAGATTGTGCCAAGGTGGGTGACGGAGCGCTGGTTCTGGCCGTCATAATCCATCGACCAGATTTCCTTTGTGCCGGTACGCGAGCTGACGAAGTAGATCTTTGTCTCGGCGATTCCGTTGATTCCGCCGCCGAGACGGGCGATGACCTCATCGGCAAAGCGATGTGCCACGGTGCGCGCCATGTCTTCGTTTGCCGCTTCGCTGTATTGCTTGCCGAGCACCTGCGGGTTTGCGGTGTTGCGGGTATCGTCGAGCCAGCCGTACACGGTGAGGCGACCGTCTGCGGAGGAAAGCGCGCCGAAAGCTACCATGGCGGCGTTTGCAGGATCGCCAGACCACTGAGAGAGATTGATCTCCTGCGGCGAGCCCGGTGTCGCCTGGGGAGCAAAGCTCTTGGAGACCATGTCGAAGATACCGGCGTTTTGCAGGTCGTTGAAGAGGGTGGAGTCAAAGGTCGCCTTGAGCGCCGGAGTCTGCGGGTCAGCGCCCACAAGTTTGAAGTCTGCCGCGGCGAGACGGATGCGGGCGTTACCAAGGTTCGATCCCGTATGTACCCAGTCCTGTGCCGATGAGGTGTGGGAAGCCAGTGTGATGAAGAAGAGAAGGGCGACAAGCGCAAACCGAAGGCCGGATCTCATTCGAGTGCACAATCCTTCCTGAAGGGAGTTGAAACCAATTCGAAAGAGCATGCTGATCGTCCCACATTCTATTCGACGACGCCCTAGTACTCACAGTAGAAGGAGACCATGAGGCTATTTCCACGGTAACCCTGGGGGAGGACGCCGAAACTGTCGACGCGCTGCGCGGCGCGTACGCATGCCGTATCCCATGTCGGGCTGCCGCTCGATTGGTCGAGGCGAACCTGGCTCACTGTTCCGTCACGTGCGATGCTGAATGAGATGTAGGCGCGCGCCCCGCGCGGGGTGTGCGGATCGGCGAGGGACCGGTATCCATTCGCGTCCATTTTGCGGTTGATGTTGTCGACATACCAGCCGAACATCGTGCCGAAGTCGCTCTGGTTGACCGTTGCAGGTCCCGAGGTGGACGAGGCCTGGCGGGGCATGTTGGAGCCGGCTTGTTCGCCATATTGCGCGCGGTTGGTGGGTGCAGGCTCGGGCTTACGCTGGGGCGTTCTTGTTGCTTCCTGAGTCTCAGGCTTCTTCTGTTTGCCAGAGATCGGGATGGCTGTCTCGTCGACGGCCTGTTTGGCTTTCGGTTCGGGCTGCGCAGGCGCCTGGCTCGGTGTTTCGGTGGAAAGCACATTCTGGTTGACCGGCTGGTCGGAGGGGAGCGGCAGGGCGCTGGTGACCAGGTTGACCTGAATTGCACCGCCAGGTCCGGCCCCGCCCCAGAGATTGTGATGGAAGAAGCCGCCGATGATTCCGTAGAGGATGATGGCAGCCACAATGCCGCAATGCAGCCCGACGGCGCCGGCGGCAGGCGCCATTACCGGCTCCGGAGCCAACTCCTGTTCAAGATGATCGCCGCCATGTAACAAGATGCTCATCGTGTCCTTTGAAGTGGCCCAGGTTGCAGAGACTCGCACGACCTTTCTCTTAGCCGATCTCACAATCCAAACTTCTTACTTCGCGGCCTTGGTGTCCAATGGTTGAGTCACGATCGAAATGTTTGTGATGCCGGCCTGTTTTACCGCATCCATGACACTGGCGAAGGCGCCGAAGGGAACCCGCTCGTCGGCGCGCAGATAGATGACCTGTTTCTTTGTGTCGTGGCTCGACTGACGGAGCTTCTGCCCAAGGTCGTGGACGTTGACGGGAGTGTCACCCAGGAAGACCTGTTGTTCGCGATCGATGGTGAGGACCAGACGCTGTTCGGTGATTTCCTTGACCGTGCGGGTTTTTGGGACAGCGACTTCGATGCCCGACTGGAGAACAGGTGCGGTGATCATGAAGATCACGAGCAGCACAAGCACCACGTCCACCAGCGGCGTGATGTTGATCTCTGCGAGAGACGACTGTGTCTTTCCGTTGCTATTTGTAAAGGCCACGTTCGACCTCTTGCGGTTCGTCACGCGGAGTCGCGGCTGTGCGCACGGGAATCTCCTCGAGCGAGTTGAGCAACTCGCGGCAGAAGTCATCGGAAGCGGATGCAAATACCCTGATTCGCGCGGCCAACTGGTTGTATGCGATCACCGCGGGCACCGCGACAAAGAGTCCGGCGGCGGTTGTGATCAGCGCCTCCGAGATTCCGGGAGCAACAGCGCGCAGCGTGGCCGCGCCGGCCGTGCCCAGTCCGTGAAACGCATCGACGACGCCCATGACTGTTCCGAACAATCCAATGAAGGGGCTGGTAGCCGCAATGGTAGCCAGCCATGTAAGGCGGCGTTCGAGAGACGTGACGGCTTCGCTGGCCGCGGTTTGTGCGGAGCGCTCCAGTGGGACGATATTCCGTGGCGGCCCCGAACCGCCCGTCTGCCGCTTATAGGTTTCGTACACATCAACAAAGATCTGAGCCAGGGGGCTCGATTTGTAGTTCTCGGCGAAGGCCGCAACTTCCTGCAGGCGCGTGGCTTTGCGGAAGGCACGGATGAAGTTACGGCTCTCTTGCGTGGCCCTGCGAAAAGTGGACATCTTCCCGAAAATGATTGTCCAGGAGTAAAGGCTGGAGATCAGTAACAAGAGGAGCACGCCCAATGCGATAGGGCCGATATTGGCCAGCAACTCCATCAGGGCGCCGGTGCCCTGTGTCACCGGAGTTCCTGTGGGAGGGGCGCCACTCTCAGCCTGCAATGCAAAGACAACGGCAGCAGTAAGAATCGTCATTCACCTCAATATTCACGGTATCAGACGCGTTGCGCCCGTCCAAGTTATCGTTCTGGTCCCCTCACGCGCATGTAACATGCCTGAGAAGGATCCGGTCCAGGCCGCACATGCTATGCTGCGCTCGGATATCCGGAACTTATGCTCGTCGAGCTGCGCGCTGAGAACTACGCCGTCATCGATCACGCCATTGCTGTCTTCGGCCCGGGCCTCAACCTGCTTACGGGGGAGACCGGCGCGGGCAAATCGATTCTTGTGGATGCACTTGCTCTCCTGATGGGAGGCAAATCCTCTACCGAGATCGTTCGACATGGGGCAGAGAAGGCGGTGGTGGCCTGTGTTTTTGAAGCCACGCCCACCGCAGACGCCATCCTCGAAGAAAACGGAATCGACTCCGAGGGCAACGAGATCATCCTGCGCCGCGAGATTCTCTCGACCGGCAAAGGGCGCGTGTTTGTTAACAACCAGCCCGCCACGGTGGCAGTTCTGAGGCAACTTGCGCCGGAACTTGCGCTCGTTCATGCGCAGTCGGAGACCCTGTCGAGCTTCGATCAGACGCAGCAGCGGATTCTTCTCGATCGCTTTGCGGAAATCTCGACGGATGCCGTGGCTGCGGCTTACCAGAGCTGGCGCACCGCGAAAAGCAAGCTCGAGGATCTGCTTACCGGCGAACAAGACCGGCTGCGCATGGTCGATCTGTGGAGTTACCAGAAGAAGGAGATCGAATCGGCACAGCTTGTTGCGGGCGAAGATGAAGCTCTCGAGACGGAGAAGCGGGTCCTTGCCAATGCCGAAAGGCTCTACGCGGCAGCGATGAACGCGTTTGATCAGCTCTATGAAGGAGGCGCCTCGGCGGAGGCCGCGCTTCGAGCAGCAGGCAAGAACCTTGAAGAGCTGGCACGATTTGATGGCCGCTTCAACGAGGCTGTACAGCAGATCGAGGCAGCGCGCGCGACGGTGGGAGATGTGAGCACCACCCTGCGGGATTACGGCGAGGGGATCAATGCGTCGCCCGAGCGCCTGGCGGAGATCGAGGACCGGCTGGTGCTGCTCGATCGATTGAAGCGCAAATACGGCAAGACCATTGTCGACGTGATGGCGCTGGGAGAGGAGGTCACGCGGAAACTTTCCGAAGTGGAGGATCGCGACGAGATTCTGAAAGCGTTGCGCAAGTCGCTTGATGAGGCGGCGAAGGCATACCGCGCAGCGGCTGCGTCGATCACCAGCGACCGGAAAGCAGCAGGGGCGAAGCTTGCAAAGCACGCCGAGGCGCAGATCAATTCGCTGGCCATGAAGGTCAAATTCGAGATTCTTGTCTTCTCAGATGAAGATGAGTCCGCATGGACTTCTCATGGCTGGGACAATGTTGAATATCGGATCGCCACCAACGTGGGCGAGCCTCTGAAGGCTTTGCATGAGATTGCGTCGGGAGGCGAGATGTCTCGTGTGATGCTGGCCCTGAAGGTGGCGGTGGAAGAGGCTTCAGCAAAGATCAGGAAGAAGCTGCCGACACCGCGGACACTCGTCTTCGACGAGATCGACATCGGGATCGGCGGCCGCGCTGCCGATGCCGTTGGCCAGAAATTGAAAGTGCTTGGCCGGTCCCAGCAGGTGCTCTGCGTGACCCACTTGCCCCAGATCGCCGCCTTTGCCGACCAGCACTTTGTGGTGGAGAAGCGTGAAGATCATGGGCGCACCAAGATGCATGTGAGGCTGCTCGACGACCGAGCGCGAACACACGAAGTGGCGCGCATGCTCAGCGGAGCGAAGGTAACGGACACGAGCCTGCAGCACGCGGCACAAATGATCGCGACGAGCCGGTAGCCCGGGCACCAATGCGCGCTTACGGAGGGGGCGCAACGTGCAATCGA
>Ga0335069_10013369_pt1 | contig 11524 bp, 11 predicted proteins | sample Lox_Sample_11_FD_206714 | JGI IMG/M metagenome (GOLD analysis project Ga0335069, IMG submission 206714) | Soil microbial communities from Loxahatchee National Wildlife Refuge, Florida, United States - Lox_Sample_1.1 | ecosystem: Environmental > Terrestrial > Soil > Wetlands | place: USA...
TCCATGCTGACCGGGTCCCTGGGAATGCTGCCATCCGCCTCTCTGGGAGGAAAAGCTGGCTGGGCCGCGGCTACAAGCCGAGGCCCGGGGATTGCCGGTGCCGATGCCCAAACAGGCATCGGTTTTGGCCTTTATGAGCCTTCCCATGGCTCCGCGCCCGATATCGCGGGCACGGGTAAGGCCAACCCCCTGGCCATGATTTTGTCGGTGGCCATGATGCTTCAATACAGCTTCAAGCGTCTAAAAGAAGCTGAAGCCATCGAGAAAGCGGTCGAGAAGGTCCTCAATGACGGACTGCGAACCGCCGACTTGGCCAAGAAAGGCGATAAAACCGTCTCTTGCCAACAGATGGGAGACGCCGTCGTAAAGGCGATTTGAACCACCAAGGTCACCAAGTAAGGCAAAGAGATGATTAGGGTTCTATTTAAAACGTTTGAGGTGTTTGTTTGGTCAGCGCTGATCTGGGTAACTGGTTTCACGCCCCTCTTGGCCCAAAATCCCACGCCTACCTCGACCCCGAAGACCACCCCCATCTTGACACCGACCGCCACCGCCACTTTTTCCCCGACCGCGACTCCGACCCAGACTTCCACCTCATCCCCCACTAAAACCCCCAGCGGCACGCTTTCACCCACGCATACCTTTACTCCCACCTTAACGGCCACTTCCACGCCCACCGTGACCAGCACTTTCAGCGCTACCATGACATTTACGAATACGCCCACCGGCACCCTGACGCCCAGCAACACTTTCACGCCGACCCCCACCGCCACCTCCACGCCCACCAAGACGCCTACCGTTACGGCCACCTTCACGCCCACCAACACCTCGACACCGGGTGTTTTCAAGTTCACCGTCTCGCCCAAGCCCGGGGACGATGGACAGGTCAAGTTCAACTGGGGAACGACCATCCCCGCCGACGAGGTTTTCCTGAAGGTCTATACCAGCGGGTTCCGCATCGTCCGGGAATTCCATTTCGGGAAGGATGAGAAACCGGAATACCTGGATCCTGGTTCGCATGATTATTTTTGGGACGGGAAGGATGAGGAAAAGAGGGCTATGCCCCCGGGGAACTATCTTTGCTTCATCGAGGTCAGCGTGGGGAAGAAACGCTACGAGGCCAGCGGCAAGACGGAGATTCCTTAAGCTTCAATTTAGAATCTAAAAGCTTGCCCCTCGCCCGACCCTGTTTCTTAATTGATAATTGGACCTTGGCCCAAGCGGACAACTAGGCATCCTCATTTCATTAAATAGTCTTGGGCCGATTTTTAAAAGTTAATGAGGGTATCCCTCTCCCGCTAGGGGAGAGGGGGACACGGAAAACGGCATAAATCTAATCACCTTCGCCCCTTGAGGGAGGGATGAGGGTGGAAATAACGTGTCTGACCCAGACACCACCGTGGGCTCTGGAGCATTGAAAGTCCCCTCAAATATGTTATTCTTTCACTTCTTTTAAGCCTGATTTCGAGGAATTTGAGATGAAAAAGAAAAAAGTCGCCGTCATCGGCGCCACCGGTGTGGCGGGCCAGCAGTTCCTGGCCTCCCTGCCTGGACACCCTTACTTTGAAGTCACGGCCTTGGCCGCTTCCGAGCGCTCGGCCGGCAAGCTTTTCAAGGACGCCATCACCGACGCCCACGGGGCTTTCCGCTGGTATTGCCAGGAGCCCCTGGACCCCGCATTCGCCAAGATCACGGTGGAGGACGCCTCCAAGTTCGACCCGACCAAGGTGGACTTGATCTTCACGGCCGTCGAGTCCGACGCCGCGAAGGAACTCGAACCCCGCTACGCGAAAACCACTCCCGTGGTCTCGACCGCCTCGGCTTTCCGTTACGAGCCGGATGTCCCCATTTTCATCCCGGGCGTGAACCTGGACCATGACAAGCTTATTCCCGTCCAGCAGAAGAAGAGGGGCTGGAAGGGCTTCGTGACTCCCGTGCCCAACTGCACCACGATGGGATTGGCCATGACCCTCAAGCCGATCCACGAGGCCTTCGGCGTGCTTCAGGTCCTGATGACTTCCATGCAGGCTTGTTCCGGCGCGGGCCGTTCGCCCGGCGTCATCGCCTTGGACATCATCGACAACGTCGTTCCTTATATCCCGAAGGAAGAGGAGAAGGTCGAAAAAGAGACCCAGAAGATCCTGGGTTCCATCGTGGGGGACACGGTTTCGCCCGCGCCTTTCCCGGTCTCGGCCACCTGTACCCGCGTCCCGGTCTTGGAAGGCCATACCGAGGCGGTTTACGTCTCCCTCGGCAAGCACGCCACGGCCGAGGATGTGAAGGATGTCTTGAGGAAATTCGGGAAGGATTTCTGCGGGTTGAAATTCCCCTCCTGCCCGCCCCATTTGATTGATGTGACCGACGACCCCTTCCGGCCCCAGCCGCGTCTGGACAGGGATAGGGAAGGCGGCATGCTGACATCCGTTGGCCGGGTGCGCGCGGATCACGCCCTGCCCAACGGCATCAAATACATGCTGGTGTCGCACAATACGAAGATGGGCGCCGCCAAGGGCGGCATGTTGGTGGCGGAGTATTTGGCGCACAAGGGACACATTTAACAACAGTCGACTGTCGACAGCTCACGGTTCGCGGTTAAGATTTAAACCCGCCGACTGTCGACTGCCAACCGTCGACTGACTTTCAAGGAGGATGTATGCAAGAGCGCAAGGGAGTCCAGACATTCAAAGGCGGGCCGTTGACCCTTCTGGGGCCCGAAATCAAAGTCGGGGACCAGGCCCCGAATTTCAAGGTTTTGACGAATGGGCTCCAGGAAGTCACCTTGGACAACTATAAGGGAAAAACCCTTATCCTTTCGGTGGCCCCGTCATTGGATACGAGCGTTTGCTCGGCGCAGACCCACCGGTTTAACACGGAAGTGGCCAATTTACCCGCGGGCGTCGAAGTGCTGACGATCACGGCGGACCTGCCCTTCGCCCAAGGCCGTTTTTGCGGGGCCGAGAACATCAAGATCCAAACCCTCTCGGACCACCGGGCCATGTCCTTTGGGGACGCCTACGGAACCCATATCAAGGAACTTCGCCTCGAGGCCCGTTCCATCTTCGTGGTCGGGAAAGACGGAAAGGTCAAATACGTGGAATACGTCAAGGAAATGACCACCCATCCTGATTATGACAAGGCGCTGGCGGCCGCGAAGGCGAACGCTTAAACCAGTTAACAGTCGACGGTCCACAGTTGGCGGCCGGGATCGAATCCTCGGAAAAGCTGTCGACTGTCGACCGCGGACTGACTTAAAAGGAATTTAAGTAATGTTCATACCGGTCTTTCTATTCTTCTTCGTCTTCTTTTTCTACCTGCGCACCCATTGCGCCACCTTCAACATCAACGACTCGGGCGAGACCATCATGGTCTGCGACCTATTGACCATCAGCCATTCACCCGGCTACCCCTTGCACACCCTTTGGGGAAGGGTCAATTGCCTGCTTCCATTGGGCAAACCCATGTTGCGGGTGACCCTCTGCTCCATGTGGACCGGCACGGTGTCGGTCGTGATGGCTTATTGGGTGTTGAAAATGATGATCAAGGGCGTTTTAGACACCCCCGCAACGGGTTCCAGCTCCGTCGTGGAGGCGCCGGCCCCCAAACAATGGCTTTGGGAAGTCCCAGCGCTGTTCGGCGCCTTGACCTTCGCCTTTTCCTACCAACATTGGTTCCAGGCGGGGGGGGCCAAAGGCGGCATTTATACCCTCAATACCCTCTTATCCGTCTCCATGCTGTTCCTTTTCTTCAAGATGCGGGAGAGCGGCTGGTTCATCAAATCCTTCCTTATGATGGGCTTCCTTTACGGCCTCAGCCTGGCCCACCACTGGCCCAACCAAATCGTGATGGCTCCGGCCTATCTTTGGTTTTTTGTGGCCAGCCAAAAGCGGGTTCCCCTCTCTAATTTCCTCAAGAACATCGTCAGTTTGCGTCCCTTTGACTTTTTTGAGAACGTCCTGGGGGTCATCTCGGCCTTCGGAGCCCTGAATTTCATCCGGGCCTTAACCTGCCTCCTGCTTTCAGTCTCCATCTATTCTTATCTTCCCATCCGGGCTACCCAGAACCCCCTCGTCAATTGGTGGAACCCCCAAACCGCCGATAGGTTATGGGGAACCGTGATGCGGGAAGGCTACAAGGGCGTCGGGGACATGCGGGGCTGGACGACCATTGACCGCGACTTGAAGCGCTTTTGGGTGCACGCCCACCACCAGTTCGGGGATGTTTTCACCTACATTATTTACGCCCTGGCCGTTTGGGGCTTTATTTGGCTTATGCGCAAGAAGCAATGGCCCACGGCCATCGGCCTCGCGCTTTTCGGCGGCGGGGTCTTCACCGGCATTATCCTGTTCAACAACCCCCTGGAAGGCTACCAATGGACCATTGACAACTTCTTCTCGCCCGTCTTCCTCACGTGCTCGATGTTCGCCGCGGCCGGAATCGCGGGGCTTTGCGAATGGCTTTACCGCGAGTGGCCCGTCCGGATCACGCCCCTTTACGCCTCGTCCTTTTTCCTGGGGTTGTCCCTTATTCCCCTGATGGTCAATTATTCCGCCCGGGAAACGGTGGATAACGGCCAAATCACCTACAAGGGTTGCGACCAGAGCCGCTATATCAGCTCCTATGATGAGGGCATCAATATGCTCAAGACCGTCAATGATGACGGGGTCATCCTTTGCAATGGGGATATCGACATCCTTCCCCTGTGGTACCTTCAGTGGGTTGAGGGGAAAAGACCCAAGGTGGTCAGCTTTACCATGCAGCTCATCCCCTACGAGTGGTACCGGGACCCGCTTTTTGAGCGGTGGCCTTTCCTTAGGGTGCCCATGCGGCACGACGCCATCGGCCGGGAGGACATCCGTCCTGAGACCGTCGTGCAGGACATGATTGACCAGCACGCCAACGACCGCTCCTTTTATTTCACCAACATCTTCACCGCCCCCTGGATGCGGGACAAGAACGAGTCCCTTCCCGACGGCTTCCTATGGCGCATGATCAAGACCAAGAACCTCGGCTATCCCTTCTCGTCGGCCCGGAGCAATTGGCTCTGGTCCACCTACCGCCTTCGGTGCCTGGACGCCCCGGAGCGGGGTTATTGGGACGAATACACCGACGTCATGAAGGATTCCTACGGGATCGGGCATGATTTCTCGGGGTACTACTGCTTCATGCAGAAGATGCCCCAGTTGGCCCTGTGGTACTTCAACAACGCCTTGAAATATCGCCAGCCCCAGACCCTAGTCCGTATTTACATGATGCTGGGCGAGGTTTATTTGGCCTTGGGACAGGGGCAGGGAGCCATCGCCAATTACCAGGAGACCCTCCGGCGTGACCCCAAAAACCCTTACGTCTACGCCAAGCTGGGATACGCCTTTCTGTTGTTGAACGACCTGGCCAACGCCGAATCCGCCTTCCGCGCCTCCCTCTCCATTAACCCCCAACAGAAGGAGGGCCTGGACGGCCTGCAGCAGCTTGACCGGATCCGCAAAATCCAAGAGTCGTCGGCGAAAAAGACGAAATAACCGGGCAAACGCCTGGGATTAGTTCCATCCAACCCTTTCCCCAAAAAAATTTTCCGGTGCCCCGACCATGACCACTCGCAATATCCGTCTCACCCTGGAGTACGACGGAACCCACTATTCCGGCTGGCAGAAACAGCCCCAAGCCCCCACAATCCAGGGGGTCTTGGAGGACCGGTTATCCAAGATCAGCGGGCATCCCGTGGACCTGTTGGTAGCCGGCCGCACCGATGCCGGGGTACACGCCCTGGGTCAGACCGCCAATTTCCATACCGCCTCGAAACTCTCCGTCGCCAAGATCAAGGAAGTCGTCAACCAGCTCCTGCCCCACGACATCCGGATCGTCCAGGCGTCGGAAGTGCCCGCCACCTTTCACGCCACTTACCACGCCCTGTCGAAACATTACCGTTACGTCATCCGTAACCAGGGTGAGCACACGGTTTTCGACCGGCACACCCACCATCACTTACGTTACAAGTTGGATCTGGCCGCCATGAGGAAGGCGGTGAAGTATCTTCTCGGTACCCATGATTTCACGGCCTTCCGTGGCACCCTGGGGAAGCGGGCCAACCCGAAGCGGACTTTGACGAAGATCAACGTCAGCCGAAAGGGATCCGACGTGTTCCTGGATTATTTCGGGGTGTCTTTTTTGCACCAAATGATCCGCATCTTGAGCGGCACTTTGGTTTACGTGGGGACGGGCAAATTCAAACCGGAGGACATGAAGATGATCCTCAAGTCCAGGGACCGTAAAAAAGCCGGGCCGACCCTCCCCCCCGGGGGTTTGTTCCTCGTGAAGGTTTTTTACCCCAAGGTTTTCCCGCCGGTGAAGCGCCGGAAGAAACCTGGGGCGGAGGAAGAATGAAGGCCGGGTTTTTACTATACCGCTTGGGATGCCTGGGCCTTGTCCTGACGGCGGGGATCGCCTGGGAAGAGCCCCTGGCGGATTCCTTGCGGCAAAATCCCACCACGTGGTTCAGCGTCGCCATCCTCTACGGGTTCACCTCACTAGCAGGTTTGTTGATTCTTTTCGTCCAACCGACTTGGCTTGAACGGGACGATAACGGTTTGTTTTTCTTTTCCCATGGGGCCGCGCTTCTGGCCACGCTCTGGCTGGTTCTGTGGTGCTTCGTCTGGCTGGCCATGTTGGCGAATATGGGTGACAAAGCCGTCATGCTCATCAAACACACGGCCTACCTTCACCTTTTCGGCGTGGGTTTTTCCATGGCCGGTTACGCCACGGGTTGGATGGCTTCCCGGAAGGGCGAAAAATCGGCCCGCTTCCTCATGACCGTGGGCTGGGCGGTCAGCTACATGGCCTGGTTCAATTTGTATCTCCAGCCCACCCTTCAGGCCCTGTGGGCCCCCGCCGTGGGTGGTTTGCTTGTCGTTTTAGGGGCTTTTCTCATTGAGCGCCAACTCAAGGGCAAGGTTGAGGCTCCTTCCCAACTATCGTAGAATGTCGCTCTTTCCATAATCCCAAGGAAACCTATGCCTTATTCCTCACTAAATGATTTCGTCGAATTCCTCGAGAAGAAGGGCGAGCTGGTCCGTGTCAAGGACGAGGTAGATCCGGTCCTCGAGGTGACGGCTATTGCCGACAAGGTTTCCAAGTCGCCCAACGGCGGCAAGGCACTTCTGTTCGAAAAGCCCAAAGGCAGTTCCTATCCCCTTCTCATTAACGCCTTCGGGTCACGCCAACGGGTGAGTTGGGCCTTGGGTGTGGAGGACCTGGAGGAACACGCCGCCGCCATCCGGGAATTGATGGAATTGAAGCCCCCCAAGGGGTTCGTGGACAAGCTGAAATTTTTGCCCAAGTTGGCCGACATCGCCAAGTTTCCCCCGGCGGAAGTCTCCAAGGGGGCCTGCCAGGAAGTGGTCGAGAAGGACCCGGATTTAACGACCCTGCCCGTCTTGAAGTGCTGGCCCCAGGACGGGGGCCGGTTCATCACCTTCCCGTTGGTTTACACCCAAGACCCGGAGACGGGTATCCGCAACATCGGAATGTACCGGATGCAGGTTTACGACGGTAAAACGACCGGGATGCACTGGCAGGTCCACCATGGCGGGGCGGGACACCATCGCAAGGCCGAACAGGCGGGCAAGCGCCTGGAAGTGGCGGTGGCCCTCGGCGGTGATCCGGCCTTGACCTACGCGGCCACGGCGCCACTGCCGGAGGGCATTGACGAGCTCTTGTTCGCCGGCTTCCTGCGCAAGAAACCCGTGGAGCTGGTGAAGTGCAAGACGGTGGACTTGATGGTGAACGCCGACGCCGATTTCGTCCTGGAAGGCTACGTGGAGGCGGGGGAGCGGCGCCTGGAGGGGCCCTTCGGGGACCATACGGGCTATTACAGCCTGGCGGACCAGTATCCGGTCTTCCACGTGACCTGCATCACTCACCGGAAGAACCCGATTTATCCGACCACCATCGTGGGCAAGCCGCCCATGGAGGATGGGTGGCTAGGCAAGGCCACCGAGCGGCTGTTCCTCCCCCTGATGCAAAAAGTCCTGCCGGAGGTGGTGGACATGGACCTGCCGGTGGAGGGCATCTTCCATAACCTGGCCATCGTCTCCATTGACAAGCAATATCCCATGCATGCCCGCAAGGTCATGTTCGCCCTTTGGGGGCTGGGCCAGATGATGCTCAATAAGGTGCTGGTGATTGTGGACAAGGACACCAACGTGCACGACTACGGCCAAGTCATCTGGCGGGTGGGGAACTGCATGGACGCCAAACGCGACGTGGTCATTACCGAGGGGCCGCTGGACGTGCTGGACCACACCTCGCCTATGTGGGCTTGGGGCGGGAAGATGGGCATCGACGCCACCAAGAAATGGAAAGAAGAGGGTTTCGGCCGGGAATGGCCCGAGGAGTTGGTGATGGATGCTTCCGTCTTGGAAAAAGTACAGCCACTTTTAAGAAAATACGGCTTGGTCAAATAAACCGATTGGTGAAAAATGTGAAGGTGAAAAGGTTAGAAAGTTGAGAGTTTTTAAAATCGAATGCCTCCCTTGGCGCCTTGGCGTCTTGGCGGTGAAATGAGGAATTGAAGTGAGCCAACAAATACAGACCATGTTCTCCAATATCGCGCCGACCTACGACGAGGCGAACCACGCCTTGTCGTTCAACAAGGACATCCAATGGCGCAAGGACGCCGTGAAACAACTTTTGGCCGGGGGCTTTGAGCCCAAGAAAGTCCTCGACCTTTGCGCGGGCACGGGCGATTTCGCCTTGGCGGTCAAGGAGCAGGCCCCGAAGGCCGAGGTGACGCTGGTTGATTTCTCCAAGCCCATGTTGAAATTGGCCCAGGGTAAGGTGGGGAGCCAATCCGGCGTGGCTTTCATCGGGGCGGACGCCTTGAAACTGCCGTTCCAGGATTTCTCGTTTGACGCGGTGGTTTGCGGGTTCGGAGTAAGGAACCTGGATAACCTGGAGGCTGGGCTCAAGGAAATCGCCAGGGTCTTGAAGCCGGGCGGCCGGGCGGCCATCCTGGAGTTCTTCAAACCCACCGGGTTCCTGACCAAGCTGGCCTACGGTTTTTACATCAGCACTGTCCTTCCCTTGAGGGGCGGGGCTATTTCCAGGGATAAGGACGCTTATGACTATCTCCAAAAATCCGCCAGGGGGTTTGTTTCCCTCGGGGAATTCAAGCAATTGATGGAGAAGTGCAATTTCAAGGATGTTACCTCCGACAGCAAGACCATGGGTATCGCGGTCAGTGTGATGGGTACCAGAAAATAGTTGGAAATTAGGAGTTAGAAGTTTTATGAAGAAGCTATTTGTCGCGGTTAGTGGCGCTTCGGGAACCATCTACGCCCGGCGGTTTTTCCAGCACCTGCCCTATGACGACTGGGAAGTTCACGCGGCCGTGTCCAACGCGGCCAAGATCGTGGCGTCCCATGAGGGGGGGCTCAACCCGCCGCCCCACGTGAAGGAATGGGATGAGCGGGATTTGACGGCTCCCGTCGCGAGCGGATCCAACAAGTTCGAGGCCATGGTAGTCGTTCCTTGTTCCACCGGCACCCTGGGTAAGTTAGCCCACGGCATCTCCGATAACCTCATTACCCGGTCCGGAGAAGTGTTCCTGAAGGAACGGCGGAAGCTCATCCTGGTGCCCCGGGAAACGCCCCTCTCCCTCATCCAGATCAAGAACATGGAACTTCTGACCTTAGCGGGAGCCCATGTGATCCCCGCCACCCCCAGCTTTTATGGCAATCCCAAGTCTATTGAGGATTTGGTGGATACGGTCATCGCCCGGGTTTATGACCATGTTGGGATACAGGCGGAGATCTCCAAACGCTGGCGTGAAAGCGAAATTCGGCCAGAATCTAAAAAAGATCAAGGATTGTAAACATTTTGTGAAGGGTTTTAATTTGATGATTAAAGGAATTCTAATCTGCTTGTTGTTTTTTCCATTTTCAACAAGTGCATTGGCAAAAGATTCAGTCGTTCCGGAGGCTTTTAAACAAGAAGTGGGAGAGTATCAAAATTTTTGGAAGCACGAGATCGATAGTTCTAACAATCATGTGATTTGGAAACTTTTTGTTTATTCTTCGGTTTTGATTGACAATCCGATGGCTAGAAATAAATGGCAGTTTATTTTTGCACAGTTCAGCCCGCAGGGTTATCAATTCAATCCACAGATTAACTTTCCTACCTTGCGACCCAATCAAATTGAGAAATTGATTACGGGACTGACTTCTAAACCGGATTATTTTGTGCTTTTAGACCCCAGCGTATTTATTGAATATCCTTTTCCTGTTCCGAAAAAGGGGGATGTTCTTGCAATAGATGGTGAAATTTCAAAAGCCGTGACTTCTACTTATCGAAATATAGATGATGACCACAATGGCAGTCCCCAAACCATTAAAGCGCTGATGATGTCCATAGATAATGCTGTTAAATTGCTCCCGGAATCTACCGGATCAACTTTAACAGCAATTTCATCGCCGACGGCTATTCCTGCCAAATACCAGAAAATTACTCCAACTCCAAGTGGGAAAAATAATCGACTTGATGAAGAAGAAATTTAGTGTCCAATGATGCGATCTGTAAGTTGATTTATTGTGAAAAGGTGAAATTTGATTTTTAAAAAATTAAAAGTTTTTTCAAATTTGGTGGTTTTGCCACATTCCGTTTTCGCGCTGCCTTTCGCCCTGGCCAGCCTCCTGACGGCTACCCATGGAAGACCCTCCCTGCACATCCTCTTTTGGGTCATCGTCTGCATGGTTTTGGCCCGGACGACCGCCATGGCTTACAACCGGCTGGCCGACGCCGATATCGACGCCAAGAATCCCCGGACTATGAACCGGGACATTCCGGCGGGACGCATCAAACCATGGCAGGTGAAAGTCATCATCTGGGTTTGCGCCATGGGGTTCGTGTTGGCCACCACGCGGTTGAACCCACTCGCGGCGAAATTGTCCCCCATCGCTCTGGCCATTATCCTTTTCTACTCTTACACCAAGCGGTTCACTTGGACCTCCCATTTATTCCTGGGTCTGGCCTTGGGTGTCGCTCCTGTGGGCGCTTGGATCGCCGCGACGGGAAAGTTCGAGGTCGAACCCTTGTGGCTTTTGGCCGCAGTCATCTGTTTCCTGGCGGGATTCGATATTTTGTACGCGACGCAGGATGAAGCTTTCGACAAACAGGAGGGGCTCCAATCCTGGGTGGTCAAATGGGGCATCGCCAACAGCCTCAAAGCCTCTCGATTCTTCCATGCCTGTATGTTAGGATTTCTCGCTGGTTTCGGGGCCCAAGTGGGTTTTTCGGCCGTTTATTACGTCGGAATCGGCCTCATCGGGGCCATTTTCCTTTACCAGCACCAGAAGGCTTACAAGCTTGAAAAGCGCGGGGACACCACTCAGTTCACCCTTTCCCCCTCCGTGATGAAAATGAACGGTTGGATCTCGGTCCTCTATTTCGCTGTTGTGGGAGTCACGGTTTGGTTCTCCAAAGGCTACTAGCCCAGTCCCCCATTAAGGACATTTACGAGAAGGTCGAGAAGGGC
>Ga0335069_10013370_pt1 | contig 11523 bp, 11 predicted proteins | sample Lox_Sample_11_FD_206714 | JGI IMG/M metagenome (GOLD analysis project Ga0335069, IMG submission 206714) | Soil microbial communities from Loxahatchee National Wildlife Refuge, Florida, United States - Lox_Sample_1.1 | ecosystem: Environmental > Terrestrial > Soil > Wetlands | place: USA...
GCCTGATCCTCTCGGTGGCACTCGTCTACCTGATCCTCGTGGCTCAGTTCTCGTCGTTCCTGGATCCGTTCATCATCCTGCTCGCCATTCCGCCGGGCCTGACCGGCGTGATCCTCGTCCTGCTCGCAGCCGGCAGCACGTTGAACGTCATGTCGCTGATGGGCGTGGTCATGATGGTCGGCATCGTCGTCTCGAACAGCATCCTGATCGTCGACTTCACGCGGACGCTGCGCCGGGAAGGCGAGGCGCTGGACGAGGCGCTCGAAAAAGCGTGCCGCATTCGGCTGCGGCCGATCCTGATGACCTCGCTCGCGACGATCATCGGCCTGCTTCCGATGGCCATGAAGCTCGGCACCGGGGCCGAGGCCTACGCGCCGCTCGCCCAGGCCATCATCGGGGGCCTGCTCGTCTCGGTCGTCGCCACCGTGTACCTCGTGCCCGCGGCGTACCGCCTCCTCCACAGGCGCGAAGCCGGGGCCGCGGCGGTGACCGCGTGAGCGGGCGTCGGGAGGGCCTCGCCGCCGCCGTCGTCGCCGTCGGCCTCGGCCTCGCCGCGCCGGCCGGTGCGCGGACCGCCGAGCCGCCGATCCGCCTGACGCGGCAGGATGCGGAGTCGATCGCCCGGCAGAACAATCCGCGCATCTCCGTCGCGCGGCTGAACGCGCTCGCTTCCCGGCAAGTCACTCGCGCCGTGAAGTCGGCCTACTACCCGACGCTCGACGCCTACCTGACCGGCGTCGCCGCCCACGAAGGCGGCCGCATCAGCGCCGGGGGGCTCTCCAACCCCGCGATCTACGACCGCGCCGCGGGCGGCGTCGCTCTGAACCAGCTCGTCACCGACTTCGGCCGGACGTCGAACCTCGTCGAGACCTCGACGCTTCACGCCCAGGCCGACGACGAGCGGACGATCGCGACGACCGCCGACATCGTGCTCGCCGTCGACGAGTCGTTCTACGGCGCCCTCGGCACGCAGGCGCTCCTCAAGGTCGCGCAGCAGACGGTCTCGGCGCGGCAGAACGTGGCCGACCAGATCGGGGCCCTGGCGCAGAGTCAGCTCCGCTCCGAGCTCGACGCGAGCTTCGCCCAGGTCGACCTCGCCGAGGCGAAGCTGCTGCTCCTCGATGCCGAGAACTCGGAGAAAGCGGCGCTCGCGGTGCTCTCCGCGGTCCTCGGGTATTCCGACCAGAAGAACTTCGAGCTCGTCGAGGAAACGGCGCCGCTCGCGGCTCCCCCCGCCGACGTCGGCCCGCTCGTCGGCGAGGCCCTGTCGCACCGGCCCGAGGTCGCGGCGCTGGACGACGAAGCCCGCGCGGCCGAGACGTTTCACATCGCGGAGAAGGACCTGACGCTGCCGAACGTCCGTGCGCTCGGGGCGGCCGGCGGCGCGCCCTGGCGCAACGAGAACATTTCCCCCTGGTACGGCGCCATCGGGATCAACGTGGACATCCCGATCTTCAACGGTTTCCAGTTCCAGGCGCGCGCCGCCGAGTCCGACTTCCGCGCGCAGGCCGCGCGGCAGGCGCTCGCCGAGCTCAAGAACGACGTCGCCCGCGACGTGCGCACCGCGTGGCTCGACGCGGCCGCGGCCTACGAGCGCGTCGCCGTCGCCGACCAGCTGCTCCTCCAGGCCAACCGCGCTCTGGACCTCGCGCGGGGCCGCTACGACCTCGGCCTCTCCTCGATCGTCGAGCTCTCGCAGGCGCAGCTCCAGCAGACGCGCGCCGAGATCGGCGCGACCGAGGCGCGCTACCGGTACCGGGTCGCCGAGGCGCGGCTCCAGTACCAGACCGGAAGCCGCTGAGAGGGCCCGCGCCGATCAGAAGTTCAGGATGTAGGTCGCCCGATAGACGTTGTGGATCGCGGGCCTGCTGCTGACCGGGAAGTCCACCCCGAAGGAGATCGAGTTCTCCGGGATGAACCAGAAGCGGAAGCCGGGCGTCACGGTGACGTTCGTCTTGCCCGAGTTCGCGCCGTCGAGAAAGGTCTGGCCGAAGAACTCGAGGAACGTCGTGAAGTTCCCGAAGAACTTCGTCGTCGGCGTCGTCCAGGTCTCGGCGAACGAGACGTCGTAGCTGATGTCGTTTTTCGTGGCCGTCGCCGCCGGGTTTCCGAGCAGGTTCTCGTACTGGAACGAGTAGTACAGGCCGAACTTGCCGAGCGCGGGTACCCACGAGTGCACGTCCTGCCAGCCGGCGAGCCCGAACTGCAACGACGTCTGGGTGCCGCCGATCCCCTTGTTCGGCGCCGAGACGCGCGCCTGAAACGAGTAGGACGCGTCGGCGGTCTCGATGAGCTGGAAGCGCGCCAGGAAGGCGGCCCCGGAGCCGCTGACCTCGGTGCCGTTGGTGCGATCGTTCCACTGGTAGTTGCCGATGATCTCGAGCATGAGGCGGCGATTCACCGCATACGCGATCAGCATGTTGAGAAAGTCGGTCGAGTCCGTCGTCGCGCTGTTGGCCACGTCGGTCTTGACGTAGTCCGCGCGGAACTCCCGTTCGAGAAAGTTGGTCGTCACGCGCAGCAGGGCCATGTCGGGAGTGTAGTGCCGCCACTTCGACCAGTCCTGGTCCCAGCCTTCCGTGAAGAAGTTCCCCAGGGTCAGGTCGGACAGGTGCCGGGTCTGCGCGTGCTCCGGGGGGAGGAGCATCGCGGGCACTCCGGACTCGAGCTCGAGGTCCGGCGCGGTGGCGTCCTCCGGCCCTTCGGCGCGCAACGCGCCGGCGAGGGCGAATCCGCCGAGAACGACGAGAGTCAAGGCGCGGCGCATGGGAGCTCCTTTCGAACTGGGCGGGAAGCATCCCGTTTCCGTCGATTCAATGCAAACGAACCGTATGAAGTCGTATAGACTCGCCTCATCGTGACGAAATCCGGACGCAACCCCCTGACCCCCGCCGAGGCCGCCGAGGCCCTCGGCGTCAGCTACCAGACGGTCAAGCAGTGGATCTACCGGAAGCGCCTCCGCTCGGTGCGCACGCCCGGCGGACACCACCGCATCCCGCGCTCGGAGATCGCGCGGCTGGGCGCGTCGCCCGCGGTCGGTCGCAGCGGCTCGGGCCTCGACGCGATCAGCGGCCGCAACAAGCTGCTCGGCACGGTCGCGCGGATCCGCGTGTCGGGCCTCCTCGCCGAGGTCACGCTCGACGTCGCGGGACAAAGACTGACGGCGATCATCACGAAGTCCGCCGTGATGGATCTCCGCCTGAAGGCCGGCTCCCCCGCCTACGCGCTCATCAAAGCGACGGAGGTGATGGTGATCCGCGCCTGAACGAGGGAGCCCATGCGCAAGGTTCTCGCTCTCCTTCTCCTCGCCGCCGCCGCCGTTTGCCCCACGCTCCGCGCCGCGGATCCGAAACCCGAGCTGCTCGTCTTCGGGGCTGCGAGCCTGACCGAATCGCTCCAGGACCTCGGCGCCGCCTGGACGGCGAAGACCGGGCAGAAGGTCTCGTTCTCGTTCGCCGGTTCGAGCGATCTCGCCCGCCAGATCCAGGCGGGAGCCCCGGCCGACGTCTTCTTCTCGGCCGACACGGCGAAGATGAACGCCCTCGAGAAGGCGGGACTCGTCAAGGCCGCGGACCGGCGCGAGTTCCTGTCGAACGCGCTCGTCGTGATGGTGCCGAAGGACTCGACGGCGAAGGTGACCTCGGCGCAGGACCTGACGGCCTTCTCGAAGATCGCGCTCGCCGACCCGGCCGCGGTGCCCGTCGGCGTCTACGCGAAGAAATGGCTGACCGGCCTCGGCCTCTGGGACAGGATCGAGCCGAAGCTCGTGCCGACCCTCGACGTCCGCGGCTCGCTCTCGGCAGTCGAGAGCGGCGGGGTCGACGCGGCGATCGTCTACCGGACCGACGCCGCGATCGCGAAATCGGCGAAGATCGTCTACACGGTCACGGACGGCCCGGAGATCCTTTACTCGGTCGCGCCGGTCGCGTCGTCCAAGCACGGCGCCGACGCCGCGGCCTTCGTCGCCTTTCTGGCCGGGCCGGACGGCCGCGCCGAATTCGAGAAGCGCGGCTTCCTCGTCAAGTCCCCGAAGTAGCGTGACGGCGCCGTCCGACCTCTCGATCTTTCTCCTGACCCTGCGGGTCGCGGCGATCGCGACGCTCGTCATCCTGCCGTTCGGCCTCTGGGTCGCCTGGCTCCTCGCGCGGCGCGAGGGCGGCTGGCGCACGCTTCTCGAGACGCTGCTCTCGCTCCCGCTGGTGCTGCCCCCGACGGCCGTGGGCTTGCTCCTGCTCGAGGCGTTGCGGCGCTCGGGGCCGCTCGGACGCCTCCTCGACGCGCTCGGGGTGGAGGTCCTTTTCACGTGGAAGGCGGTGGCGCTGGCGACCGCGGTCATGTCCTTCCCGCTCCTCGTCCGGCCGGCGCGGACGGCCTTCGAGGAAGTGGACCCGCGCCTGCTCGCGATGGGCCGCTCCCTCGGCAGCAAGCCCGCGGCCGTCTTTCGCCGCGTCGCGCTGCCGCTCGCCTGGCGCGGCATCCTCGCCGGGACGCTGCTCGCCTTCTCGCGGGCGCTCGGCGAGTTCGGCGCGACGATCATGATCGCCGGGAACATCCCCGGCCGCACCCAGACGATGGCGCTCGCGATCTTCCAGCGCACGCACATCGGCCAGGACGACGCCGCGCTGCGCCTGGTCGGCGTCACGGTCGTCCTCGCGTTCGCGATCGTCTGGACGAGCGAGATCCTGACGCGGCGCCAGACGCGAAAGACCGCCGCGTGATCGAGCTCGACGTCCGCCTGCCGCTCGCGCGGTTCCCGCTGCGGGTCGAGGCGAAGCTTCCGTCGGACGCGGTGGCCGTTCTCGGCCCGTCCGGCTCGGGCAAGACGTCGCTGCTCGAGTCGATCGCGGGCCTGCGGCGCGGCGCCGCCGGGCGCATCGCGATCCGCGGCGAGCGCGTCCTCGACTCCTCAGCCGGCTTGAACCTGCCACCCGAGCGCCGGCGCATCGGTTACGTGCCCCAGGACGCCCTGCTCTTCCCGCACCTCGACGTGCGCGGCAACGTGCGGTTCGGCATGACGCGGCACGGCTCGGATGCGGCATTCGTCGAGGCGGTCGCGATCCTCGAGATCGAGCCGCTGCTCGACCAGTTTCCGGCGACGTTGTCCGGCGGCGAACGCCAGCGTGTCGCGCTCGCCCGCGCGATCGCGACGACGCCGCGGCTGCTCCTCCTCGACGAGCCGCTCGCCGCGGTCGACCCCGGGCTGCGCGGCCGGATCCTGCCGTACCTGCTGCGCGTCCGCGAAGCGCTCGGCATCCCCTTCCTGTACGTCACCCACAACGCCGGCGAGGCGCGCGCGGTCGCCGACGCGGCCCTCGTCCTCAGGGAGGGCTCCGTCGTCTTCGCCGGAACTCCGGAGGCGGCCCTGGCGGCGATGGGCCGGGAGGACCCCGAGGCGCGCTTCGACAACATCCTCGCCGGGCGCCTCGACGAGGCACGCGCGGGCGGCGCCGGCTCCTTTCGGGTCGGGGACCTCGAGCTCGCGGTCCCCGGCGAAGACGCCGACCACCCGGCCGCCGCCGCGGTCTACTGCGTCGCGCCCGAGGACGTGCTGGTCTCGACGCACCCGCTCGAGGGCGTCTCGGCGCGCAACGTTCTTTCCGGCAGGGTCACGGCCGTCGACCCGTCCGGGGCCAACGCCTGGACCCGCATCGCCGCCGGCGGCCTCGAGTGGACCGCGCGGGTCACGCGTGCGGCGGCCGAGGAGCTCGGCCTCGTGCCCGGCGTCGACGTCTGGATCGCCGTCAAGACGCACGCCTTCCGCCGGCTCCGCTGAGGCGCCCGGGCCGCGGCCGCCTCAGTCCGCGCGCAGCGCCTCGAGCGGGCTCGACCGCGCCGCGCGCCGCGCGGCGAGCCAGGACGCCAGCAGCGCCGCGCCCGACAGCAGCACGACCGCCGCGCCCCAGCTCGCGGCGTCCTGCGGCGTGACGCCGAAGAGCTGCGAGCGCAGCAGGCGCGCGACGAGGGCCGCCGCGGGCAGGCCCACCGCGAGGCCCACGGCGGTCACGCCGAGCCCCTCGGCGAGCACCAGAGCCTCCACCTGCCACGGCCGCGCGCCGAGTGCGATCCGCACGCCGAACTCCTTGCGGCGCCGCGTCACGGAGTACGCGACGACGCCGTACAGCCCGACGCCCGCGAGGAAGAGCGCCACGGCGGCAAACGCCGCGGCGAGGATCGTCATGAATCGCGGCGCCCCGCGGGCGGCCGTGACGTAGTCCGCGAGCGGGCGCACCTCGGAGATCGGCAGCGCCGGGTCGAGCTTCGCGAGCGCCTCGCGAATCGGCCCGGCGAGCGTCGCCGGGTCCGACGCGGCGCGCACCACGTAGGCCGCCGGGTTGCGGTTGATCTGGCGCTCGGGGAAGTAGATCTGCTCCCGCACTTCCTCGGTCAACCGGCGATGACGCAGATGCCGCACGACTCCGACCACGGTCACCCACGTGTCGGGCTTCCCGTTGGACCGAGGGTCGACGCGCAGGCGCTTGCCGACGGCGCTTTCGCCGGGCCACGCCAGACGCGCGAGGCGCTCGTCCACCACGACGACCGGCTCTCCGCGCTCGTCGTCCGATTCCTCGAAGCCGCGCCCGGCGACGATCCGGGCGCCGACGGCGTCGAAGAAGCCGGGCGAGGCCGCCCGGTAATCGGCCATCGGCGAGGACGAGTCGTCCGCGGCCGGCCGGGCGAGGTAGGGGCCTCCCCAGTTCGGGATGTGGTCGAACGGGAAGTGGCTCACGATGCCGGCCGCCGTGACGCCGGGCAGCGCGCGAAGCTCCGACTCGAAGCGCCGGCAAAACGCGTTGAACGCCGCCGCGTCCTCGTATCGCGAGTCCGGCAGCGCGAGGCGGAACGAGAGGACGTTGTCGGCGCGGAACCCGGGGTCGACCGCCTGGAGGCGCAGGAACGTCCGTCCGACGAGCCCGGCACCGACGGCGAGCACGACGCCGAGGGCGACCTGCGCCGCGACGAGCGCGTTGCGCGTCCGCGAGCGCGCGCCCGGGCCGGCGCCCTTCAGCCCCGCGACGGCCGACGTCCGCGCGACCTCGGAGAGCGGCGCGAGCGAGAGGAGGACTCCCCAGAGGAGACTCGTGCCCGCCGTGAACGCGAGCACGCGCCCGTCGATCCCGGCGGCCGCGATGCGGTCGAGGCTCGCCGGCCGCGCCGCGACGAGCAGGCGCAGCGCGCCCTGCGCCACGGCGAGACCGGCCACGGCCCCGAGGCCCGCGAGCACGACGCCCTCGACGAGGCACTGGCGGAACAGGCGGCCTCTCCCGGCGCCGAGCGCGACGCGGAGCGCGATTTCGGGCCGGCGGGCGGCCGCCCGCGCCGCGAGAAGCCCGGCGACGTTGACGCACGTGATCAGGAGCAGGATGCCGACGCCGCCGAAGAGGGCCAGCAGCGCCGGCCGGACCTCGCGCACGCCGTCGTCGTGGAGCCCGACGGTGTTGTAGCGCCGTCCGGCGCTCCCGTACTCGGGGAACTCCTTCGAGACGCGCGCGGCAATCGCGTCGACCTCGCCCTTGCCCTCGGCGAGCGTGGCGCCGGGTTTCAGCCTCCCGACGACGCGCAGGAACTGCTGGCCGCGATTGCCTTCGGTCATGCCGGGCCAGAACGGCACGAACGCCTCGAGGTCGTCCGGCACCGCCGAATCCGGCGGCAGGAGCAGCCGGAACGACGACGGCATCACGCCGACGACGGTCGTCGGCTGTCCGTTGACCAGGATCCGCCGCCCCACGATCGAAGCGTCGCCGCCGAAGCGCCGCCGCCAGAGCGCGTCGCCGAGGAGGATGCGGGCCTCGGCGTTCTTCGCGTCGTCGCCCTCCCGAAACGTCCGTCCGACGGTGGCCTCGGCGCCGAGGACCGAGAAGAAGTCCGTCGTGACGCGCCCGATCCGGATCTGCTCAGGCTCGCCCTCGCCGTTCAAGGCGGCGCTGCTCGACCAGATCGCGCCGAAGCCGCCGAATCGCGTCGCCCGCTGCCGCAGGTCCGCGAGCTCCGGCCCGGACAGCGGCGCGCGGGGGTAGCCTTCCTCGGTCATGTCGGACCAGACGAAGACCAGACGGCCCGAGTCCCGGTACGGCAGGGGCGCGAGCAGGAGCGCGTCGACGGCCGAGAAAATCGCCGTGGTCGCGCCGATGCCGAGGCCGAGCGTCAGGATCGTCGCCGCCGCGAACCCGGGCGAGCGCCACAGGCCGCGCCAGGCGTAGCGGGCGTCGCGAACGGCCGCGTCGAACGCGGCGCCGACCCGCGCCTCCCGCGCCGCCTCCTTGACCCGTTCGACGTCGCCCATCTCGGCATCGGCCGCGCGCGCCGCGGCCTCCGGGTCGAGGCCCTCGCGTCGCTTCTGCCCGGCGGACGCCCGCCGGTAGGCGCGCAGCTCTTCGTCGAGATCCGCCTCGAGCCGCCGCTTGCCGAAGAGCGTCCTCCAGAAGCTCGCCAGGCGCGGTGTGAGCGGCATGCGCGGGTCCCTAAGACTCCGCCTCGAGCACCTGGCCGACCGCGAGGACGATCCGCTTCCACTGCTCCGTCTCGCGCTCGAGCTGACGGCGGCCGGCCGACGCGAGGCGGTACGTCTTGACCCGGTAGCCGTCTTCGGATTCGCCCCACGCCCCGACGACGAAGCCTTCCTGCTCGAGGCGGTGGAGCGCGGGAAAGAGCGAGCCCGGTTTGACGACGAAGGTGCCGCGCGTGATCTGGGCGATCCGGTCGGCGATCGCCTGCCCGTGCCGGGGCTCGAGCGCGAGGGTCCGGAGGATCAGCAGATCCAGGGTCCCCTTCAGGAGCTCGGTGCGTCGGGGCGGCATCTCCGTCGCGCCTCCCTATAGATATTCGATATCGATGAACGGTGGCGAGGATAGAACCGGAGCGGCGCGCCGGTCAAGAGGGCCCCGAAGGACCTAGGGCGCCGCCGCCGGCAGCGTCGCCAGCCACGTCTCGACGGCCTCGCGGTTCTCGCCCTGGAGCCGCCGCAGGACCCCGGCCGAGTGGCTCGCGACGACCGTCGGCTGGTCGAACGGCAGCTTCGCGTACATCTTCCCGCCAGGCTCGTGGCAGGGCGCGCAGCGGGCGAGGAGCACCGGCCGCACGGAGGCGGCGAAGGTCGTGGCGGAAACCGCGGCGGGAGCGGTCGGGACCGCCGCCGGCGTCGCGGGCATCGCCGCCGCGACGTCGGCCGCCGGGGTCGGGCGTGCCGCGCCCGACGCCTCCGGGCCGCACCGGGACGCCGGCGCGAGCGCTCCGAGCGCCAGGGCGCCGATCAGAAAAAAAAGTTCAAGGGGACGAACGCCGCCGCGCGCCCGCCAGGCGTTTCCGGCCGTCCGTCCGAATTGCCCCTTCGTCCTCACGGATTTCCCGTCGGTGGGCGAAAGCGTCACACCATTCCGGAATCTGAACGTTTCGTCCGGATTCTTGACTTCGCCGCCGACGGCATTTTCCTTAACTCCCTGTGTTTCCTTACGTATCACGGACTGCGTCGTTGCAAGAAATACGAAGGAGGACAGGGATGACCATCCGAACTCTCATCGTGGACGACGAGCCGCTCGCGCGTGAGTGGGTCCGCAACGGGCTCCAGAACGAGCCGGACCTCGAGATCATCGGCGAGTGCGGCGACGGCTTCGAAGCGGTCAAGGCGATCGCCGCCGAAAAGCCGGACCTGGTGCTGCTCGACGTGCAGATGCCCGGGCTCGACGGGTTCGGCGTCCTCGCGAGCGTCGACGCGGAGGACCTTCCCGCCGTCGTGTTCGTCACCGCGTTCGACCGCTACGCGCTGAAGGCCTTCGAAGCGCACGCCGTCGACTACCTCATGAAGCCCTTCTCGTCCGAGCGCCTGCACGAGGCCGTCGAGCGCGCCCGGGCCGCCGTCGACCGCAGCTCTTCGAAGCACCTGAAGGCCGCGCTCCACGCGCTCCTCCAGGACATCCAGCGCGAGCGCGCCTATCCGGAGTGGCTCCTCATCAAGAAGGACGACCGCAGCGTGTTTCTGCGCGTCGAGGACATCGACTGGATCGAGTCGGCGCGCAACAACGTGCGGCTCCACGTCGGCAAGGAGATCTACGTCTACCACGAGACGACGTCGGGCATCGAGTCGCGGCTGGACCCGCGGCGCTTCTTCCGCATCCACCGCTCGACGATCGTCAACATCGAAAAGATCCGCGAGATGCACCCGTGGTTCAACGGCGACTACGCCGTCACCCTGAAGGACGGGACGCGGCTGACGCTCTCGAGCACGTACCGCGAGCGCCTGAAGGACTTCCGCAAGCTGGCGGTCTAGACAGAGGAACGGGTGAGCCAGAGGACGCCCCTCACCCCCACCCCCTCTCCCGGAGGGAGAGGGGCGGCGAGGCTTCGTATCGCCCTGGTCTGGACCGGGGTCGCCTTCTTCATCGCGACCCAGCGCTACCTGCGCGGGCCGTCTCTCCAGCCGCGCCTGGCGCTGCCCTGGTCGCGCGCGGTCGCCGCGAGCGCCGTGACCGCCTTCATCTGGGCGCTCCTGACGCCGCTCTGCATGCGCGCGGCGCGGCGCTTCCGTCCGCGGCACGGAGCCTTCGTCCGGAACACGCTCGGGCTCGCGGCCGCGGGAGTGGCCGCGGCCCTCGGGCACCTGCTCGCGACCAACCTCTTCTGGAGCGCGGCGGACGAGGCCGGCCGGGGCCCGGATTTCGTGGCAACCTTCCTCGCGACCCTCGCGTTCGGCGGCGCAGCGCGGCTGGCCACTTTCGTCGGCATCGCCGGCGTGACGTGGGCCATCGACGACTTCCACGCGTACCGGGACCACGCGCTCCAGGCCTCCGAGCTCGAGCGCGAGCTCGTCGGCACGCAGCTCGAGACCTTGAAGCTCCGTCTCCACCCCGGGTTCCTCTTCAACACGCTCGCGACGATCCTGCCGCTCATCCGCACCGATCCGCGCGCCGCGGCGCGCACGGTCGTCCAGCTCGGCGACGTTCTCCGCCTCGCGCTCCACAACGACGCCGCGAGTCTGGTCCCGCTGAAGGCCGAGCTCGACGTCGCCCGGCTCTACCTCCAGATCGAGCAGACCCGGCTGAAGGACCGCCTCGAGGTCGTCTTCGCGATTGCCCCCGAAGCGCTCGATGCCGCGGTGCCCAACCTCGTCCTCCTGCCGCTCTGCGAGGGCGCGATCGCCAATGGCGCCTCGGCGCGAGCCGGACGCGCCCGCGTCGTCCTCCGCGCACGCGTCGAGGGCGACGTGCTGCACCTCGAGGTGGACGAAGCGCCGGCCGGCCCTTCGGCGGGAACCTCGGCGGCGCCCCTCGACGACTCCTTCCTCCGCCGCACGAAACGCCGCCTCGAGCTCCTGTACCCGACGGGGCACGGCGTCGCGATCTCCGACAAGCTCGAGAAGGGCCACGAGGTCGCGCTCTGGCTGCCGTACGCGCCGGTCTCGGAATCGACGCTGCCGGCGGAGGGCGCGGCATGAGACGGCCCGGAACCGACCGTGCCTCCCGATCCTCCGCCGACGGGCGGCTGCGCCACGCGGCCTGGATCGTCGGCGGCTGGACGCTCGTCGGGATCTTC
>Ga0335069_10013371_pt1 | contig 11523 bp, 10 predicted proteins | sample Lox_Sample_11_FD_206714 | JGI IMG/M metagenome (GOLD analysis project Ga0335069, IMG submission 206714) | Soil microbial communities from Loxahatchee National Wildlife Refuge, Florida, United States - Lox_Sample_1.1 | ecosystem: Environmental > Terrestrial > Soil > Wetlands | place: USA...
GCAACTGCGAGACGCCGTGCTTTTTCCCGCGTGAGCTGATCGCCAAGATGGTTGGCTACGGCAAGGAGTTACTCGTGCAGCTCATGACGCCCGAGTACCTCAAAGCGTCCGATGCCTCCATTCCGGCCGCCTATAACGTCCCGAACGAGTCAAAGCATCCCCTGTTTGTGCAGGCTGACTTCGGGCTTGACCAGAACGGGGAGCCTAAACTGGTCGAGATCCAGGGCTTCCCGTCGCTCTACGCGTTCCAACCGGTCGTCGCCGAAACCTACAGCGACGTCTATGAGCTAGATGCCGGCCTGCATTATTTCCTTATTCCCGACTATTGGACCGAGCTTCGCAAAGCGATCCTCGGCGACTGCGACCCAGAGAACGTTGTACTGATGGAGATCGACCCATATCGCCAAAAAACGTTGCCCGATTTCCTGATGACCGAAAAGTACGTCGGAGTGAAGCCAGTCTCACTGACCGACATCCGCAAGCGAGGCAACAAGCTCTACCACGGCGACACGCCGATTCACCGCATCTACAACCGCGTGATTGTCGATGAGCTGCAGCGCAAGGGTATCACGCCGCCATTCGATTTCCGCGACGACCTGGATGTCGAATGGGCCGGCCACCCGAACTGGTATTTCCGCATCAGCAAGTTTTCAATACCTTACCTCCACCACACGTCAGTTCCGAAAACCTGGTTCCTGAACGACCGGCGAGACATTCCAGACGACCTCGAAAACTACGTCCTGAAGCCGCTGTACTCCTTTGCCGGCCTCGGCGTCGTCATTGGTCCAACTAAAGAACAAGTCGCTGGGGCCGCCCCCGACCAGTTTATCCTTCAAGAGAAAGTCGACTTCGCGCCAGTCATCAAAACCCCGCACGGTCCGACCAAGGCAGAGCTCCGCATCATGTATATCTGGCGCGACCAGCCCGAAGCCGTCCTGATCATCGTCCGCATGGGCCGCGGCAAGATGATCGGCGTCGATCATAATAAGGACATGGAGTGGGTAGGCGCCTCAGCAGGCTTTATCTAACTTATTTTCAATCTCTTATCGCTTCGCTGTAATATTGAACCAAAACTCCTGTCCTTAGGTATGAACAAACAGGAGGTGCACTCTGCAAGTCGCAATGCGAGAGCAACCGGTTATGCCGATTCCGGATGAACTCGGCCAGATGTTCCAGGCCCACCACGGTCTGGTATTCCGGACCGCGTACCGGGTCACCGGCAACGCCGCCGACGCCGAAGATGTGCTGCAAACCGTGTTTCTGCGGATGCTGCGGCGGGATCAACGGGCTCGCGCGCTCGAGAACCAGGAGAGCTACTTCCGCCGCGCTGCGATCAACGTCTCACTCGACGTGGTTCGCGCCGGTAAGGACTCGCGGAGTGTTCCGCTCGACGAAGTCGCGCCAGAAGCTTTGTCCGAGAAGCGCCAGGAAGCCGAGAATCGCGAGCTTCGCGATATGCTCCGCCGCGCTTTAGCCCGCTTGAACCGGCGGGAAGCAGAGATCTTCGCCATGCGCTTTTTCGAAGATATGAGCAACCAGGAAATTGCGAAATTGCTCGGCATCTCTCAGATTCACGTCGCGGTGATTCTGCATCGCACCCGCGCCAGGCTGCAAAAAGAGGTTCGTTCCTATCAAGGAGACAGGTCATGAAGAAGGACAACTTAGATCAAATCATCAACGGCATTCGCAACGAACCGGTCGACCCGGCGGTTATCGAACATGCGGCCGAGCGGGTGCGTTCGCGCGTCCTTCCGGACCACGGCGTCGCGCTCTCGGTCGAAGTGATCCGAAGCTGCGCCGACTTCCAGAGTTTGATCCCCGGATATCTGGAAAAGACGATCTCCGACGCCCGCGCGTTGCTGCTCGAAGACCATACGCATCAATGCGTCGATTGCCGCCGTGCGTTGCAAGCGGCCCGCTCCGGTAAGGTTGTTACCCTGCGGCGGCCCACGGTGACCGTGCATCGGATCCCCCCGATCGCGAAGTGGGCCGTCGCTGCTTGCGCTGCTGTCGCTGTGGGCTTGACGAGTTGGAGCGTGATCCGGTCGCTTGTGCCGACTGCCGGAAGCCGCGCCACCGTACAAACCGTTCACGGCATCCTCTACCTGGTTTCCGATCGCGGCAGCACGCCAATCTTCTCCGGCAAGGAACTGGGCGAACGGCAGGGCGTCAGAACCGCGAAAGGTTCCACGGCAATGCTGCGCCTTGCTGATGGTTCCATGGTCGAAGTGAACGAGCGCTCTGAGCTTTCGCTTTCACGCACCGCGCGAGGCACCACGATTAAGCTCGATCGCGGCAACGTGGTCGTACAAGCCGCCAAACAGCGTAACGGCGCGTTGTATGTTTCCACCGCCGATGCCCTGGTAATGGTCAAAGGCACAGTATTCTCGGTTTCCAAGGGGACCAAGGGCTCGCGAGTGTCGGTTGTGGAAGGCACGGTCACGGTCGACGAAAACAACCACACCGACGTTCTTCACAAAGGCGATCAGGTGACCACCGATCCCAGCATCGCAAAGATTCCCGTCCAGGACGACATCGCCTGGAGCCAGAACGCCGCGCAGTATCTGTCTGCTCTCGGAGAACTCTCGGGCCTTCAGAAGGATATTGAAGCGCTGCCCTCCCAGGCGCTTCGCTACGAATCCAAACTGATCGACCTGGTACCTCCCGACGCGGTCATCTACGCCGCTATCCCGAATATCGGCAGCACGCTGAACGAAGCCAACAAGCTGTTCCAGCAGCGTATGCAGCAGAGTGAGGTTCTGAGCAAATGGTGGAACGAGCATCAGCCCGGCGCCGGCGAACCGACGTTGGACGAAATGGTGGCTAAGATCAAGAACTTCACCGATCACCTCGGCAGTGAAATCGTATTCGCAATGACAGTCGATGCAAACGGCAAGAAGGACCCGCTCTTCCTGGCGCAGGTCACCGAATCCGGCCTCAAGGACACAATCCAGAGCCAATTCGGAGATCTGGCCGCAAGGCACGGGGCATCCATACGAATCGTCGACAACGCTCAGGCAATGGCGCTCACCCCCCCGCAGGAAGGACTGCAAGCTTATCTCAACAAGAACGTGATCGCCCTTTCGACGGGTACGCATCCTCTGCAGGAAGTCGCAGCGACCCTGGAGGGCACCAGTAACGAAAAATTCGAGTACACACGGCTCTACGACGCGGTGATGCAGTCTTATCAATCCGGCGCCGGCTGGCTGCTCGCGATTGATACGGAACAAATGCAATCGGAATCCGTAAATCCCCGTGTACGGATGCGGCGAATGAGAGCACAGGCCGGCAATCACGAGCAAATGAGCGGGATCCAGGACTTGCGTTACATCATGTTTGAGCGCAAGGAAGTCTCGGGGCAGACAGAGAATCAGGTCTCCTTCCAGTTCAATCGGGAGCGCCGCGGTATGGCGTCCTGGTTGGCTGCGCCCGCGCCTATTGGATCGTTGAACTTCGTGTCCCCGAACGCCAGCCTCGCCGCTGGATTTGCGATCAAGAATCCCCGCGCTTTGATCAGCGATCTGCTGAATACTGCTCAGGCGGAGAATTCGGGTACCGATCAGACTGTGAACAACATCGGCGGCCAAGGCTACCAGGTGATTGCGGAACTCGCCGAATCGCTTGGCAGCGACATATCGTTCGCCATCGATGGTCCGCTGTTGCCGACGCCGAGCTGGGAGTTTGCGGTAGAAGTTTACAATCCTGGCCAGTTGCAGATCGGTATTCAGGACGCGATCAACTACGTCAACCAGGAAGCCGAAGCCAAAGTACATCTCAGCCTGACGACCACCCAGAACGGCGGGCAGACCATCTATACCGTGAAGGCGGACAATACACCGTTCGAAGCAGACTACGCCTATGTGGACAGCTATCTCATCGCGGCGGCGAATCAAACGTTACTTTTGAAGGCGATTCAAAATCGTCTGACGGGATTCACGTTGACGTCCTCGGCGAACTTCCGCAATCAATTGCCGCACGACGCCAATACCAATTTTTCGGGAATGGTCTATCACAACCTGGGGTCAGTGATTGGGCCGCTGGCGAATCAGATCAGCTCCTCGGTCGCGCTCTCTTCATCGCAGCAGTCGGCGATCGCGCAATTGCAGGCAAACAGCGCTCCGGCGTTGGTCTGCGCATACGGCGAATCCAACCGGATCCGGGTAACATCGAGCGGTAGCTTCTTCGGATTGAACCTGAATACGCTGGCGGTCCCGAAGATCCTTGAGAATGCGTTTCAATTACAGAAGGGCGCTGGAACTCAGAAAAAATGACACCTGTCATTCAGCTCGAAGGATTGGGAGTACGGTTTGGCAAGAGAGATATCCTCCAAGGCCTGACCTGCTCCCTTACTGGACGAACTATTGGACTTCTCGGCCCGAACGGCGCCGGGAAGTCCACACTCATTAACACCCTTCTCGGATTCTATACTCCCTCCAGCGGAACTGCGCGCATCTTCGGTCACGACATCCGCACCGAAATCAAACAAATTCGCAGTGTCGTCGGCTACATGCCGGAGAACGACGCGTTCATCGCCAACATGACCGCGGTGTCATTCATCCGCTTGATGGCGGAGCTTTCGGGCTTACCCTCAGACGCCGCGCTCGAGCGCGCACACGAAGCCTTGTTCTACGTCGGACTCGGCGAATCGCGCTATCGCAAGGTCGGCACCTATTCGCTGGGCATGAAGCAACTGGCAAAGCTCGCGCAGGCGATCGTTCATGGTCCGAAGCTGGTGATTCTGGACGAGCCGACCAACGGCCTCGACCCTCCTGCACGTCAGCGCATGGTGCGCATGATCAAAGAAATGCGCGAGGTTCACAATCTACATATCGTGCTGTGTTCGCACCTGCTGCGCGACGTCGAAGAGACCTGTGAGGAAGTGCTGATCCTAAAGGACGGCCGCATCGTTCATTACTCGAACCTCGAAGAGGAACGCCGCGCCAACAAACGATTTGTCGAGATGGAACCAATCGGCGATAGTGCCGGGTTCGCCGCGGCGCTCGAAACAATGGGCTGCGAGTGCGCCCTTGCCGGCGGACAGCGGCTGAAAGCCGTCCTCACGGAGGGTATGGAAATTCGCGATATTTACCGGCTAGCGGCCGAACGCGACATCCAATTGCGCCGGCTGAACTATCGCCGCGACACGCTCGAAGATATCTTCCTCAAAGCCATGGAGACCAACACCAGTGGCCGTCTATAAACGCAGCTATCGTGCCTATACCGGCCGTTTGACGCCCGAATGGTCCCGGTTCTTCATCCTCACGCGCTACGCGCTGCGCCGGATGTTTGCGTCCAAGTTCCTGACCGCTGTATTTGTGATGAGCTTCTTCGGCCCGCTAATCTGTGCGGCATTGATGTATTTGAATCACAACTCCAGCATCCTGTCGCTCATGCACGTGCGGCGCAACGAAATCATTTCTGTCAATGGAAAGTTCTTTCTCGGCTTCCTGGGAGCCCAGGGAGCATTTGCATTCTTCCTGACCGCGTTCATCGGTCCAGGCACGATTGCTCCGGACCTTGCCAACGGCGGGCTGCCACTCTACTTTTGCCGGCCATTCACGCGAGCCGAATACGTGCTGGGCAAGCTTTGCGCGCTGATTTATGCGCTCTCGTTGATAACTTGGGTTCCGGGGCTGATCCTGTTCGGGATCGAGGCCAACCTCTCGGGCGCCACCTGGGCTTGGGAAAACCGCTCACTCGCGAGCGGCGTGTTCCTGGGATCGTTCATCTGGATTCTGATGATTTCGCTCATTGCCATGGCGCTGTCGGCGTGGGTGAAGTGGCGCATCGCTGCTGGCGCGTTGGTCCTGGGTGTGCTGTTCTTCCTTTCCGGGTTCGGGACCGCAGTTAACGCGGTGCTGCGCTCACATATCGGCTACTACATTAATCCAGGCGCGCTCATCACCCGCGTCTCGGCGGATTTGTTCGGCATGGAGTCTCCCGTTGAAATCTCTGCATTCAGTGCCTGGGTTGGTTTACTGGTAATGTGTGGGATATGTCTTGCCCTATTGGGCAAGAAGGTCCGCGCCTACGAGGTGATCCGCTGATATGTCGCCTAACGATCGAGTCGTATTCGAAAATGTTTCTAAGTTCTACGGCGATGTGCTGGGCGTGAACCGCGTCAATCTCTCGATCCCGCCAGGCATCACCAGCCTGGTAGGCCCCAACGGATCCGGCAAAACCACGCTGATGAACCTGATGACCGGTTTGATCCGCCCGACCCGCGGCCACATCACGGTTTTGGGAATTCCGTGCGACCAACCGGAAGAACTGTTCCGCTACGTCGGCTATTGCACGCAATTCGACACGTTTCCCAAAGGGTTTACGGGATATCAGTTCGTCTACTCCTACCTCAGGCTTTACGGATGCGCGCATGGCGAAGCGGACGAACTCACGTGGAAAGCAATCGAACGCGTCAATCTGGTGGAAGCCGCGAATCGCAAGATCGCCGGGTACAGCAAAGGCATGCGGCAGCGCATCAAGCTGGCCCAGTCGACTTGCCATGGTCCGAGTGTCCTGGTCCTCGACGAGCCGCTGAACGGCCTCGATCCCTTGGTCCGCGCAGAAACCATTGCGTTGTTCCGAAGCCTTGCCGAAGACGGCATGCACGTCATCATTTCGAGCCACATCCTGCATGAAGTCGACGCGATTTCCGATCAAGTGATTCTTCTAAGCAACGGATACGTCGTCGCGGAAGGGCAGATCAAAGGCGTGCGCAGTGAGATGTTGGACCATCCCATGCAGATTCTCATTCGCTGCAATAAGCCCACGGAACTGGCGGCGAAGGTATTCGCGCAGGAGTCGGTGGTTGAGGCACAAATTCACAAAGACGGCCTTGGCCTGCTGATAAAAACGCGCGATGCCGACCGTTTCTACCTGATGTTGAACCACATCGCGAAGAATGGCGTGGCCATCGAATCGGTCGCTCCCGCCGATGACGACGTCAACTCGGTCTACGAGTATCTGATCGGATCCGAGGAGGCGCCCCGATGAATCCTCTGTGGACCACCCAGATCCTCGCGGTAATACGGCTGGAACTGCGCAAGACGTTCTTTTCGAGGCGCGGCGCGTGGATCTACTTTCTGGCGCTCGCCCCGGCTGCTCTCTTCACCGGCCACTCGCTGATTCAGATGCAGACGCATCGTCCCTGCGACTTCGGCTCCGATACAAACATCTTCGCGACAACGTTCCAGCTGTTCTACCTGCGGCTTGGAATATTTTTTGGCTGCGTCGGAGTGTTCATGAATCTGTTCCGGGGCGAAGTGCTGGATCGCAGTCTGCACTACTATTTCCTCGCCCCGATCCGCCGCGAGGTCCTGCTCGTCGGCAAGTTCCTGACCGGCGTGATTGCCACCTCTGTGATCTTCGCCACGAGTACACTGCTTCAGATCTCCGGAATGTATCTGCATCATGGCTGGAGGGTCGTTTCCGATTATCTGGTGAATGCCAACGGTATCTCTCACGTCATCTCTTACCTTGCCGCGACCGTGCTCGCCTGCGTCGGTTACGGCAGCATCTTCCTGGCCTCAGGTGTCCTTTTCCGCAATCCGCTAATTCCCGCAGGTGTGATTCTCATCTGGGAATCCATCAACAGCTTCTTGCCGGCGCTCTTGCAGAAGTTCAGCGTGATTTACTACCTGAAATCGCTGTGTCCAATTCAGATTGACCCACAGGCAGGATCTTTTCTTGCCGTGCTAGCTATCAATGCGGATCCGATGCCTGCCTATATTGCGATCCCCGGCGTGCTGCTGGTGGCGGTCCTCGTGCTCGTTGTCGCGGCACTCCAAGTGCGGCGCATGGAAATCAACTACGCAACCGAGTAGCGGTCACTGCACCAGGCTGAGCTCGAAATGGAAGCTCGTGACGTACATACCTTGCACAAAGTAGAACCGGTGTGCGCGTTTTCTCTGAACGCCTGAATCCAGGCTGAAGGTCTGGCAGTCGTTTTCTTTGGCGAAATCGATCAACCATTTGAGCAAAGCTTCACCGAACCCATGCGACCGTTGCGTTTCGTCGGTTACCAGATCGTCCACGTATAGTGTCTTGCCGCTGAACAGCATGTTGAGGAACCGGAACCCGGCAACGGCCACAATCTTTTTGTCTGATTCAACAAAAGCGATCTGGTAGCCTTCCGCATGCTGCAAGGCCACGCGTTCCGCGTATTGCTCCAGGCTCAGTTTTTCCCGGAGCTGTTTCATGATTGGAAAGGTGCGCTCGATCTCTTCAGCCGAATTGGCGATCCTTATCTCCATAGCCATTTTTCAATCTGCTCCGTAGTGAGATTTCCGCCGCACAGCGGAGTCGCGATCGCCGCATCGCGGAAGCGCTCACGGAACGTTACCGCGGCGGCGAGCCCGGCGACTCCGGCCGGTTCGACTACTAAACCATGATGCCGGAACACCATCCGCATCGATTGAATCATCGCATCATCATCCACCAGGAGCACCTCGTCGATGACATCCGCTAGATCGTCTAGCGCTTCTGGTACGGGCACGCGCACAGCGATGCCGTCAGCGATGGTCGAGACTGCGGCTGCCGAGTGAACTCGATGCTCTCGCAACGAGATCGCCATGGATGGCGCCCCAACGGCACAAACCGCGACGACTCGCGTTTTCGGACGATGGGCCTTCAACCAATGGCCGATCCCTCCGGCCAGCGCGCCATTGCCAAGGGGGACCAGCAGCACATCGATCTGATCAGGCCAGTCGCAAAGCTCAACTGCGATGCTTCCCGCGCCTTCCGTAATCGCCGGCTCTCGGCCGTCTTCGATATAGCACGCTCCAGTGCGCGCTGCGAATCCGCGGGCAGCCTCCTTGGCCGCATCGAAGTCAGCGCCCGCAAGCCGAACCTCAGCGCCGAAGTTTCGCATCCGGTCCAGTTTCAGCGGGTTTGCGTTTTCCGCCGCGTAGACGATCAGCGGCATCCTACGCTTTCGGCAGGCATAGGCAAGACCTTGACCGAAATTCCCCGCCGATGCGCAGACCAGCACTGGCGAATCTTTCGACAGCCCCGAAGCGAGAAAATCGGTCCCACGGCCTTTGAATGACCGAATCGGATTGACGATTTCCACCTTCAGCGCGATGCGAACACCCAGTTCGGCGCTGATCGGTTCGCTCAGGAATTGCGGCGAATGCAAGAAGACAGGATCGATGGTTTGCGACGCTTTTTCGATTCTTTCCAATGAGATTCGGGACAAGCAATCAGTATACATCTTGACGAGTCGTCCGATATATCGTACGATATATCGAAAGATACGACATGGGGCGCTATCCATGGAGCTGGTTTGATGCAAATGACTGGGGCATATGGGCCTATACGGGCGGCGGTCAACGCGGTCGGTTCTTCGGTTCCGGAGAAGTTCGAATCGCTATCCTATCCCTGCTGTCAGAAGGTCCGAAGCATGGCTATGAGCTAATAAAAGAACTGGAAGCGCGGTCTGGCGGTAGTTATCGCGTCAGCGCCGGGACGATGTACCCGACCCTTCAACAACTCGAAGACGAAGGAATGATCGTCTGCGAGCAAAAGAACGGCAAGAAAGTCTACTCCCTCACCGACCTGGGCAAAGCGGAACTGGCTCGCGAGGGCCGCAAAGCCGACCAGATCTGGCAGCGTGCCTCCGAATGGGGCGATTGGGCGCAGTTCATGGGACCCGAAGCGGCCATCGTCGCCAAGCCTTTGGGTGCCGTCGTCAAAGCCACCTTTCGCGCTGCCAAGAGATGCGGAAACAATCCTTCGAAACGGGAGCAGATCGAGGACATCCTGGATCGGACGCGGATTGAATTGGAGGCGCTGTGCATGTAACGGTCGAGGAGCAGCGCCGCTTTTATGCGGAGGAAATCGCGGCCGTGGCGGCGATCCGCTCCCCGAGCCTGATCGAGGCGTTTGCCAAAGTCCCTCGCGAACATTTTCTTGGACCTGGCCCATGGCAACTCGGCAGCCCGGATTTTGGAATGCAAGCTCCGGGTTTACGCTATCGGCCCACCGAAGACTCTGATCCGCGCCGCCTATATCACAACGTCCTGGTCTCAATCGATCCCGAGCGCAATCTCAACAACGGCCATCCAAGTACACTAGCCGCCTGGCTCGACGCGCTCGACATTGCGACAGGCGAGCGGCTATTTCATCTCGGATGCGGACTGGGATATTACGCCGCGGTGATGGCCGAAGTCGTGGGACCAAACGGGCACGTCACAACCATGGAAGTGGATCCGAACCTCGCTCGCCGCTCACACGAGAATCTGGCCCCGTGGAAAAATGTCGAAGTTCTCGCCGGTGACGGCGGTTTGTATGATCCAGGTCCTGTAGATGTGATATTCGTCAATGCGGGCGTAACGCAGGTTCGACCCATTTGGCTCGACCGGCTTCTTCCTGGCGGCAGGCTGCTCGTACCGCTTACCTTCGAGACCGGTGGTCAGGCAGGCAAGGGCGGCATGCTGCTGGTGAAGCACGAAGGAGATTCGTACGCGGCGCAGTTCATCACCTTCGTGATGATCTACTCTTGTACCAGCTTGCGCGATCTTCAGCTAAACGGAGCGATCATGAAGCTGCTCAGCAGTGGAAAAATGTTCTCAGTACACTCACTTCGCCGCGATCCGCATGAGGCCAGTGACACCTGCCTGCTGCACGGAAGCGACTTCTGCCTGGTTGGGTAAGCCTCCGGCTTGCCCGGACAAGCCGGAGGCTTGTCCAACCCGCGCGACGCTGTTCGCATCGCGATAGGAATAACTGGTCTCGATCGAGGAATACGGCTTCCCGTCCACCTCAGCATACGGATACACGAAATAATTCAGCGGCTCGCCTTGCTGCCTCGGCGTCAACACCACATCGCGGCCCTTCGACAGCTCCACTCGATTCTCATCGTGCGCGCCAAAGAAATACTCTCGCTTGGCCGGATTCTTGGCGGCTTCCGAAGCATCCACGGGGACCCAGCCGATGCCTTTGGCATAGAATTCCGCCCAGCAGTGATAGCCCGCGATCTTGCCTTCGCCGCGATCCGCCGGCAGCGGAAAGCCGATTGCGAAGCGCGCCGGGATACCCATCGAACGGGCGTATCCGATGAAGATGGCATGGAAATCGGTGCAATTCCCGCGGCGGGCATCACAGGCATAGTAAATATCGCCGCGCCCCCAGCCCTTCCCAGTCTTGTCATACTTCACCGTGGCGACCACGTGATTGTAAATCGCGCGCGCCATTTCGAGATCCGTGTGCGCGTTCGCAGCCTCGACAACTTGTTTGGCCCAGCCATGGATCGTGTCATCGAGCGGGACTAGCCGATCGGGCTGCAACCATCGCGAAAGAGCTTGAGGCTGCGCGATGTTCCTGGATGAAACCGGAACAATTGGCTGGATGCGCTCCTTGCGTACTGCATGGAACGTCACCGTCACCGGTACGCTCGACTCCTTCGGGTTATCAATGCTCAAATGAAGAATCGTATTTCCTTGATCGCCGGCTGAGATGCCATGAGAGTACGGAGTCTCCACCCGCAGACCAGTGATGCGTTGGTATGGATCATCGTGTGGAACT
>Ga0335069_10013373_pt1 | contig 11521 bp, 9 predicted proteins | sample Lox_Sample_11_FD_206714 | JGI IMG/M metagenome (GOLD analysis project Ga0335069, IMG submission 206714) | Soil microbial communities from Loxahatchee National Wildlife Refuge, Florida, United States - Lox_Sample_1.1 | ecosystem: Environmental > Terrestrial > Soil > Wetlands | place: USA: Florida...
TAGCCTTGACCGAGCCGAAGATGAAGCCGACGTACCCGTGCAGCATGAAAGCGGAGGGAATGCCGACCAGGGTGATGACGTATCCAAGACGGTCATCGATCTGCAAAGAACGTTCGCTGATGTTGCTGGACCCGAGTGTCAGGATGCGGTAGATGAGGCGAGCGAGGCCTTGCGAATTCTGCGCCTTCAGGACGATGTCGCGGCGGTAGTCGAGCCAGATTTCCAGCAGAAGGACCGCCATCAAATACCAGAGATAGACAAAGCCAAACATCGCCATGGCAGAGGAGCGATGTGGGGTCAAATACATTTCGAAGGACCGCTCCGGATGGCCAAGGTGCAACTGGAGCGGCAGTGGAGCGACCAGGAGAAATGACAGAGCCGTGAGCAAAGCCAGGCGATAAGTAGGCTTCACAGCCTGCACTCGAAAGACTCTTTCCAGCGAAGCCAGGATGAATGCGCCGGCGACCAGTCCGGTGATGAAGGGATAGAGGACGATGAGCACACTCCACTGGAGCTCGACTTCGTTGGGGTACATGAAGCCTTCGACCGGGATTTGCAACGCGCCTCCTTAGCGAACCGAACCGTCCATGCCGTTGTAAAAAACTTTCGCGCCCGTTGCCATATGGGGCTTCAAGACCTGCACGGTATGGGTTCGCAGGAATTCGTGAATGGGATCCTTCGGGTTCTTGAGATCAGCCAGCTGTCGCGCCCCCGTGGGGCAGACTTCGCAGCAGGCGGTGGTGAGTCCCTTGGTGATGCGGTGATAGCAGAGTGAGCACTTCTCCGCCGTGTTCGTCTTGGGGTTGATAAACCGGCAACCGTAGGGGCAGGCCTGCACGCAATAGCGGCATCCGAGGCAATAGTTCTTGTCGACCAGCACGACACCGTCCGGGCTGACGAATGTTGCACCGACCGGACAGACCTGGGTGCACGGAGAATCTTCACAGTGGTTGCACAACTTGGGGACAAAGAAGTTCTTGCCCTCTTGCTGTTTCGGTGGAAAACCCAGCTTGCCGCCATCGGGAGATTCCACGTCGGGGCGTTCAATGTGCCAGTCGGGAATGTGGTAACGCTCGATCCATGTCCGAAAGTAGCCGTCGGGGACGTCATTCTCACTGGCACAGGCGCGTACGCAGCTTCCGCACCCAATGCACTTGGGGATATCGATCAGCATGGCCCACCAGTGCTCGGTGAGCTGGTAGTTCGGGGAGGCTTCCGGCGTACCGGCAAGAACGAACTTCCAGGCGACAGCCGCTGCGGGCAGGAGGACGAGTATGCGACGGCGGGATATGTCCATTATTTCTTCGCCTCCGTCGCCGTCTCGATCTTAGGTTTGTGGGGCGTATGGCAGGTGTCGCAGGCTATGCCGCCCGAGTGATCGGCGGTTACCACTTGCGGGAAGTTCTTCGGCTTCGCGCTGTTAGCCTCATGACACCGAGCGCACAATATGGCTGTGTCGAGCTTCGGCGGCTTCACACTTGCCGGATCGTCCGCATGCTTTGCCTGCGCGCCGTGGCATGCTTCGCAAGGTACGTTGATGTGCCGACCGAGTTTCTTTTGATCCACGACGTCGGTGTGACAGCCCTCGCAAACCTGGTGTCCGGCGTAGGCAATAGGGCGGGCCGCGATCTCGGCGATGGCCGACCCGCGATAATGTCCATATTGCCCGAAGGATCTGGGAACGACTGCCGCCCGCAGGGCAATAAAGACGACGAGGGCAATCAGCATTACAGCGGCGAGTCGAACCAGGTGTTCCGTGTCTTTAAACACAACCGCTCACCCCGAGCGCAACCGCGGCGCTTTCCTGTCCCTGAGAAACGCAGTCTCATCGATAGCTGGGGCGAGAGTTGCGAGCCATGATTGAAATCACTGATGCCCGTGATGACAGTCACGAAAGGGCGGGAATCATCTGACTTGAACCAAGATTCGACTTAGCGGAATCTGGTGGTGCGCCAGAGAAATGCTCCGCAGGTGAACAACAGGGCAAACATCGCGAGGGTAAGGGTGATGGTCCATCCCGAACTGATTTCGACCGTGGGGAGCTTGGCCAGGGATGCGAGAGCAACGAACACCAGAGTCGCACTCGCGATGACGAACCAGTCGAGCGCGGTTCTGCGGTGGTCGGTGCCGGAGTGTGCGCGTCCTTCCATGCCGGCGCTCACGTAGTCTCGTTCGACGCCATAGCGTTCGCCTTCCCGATGTGCGGCGTCTTGCCAGGACGAATGCTCCTTCTCGGTGGCGGAGGAGAGTGAGATGGCTAAGGCGCCGAGAGCCATCAGGATGGATCCTCCGGCCACCTGGGCGTACACGAGCGTGCTTGCATTGCGTAGCTCGTGAAAAACCAGGACGCCCCAGAGCAATCCCCAGAGCTGGTTCGTATTGGAAAGAGGGATGCCGCGGCTGATGCCGACGTACTTGGTGGCATATTGCTGGAAGAGATCGCCGATAACCCATACGAAGCCCCCTAGCATGAGCCAGAAAAGAACGGTGCGGGCGCTGGCTAGTTCATGCCAGAGGGGCGCGGCACCGCGATACCCGATGGCTAAGAGGGCCATGGTCGAGACTTCTCCGACGGTGAAGAAGGTAATGAACGACAGCGGGTTCATTCCCGTCAGGTAGGCTTTGCGGTAGGGGATGTACATGGTTCCCCAGAGCATGCCGGCACCAAGCGCCGCGATGATCCCCATGGTGGCTTTGCCGGGAGCAGCCTGGTGGGCGGAGGCGAAGGCCAGGAAAGCAGCGCCCGCGAACATGCAGACAGCACCGCCAATGACACCCAGCCAGCCCTTCCATCCCGCATAGTGCAATTCGTTGAAGAAAAGAAATCCCCAGAATATGCCGAGCAAGCTGTTGCTGTTCCACAGGGGAAACGCGATGCTGAGGCCAACGTCGCGGATGGCATAGACGGTAAGCGTATTGGCGACGGCCCACATGCATCCGGCGAGAACGGCCCAGACGATCAGGTGCGGCGCCTGATTGACATCGCTGCGCACGTGCGCGGTGCCGTGGATGAGTGCGGGCACGCTCCAGCGCGCCAGGAAGACTCCCAGGACCATGATGAGCGAGACGGTGATGGGCGAGATGGCGGGACTGACCAGCTTGATAGGAGCTTCGGCGCTTCCGAGCCACGCACCGGCCGCGAATCCGCAGAAAACGCCGAGAGCCTGTAGTCGACGCAGGCGATCGGGGCTGACCGCAGAACTACTCCGTGCCTGGTTGGCGAGATTGCTCAACGGAGCTTATCCAGGAGCACGAGTCCACCCATCAGTACAAGGAGTGGAATCCAGAAGTGGATGTCAGTGACGATGGCCCTGAAGCGGCCGGGGCCGGCCTGAGTTCTCATATTTTGGGACAAGGACTGCCTCGCAACGGGACAGGACGTTTTTGCAAAGCTCCTAATCTTAGTGAGCCATCAGGGGGGAGTCAATGCGCCCAATCGCGCTTCCGGTGCCTGATTTCATTGACTCGCGAATTCCGGAGACGTAAGATTCGGGCACTACGAAAAGCAATGAAGAACGAAGCGGACGGGATGCCGTTCGCCGCGGAATCGTTGCGATGAACCAAGGTCAGGGAACCGGAGATGAGATGAGAAACGAAGAAAAAAAAGAGGTGCCGGCGAAGAAGCCTTACGAGAAGCCGGATTTTCGCTTCGAGAAGGTATTCGTCACCACGGCGCTGAGTTGCGGCAAAACGGGGACCATGTTTACCTGCCGCACCACGGCCAGTGCTTCGTGAAATTTCGCACGCAACTGGATGCGAGGGGGCAGTGCAGCCCGACAACAGTTTGCAACTAGATGGCAAACACGGACCTGCGTAGGATGGTTCCGATCAGGGGTCAGAGAAAAATGAGACAGCGTAGCGTCAGACTGCATTTCGTTGGGAAGGTATTGATTGTTTGCGCCGTGATTCTCGCGTCGCTATCTGCGGGTGCGCAGACGTCATCCAAGCGCGAGCCGCAGCCGGTCGTCTCCGATTGGACGCACCATCATGTTCTCTTCCCTGACTCGAAAGATGCCTCGCTGATGTCTCAGCTGCAGGGAGACCCGCGGTGGAGGCAGAGCTGGTTGCTGCGTCACAATCAGAACTCGTGGCCGGGCATTCACGGCCGGCGCCATTGGCGGGGAGTGGGCAGAGACTGGAGCGTGCCCCTGGGCACCGCTTACTACGAGCCTCTTTTTGATTCGAGCTTCACGTTCTCAATTGGCGCCCAAGCTGGATTCGGCTTTCTGACCTCGGCTGACCTCGGCGGCGGGCAGTTTCTGGCCACCGCTGGCGTTCTAAGCGTGACCGCGGGTAGCAATCTGGGTAATTATGCTCTCTACCCGGGAGGAGCGGGCACGACTACCAGCCCAGGGGGAGCATTCCAATTCGATAACGTCATATTTCCGTTGCAGAACCCGACGCTCGACAACTTCGGCGTGCTCTTTCTGGGCGGAGGACTTGAAATCAACATCTGGGGAAACGCCGTTCCGGATAACTACACTTTCTACGCGTGGGACGGTGCGAACTACATAACGACCGTGACGGATCCGGCTGGCAGCGTCACCCCAGCCCTGGCTGCCGCTCCGGATCCGGGTGGTGGTTTAGTTTTTCCTGCCAAGTTTGCGTTTGACGTGAACCAACCTCCGAGTTGTACCAGCGATTTTGTGGTGGTCGGAATCCCGACGAACCGGGCTGTGGTTTCTCAAGCCAACATTATTGGTTTCAACAATCTCTATAGCAACGCGGGAGGAACTGGTCTTTGTCCTACGACTGGGCCCACGGTGATGTTCGCGTATACGTCTGGCATCGGGCAGGTGCCGGCCTCGGTCGTGATTTCGCAGAGCGGACAACAAGTTGCGTACATTGAAAATGTGCCCGGAAATTCTTTTTTTCATGTCCTGACCATCGGGACAACGGGAACGAACGGAACGGGCGCGACTTCTCCGGTGGCGCCGGGAAGCGGAAACAACGCGTTGGATGTTCGAGTGCGCCTCACGCCTGATGGCGGCACAACGAACCAGAGCTCCACCAACGCGCCGTTTGTTGTTTTCACGCCAAACGACTCCGCCGACGTGGCCTACGCGACGACCTACGACTTATCCGCGGGCACAGGGTATCTCTACAAGCTCGATAACGTATTCAATGGCAGTGCAACGCCGACCATCGTCTGGAGCGTGCCAATCACGGCAGTTCCGTCGGCTCCGACCTACGATCGCCTGTCGAACAAGATTTTCTTCACGGATAGCGCAGGCCGCATCGACTACGTGGTTGACAGCGGCATTCCGCCAACGGTCGTTTATGGTTCTGTGGTAGCGCTCGGAAGCACTTCTGAGAATGCGGTTCTTATCGATGTGACCCATCAGATGGTGTACGCGGGATTCAATACGGATGGAATGAACGCCGTGATCGTCCAGGCGCCTGAGACATTGGCGAGCAGCGTGTCGGTGGCGGTGGGAACCGGGGATACGACTTACACCGGGCCGTACCTTCCAGACTTCAATCACGCCTGGTATAGCGGTTCGGGAACTCCCATGATGTTTGTCGCAGGGACGGGAACTGGCACTCTGCCCACGTTGTACGGTGTGGGATTCACTGGCGGTGTCATGAACACGAGCGCAAGTTCATCGACGGCGTTGGCGACTGGTAGCGCGGATTCGTCTCCGGTGACCGAGTTTTATAACTCTTCGCTGCTGAAAGATCTTCTATTCGTGGGCGTAAGCGACAACTGTGTCGCGACCACGCAGGGAGGGACGGCGGGCTGCGTGATGAGCCTCGATATCACCAATGGGTTCCCGACCGTAGACGCCAATACGACGGCGCTTGCCGCTTCTGGCGGCACGACCGGTATTATCCCTGACAACAACAGCAATCTGCCGGAAGCTTCCAGCATTTACTACGCGACCAAGAACGGGTCGACCCTGGTAAAGGCCACGCAGTCAGCGCTGCAGTAGCAGCGCTGACAGCCGGTGTCGAACGCTCAGCAGGTCGCGATGTTTCGCCGTATGACGTAGCTTCGAGGTGCTCGCATGCCATTCGTCCGCCTGTTTTCGTTCAGGATGTGTTCCGCCATTCTTCCCGCAGTGCTGGTCGCTGCGCTTTCGAGAGGATCCGTCGCGCAAACCGAAAGCGCAACTGCTCCGACCAACGCGCAGACCGCAGAACAGATTGATGAAAGCTGGCAGAAGGCAACGGCCAAGTATGATTCGGCGCGCTCGGCCATCCTGGATCGCGTGGACCAGGTGAATCGCAAAGGCGCATTTCATGATGACTGGGAGACCCTGCAGCACTACCAGGTTCCGGAGTGGTACAAAGACGCCAAGTTTGGGATTTTCATTCACTGGGGCGTGTATTCCGTTCCGGCATTCGGCAGCGAGTGGTATCCGCGCGAAATGTACCGGAAGGGGTCTCCGGAATTCGAGCATCATATTGCGACCTACGGCGCGCAGGATAAGTTCGGCTACAAGGATTTCATCCCGATGTTCAAGGCGGAGCATTTCGATCCGGCGGAATGGGCGCGCTTGTTCAAGGAAGCCGGGGCGCGATACGTGGTGCCCGTGTTCGAGCATCATGACGGCTTCTCGATGTACGACTGCGGCCTCTCCGACTGGACGGCGGTAAAGATGGGGCCGCACAGGGATCTGGCGGGCGACCTGGCCACGGCGGTTCGCGCCGAAGGACTGCACCTGGGAGCGTCATCGCACCGCGTGGAACACAACTTCTTTTTTGATAACGGGCGCACGTTTCCCTCGGACGTGAACGATCCGCGCTTTGCCGGACTGTACGGGCCGGCGCATCACTGGATGAACAATGAAGGCAATACTCCGCTTTCCAATGATTTCACCTACGTCTCGAAAGCCTGGACGCAAGACTGGCTGGCGCGCGGGGCGGAACTGGTGGAGAAGTACCATCCGGAAATCCTGTATTTCGATTGGTGGATTGGGCAGCCCGCGGTTCGCCAGGATCTGACGCGTTTTGTCGCCTTCTACTACAACACGGTGCAGGAGAACGGAAAGCCGACGGGAGTGCTCAATTACAAGGACTTCGCGATGCAGGAAAATTCCGGCGTCATGGACGTAGAGCGCGGGCAACTTGCCGGGATCCGGCCACAGTACTGGCAGACCGATACGTCGGTGAGCAATCGATCCTGGGGATACATCGAGAATGACACGTTCAAGTCGCCGGAGTTCATTGTGCACCAGCTGGCCGATGTGGTGAGCAAGAACGGCAATTTGCTGCTCAACATCGGACCGAAGTCGGACGGCACCATACCCGACCAGGTGCAGGGCATCCTGCGCGAGGTCGGGGGATGGTTAAAAGTGAATGGGGAAGCGATCTACGGCACGCGCCCGTGGAGAGTGTTCGGCGAAGGGCCGACGCAGGTCACAGCAGGCGCGTTCCACGACACCGAAACGCAGCCCTACACGCCGCAAGATTTGCGCTTCACCACGAAAAATGGCGTGCTGTATGCAATTGAACTCGCTTGGCCGGCAAACCGCGAGCTTGTGATTCACTCACTCAGGAGCGGGATCGCAGGGCAAGAGAATGTGGAATCGGTGGAACTGCTGGGCGCGACTGAGCGGATATCGTTTCAACAAGCCAGCGAGGGCCTTCGAGTTCGCCTTCCTGAGCAGGCGCCCGGGAAATTTGCGTACGCGTATCGAATCCGATTCCGGCAATGATGGAAAAACGTATCGACCTTCTCACGGCTGACGCCTCGCAAAGGAGCCGTGATTTCTGTCACTGACACGTTTCTGGCGCCGGAGTTGAATTGATTCGGCTCGCCTCCCAGAAGAGCATTCTTCCCCTTTCGCAGCACAAGCACACCCTCGTGAGACGACCGGTCGGGCCTTTCGTACGCCTTTGATCAAAAACTGAAGGAGGTTCCGTTCATGAAATCAACTGTCATGTTGATAGTGTTGCTATGCGTGTGCCTGCCCACGGTGGGATGGGGGCAGCAAGCCATCATTGCGCACGCCGGCAACGGGCAGAGTCAGACGCAGTCGGCAGTTATACCGTATGACGCTTTCAATGGCCGGTGGCTCAATCCCGCGAAGTGGATTGCCACAGATCCGGGCAATCCGGATTACATGGAGGCCTGTTACTTTTCCTCGAGCGTCCTGGAATGCGTGCGGGAGATCCAGGATGGAAAGTTGCGCCTGGCGGTCAAGAGTTACGGCGCGACGGATTCCAATGACGGCGGTCAGTACGGCGAGTCAAAGTCGATGTTTGCCCAGCCCTTCACGAGCGTGACTTTTGACGTCCTGGTGAAGAGCACGAATTCTTCAGGCTGCACCGCCAGCGGGCAGAGTTCGTTGGCGCAGGCGATGATTACCGCGCGATTCTTCAACACGGGCAGCGGGGATCCCAACGATGATGTCGATGCACACATCACCTGGGCGCATGCCTCGACCGATAACCCCGGCCTGCTGAACGTCAGTGCTTTTTTGTTCTGGCAGGGACAATACTTCGATTTCGTCACTCTCGGCTCCGCCACCGTGGGAACGCCCCTCCGCGCCACGTTGCGGTGGGTGCCGGACAGCCACAAGTTCGTCGCCGGTTTCGAAAATCTGGTCACTCATCAGCATTTCGGAGCGGACGTCCCGTACACCATGGCGGACACGACTCCTGCGACAGGTTACTGGAACGGATTCTACGTCCAGAGTTTCCCGGCGAACTGCATCGGAGAGCAAACGTCAAGCCAGATCGAAGCAACCTTCGACAACGTAGTGATCGGCCAATAGATCCGCCTTTCAGCGACTGCGGCGGAAATGGAGGGTGGAACACAGAGGAGGAGATTCTATGAAGCGGACTTACATTTTGATCAGCCTGATGGTGTTGAGTTTCGGGGCGACGGCGTGGACCCAGGTCACGACGCGCACCGTGACGGGAACCAGGATCGGTCACTACCGAGATGGTGCCGTGCCGCTTGATCTATCCATACGACCCGTGGAAGCGTTCGTGCCGGGAATTTCGGGCGGATACCGGGAAATCGTCGGCACTGGTACGAGTACGGGCACATTCACGATTCCCGACGTGCCCTATGGCTATTACCTCTTGCGTGTGGGCGGGCGCTACTTGTGGACGAAGAACACGAATGTGGACGAGGATTACGACTCATTTTTACGATCGACGGAAGTGCTGGCGAGCCCGGACACAACAATCACATTCAATCTCAGGAATCTGCGTGCGTGGGGCAGCAACGACGTGCTCGAGTTTATCGACTTGAATACCGGCGGCTTCCAACTCTTCACGGGCACTGAAGGCGAGACGAAATTCACCGGGACCTATCCGTATACAAGTTATCTGGCCGACGCGAGCCAGGGAGATGTGACCTACCTGCTGCAACTGGGGACGCAGGAAGTTGGCGGATTTCCGTTTAACGCGGTCGTGAGATATCTGCCCCTTCCGCTGACACAACTCGACGGGGCTGATACAAGCATTGCCGGCTTGATGCTTCCTGTAGCGCAGACGCAGGCATTCCGCGCCAATGTGATGGGCTCCGACATAGCGGCCCAGGCGCTGGCGGCGAATCCGGGCACCAGTCTGGTCTCTACCGCCATAGCGCTCGACCCCTATCCTGGAAACATCAATCGAGGCTGGACGGTCTCAACACCCGACCTGGTAGGGTATGACCTTAACGCCGATGCGCCGTTCCTGACGCTGAACGCCGACTTGGGCGACGTGATGTACGGGAACCCATTTCCGGCAAGATATCCCCTATTCGTTCTTTATCAATACGAGGGACAGACTAGCTATCTGGCACCCGGGGCAACGCAGAGCGGAGTCGTGACTACGTACGCCGCAGGGTACACCACTGCAATGCCCACGATGACGTCGCCCATCGCGCCGATGGTGGGAACGGTGACAAATCCGGAGATTTCCGGCGGAGACTTCTTTACCAATCGCAGTGGAATAGGGTTTTCGCCAACCCTGAGCTGGATTGCTCCTAATGTGGGTACGGCGACGTTGTACACGGTGCGGGTGTGGGATTTGATCGTTGACGCGGGCGTCACGGTGCCGACGCTGGTTGCGAATATGCAAACGTCGGCCATGTCGATGAAGATTCCCGCAAATATTATGCTTGCGGGCCAGACCTACGTTTTTCAGATCACAGCGGACTATCGTCCTAACGTGAACGTAACCCTGCGGCCGTTCCAGTTGGGGCCGACACATGCGACTGCGGATGTATTGTCGGGAATGATGCAGCCGTAGATTGAGCTGCATGGCAGAGCCCCGACTCTTTGGAGCCGGGGCTCTGTTATACGGAGCGGTGTTCGAATTCGTTGAAGTTTGCGGGAGAGAAGATCTCGAAACTTTCTACCGTGTCATCATCGCCGATTCGCAGGTACTCTCCTTTGAATCGAATGTTGACGCCGGATTTCTTGCATATAATTCCTTGTCGGCCCGTCCAGGTGTCGCTGGGCCCCATGGAACTGATCACTTCTTTGCGCGTGCTGCCTAGATGAATCCCGCCGTCGGCGCTTCCGGTGAATGCGCATCCATTAGCCTTTGGAACGCAGGTAATGTAGATGAACCTGATTTTTAATTCGCTTTCCGGCGTCGAATCGCCTTCGATGGCTCGGAAGCCGAGCATGATTCCGTAGTCGGAGTAGTCCAGCCGTATGTCAGTAAATTTCTGGAAATTGTTGTCGCACACCCCATCTACGCACTTGCTGCCGAAACTTCCTTCCGACTCGGCTCTCTTGAACTTGGTCCCTAGTCGCGCTGTGGCCTGGGAGAGAGTTGTGTTCTGAATCTCGATGTCTCCGATGCCATGACCAACGACGATGGGCTTATCGAGATAAGCAGCGGGATCGGGGTCGTGGGATGCCGTTACCGGCGACCTTTTGCAGCCGGTCATGATGATGGCAACCGCAAGCAGAATCGGCAGAGCATTTTTTAATGAGATCGCCATAGTGTTTCGTGCTGTAAGTTAGAAAGCCCCGGTTTTCAGGCCGGGGCTTTCCTGCACTCCAGCAAAGTCTAGAACAGATTCCAGAGGAACTGGTTGTAGACCTCATGGTGGAACTGGACTTCCTGCGCTTTAACAAAGGTTCCCAGCGAGCGCGGGCAGCGGTCCGCGGAGGCCTGCTTCAGGTCGGCGTAGCGGGCCTTCACGTCTTCGCCCAGCAGGGTGGAGGTCCACTCGGCCTTGCGGAAATTATCGATGGCGTCGTAGATGTTGTCGGGCAGATAACGCTCGGCCTGGCGGAGATTCTTGAGCTTTGAAGTTTCGCCATCGAGGCCGGTCTTGAACACCGCGAGCATGACCATATACGGATTGGCGTCGGGCGCGACCGAGCGGACTTCCACGCGCATCGACTTTTCGTTGCCGATGGGGATGCGGACCATCGATCCCCGATCGGTGGCCGAGGCCTTGATCTGGTTGGGCGCTTCGAAGTGCGGATCGAGACGGCGATAGGCGTTGACGCTCGGATTCAGCAGCAGGCAGATGTCGTTGCCGTGCGTCAGAATACGATCGGTGAAGGCCCATCCCAGCTTGCTCAACTTCTCTTCGCCTTTCGCATCCCAGAACAGG
>Ga0335069_10013374_pt1 | contig 11521 bp, 11 predicted proteins | sample Lox_Sample_11_FD_206714 | JGI IMG/M metagenome (GOLD analysis project Ga0335069, IMG submission 206714) | Soil microbial communities from Loxahatchee National Wildlife Refuge, Florida, United States - Lox_Sample_1.1 | ecosystem: Environmental > Terrestrial > Soil > Wetlands | place: USA...
GCAGGATCTCGTCGTGCGTCATGCGGCACCTCGCGCGTGGTCGGTGTGGCCGAGCCGCGTGGCGAGCTGGTGCGCCTCCTCGACGAGAAGCGGCGCGAGCTGCGCGATGCGGTCGGAGGTCAGCCTGTTTGTCGGTCCTGAGATGGAGAGAGCAGCGATCGCGTCGCCGCCCGGCCCGAGCACGGGCGCCGCAATCGCGGTGAGCCCGACCTCGAGCTCGTCGATGGACGTCGCGTACCCGCGGGCGCGCACCCTGCGCAGCTCGGCGGTCTGCTTGGCGGCGCCGCCAAAGGCGAGAAAGCACTTCCCGTTGGCCGCGTGCTCGAAGGCGACGCGCCGCCCGACCCAGTCGGTGACGCCGACGAAGTGAGCCGTATCTTCTTGCGCCAGATGCTCAACCCCATCAGGCCCGGGCACGGCGAGGTTGATCGTCTCCCCGGAAGCATCGGCAAGCCGGCGAAGACTCGGAGCCGCGAGCTCGACAAGCGTCTCAGCCGTGTCGCGGTTCGCGTATCTCAGCAATACCGGCCCAGGTCTCAGGCGGCCGCGGTCCTCGATCCGCTGCACGAGCCCCTGCCGCTCGAGCGCTGCAACGAGCCGGGAGGTCGTGCTCTTCGGCAGCCCTGCTCGCTCGGCCAGGTCCCCGACGGACAGCGGTCGCGAGGATTCGACTACGCGAACGAGCAGCTGAGCCGCCCTGTCAATCGCCTGTGTGCCGGTCGCCTCGGTCGCCATCTCACATCGTGGAACGACTGTTCCATGATGATTGTGAATGAACCAACTCTTCCGGTCAAGGCATCACCAGACGATTGGGCCGCCCTACTGTCTGTCGAGGAATCCCGCGAGTTGCGCGTACTTCCGCAACGTTCCGCGAACGGCATCTCGGATCGAAGCAGGCATTGTGCTCTGCGTGCTAAACGCCTTGAGCTCGATCAAGACCTTCGGCGGCGAGCTCTTCGCCCCCCTGTGGACGAGGACGTCGGTGCGCACCGTATGGCTTCCGGCCCGCACGTCCTTCTCGTGTTCGGCTTTGAGGCCGAGCTCCGAGAAAATCCGCGCAAGACGCCGCCCGATTGCAACCGACTCCCCAGTAACGCCCTCGTACCACAGGGCTGCCTTATCCGCCCGTTTCGACTCTCGTGCACGGAGCCTTGATGCCGCCTGAGGGTTGTAAGAACCCGCCACCACAGTGTAGAAGTGCGACTTCTCAAAGCGCCCCAGTTAGGAAGGCGCAAGAGCAGCGGCTCCATCATCAAGGTTCTGACATAAGGGATGGAGGTCGGCAACGGCGATCGGAACCAAACGAACATCGAAGTAGAGCCGTGCCCTGTTGAAGGCGTGAAACGGGAGCGACACATGAGCATCATGGTCGTGCCCTTTGTAGAACGCACCCCAGTCGAGCTTGTATCCCTCGCGCGGATTCGTGAACGAAAGAACGCGATCAATGCGGGTTCCTGTCACAGGCCAGACCATGACAACCTGATATTCCGAGATGTCTTGAAGCTCAGGTGTGTAGGTTCCAAGACGACGGCCAACCTCTTCGATTGCCTGTCCTATGGTCCCCGATACGTAGGCGATCTCCTCGAGATCGTCTGTGAGGATGTCGTAATCCGCGAGTCCCGTTCCGTGGTTGTGAAACGCAAACGTCTCCTCGATGATTGCCGGCCACTCTTGCTTGTCAGGCCCTTCCACTTCGAAGGACCGTGCGAGAAGAATGCGGGCGTTGCGCGATGTTGCATCAGCGAGTTCCTTCTGGAACGACTTGCTCGTCGTCAGCCATATGAAGAGGGTCGGAGTGTCGCGTCCGACGGAACGATCAAGAAGGCTCAGGGACTCGATGAACTGCGTCGGAATGTCGGCCTTACGCGCGACGTGTTCCTCGTACTGATCGACGATTCCCACTTGGAGTTTGGGTTGTGCGCGCCGAGCCCACCGGTTTCGAATCGCCGTCTCGAGCACTTCATGTGAGGTGATCTCATCTCGGCTGAGCGTGAAGACTTCGCACTCCGGAAGGTGAGTGCTCAGCTCTTGCGCGGCGCAGGTCTTGCCACTTCCACTCTGCCCGTAGACGGGAATGAAGCGGATTCCCCCGTTCACCCTGATGCCGCCAGCCGCCTGCTTTACAAGTCCAATGAGCGGTTTCACCGGCCGCAGGCGCCCCCTGAAAGCGTCGTCAAGATCCTCGTACCGTGACGGCAAGAACGGCGCTGTTGCCATATGACGATCCTAGTCGGCGCAACGGACGCCATTGATCGGTGAGCATCTCGACGGCTAGGGCACGATCGCCACCACCCGCGCCGGAGCGGCGCTTGCCCCCACGATCCTCAGCGGAAAGCACGCGACCGCAAAGCCCGTCGGCGGGAGCGCTCCAAGTTGCATAGCGGCTCGATCAGCGGGTACGGGAGTCGGACGGGTGGGACGGCTCAGAGGATGCCGGGCTTGTCGCGCTCCAGCGCTTCCACGCCTCCAACTTCAGCGGCCATCCAGCCCGCTCGTCGGCTCCCGTCACGGGAACCGCGACTCGGTACTTGCTACCGATGCAGCCCTCCAGCGGCCCGGCGCACACTGTGGGCGAAACGACCGACGAGCAAGCCCGACGACACGATCGAAGACTTGACAGCAGTCGTTTCCGGGGCCCGCAAGGGCCCCGTTTTTTGTGCCGCGAGCCTCAGTCGACGATTGCGACGACCCGCGCCGGCGCGGCGCTCGCTCCGACGATCTTCAGCGGGAAGCAGGCGACGGTGAAGCCCGTCGGCGGGAGCGCCGCCAGGTTGAACAGCCGCTCGATCTGCGAGTACGGGAGGTCCGCCTGGTGGGCGGCCCAGAAGATGCCGGGCTCGTCGCGCTCCACCGCCTCGGCGGCTTGCAGGTTCAGCGGGCGGTCCCAGCCCCACGCGTCGATTCCCATCACGCGGACGCCGCGGTCGTAGAGCCAGTGCGTCGCCTCGGCGGTGACGCCGGGGCCGTGAAGCATGTAGTCCGGCTCGGCGTAGAAGCGGTCGCAGCCGGTCCGGACGAGCACGATGTCGCGCTCGCGCAGCTCGTGGCCGGCGGCGGCGAGCGCCGGCTCCAGCTCCTCCGCTCGGATCGCGTCGCCGTCGTCGCGGCCGGTGAAGTCGAGAACGACGCCGGGCGCGAAGAACCAGTCGAGCGGCAGCTCGTCGATCGTCTGCGCCCGCTCGCCGCGGATCGTCGAGTTGTAGTGCCACGGCGCGTCGACGTGGGTCGAGTTGTGCGTGCCGAGCGTGACCGTCTCGCGCGTCCAGCCCTCGCCGTCGCGGAGCAGCCGCGCCGGGACGCCGAACTGCGCGATCTCCGCGGCGCCGTCCGCGTGCGAGAAGTACTCGACGCCGGTCGCGAGAAACTCCGGCGTCCCCTCGGGGCTCGGCGCGATCGGCGCGGACAGGTCGACGATGTGCGGCACGCGCCGATCCTACGTCGGCGTCGAGGGGTAGGGGCGCTCCCCGATGCGGGCCGCGCCCGCCCGCGCCAACAACTGGGTCATGGTCAAGATCACAGCCGCCGAGCCGGAGCTCGAGCTCGCGTGCGCGCAGTGCGGGCGCCCGCTCCCGCACGACGACCGCGAGCTCGCGCGCTGGAAGCACGGCTACCTCGCCGGCGAGCTCGACGAGGTCTCGCAGGGCATCCTCCTCTGCCCCGCCTGCGCGGCCGACGACCGGTTCGGCGAGTTCGACGCCGGCGTCGCCGACTGAGAGGCTCTCACACAACGAGCGATGGTGTCGCCCGGCCGCGCTCGTGGCGCGCTGCGGCGTCCTCAGTCGCGCCGACAGCTGCGCGCGGCCAGGTACTCGTCGACGACGTACCTGGGGACGCACATCGCCCATGCGTTCTCGACGAGGTCGCGCATCTCGTCCGCGTCGATCGCATCGAGGCGGACGTGGATCCACTGGAAGCGCATGTCCGACTCGCTCGGCAGCGAGAACTTCTCCGGCTCCGACTCGACCGCGGCAGCGCGCCACTCCCGTGGGAACCCGCACCCCATCGTCGTGCCGTCCTTCGAGAACGAGGCGAAGACGATCTGCTTGACGCGGAACTTGATCCGGCCGCGGACGAACGCCTCGTACGCGCGCGGGAGCGTCGACGCGACCGCGCGCACCTCGTCGACGCTCACCGCCATCTCCGGATCGTAGGGCCGACGGTCCGGCCTGCGCACTAGCCCGGCGCCGGCCGGACGAGCTCGAGCCAGTCCAGGCTCTTCCCGCACAAGGCACGCGCGTGCGACGGCGCGACGGCCACGACCGCCGCCGGCGCGTCGGGGCCGACGACGAGCGGCCCGACGGTGCCGAACGTCGCGGCCGAGCCCGGCCTCCACCTCGCCCCCCCGAACCGCACCGCGACCGTGTGCGATCCGGCCGCGAGGCGGACCCTGACGAGCGGGACGAGGTTGCCCGGCCAGTCGAGCTGCGCCGGCGCGGTCGTCGTCCGGCCGCCGTCGACGCGGACGCGTAGCGGCGCCGCCCAGCTGCCGCCGAGCGCGACGTCGTAGAGGCCCGCGCCCGGCACGATGACCGAGACCGTCATCGTCCCGCCTCCGGTCGGGACGAACGTCCGGCCCGCGGCATCCGCGAGCGTCCAGCCGGACGGCATCTCGGCCGAGCCGAGATCGGCGACGACGCTCGGCGTTCGGGGCGCGGCGACGACGCCGTCACCCGGCTCGGCGCGTGCCGCCAGCGCGAGCACCGTCGAGCACGACGTGGTGGCGGACGGCGTCCAGCCGGAGCCGAGCGGCACATGCTCGACGACCTGCGTCTGCGGTGCCACGGCACGCTCCCAGACGTCCCAGTAACGACCCTGCCAGACGAGGCGGTACGTGCTCGGCGGGCGGCTCGTCGAGGGCGAGCGCCGGAGCACGATCGTCCGGTACGGCCGCAGCGCGGCGAGCTCGAACGCGTCGACATCCGCGGACTCGCCCTTCGACAACAGCGCGCCGCCGAGGAGCGGTACGGCGCGCCACCGAAGCTCCGACGCCCCCTCCGGCGCGTCGTTCCGCAGGAAGTGCCGCACGCCGTACGGCTCGTACTCCGTCATCAGCAGCGGCCCCTTCCCGTCGAACCGCCTGCCGATCGCCGCAAGCTCCGCGAGCCGCGCCCGCGGCGCCAGCCAGACGTGCCGGTACGCGAGCGCGTTCGACCACGCCACGCCGAGCACGATCGCCCCGCCGACGACGACGGCCTCGGTCACGCGCCGCCATCGCACGGCGACGGCGACGCCGGCCGCCGCGCACGCGAGGAGCACCGGCGACGCGGTCGCGTATCCCTTCGCCGCCACCCAGACCGAGCCGAGCGTCGCGAACACGACGACCGGGAAGACGCCGGTCGCGGCGTAGACGACGATCGTCCACGCGCGCTCGCGGATCGCCGCCGCCACGCCGACGATGCCGGCGAGGACGACGGCCGCGACCAGCACCACGTTGGCCCGCAGATCCGGCGGCGTCGTGCGGAAGTCGCCGACCGGCCAGATCCCGAGCACCTGCAGCGGGTCGAGCGGCCGCGCGAGGTTCCCCATGTCCGACTGGCTCGTGAACGAGTCGACGTTCCCCGGACGCAGGAACCGGGCGGCGGCGGCGACGGCAGGCGCCGCCAGCACGAGGAGCGCGAGGACGCCGAGCGCGGCCGGAGCCGCACGCAGGCGGCGTCGGCCGACCGCGACGCCGAACGCAACCGCGAGCGGAACGAGCCAGACGGCTCCGCCCACGCTCAGCGCGTCGAGGAGCGCCGCGCACGCGACGGCGAGCGGGAGGAACCGGCGCCAGTCGCGCACGGCGGCCGCGGACTCGGGGAGCCAGAGCGCGCACGCGAGCGCGATCAGCGCCGCCGCCGTCAGCTCCTTGATCCCGCCCCACAGCGCGTATCCGTAGAGCAGCGCGGGCTGCGCCGCGACGAACGCGGCGCCCGCGCGGAACGCGCGAGAGCCCGCAAGCGGGCGGAGCAGCGCGTAGAGCGCGAGCGCGAGCAACGCTCCGAGCAGGGCGAGCGTCGGCTGGTAGAGCCAGGCGGCGTCCTGCCGGACGAGGAGCGAGCCGACGCCCACGGTGACGAAGCTCCCCGTCGGATACCCGCGCGCGAGCGTGTACGCGAGGGCCTGCTGGTACGTCGAGACGGGGAGCCCGGCGATGTCCCGGCCGTGCGCCATCGTCCGGTCGAGCATCGCGAGGAACGTGGCGGTGTCGTCGAGCTTGATGTAGCCGGCGAACGTGGCCGTGCCGGAGAGGGCGACCGGCGCGGCATAGACGGCGAAGACCGCGACCGCCGCCGCCGCGGGCGTCATCCGCGGCCGCATCCCGCGGAACCCTCGGAGCACCAGCCCGGCAGCCGCGAGGGCGACCGCTGCCGGCGCGGCGAGACCCGCGGTGCGCGCGGTCGCGGTCGCGAGCGACGCGACGACGACGACCCCGGCGAATCCCAGGGGGAGCACGAGCGCGCCGGGTACCCGTACGCCGGCGACGCGCTCGACGACCGTCCCGACGCCGAGCGAGAGGACCACGACGAGGAGCGGATAGAGGAGCCATGCGGTGATGAGCGTCACGTCGTTCCGCCCCCGCTCCCCGGGGCCCCGTTACGGCACGGTCCTCAGCGCGCCGTTCCGCACGAGCGCCATCGGATCCCCGGGCGAGGGCACGTACACCTCGACGAGATACTGCGATCCCGGATATGCGACGTAGACGCTCGTCGGGCTCGACGCGTCCCTGACCGCAAGCCCCGCGCCCGTGAGGTGTGCCACAACGCTCCCCTTCGTGCGCGCAGACTTCCGGACGACCGCATACGCGTTGCTCACCGGGTACGTGCCGACCGTCGTGAAGATCGGCCGCGAGTCGCCGACGCTCGCACCGGCGGAGAGGTACCTGACGTAGACCGACCCGGCCTTCGTCATGGTCACCTCGTAGCGCGTGCCCGCTTCGGCACCGACCCAGAAGACGGCGTGGCGAAGGCTCCGCTCGAGCGCGGAGAGCCCGGCCACGTTCGCGACATACGGCCTCCCGACGATCGCCCGGGCCGCACCGGCGTGTCCGCTCGACGGGGACGAACCCGCGTGGCCGAGCGCGATCCAGACGCCGAGTCCCGCCGCGACGGCGACGGTGACGGCAGCGCTCGCCCGCGGAGACGGGGCACGGCGTGCAGAGCGACGGGGGCGAGCCTCGGAGGCGACGTGCATGCCTCCACGGTAGGACGGGGCGACCTAGCCGTTCCCAGCCGAACGTCTGGTCCGGTCCAGCGAAGGGTCAGTGCTCGATCTGGACCGGTGTGCCGAGAGGCACCGTCCGCAGGAGATAGCGGAGATCAGCCTCGGAGGCGTGGAGGCAGCCGGCCGAGAGGGCCGAGCCGATCCCGCCGCCGCCGTGGATCGCGACGAACCAGGGCCGCGAGGTGCTCCAGCCCGGCGGCGGGTGCAGCTGGCGCGCAGTGAGGCCGAGCAGGCAGCAGCCGTATCCCGACCCGAGCTCGGCCCCGCTCAGCTTCTCGGCGACCGCAAAGCGGCCGGTCGGGGTCGGCGAGTCGCCGGCTCCGATCGCCACCGGGATCGTCCGGATCACGCGGGTGCGGTCGAGCACGACGGCGACGCGCCTGGACAGGCTGACGCGGATCTCGATCGGGGTGTCCGACACGGCCACGCCCCGCCGCGCATCGAGCCAGCCGACCCGGTTGTCCGGCAGCGCCTCGGCCGTGACGCCGAGCCAGTCGCCGTCACGCTTCACAACGGCGAGGACGACGGGCTGGCCGAACATCGTCCGTCTCCCCACGCGCGCGAGCACCGGCCCGCCCGGCGACGCCCGGAGCGCGAGCGACGCGACCGTCGGCCGCACGACGAGGTGCTCACCGGCCCCGATCACGAGGGGGCGGGCTGCGGCGGGTGAGGCGGCCGCGCACGCGAGGAGGCCGAGCGCCGCGGCGAGTCGAACGCGCATGGGGACACGATTAGCCCATTTCCGGGCGAGTCCTTGTAAGGCGTTCGAAAAACCGCTACTGCTCGAGGGACTCGGCGAGCAGGGTCGAGACATCGGCGACGCGGAGCTGGGCGCCGGTCTCGCGCACGCAGTCGTCGAGCATCACCGTGCAGAACGGGCACGCGACGGCGAGGGTCTCCGCGCCGGTCTCCGCGGCCTCGCGCGCGCGCTCGACGTTGATCGGGCGGCCGCGCTCCTCCATCCACATGTGCGCGCCGCCCGCACCGCAGCAGAACGTCTTCTTGCCGTGGCGCTTCATCTCGACGGGCTCGCCGACGGCGGCGACGAGCTCACGAGGCTCCACGCGCACGTCGTTGTGCCGGGCGAGGTAGCACGAGTCGTGGTACGTGATCGGCGTCGCGTCCCTGGCGGGCTTCAGCTTCCCGTCGCGGACGAGCTCGGCGAGCAGCTCCGTGTGGTGCATCACCTCGTAGCGGCCGCCGAAGTCCGGATACTCGTTCGCGAGCGTGTTGAAGCAGTGCGGGCAGCTCGCGACGATCTTCGTCACGCCGGCGTCGTTCAGCGTCGTGACGTTCTGCTCGGCGTAGCCCTGGAAGACGTACTCGTTGCCCATGCGCCGCGCGGGGTCGCCGGTGCAGGACTCGCGCGGCCCGAGGATCGCGAAGTCGACGCCCGCGGCCTGGAGCAGCTTCGCGGTCGACTCGGCGGAGGCACGCGCGCGCTCGTCGAACGAGGCGGCGCAGCCGACCCAGTACAGGTACGCGGGCGCGGGGCCGCCGGGCTCGAGGATCCGGACACCGAGCTCGGCCGCCCACGCGGCGCGCTCCGTCTGCGGCTTTCCCCACGGGTTCGCGGAGCGCTCGACGTCGCGCAGCATCGGCTCCGCCTCCGCGGGGAACTTCGAGTCGACCATGACGAGCTGCCGGCGCAGGTCGACGATGTGGTCGACGTGCTCGATCGAGACGGGGCACGCCTCCACGCACGCGCCGCACGTGACGCAGTCCCAGATCATCTCCTCGGGTACGCCGTTGCCGGCGATCGGCGCCTCGCTCTGCGCGAACACCTGGTCGCGCACGCCCATGATCAGCAGCTTCGGCGAGAGGAGCTTCCCCGTCGCATTCGCCGGGCACGCGTCCTGGCAGCGGCCGCACTCGGTGCACGAGAAGCCGTCGAGCACCTGCTTCCACGTCAGGTCGGCGACCGTCGCGGCGCCGAAGCGCAGCTGGTCGTCCGGGAGGTCGAAACGGAGCGGCTCGAGCCGGCCGCGCGCGCGGGTGCGGCCGAACCAGACGTTGACCGCGGCGACGCCGATGTGCAGGTGCTTCGAGTACGGCAGGTAGACGAGGAACGCGAAGACGGCGCAGAGGTGCGCCCAGACGAAGACGCGCTCGGCGGTGTCGCCCGACGGAAACGCGTTCGCGAGCGCGTTCGAGAGGAACGAGGCGCCGGCCGGCCACTCGTTCAGCCCCGCGGCGACGAGCGCGGCGTGCCAGCAGAGCAGCGTCAGCACGACGAGGGCGATCAACCCGAGGATGACGTAGGCCTCGGCGCGGTGCGATCCGGCGAAGCGGCGCGGGCGGACGACGGCACGGATGACGACGGCGGTGGCGACGCCGGCGAGCACGAGAACGACGAAGACGTCGACGAGCGCCATGTACCAGCCCTGGTGCCCGAGCCACGGGAGCGTCGCGTTGACGTCGACCGCGGCGACCATCGCCATCAGGATCGTCGGGAAGAGGACGATGAAGCCGTAGAAGATGAACGCGTGCATCAGGCCCGGGACTGCGCGCTGGAGGAGCGTGCGCTGGCCGAGCACGTCGACCGCCTCGTTGCGGGCGCGGGCGGGCGCGTCGCCGGAGCGGTCGGTCGGGCGGGCCCTGCGGACGAGCCCTGCAAGGTAGAGCGCGCGGCGGCCGAACAGCACGCCGGTCAGGGCGAGCAGCGCTGCGAGGCCGAGCGCGCCCGCCAGCGTGTCTATGTCCCGCGTGCCTTTCTCAGCTCGGCGCTGATCGCGGGCACGATCTCGTGCAGATCGCCGATGACGGCGTAGTCGGCGGCGGCGAGGATGGGCGCTTCCGGGTCGTTGTTGATCGCGAGGATCTTCTTCGCGCCCTTCGCTCCCGCGATGTGCTGCGTCGCGCCGCTGATCCCGCAGGCGACGTAGAGGTCGGCGGAGATCTTCGTCCCCGTCTGGCCGACCTGGTCGGTGTGCGGGCGCCATCCGGCACTCGTGACGACGCGCGAGCAGCCGACGGCGCCGCCGAGCAGGCCGGCGAGCTCCTCGATGATCGCGAAGCCCTCGGCCGAGCCGACGCCGCGACCGCCGCTGACGACGACCTTCGCGTCACGGAGGGAGACGCCACCCGTGCTCTCCTCGACGCGCTCGAGCACGCGCGGCGAGCCGTCGTCGGGGGCGGCGAGCGTCTCGACCGGCACGAAGTCGGCGGCGGGCTGCGTGTGCGGCGCGACCGTGAGGATCCTCGGCGAGCCGTGCAGGCGCGCCTCCTCGAGCAGGCTTCCGCCCCAGCGGACGCGCGTGACGACGTCGCCGTCGATCGCGGTGACGTTCGCGGCGAACGGCTGGTCGAGGCGCGCGGCGACGTGGGCAAGCAGCTCGTTGCCGCGGTCGGAGCCGGCGGCGACGATCGCGTCCGCGCCCGCTGCCGCGTCCACGAGCGCGGCCGCCCAGGCGGCGGGCTGGTAGGGGCCGTCGAGCGTGACCGCGCGCACGTCGCCGAGTCCGCGCGCGAGCGTCAGGGCCTGGAGCGAGAGCTCGTCGTCCGGCTCGACGTAGAGGAGGAGAGGCATTAGGCGACTCCCAGCTGCTGCATCACCTCGACGACGCGGGGCGCGGCGGCCGCGCCCTCGCCGAGGATCTCCGCCTGCTTGCCCTGACCGGGCGGCAGCACGAGCCGGAGCTTCTCCAGCTTCGACTCGGGGCGCGGCGGCTCGAGCACGGCGAGCGGCTTCGACTTCGCGCGCAGCCGCCCCGGAACGGACGGGTAGCGCGGGAGGTTCAGGCCCTCGAGCACGGTCAGCACGGCGGGCAGCGGCGCCTCGTAGACGTCGCGGGCGCCGCCGGCGTCCCGCTCGCAGCGGACACGGCCCGCCCCCGCCTCGATCTTCTTCAGCCCGGTCACGACCGGGAGGCCGAGCGCGGCGGCGACGCGGATCCCGACCTGGTAGCCGCCCGCGTCGGCCGACTCGTTCCCGAACAGGATCAGGTCGAACCCGCCCTCGCCGCGCAGGGCGTCGACGATCGCCGCGGCCGTCGCCTGCGGGTCCCATTCGGTCCCGTCCGTCTTGATCAGGATGCCGCGGTCGGCGCCGGTCGCCATGCAGTCGCGCAGCTGCTCCTCGGCCTCGGCCGGCCCGAGCGTGAGGACGACGACCTCGCCGCCCCCGGCTTCGACGATCCGCACCGCCTCCTCCACGGCGCACTCCTCGTGCGGCGAGATGGCGAAGCCGAGATGAAGCGTGCGGATCTCCTGCTCGTCGTCGGTCAGGACGATCTTCCCGCCCGTGATCGGGACACGCTTCACGCAGACGAGGATCTTCACGACGCTCGCCCTCCCGGACACGTCGGAAGATTGCCGC
>Ga0335069_10013375_pt1 | contig 11520 bp, 11 predicted proteins | sample Lox_Sample_11_FD_206714 | JGI IMG/M metagenome (GOLD analysis project Ga0335069, IMG submission 206714) | Soil microbial communities from Loxahatchee National Wildlife Refuge, Florida, United States - Lox_Sample_1.1 | ecosystem: Environmental > Terrestrial > Soil > Wetlands | place: USA...
CAGGCTGTCAGCGCCATGCTGCGCGTTCCGCCGTGCAGATTCAACGCCAGATGGGGATGCCATTGCAAGATCGCAGCGGCTCGCGGAGCCAGGATCGCCTCGATGTCGGGATTTGCTTCGAAAATCGCTCGAAAACGATCCTCCACCACGACACCCAAGCGAAGATCGGGGCGATGGGACTTAAGCAAATGCAACGCGGGGGTCGTCAGCACGCAGTCCCCAAGCGAACGCAGGCGAATGATCGCGATCCGGGAGCCAAGAGGCATCCGTTCGAGCACGGATGACTTCGGAGACAGCGATGGCATCAGGATTATTCTTCGACGCGAGCCTCGTCCACCAGCATCACGGGAATATCGTCACGGATTGGATACACGCGCTTGCACTCCACGCACTTGAGGCCGTTTTCATCCTGCTTGAGCTCCACCGGCGCCTTGCATAGCGGGCACACGAGGATCTCTAGCAATTCCTTACTGATGGCCATAGGTATCGTCCAGTTTAACATTCGCTATCGCGCGCCGACATTGGGAGCATGGATATCGGGAGTATGGATATCGGGAGTATGGATATGCTCCGGGCGGAATCCCACGCCGAGGATTCGCGCTGGTATGCGCCGCAATAACTCCCAGCGGTCCAACAGCTTCATGGCCCACGGCAATTTCAGCGGCTGGGCACTGCCAAGCACCTTGCGAATCACGCGATTTTGAACCGCGATTTGCAGCCGCTGCGTGGCCTTGGTCGGGAATTCTCGCCTCCGCTGCACGTTGGCAAGCTCGGCTTCCGTGGGCGCTCGCTCGCGCAGAATCGGGCCGAGGATGTTTGCCGCCGCGACTGCGTCCTGAATCGCCAAATTGATCCCGACCCCGCCAATTGGCGACATCGCATGCGCGGCATCGCCGATGCAGAGCAGGCCTCGCCGCGACCAGTTCCTCAGGCGGTCGACCGCAACGGTTAGCAGACTCACCTGCTTCCAGTCCGTTAGTTCCTGGACTCGATCGTTCAAGAAGGGTTGCAAGCTGGCGAACTCCTGCCGAAACGCATCCAGTCCTCTGCCTTTCACCTCGTCAGCTTCACCCTTCGGAATGACCAACGCGACCTGCCAATATGTTTCGCGATTCAGCATGACTAGGATCTTGCCGGCTTCCGCATGGCCGAACGTCTGCGCGGGATCGCCGGGATGGCGGCTGAGCCGCATCCACATCACATCCATGGGCGCGCCCAAATCAATCACATCGAGCCCAGCCGTTTTCCGCACAACGGAGTGGCGGCCGTCGGCTCCCACGGTTAGCCCTGCCCGGATTTCGAATGTCCCTTCGGGAGATTTCCCTCGAATTCCGATCGCCGCGCCATCCTCCGTTATCACGTCGGTCACCTCGGCCTGCATCTTCAAGTGAAATGCAGGGTACCGTAGAACATTCGCCTTTAGGAAGTCGAGAAAATCCCACTGCGGCATGAGCGCCACGAACTTGCAATGGGTGGGAACATGTGTAAAATCCGCTACTCTGGCACTTTCATGTCCGACCTCGGCGGACAACTCCCGGACTTCCTGATGAGGCAGCTTGAGGAGGTCTTCCAGAAGCCCGAGTTCATGCATCAATTGGAGCGTGGACGGGTGAACGGTGTCGCCTCGAAAGTCGCGAAGGAAATCCGCGTGCTTTTCGAGAACGATCACATCCACTCCCATTCGCGCTAATAAGAAGCCGAGCATCATTCCGGCCGGCCCGCCGCCGGCCACGCAGCACCGGGTCGTAATCCGTTCTTCCATCTGGGTGCCTCCTCACGATAACGAGATGTTAAAATGTAGATCGTCCTGCTGGGAGGTCGTCTAATGGTAAGACTGCAGACTCTGGATCTGCGTATCGGGGTTCGAGTCCCTGCCTCCCAGCCATCCCTATAATCGTGAAAAGAATCGCGGTTTTCGGAGCCGCCGGGCAATTAGGCACGGAGTTGTGTGCGGAGTTTTCCAGGCGCGGCTATCAAGTTCGAGGCGGCGGACGTTCGGACTGGGACGTCGCCCACGCGGCGCGAGTCGAGCAAGCCCTTGCGGAGTTTGGCCCTGCGGTCGTCCTAAACGCGGCGGCGTACAACTTGGTCGATGTTGCGGAAAAAGAACCCGTTGAAGCCTTTCAGGTAAATGCTTTGGCGGTGCGGAATCTGGCGATCGCGTGCCGGAACGCGGGAGCCAAGCTGGTTCACTTTTCGACGGATTACGTTTTCGACGGTCTGGCCGGACGCGCATACCGGGAAGAAGATGAGCCGCATCCGCTGGGCGCCTACGCGGTCTCCAAACTTGCAGGCGAGTTGTATGCGCGAGCATACCTTGACGATCCTCTGATCATCCGAACCTGCGGGGTCTTTGGGCCCGCCGGCGCGTGGACTCCCCGTGGCAATTTCGTGGAGACAATGCTGAGGCTCGCGGCCAAGGGCGACCTGATCAAGGTTATCGATTTCGTAGCTTCGCCGACTTTCGCGCCTGCACTAGCCAGCCGCACTGCCGATTTAGTCGAACGCGGCGCGGAAGGCGTGTACCACCTTGGCGGGGGTTCTCCGATTTCGTGGTTCGATTGGGCGGCGAAGATTTTCAATGCCGCGGGCCTCAATCCACCCTTGCAACCCACGAATGACCGCGAATTTCGCCCGCCCGCGCGCCGGCCGAAATACTCAGCTTTATCGAACGCGAAAGCCGAGCGCCTAGGAATCGCGCCCATGCCGTCGCTCGACGACGCGATTCGGAGCTACTTGGAAAGCCGTAACGCCCGGACAAGAACAGCCTGATCGTTCATGCCGTGTGCTGACGCGTATTGCGATGAATCAGCGCAAGATGCATCGCCACTCCCATCACGCCGCAGAAACAGATCATTACAGACATGGGAAACGCGCTAGTGCTGTTGATCACGCCTAAGATTAGAATGGCCACAGCGGCCATACTGAATTGAATCGTGCCCAGCAGCGCGGAAGCCATCCCCGCGACATGTCCATGGTCGGCCAGCGCCAACGCCACCGCGTTCGGAAACACGAAGCCAATCGTGCATAGGTACAGGAACAAGGGCAGGGCAATGCTCGCCAGGCTCTTGGGAGTCGCGAAGTAAGCGATCACTAAGAGAGTTCCCGCGATCGCTTGCACGATGGCCGCGGCTCGCATCACGCGTTCCGGAGCATGCCCGTGCAGCATTCGCCCGTTCACTTGCGCGCCAATCACAACCGCCGCCGCGTTTAAACCGAAGAACCAACTGAAATGGTCGGGGCTGACGCCGAACAAATTGATAAAGACGAACGGCGAACCCGCGATGTACGCGAACATCCCGGCGGAGCTGAAACCCGTCGCCAGAGTCGCGCCCAGAAAGAAGCGGTCCTTCAACAGATCGCGGTAAGTCGCGAAGATATATCCGAAGGAGAGGGGCCGCACTGAAGGCAACGTCTCCGGCAGGCGGAAGAACATCGCCACAGTCGCCAGGCCGCCGATAATCATCACGGAAAGGAAAATCGCCTTCCAACTGAACCAGATGAGCATGTACGCTCCGAACAAAGGCGCGACTAGCGGCGAAACTCCCATCACGAGAATCAGTGCCGAGTAGACGCGTCGCGTCTCTGCCGGCGGAAATAGATCGCGCACCATCGCTCTCGAGATCACCGAGCCGGCGCACGCGCCCAGCGATTGCAGCAATCGCAAGGCAGTGAGCGCGTTTACGGAAGCAGCGAACGCGCACGCACCGGACGTCAGCGTGTAAACCACCATACCGATGTATAACGGCGGCTTTCGCCCGAACCGATCCGCAAGCGGTCCGTAGACGGTCTGGCCTAGCGAGAATCCGACAATGAACGCCGCCAGCGTGAGTTGGACCGCGCCCTCGCTTGCTTTGAAGTACGTTTCGAGGGCCGGTAGTGCCGGCAGGTACATGTCGATGCTCAACGGCGCGAACGCCGTCAGCACGCCGAGCAAGATGGTCAGTTCCAGCCGCCGAGCGCTGGATATCGAGGCGGAGTCGTCGAGGGTCGAAGCGGTTGCCACGCGCTTCTTACATTAACCTAAACCGCGTGGCGACGCGTCTGCTTTAATCGCTCGGTGGCGCGCTCAATCGCCTTGTTTTCGGCTTCTTCGCGCGTCGCACCGGTGGTGCGCGCGAGGTTCGCCCCCGGAGAGACATTATCGGCAGTGCAATGAAACGTCTCCCCGATCCGATAGCTAGTCAGATGAACCGGCCAGCCCGCGATTTCGAGGCGGCGCTCCTGATGCTCTTCGACCTTCATGCCTTGGCTGCGGCCGGTGCGGCGCCGCGCTCCACGGGCGCTCCCACGAGATTGCCCCACTCGGTCCAGGAGCCGTCATAGTTGCGCACATGATCGAAGCCGAGTAAGTAACGCAGCACGAACCAGGTATGGCTGGAACGTTCGCCGATGCGGCAATACGCGATGACGGGCTTGGAGCCGTCGACTCCCTCGACGCCGTACAGCGCTTTCAAGTCGTCGTAGGACTTGAATGTTCCATCATCGTTGCAAGCCTTGCCCCACGGCACGCTACGAGCTCCGGGGATGTGGCCGCCGCGTTGGCATGTTTCGGGAAGTCCGGGAGGCGCAAGGATTTCGCCAGTAAACTCCGCTGGGCTGCGAACGTCCACCAGAGACGTGCGTCCGCCTTGTACTGCCGCTTGCACCTGATCCAGGAACGCGCGGAGTGCATTGTCAGGTCCCGAGGCGGTATAGCTCGCATGGGTGACCGAAGGGGCATCGGTCGACACATCCCGTCCCTCGGCAAGCCATTTCTTACGCCCGCCGTTCATCAGGCGAACGTCTTTATGGCCGTACATCTTCATCTGCCACAAGGCCCAAGCCGCGAACCAGTTATTGTTGTCCCCATAGAGAATGACCGTCGTGTCGTTGGAAATGCCGGACTCAGCCATCAGCTTCTCGAAATGCGGCTTCGACAGAATGTCGCGGCGAACCGTGTCGCAAAGCTGGCTGGTCCAGTTCCAGCCGATCGCACCGGGAACGTGGCCCTTTGAATACTCGGCCGTATCGACGTCGACCTCCACGATCCGGACGTTGGGATCGCTGGCGTGCTGGGCGACCCACTCGGTCGACACTAGCGCTTCAGGGTGTGCATAGTCTGCCATGATGTTTGTATTCTCCGTCTGACTCTCATATTAGATTAGCCGAGGAGGCGCCGGTTTCAAATGAAACGAAAGCTACTTATAATTTCGTGCTTAGCTGTGATCGCGCTGGCACAATCGGGCGAGCCACTCCGTTACACGAAAAACGGGAATCTTGTTCTTCCCGCCGATTATCGTGAATGGATCTTTCTGAGCTCCGGGATCGGGATGGCATATACCGACAACGCAACGTCGGCGAACCCTCCCTTTGAAAACGTGTTCGTGAATCCGTCGGCTTACCGCGTGTTTCTCAAAACCGGTTCCTGGCCGGACAAGACGGTGCTGGTGTTGGAGATTCGCAAATCGGAGAGCCAGCTCTCGATCAACAAGAGCGGACGCGTGCAGACTACGGGAGGGGTCGGGGAGATCCACGTCAAGGACGCTTCGCGAGGTGGATGGGCGTTTTACCGATTTGCAAATGGCGCCAGCGAGGGGACACTGATCCCCAAGACCGAGAATTGCTATTCGTGCCACGAGCAGAATGGCGCCGTCGATACCACGTTCGTCCAGTTTTATCCCACTCTGATTGACATCGCGAAGGGCAAGCGGACGTTCAAGAAAACGGGGGATTAGGCCAGAGTATGGTACTATGGCCATAGTATGGTAAAGGTCACCTTTACGTTGGATGAAACCACCGTCGCGCGCCTGAACGAGACCGCCCGGCGCTTGGCCAAGCCGAAAAGCGAGGTGGTTCGCGAAGCGATCGAGGCCTATCATACTCAGAGTGACCGGCTAAGCGAAGCAGAGCGACAGAGGATGTTGAGGATCCTGGGCGACTATATGCGCCAGCCGCCTACAAAGACTTCCACCGAAGTAGATCGAGAGCTCTGCGAACTGCGCAAATCGCGTCGCCGAGGTTGGCGGCCCGGGGCGCGGTAACACTTGTGATTCTGCTAGACACCTCGTTCATCATCGACAGCTTATGCGGCGGCCGGCGTTCAGCGCCCGCTCTGTTTAGAGCGTTGGACCGAGGTGAAAAGCTGGGTCTATGCACAGTGGCTTTGTACGAGTGGTTACGCGGACCGCGCCTCGCGGACGAGATTGCGACGCAGGAAGCTCTTTTCCCCTCGGCCGCCGCGGTCCCGTTTGAAACGGTCGACGCACGCCTCGCTGCCGAACTGTACCGGTCACTTAAGCGTGCGCGGACTCGCGAAGCGGATATCGCGATCGCGGCGTGCGCGATCCGGCGAGAAGCCGAGCTTTGGACCCTCAATCCGGAAGACTTCGCTGATATACCCGCACTGCGACTGGTTCGCGGCTAACGCCTAAGCCAAGTCGAACTTCTCGTGGTGCAGCAGCGGGTCGCTCTTCACCAGCACCGGCCGCCGCAGGATTTCTTCCAGCTCCTCGAGATACTTGTTCTGGTGAGATTTCAGCACCTTCGCGACATCGGGGTGCGCGCGCAGCATCACCTCTTTGCCCTCGACGCTCGAGGACAATTTGCGAGCCTCCGTGAGAATTTCGCTAATCACGGTCGGAACGCTCTTGATGTAGCCGCCGCCGTCGCAGTGCGGGCAGGGCGAGCACAGCGTCCGTTCAAGCGATTGCTTCACGCGCTTGCGAGTAATCGCCACCAGTCCGAAATCGTTGAATTGGAGAATCTTGTACGGAGCGCGATCGGCGCGCATCGCTTCTTCGAGCGCCTGCATCACCTTCTGGCGATTCTTGCGCTCCTCCATGTCGATGAAATCGATGATGATGATTCCGCCCAAATCGCGCAAGCGGATTTGGCGGACGATCTCCTTGATCGCTTCGGTGTTGGTCTTGACGATCGTGTCCTCTAGCCGGTTCGACTTCCCAACGTACTTGCCCGTATTAACGTCGATCGCCACGAGAGCTTCGGTCTGGTTGATGACGATGTAGCCGCCGGACTTAAGCCACACCTTCGGCCGCAGCGCCTTCTCGAGCTCTTGCGTGATACCGAATGCGTCGAAAATCGGAGCTTCCCGCGTGTACAACTTCACTTTGCCGACCAGAGCAGGCTGAAAACGCTGGACGAAGGCGACGACATTTTCGTACAGCTCTTCGTTGTCGATCCAGATGGATTTGAAGCTATCGGTTAGCTGATCGCGCAGCACGCGCTGAACGATATCGAGATCGTGGTGCAGCAGAACCGGCGCGGGCTTGCGTTCGGCTTTGGCCTTGATGTCCTGCCAAAGCTTGTACAGGAACTCCATATCCGCCGCGATTTCCTCTTCAGTGCGGCCTTCCGCGGCCGTCCTGGTGATGAACCCTCCGCCCGGACCGGGCCGGCGGCCCTGCAGAATTCGTTTCAGGCGCAAACGCTCTTCGTCGCTCGCGATCTTGCGCGAAACGCCCATGTGTTCGAGCGTCGGCATATAGACGACATACCGTCCGGGAAGTGCAATGTGCGAGGTAATGCGCGCACCCTTCTGCCCCAGCGGCTCCTTGGCGATCTGGACTATGATCTCCTGTCCTTCTTTCAGCAGATCGCTGATGGAGGGTTGGCCCTGAACGGAGGGCCGGGAAACGGTCCTCTGGTCAGCTCGCTCCGGAGATCGCGCTGCTCCGGCTTCTCCGGACGCTTCGCCCCGGCCCTCTTGAGAACCGCCGCGGCCCCGGCGGCGCAAGCGCCGCGACATCCGGTGCGGGTAGCGGCCGCCGCGCTCGCGGACTTCTGCCGTGCCGCTCTCGACCACTGGAGGGGCGGCTTCGACGCCCGGTTCCATCGCGGCCATCGAGGGTTCCTCGGATTCCGCTTCCTCTTCAAGGCCTTCCACCTCTCCTAGAATCATGGCCTGAATATCGCGATCCTCGTCTTCATCGAGACCCGGAGCAACGGCCGGTTTGCCGTCGACGGGTTCGTGATCCGCGACTTGAGCAGGCTCTTCGGCTTCGGTGGAAGCGCTTGCTTCAACCTCTTCCGTAGGAGGGACTGGCGGAGCCTCAACGCCTGGAATTGCGTCTAGGACTCGCGTTACTGGCTGCGCGGGCGCTGCCGCTGGTTCCACCTTGGCGGCTTCGGCCGCCGCTGCATGGTGCAGCGGCGCATCGGGGAGGGTATTATCGGGCGGGTAATGAATCGGCTCATCGTATTCGCCCTCGCCCTCGGCTTCGGTTTCGGCCGCGGCCGCCTCGGGCGCAGCTTCCTCCGCCACGTTGCCGTTGACCGCCACGGGTACGCTTTCCTGCTCCGGCGCGGAGCGATATTTGCGAAGCGACTCGCCTGGAAGTACGAGAGGCGCTTCTTCGGTCGAAGCCGATTCGGGCTCAGAATCACTTTCAGCCTCACCTTCGGCCGGCGGAGCTGCCGATGCCGCAGCCGGCGTCTCGGCGTATTTCGATTCCGGAAATCCACGGCCGCGATGACGGCGCCGTCGTGACCGCCGGCCTCGTTGATCGCCACGCTCTCCCCCATCTCTGCTTGGGGCAGGAGCGGGAGCGCCCTCCGCGGGAGGAGCGGTCTCACCCGCCGGAGCCTCCCCTTCGGCGGGAGCAGCTTGCGGCTGCAGCGTGCCTTGCGGCGTTGTTTGCTGCTGCTGCGCTTGATGCTGCGGCGGCTGATGCTGCTGCCGGCGATCTCGGCCGCGATCCCGGCTTGGCCGGTCATCCGGGGAGACGGAATCGATATCTTCGTGCTCTTCCAGGAAATCCGATACGTAAAGGAACGTATCGCGCTCCAGGCCGAGATCCACGAACGCCGATTGCATGCCGGGAAGAACCCGGGTTACACGTCCTTTGTGGATGCTGGCTGCGAGCGAATATTCGTTGGCGCGCTGAAAGTGCACCTCAACGAGTTGATCGTCCTCAAGTAGGGCTACTCTGGTCTCGTGCTGGTTAGCCGAGATCACCATTTCCTTGCTCATGCTTCCCTCCATCAGGCGCGCGATTTTCGCGCGTCCATGCCGGAGACGCATCCGCGAGGCAAGGCGGGACTTAACTGAGGCTGTTCGGGTGCATGGGCCTGCCCGGCGACCCAAGCCAGAGTGGAGTTCTCCCTGCGGAACTCATCGACACCCGGCTGGCATAACCCTCCGCCGGACCACACCCGGACCCGGTTGGCGGAGGGCCAAGTTGGAGATCCGCTCCTTCAACTCCGCTACCGGTCCGAAAACTTGAAAACCGAACTCGCCCCGCTTCCCCGCGCTAAAATCGCGTAGCGTTTCGCGGGCTCAAATCTCTAATCTCGCGCTCGGCGCGGCAAGGCGCCTGGCGCATTCAACTTCAAAATTCATTTAGCTCACAAATCTCCGGAGCCGGACATTGTTCACCAGCCCCAGCATCATAAATACAGAAATCATGTTTGATCCGCCGGCGCTCATCAGAGGCAGCGGAATCCCGGACACGGGCACGTCGCCTACTACCATCCCTACATTTACTAAGATGTGAAACAACAACAGCGTCGCTACGCCCATGGAAATATAGACTCCGGCCCGATCCGGAGCCGTCTGAGCGTTCTGGACGATTTGCATCAGCAGCAGAAAATATAAGCCGAGTGCGACCACCACCATGACGAATCCATGCTCCTCGGCGAAGACCGCGAAGATGAAATCGGTATGAGGGAGGGGAAGAAAACGGAGCTGAGTTTGGGTGCCACGAGTCACACCGCGGCCCCACATCCCGCCGTCTCCCACCGCAATTTTCGATTGGATCACCTGGTAGCCACGGCCCTGTGCGTCGCGCGTAGGATCCCGGAAGGTGAGCAACCGATCCTTCTGAAAATCCTTGAGCACAAACCACCCGACCGGCGCGGCCAGCGCGCATGCGAGGACGATCGCAGCCAGGTGACGCCATTGAATTCCGGCCAACAGGACCCCCACTACCAGGACCGGGATGTAAGTGGCGCCGGTACTGAAATCCGGTTGCGCCACCACCAGGGCTGTCGGGATCCCGACCAATCCTCCTAGCTTGAACAGATCGCGCGCACTCACCTCGTTGCGTTTGAGCTCCGAGAGGTATCGCGCTACCACCAATATTATCACTATTTTGACGAATTCCGAGACCTGAAGATGAAATAGCCACCGCTTGCCGCCGGCCACGCTCTTGCCCAGGATCAAGGTGGCCAATAGGGCAACAACGGAGATCCCGTAAAGGATCGGAGTCTGCGCCATCAGAGTGTGATAATCCACGGAGGCGACTATCCACATGACACCTAAGGCTATGAAAATATAGAGGATCTGCTTCCACCAGGCGTCCCTGTAGTCATGCGTGGCGGTACGGTAATCGTGCGTCGCGGAGTAAATCTGAAGCACGCCAAGCGCGCAGATGATCAGCGTCAGGATCAGCAGGGGCCAATCGAAATCGCGGTAACTCCGGTAGCGCGGCATCGATACGATTACGGAGTAGGACCGGGACGAAGAGGGCCGCGGAACCAGGCGACCTCATGCGGTTTAGGTTGCGACTGGCGAATCTTCTTGTCGAAGTACGCCTTGAGTACATCTCGCACCATTGGCGCGGCGGAAGCTCCGTGTTCTCCGCCCTCCCACAACGCGGCCACGACGATCTCTGGATTTTCGCACGGGGCAAACGCCACGAACCATCCGTTATCCCTTAGCTCATTTGCCAAGGCTTTATTGGCTTTCGCCAGTTTGTTCGAGATGCGCTGAGCGGTACCAGTCTTGCCGCAGACGTCGATTCCAGGAATGCGCGCCGAGGTACCTGTACCCTCTTCGTTAATGACACCCCGCATGGCGGAAACAATCGTGGCAATGTTTTCAGGGTGAAAGGTCGCGGTGCGAGGCTGATTGGAATTCGCCGGCTCTCGCACTACGTGCGGCCGATACCACTTGCCCCCCATCGAAAGCCCACCGACGGCCACGGCAAGTTGGATCGGCGTGATGGTCACCGCGCCCTGGCCGATGGCGACCGATATTGTTTCGCCCGCATACCAGCGATCATTCAACGTGCGCAACTTCCATTGCGTGGAGGGCATCAGGCCTTCCGCTTCATTGGGTAGATCGATACCGGTCTTCTTGCCGATGCCGGCCATTTGCGCGTATTGCGCAATCGTGTCGATGCCTAAGCGGTCCCCTACGTTGTAGAAGTAAATGTCGCAGGATTTTACAATCGCCTGATGCAGGTTGATGGTGCCGTGAACAGCGTCACACTTGCGATCGGCATCATAGAACGTCGCGTGGCCCGCGCAATGATACGTTGTATCGGGGGTAATCGTGCCGGTTTCCAGGCCGGCCAGCGCAACGAACGGCTTGAACGTCGACCCCGGCGCGAAGGTCTGCTGGATCGCTCGGTTTCGGAGCGGCGCGTCCGGATCGTTGCTCAAGGCGTTCCATTGCTGGGTGCTGATATGGCCCTCGAACATCGACGGGTCGAAGGTCGGACGGCTGACCATGGCCAGCACTTCGCCGTTGCGGGGATCCAGCGCGACGATAGCGCCCTTGCGCCCTTCGAGCGACAG
>Ga0335069_10013376_pt1 | contig 11520 bp, 7 predicted proteins | sample Lox_Sample_11_FD_206714 | JGI IMG/M metagenome (GOLD analysis project Ga0335069, IMG submission 206714) | Soil microbial communities from Loxahatchee National Wildlife Refuge, Florida, United States - Lox_Sample_1.1 | ecosystem: Environmental > Terrestrial > Soil > Wetlands | place: USA: Florida...
GATAGGCGATTAAAACGGTTGACGGTACAACGCCCGGACTGATGACAAATTAATGCCACTACTCGGCCGGCACGCTCCAGATTTGAAAACTAAACATTCTTAACGCCTGCCGCTTCCTATTCGGAGCCACTGTTTACGAGGCCCGCGAGGTCTCGATCGGGGGGAGATTTTCTAACAAGCAAAAAACCGAATCGCGGGGCTCTGCAGAAATAAAACCGCCGTGACCAACCGGACCTCAGATTTCGTGGGAGAAATCATAAAGGGATCGCGCGCGTCTTTCTAATCCGCGATCCATAGCGAGAATGTCGAGATGGAGAGAGCTCCAGTCGGCAAGCATGATGTCTTCACTCCCCGTTCCGTTGAAAGTCTTGAGGTAGCCGCGGCACTTTTTGCAGTGGTCAATACGCAGGCCACCTTCTCCCTCGATTGCCAACACGGTCATCTGGTCGTCATCCTCTGTCTCGCAAAACGGGCATGCGGTACGCCGATATCTCCAGCGGGTGCGGCAACACCCGCAAGAAAGGTACCGGATGCGCCCGGGATCGATCCCCACAAGCTGAGCCATAGCTGGCGGCGTTCCGCAAAGCGGGCAATAACTTCGGAGCCATTGCTCCTCGTCGCGCCAATTATTGAATGCAGCTGCCAATGCAGAAAAATGTGGGGTCATCACGGCCCAACCGACATACCAGATAAGGCCGCTGTGAGGAGAGCTGAAAGTGCCGCGGCCGACGAGCCAGACGACCGCAGAGCGGAGCAGGTTCGGGTCAAGATGTACCTCGGTGGCCAAAACGTGGAGCGTAGTGGCGAGCTCCATCGGCAACCGCTCTGAGTTCAACCGCTGTAATAGCAAGTTCACAATTCCGGAAATGCTATCGAAATCGATCGCAATGCTATTGCTCTGCAGGACAGGTATGCCAGCATGAAAATCGGCGGCGTAATCCGCCCAACTCGGAACCGAAGCGCAAGGCATAGCGAGCTCGGCTACGATGCGGTCGACTAGCACCTGCAATTGAGCGACGGACTGAAGGTAAGGATGGTTTGCCAGCCAATCTTCTCGAGTCACGATCATTCCACCGGAGGCTCGTCACTAGGCAACAACGGCACAAGTCGCGCACCTAGGCCGAAGAGGAAAATCGTGGCAGCGATTAGACCAATCGATATGCCCCACTCGAACAAAGTTGGAGAATAAATCTCCGGCGAAACCTGAGGCATCGGACCTTTTAGGTGCATTGCCAGCAGAACCACATTGACGCGATTAAAAATCACACCCAACGTGGCAAGAAGCGCTCCAAGAAAGAGGACGGTCGGGCGTAAGCGCAGGCGTGTTTGAGCGAGCAAAGTGAGAGGAACGACTCCTCCAAAGATGATCTCAGCTGCGAATAAGGCCCCAAGTTTTCCGGAAAAAGCGTTAGCAAATTGTCCTCGCACGACCATGTCAGTGAGTCGGAAGGCAAGATAAACCAAGAGGGACCAGAACGTGATCTTGCCCATTGCCGCTAGTTTAGTCATCTGCAGGCGGCGCTCCCAGCCTTTTGCAATCCACATTTCGACAAGAATCACGAGAGCTGTACCGGCCGCAATCGAGGACAAGAAGAAAGAGACCGGCATCACGGGGGACCACCACTGCGGACCGAGCTTATCCGGCATGAGCAGGAATAAAGAGCCGAGAGAACTCTGGTGCATTGTGGAGAGCGTTACTGCCGCGATGGCCAGCATGATGGGCTCGGCTTTCTTGGTTTTGGCTCGAAACGCCCAGGCAAGAAGTGAGAACAGAACGGCGGTAGACGCGGCATAAGTCAAATTCCGGGACAACAGGTAGACAAACAATGTCACAGCAAACGCCACATAGGCGCCTGACCAACGACGCCAAGTATCCATCGCCTTCTGCAGTCCCCATCTCTCAAGTGGTATCGGGAGGAACTCGAGTAGCAGAACCGTGACATAGAGGCCAACACACCACGAAACTTCAAACATTGCCGACTGCTCAGGCGCCTGAAGCCCGAGCTGATAGAAGTGCCAAGGAAGCCCAAGGTCGGCGATGAGGGTAACTGTGACAAACGAGTAACTGAGCAAGCCCATGAACACGGCTGATCGGCCCATGGAATAGAGGTCTTTTCGTTGCAAGACGTAAATCAGGCCGGCAGTGACAAACGCACCGGCGGCCACAGCGATCCAGACCAGATCGAATACGATCCAGAGGCCCCACGCGTATGTATCGGACAGATGTGTGCTACCGCCCAAGCCCAAAACGAATCGCGCCACAAGTGAGATCACTCCGAAGGCCATGAGCAATAGCAGGATCTGATTGAACGGCGTCAAGAGTTTGGCCCGAAGGGGCTCAAAATGCACGTGAACGGAGTGGCTGTCGGAGTTGGCCTGCGCAAGTGTCTTCCGCTTCAAAAACGCATAAGTGGCTGCAAGAAGCGCACCCACCGCCATCACAGCGGGCGGGACCGCGTGAAGTGCACCTGCTGAAAGCCTCGGGTAAGATTTGGTGCCGACATCAGGGAAGCCAAGCTTTTCGAAAGGAACGGAAGACAGATAAAGAACACTGGTCCCACCTGCCTCCTTCTCGCCATAAATGTGGTCTACGTACTTGTCAGGATGTTCCGATATCCGGCTGTGAGCTTCCTGAAGAATCTCGTCTCTGGTTCCGAATCGCAGGCAGTCCGCGGGACAAGCTTTGACACAGGCAGGCGTGACAACGTTCTCCTGGTACTGTTTGACCGCCGCTTCGCTAAGCGGTTGTCCGTTGAAAGCTAACGGAGCCGGCTGAACAGAGCGATCAGCACAATGGGTACATTTTTGAATTTTCGGTGCAAGAGAATCCCACTCAGCTGTCGGCACGCCCCACGGACAGGCCCAGATACAGTAGCGACACCCGATACATTGGTTCGCGTCGTAAACCACCGGGCCATCCGACCGACGATCCAGAGCCGTTGTTGGACAAGCTGACGCACAAGCTGGCTCCAGGCAGTGCAGACAACGTCGCATCGCGAAGAGATAATGAAGGCCGCCCGGTGCCTGTTCATCGGGTATCTCGTGAAAGGAAATGAGTGTCAAGGTCTTGGCGCTGAGAGTAGCGGGGTTCTGAAAACCGAGATTGAAATCGAGCTGGGTCTGCTCTCCCTCGCGATCGTTCCACTGCTTGCACGCAATCTGGCAAGCCCGGCAGCCAATACATCGGGTGATATCGACAAGCGTGGTCTTGATTGGTGTCGTAGCTGCCGGCTGTGTCACACGCGCCTCCCTCGAATGCCCGGCACTGATACCTCCGACGCACGCGCTTTCACGATATTGACAAGGCAGGCCTTGGTCTCCTGGGTTCCTGCTCCAGGATCCGCAGCGTCGATCGTGAGATGGTTCACGCTTGGCCCCGTCGAAAGCCCCTTATAACCCCAGTTGTACGGCATCCAGACGATCGTCACCTCGCGCCCGTCGACTTGCAGCGTTTTCATTCTGGGCGTAGAGACGGCTCTCACGGTCAATGCACCACGCGCAGAAGACACCTTTACCCAATCGCCCGTTTTTACATTCAGTTTTCGTGCAAGGCTCTCTGGGATCTCGACCATGGGCTCGGGGACGAGCTCGTTTAACCACGGAATATTGCGCGTGGAGGAGCCGCCGCACCAGTGCTCCGCGACGGTGGATGTCATAAGCACATAGGGGAACTCGTCGACCGTGCCTATCGGCTGGTAAGACTGGACGCGTGGATATTTGAGCAACGGGTTGTGGTTCACCTTCGGGTGTAGGACGTTTTTCACCGGACTCTCGACAGGCTCGTACATCTCCGGTAGTGGGCCGTCCTTGGGCACGTAGGCAACGTCGCGTGGATACCCCGGATGCTTCTCGTCCGGATCGGAGTAGACGGCAGCGAAGAGGCGCCCGACGCCCTCCGCGCCCAAATGAAATGCGCGCTGGCCGTTGGGCGTGGCGGGCCCGTCGGTGGGAACGGGGACGTCTGGCACGTCGTATCCCGTCCAGCGTTTCGCCTGCTCGTCCCACCAGACGATGGGTTTCGAGCCCGGATAAGGCTTGCCGTGCCGGTCGCACGACGCTCGATTGTAGAGAATGCGCATGTTGTTCGGCCAGGTCCAACCAAAACCCGGATAGAGGCCGAGACCTCCCGGATCCGTTTTTGAATCGCGACGCTTCGAGAGGTTCTCGCCGTTTGCGAAGACACCTGCGTAGATCCATGCGCCGGACGACGTGGAACCGTCAGCCCTGAGATCGCTGACCTTTCGGATTAGGTCGCCTGCCTTGAGCCCGGTCTCCGGGTTATCGCGCAGAGCGTACCCGTTAATCTCACGCAGAACGTCCTCGGCCGTCGTGTAGGTCCAGAAGGCCTTTTGGATGATCTCGTCCCTCGGTTCGTTCGAGTCCTTGACCAGATCACGCACTCGACGGAAGACGAGGTCCACGATCTCACCGTCGGATTTGGCCTGCCCCGGAGGCTTAACGGCGGCGTGGCGCCATTGCACCATACCGCCCGAGTTGCTAATGGTGCCGTTCTTTTCCATGAAGAATGCCGCAGGCAGCAGGATCACTTCGGTCGAGACGGACTTCGGATCGACGCCGGGCCGATGCCAGAACGCCGCGGTCTCGGTCTCCCATATCTCTTGCACCACGAGCGTTTCGAGTTTCGCCAACGCGTCGAATGTCAGCTTGAGGTTGGGCACGGTGACTGCGGGATTTTGGCCAACGATCCAGAGGACTTTCAGCTTCCCTGCGAGGGCATCCTCAAACATCGGCAGGGTGCCGTAGTCTTTGGAAGCGTCCCGCTTGGGAAGCCAGGCATAGCCATAGTCGTTCTCGGCGGTGGCCGCCTCACCGAAGAACGCCTTAAGCGTGTTGACCAGGTACCGGCTGTCGGCGATACCGTTCTTCCGCACGTAGTCGTAGATGGTCGGCTCGGCGTTCGACGCAGAGTTGAGATAGCCCGGCATGTAGTTGTAAAGCACCGCCATGTCACATGCGCCCTGCACGTTCGGCTCTCCGCGCAGCGCGTTGACGCCGCCGCCTGGCTTCCCAATGTTGCCGAGCAGGAGCTGCAGGATCGTAAACGAGCGGATTCCCTGGACGCCGGTCGTGTGCTGGGTCATCCCGAGCGCATAGAGAATGGATCCCGGACGGTTGTTCGCCATCAGTTCTGCGATCTGGCGGATCTGGTTGGCCGGAATGCCGGTGATTCTCTCCCCCGTCTCGAGCGTGTACCGTGAGACGAACTTCTTCAGGCGCGAGAAGACGCAGTGTGGGTCATCCAGGCTCTTGGAGATGCGTGGCTTTCCCTTGGCATCAAGCTGATATCCCCATGTCGCCGTGTGGTACTTATGGTTCTCCTCATCGAATCCACTGAAAACGCCGTCCTTGAAATCAAACGCCTGATCACCCAAGAAAAGGGCGTTGGTATGGGTCGTGACGTAATCCTCGTCGTACAGCTTATTGACAAGGATGTAGTTAATCATTGTGTTCTGGAAGGCAGCATCGGTGCCGGGCCGGATGCGAGCATACACGTCCGCGGTCGCGGAGGTCCGCGTAAATCGCGGATCGACGTGGATGATCTTTGCCCCGTTCTCTTGTGCCTTCCGGATCCACTTGAAGGCCATAGGGTGGTTCTCGGCCACGTTGCTGCCTTCCACCAGGATCGTCTTGCAATTCTGCAGATCGATCCAGTGGTTGGTCATCGCCCCTCTCCCGAATGAGGCCCCCAGACCGGGGACCGTGGGGCTGTGTCAAAGCCGGGCCTGGTGCTCGACGTAAGCAAGGCCGAGCAACCGGGCCGACTTCTGGAAGAGGTAGCACTCCTCGTTCGTGTTCTGCGCGCCGCCCAGGAAGCCGATCGCATCCGTCCGATTGATCGGAACTTCCTTGTCGCCCACCTTCTCGGTGGCGATCCAGGTCGCGTCGCGTGTCGTCCGAATCTTTTGCGCGACCCGCGTGATCGCGTCGTCCCAAGAGATTTCCTCCCAGTGGTCGCTGCCCGGCGCCCGGTAACGTGGCGTGGTGAGCCGGTTCGGGGAGGTGTGCGTGGCGAACATGGAAATGCCCTTAACGCACAGCGATCCGCGGTTCACGATGTGGTCGTAGTCACCTTCCATCGTGATCAGTATGCCTTCACGCACCGATGCGACCATGCCACATCCGCATGAGCAGAAGTTGCAAGACGTGGTGAACTCGTTCACATTGGAAAGCTTGAGCGATTGGGTGGCTGCTCGGACCGCTGAGACATCGATAAGGGTGCCAATTGCGAGCCCTGCACTGCCGGCGCCTGCAATTCGCAGCCAGTTTCTTCGAGTGACCCTTGGCGGCTGATGCGCACCTTTTGCGCTGCTATCGGCTCCTCTTCCACTGCTTTCACTACGCGAACGAGGATCCATGCTCTAGTCCTGGATTAGAGGCCTGATGTTCTGCCAAAATGTCGAATTAACTACCAAAATCGGAAACTGCGATGTGACCCCACGAACAAAACTTATCGCTAGTTTAACCGCGGCAACACTGGCACTTCTGCCAGTGTCACAAAGCCGCCTCATTCCCTAGAGTCTTCGTCACTGCGTCCCGTCGACAGCATGTGGGGTTGATTGCATTCGATGTCCGATAGACCGTCGTGGTTCCTCCTGACTCGCCATTGGTTGAGCTTAATCGGGTTGACTCTGGTCACGACTGCTGGCATTTCGTGGCTTTTTGTGTTGCCCCTGGAGGTGCGCGGCCACGTTGATAACCCATACGTTGGAATCATCGTCTTTTTGATCCTGCCCCTTCTCTTCTTTGCCGGCCTTACTCTTATTCCGGTCGGCGCTTATCTGAGCAAGAGAGCCATTCGAAAAGGTTTGGCTGAGGAACAATTCGACCGCAAGACAGCGATCAAACGTCTCGCCTGGTTTTTCGCGCTCGCCACATTTGCCAACGTGCTTCTTGGAACTCAAATCACCTACCGCGCTGTTGAACACATGGAAACGCCGCAGTTCTGCGGCGCAACCTGCCATAGCATGGCCCCCGAATTCGCCGCCTATCAGAATTCGCCTCACTCCAGAGTTGAATGTGTTGAGTGTCATGTGGCTCCAGGAGCCTCCGGGTGGGTTGCCAGCAAGACGGCGGGGATTAGGCAACTGGTCGAGACAGTGTTCAACACCTATAGGAGGCCGATCCCTTCTGCCATCGAAAGTAATCGGCTTATACCAGCTCGAAAGACGTGCGAGAACTGCCACTGGCCACAAAAATTCGGTGGAGTGCGCCTGCGCGTGTTCAGTAACTATTCCGAGGATGAAGCAAACACTCGGTCCCAGACTGTGCTCATGATGCTGATCGGCGGCAGCAAGATCCGCGGGATTCACGGGGCTCACTTTGGGCCTGGTGTGCGAATCCGGTTCGCAGCGGAAGACGCCGGCCGACAGACTCTTCCATGGGTTGAATATCGAAATGCCGCGACCGGAGAGACGCGAACCTTCACGTCCGACTCAGCGCAAGGTTCCGCCCCCAAATTGCCAATCTTCGATATGGAGTGTGTTGACTGTCACAACCGTCCTACGCATACGTTCGAAACGCCAGAACGAGCGTTGGACAAGGCGCTCGCTCTCGGTGAGATCCCGACCACTCTGCCATTCATCAAGAAAAAGGGCGTGGAAGTGTTGAAGGCCAGCTACAGGTCTAGTCAGGAAGCAGGCCAGAAGTTGCCCAACTCGTTGCTAGCTTTTTATCAGCAGAACTATCCAGAACTTTACGCCAGCCGGGCGCGCGATATCCACGATGCGAGTCGAGTGATTCTCGCGATCTACAATCGTAATGTGTTCCCAGATTTGAAAGTTACCTGGGGTACTTACCCGAACAACCTTGGTCACACAGATTTTCCGGGCTGCTTCCGTTGCCATGATGGCTCACATGCGAGTACCGATGGCCCGACGATCAAACAGGACTGCAACGCTTGCCACGAGCCGTTAGCAATGGATGAGGCTTCGCCGGAGATTTTGAAAACTTTGGGCGTCTCAGGTCTGATCGAGGAGTTACAAAGACAATAACAGCGTGTCGACATGGGCACGCCAAACGGGAAGGGAAGAAGGAACACAAATATGAAACACAGAATGGCAATGGCCTTGGTTGTGTTTGCATTAATGACCTCCGCAGCTTCGTGGGCAGCCGAGGATGGAGCGGCTCTCTACAAAGCAAAGTGTGCGGGTTGCCATGGAGCTGATGGCGCCGGGAAACCACCAATGAAAGCGCCTGCACTCAAAGGCAAAAATCTCGATGCAAGCAAGATCGCTGAGCACATCACCAAGGGAGAGCCGACAAGTAAGGCACCGCACAACAAAGGGATGAACGGCGTAAGTGAGGATCAGGCGAAGGCCATTGCTGAGTACGTCAAAACTCTTAAATAGAGGAGGCTCTGGACTTGACTCAGAACTGCGCGCTTAGTGGTGCACCTCGGAGATGACAGTAATTCTCCGGGCCGAGGAGTTGACTGTGAAGATGAAAATGCTGCAGCGAGCTTTCCTAAGGCTGAGTGTACTGGTTTCAGTCTCGTTACTCGTACTCTGGCCACCCCTGGCCGCGGCCCAGCGGGCGGGTACCTCTCCGCAGTCCCAGACGCCAACCGCGCAATTTGTCGGATCCGACACTTGCAAGACCTGTCACGAGGATTTGTACAAGAACAACTTCGAAGGAACTCCGCATTTTCAGACCACACTGAAAGATGGGCACGGCTGCGAGTCGTGCCACGGGCCCGGTTCAGAGCATGTGGAGGGGGGTGGCGATAAAACGAAAATCGTTGTGTTTGAAACCCTCTCTCGCCAGCAGAGCAGCGCACGCTGTTTGAGTTGTCATGGAGAGAATCAGAAACAACGTCACTTCTCGAGTTCAGCCCACGCGGGCAACGATGTAGGGTGCTTGGACTGCCATTCGCCACATAAGGCGAAGGAGCCAGAGCATCTTCTGGTGCGCGCCCAGCCCGGGCTATGTTATGGATGCCACGTCAGCGCGAAAGCGGACTTCGCAAAGCCCTACCATCACCGCGTCGAAGAAGGCTTGATCCAATGCAACGACTGCCATAATGTGCATGGCACTACGACGTTGCGGCAAGCGAGAACGCTGCCCAGCGGAGATGCCGTCTGCTACCGGTGTCATTCAGATAAACGCGGACCCTACGTCTACGAGCACGTCCCAGTCAAGACGGAAGGGTGCGCGAGCTGCCATACGCCTCACGGCTCCACAAATCCCCGGCTGCTGCGTGTGAGCCAAGTCAACCTTCTGTGTTTGCAGTGCCACAGTTTTCCGGCGCAAGGACCCCAAGGCCCAGCGCACAACCAGTCAGTGAAGTATCAGGGGTGCACGATGTGTCACATGGCCATCCATGGATCAAACTCCAGCAACGTTTTCTTCAAGTAGGTGAGCCATGCTCGTTTGCGCACGTTCCTATTTCCGGCGTGTTCCCTGGCTCGGATCGAGCTTGCCGCTATTGCTCCTCGCGGAGCTTTTCGTGAGCCTTGCTTTGTCGGCGCAGAACCCACCCAATCCACCGGCGCAGGCGTCGCCACAATCCCAACCGCAGCCGCAGAACGGTACACCGGAAGGCGTTGAGAGCGGCGGGTACCGCATTCATCAATCGATCGAAGTCGGTGGGCGGGTTAACGATACCTCGGGCAGCGACCAGATGTATGACACGCTGGTCAACTTGCACAGCGGCGTGCGTTTACTCGAGCAGACCCTGTCCATGGAATCGCTGACCCATGCCGGGACGCTGTTCGACAATTTGTGGGTGAACAGTTACGGCTGGGGCGGCGATCCCGAAAACGGCTTACGGGCACGTGTGGGGAAGAATCAGTGGTATGACTTCCGCGCCAACTTCCGCCGCGACCAGAATCGCTTTGATTACAACCTGTTGGGCAATCCTCTAAATCCGTCGACTTCGTCGCCAACCATTCCGGTGCCCTTCTCGCCTCACCTTTTCTCTACCACACGGCGCATGACTGACGTGGATCTCACGCTATTTCCGATTTCCAACATCACGGTTCGCCTGGGGTACTCCCACAACAACATGAGCGGCTCGTCTTATGCCAGCGTTCATGAAGGAAACGACGTTCTTCTCAATCAGCCGTGGAATACGACGCTGAACACCTGGCGTTTCGGAGCGGACTTCAAACTATGGCGCGGGACGGTTGTGAGCTATGACCAGTTCCTCAATTACTCCAAGGGAGACACGCAGTGGTCGTTGGCTTCGTTCGCGCCGGCGCTGTTGCCGGGAGGAGCGGGAAGCGTCGAGCTGGGTTTGCCGATCGACACGGTAAACAAAACTCCCTGCGCGGTTCCGACGGGTTCGACGAGCCTGATCGATCCCACTGGGACACTCACGAACGTCGCGTGTAACGCTTACTTCGCCTATAACCGCTCGGACCGGATCCGCACGTCGGAGCCGACCGAGAGGCTCAGCTTGCGCAGCAATTACTGGGATCGTCTCGACCTGGTGGCATCGTTTGCTTACAGCCACGCCGACATGAACTCGCAGTTCAACGAGTTCTTCAACGGCCTGGTCTCTCGTTCGTATCTGCGGCAATTCACCGTGACCGGCCCGCCGCATGCTTATCAGATCTCGAATGTTGCCGATTTCTCCGCTACGCTTCATCTCAGCGACCACTTGCGCATTGTGGACGTGTTCCGGTACTGGGCGTTTCGCATTCCGCAATCGTTCAATTCGACCGAAGTCGACTGGACGATTCCGGGCCTCAGCTCGTGCAATCCTCCGGCGTGCTCGCTGCTGGTTCCAATCAGCAGCACCAGCCAGGGTACGACGCTGAGCCAGGATGTGCAGTCGTTCAATCAGAACTGGAAGCGCAATGAAACCGATCTGGTGTGGGATATCAATCGGCATCTTGGAGCGCGCATCGGCTATCGCTACGGCAGCCGCACTTTCGTTCACGTGAACGACTTCACGACCGGGGACATCGACAACATCCCCACCCACGAGAACACCGGGTTGTTCGGTTTTTGGGCGAAGCCAATGACCAACCTGCGCTTGAACTTCGATCTGGAGCACTCCAACTACGACGACACCCTGGTGCGCATCGGTCCCCGCAAGGACTCCCGCTATCGCGTGCAGGCGAATTACACACCGAAAGCGTGGATCGTGGTGGGAGGCGCAATCAACCTGTACGAGGCATCCAACGGCGATTCGCTAATCGACTACAAGGGTCATAACCGCAATTACGGATTCACCGCGTCGATCACGCCGCGAGAACGTTTCGGCGTTGATGTGGCCTACAACTTCAACGACTACCAGCAGAATGCCTTCATCTGCTTCAATGACACGCCGCCCACGGGAGTAACGCTGCCGGTGGTGACGAATGCCGGCGATTGCACGCAAAATGTGAATCCAAACAACCCATGGAACGATCCCAAGAATCCGCTGTTGACAACGGGCTACTACAACAACCACACGCATTACTTCATGGGGGCGGTCCGGTTTCAGCCGTTGCCTCGGCTGACGGCGCACGTTGGATACAGCCTGAACGACGTCACTGGAAGCACGCCCCAGTT
>Ga0335069_10013377_pt1 | contig 11520 bp, 9 predicted proteins | sample Lox_Sample_11_FD_206714 | JGI IMG/M metagenome (GOLD analysis project Ga0335069, IMG submission 206714) | Soil microbial communities from Loxahatchee National Wildlife Refuge, Florida, United States - Lox_Sample_1.1 | ecosystem: Environmental > Terrestrial > Soil > Wetlands | place: USA: Florida...
GCCCAGCGGTCGCACAAATCATCTCGCAAGAAACATTTGGGATAGCGGAGAATTACTCTAAATTGCTGAATTGATTGGTGGGCCTGGGTAGAGTTGAACTACCGACCTCACCCTTATCAGGGGTGCGCTCTAGCCACCTGAGCTACAGGCCCATTGTCACGCCGGGGCCACTTCCACTGCCCCTGCGACAAGTGAGAATTAACAGTATAGGCAGCAACCTGTTCTCACGCAAGAGGAAACTCGCGACGTGCCGCGATCTGTCGTGGTCTTTTTGGCTGCGGTGTGATACAAAGGTAAGAGCGGGGAGAGACGGGCTTTCTCAATCGCCGTTCTGGTCACGAACAGTTGTTTCAGCGGAGACTTTAGCGCATGCGGGGCGTTCACAAGGACGTTCTTCCGAACGGTCTTACGGTTCTTACGGAGCCGATGAAGTACGTTCGCTCAGTGTCGGTCGGCATCTGGTTGCGGACCGGCTCTCGGCAGGAGCGTCTCGAGGAGAATGGGGTTTCCCATTTCATCGAACATATGCTCTTCAAAGGAACGAAGAACCGCAGCGCCGAGCAGATCGCGCGTGCTGCGGACTCGATTGGAGGGCATCTCGACGCTTTCACGGCGAAAGAGACTACGAACTTCTCGATCAAGGTCCTCGATGAGCACCTGCCGCGTGCGTTTGCGATCTTAGCGGACCTGGTTAAGAACCCGCTATTCGAGTCGGCGCAGATTTCCAATGAGAGCCGGGTTATCCAGGAAGAGATCAAGATGGTCGAGGATACGCCGGATGACCTGGTGCATGAGATCTTCACGCAGACGTACTGGCGCGGGCAGGCGTTGGGGCGTCCCATCTTAGGCACGCGACAAAGCGTGGGGAGCTTCGACCGCAAGCGGCTGCTGGGCTACTTTCGCCGGCACTATACGCCTAACAACATACTGGTCGCGGCGGCCGGTCACGTGTCGCACGCCCGCATCGTGGATCTTGTCCGGCAGGAGTTTGGAGACCGGCCGGCTGGTACCGCTCTGGCCAGCGGCCCCGTGCCCGTTGCGCATCCTCACTTGCAAGTCCGGCACAAGGAGGACTTGGAACAGGTCCATCTTTGCTTGGGTGCGCCGTCGTACCCACAGCCGCATAAGAAACGGTTCCCGGCGTACATCCTGAACTCGGTTCTGGGCGGCGGCATCAGCTCTCGCCTGTTCCAGAATATCCGCGAGAAGCGTGGCCTGGCGTACTCGGTCTTTTCCAGTCTGAGCAGCTTTCACGACACTGGATGTCTCAGTGTCTACGCGGGGACCGCTACGGACAAGGCGCGACAAGTGATTGAACTGGTGCTGGCGGAGTTTTGTGACTTGAAATCCAACCCCATTAGTGCAGAAGAATTGCAGCGGGCGAAGGACTACTTGAAGGGCAGCTTGCTGCTCAGCCTGGAGTCTTCCGCAAGCCGCATGGGGAACCTGGCGCGGCAGGAGATGTATTTCGGCCGTCACGTTTCCCAGGCGGAAATCGCGCGGCGCGTCGATGCGGTCACCGCCGAGCAAGTGTTGGCGGTGGCCCGCGAGTTCTTCCATCCGGACCGCCTGGCCATCACGGTGCTGGGTCCGGTAAACGGCTTCAAACTCTCACGTTCTGATCTTGCCTGCTAACGGTCCCTCTGCATCGGACGCCTTCCCCGGCGCTGGAACGTTAGCGTCCTGTCGGCGCCTACAGTCGGAGTGCGGTGCCGAGATTTCTCACCCTACTCCCACCCGCCGCCCAGCGCGTTGTAGACCTGCACCAGCGTTAACATCTCGCCAAGCCTGGCTTGTGACAGATTCAGTTCTGCGGTCAGGTAGTTGGTTTCGTTGGTGAGGACTTCAAGATAAGTTGTCGCCCCGCCCTCAAACCGCACGCGCGCCAGCCGGGCTGAGTCCTGCGCCGCCTTGGCGAGCAACTCCTGCTGTTCGCGTGTTTCGCGGGTCTTCTGATAGGCGATGAGGCTGTCCGCGACATCGCGGAAAGCGCCCTGAATAGTCTTCCGATATTCCAGCACTGCCGTGCGTTCCTGGGCTTCGGCCAGGTTGACGTTCGCCTTCAGGCGGCCGGCTGTAAACGCCGGCTGCACGACTGCGGCATCGGCGGTCCAGAAGCCCGCAGGTTTGGTCAGAAAATTCGTCAGGGCGGAACTCATGAATCCCGCGCTCCCGGTCAAGGAGATGTCCGGAAAATAGGCGGCTTTGGCAACGCCGATCTGGGCGTTGGCGGCGATGATCTGCTCTTCCGCGGCCCGTATGTCGGGGCGCCGCTCGATCAGGTGCGAAGGAAGGCCGGCAGGGACAGACGGCGGCCGCAGTTGATCGGTCAACTTGCGGCCGCGCGTGATGGGCCCCGGATTTTGGCCGAGCAGCGTGCTGATGTAGTTCTCCTCCTGCTCGATCTGCTGCTGAAGGCTGGGAAGGGTCGCGGAGGCTGCAAAAACCAGTTGCTCCGCCTGCCGGACGTCAACAAGGGTTGCTGAACCATGATCGGACAGTATCCGAGTCAGGCGTAACGACTCTTGCCGCGACGCGAGCGTACGCTGGGTAATATCGAGCTCGAGGTCGTACGCTCGAAGCTGGAAGTACGCTGCCGCAACGTTGGAGACGAGCGTACTCATCACCAATCGTTTTCCCCATTCGGTCTGGGCCAGATTGGCGCGCGCGGCTTCCGTAGCCTTGCGGTACTTGCCCCAGAAATCCAAGTTCCAACTCGCCCCTCCTTGAAGTTGCAGGTAATCCCAGCGGTAGGAAGGGGACATCGGGCTCGAGGATTGGCGTTCCGTCACGCCGCCCACGCCGACACCGGCGGAGGGATACTGATCTGAGCGCGTAATCCTGAGTTGTGCCTGTGCCGCCAGCACGCGCTCCGCGGCGATGCGCACGTCGTAATTCTGCTGCAGGGCCGCGCGGATCAGTGACTGGAGTTGCTCATCCTCGAAGACCGTCCACCACTTGGCGTCGCCCAGCGAGGTGGGGGAGGGAACGGCTGGCTCGGCCGGCACGGGAGGCAATCCCCGGTATGCTCCGGGTACATCCACTTTGGGAGCTTGGTATTTGGGTCCCACCGTACAGCCAACTAAAGGAAATATCAGAAGCAACGCGATCAACGGTTTGGTTGAGGCCATCACGCCAAGTTTCCTTCCTTGACTTCGCCCGGTTTGGGATGCCGATGACGGCCGAAACGGAGTGCAAACCCTTCGACCGCAGTGAAGGCGACCGGAATGAGGAAAACTGCTATGAACGATGCCGCGAGCATTCCGCCGATGACCACGGTTCCCAGAATGCGGCGTCCTATGGCGCCGGAACCGGCGGCAGCCCAAAGCGGGACGCAGCCCAAAATGAAAGCGAACGAGGTCATGAGAATAGGACGGAGGCGCAAGCGCGCGCCGTCCAGTGCGGCGTCCATAAGACTCTTGCCTTTTTCGTATTCCAGCTTGGCAAACTCCACAATCAGAATGGCGTTCTTTGCGGCCAACCCGATGAGCATGACCATGCCGATCTGCGCATAAACGTTGTTTTCAAAGTGGCGGGAGTGGAGCGCCAGGAAAGCGCCGGCGACGGCGACGGGCGTACCCAGCAGGACGCTGAAAGGCAGCGACCAGCTTTCATACAGAGCCGCGAGGATGAGGAACACAAACAGCAACGAAAGTCCGAACACCGCTGTGGCCGGAACTCCCTGTGCGGCTTTCTGTTCCTGAAAGGACATCCCCATATAATCGAATCCCATTTCGTGCGGCATGGTCTTTGCAAAGACGTCTTCCATGACCTGCATGGCCTGCCCGGAACTGACTCCGGGAGCCGCCGTGGCGTTGATTTGTGCGCCGTTGTACTCGTTGTATCGCATCAAGAACTCGGGTCCCGTGATGCTTCGAATGTTGGCGAGCGTGTTCAGCGGTACCATGTCCCCGCGGGGATTGGTCACATAGAACCGGCCGATATCCGCCACATTGGCGCGGTAGTCACCTTCGGCTTGGACGTAGACTTGCCATTGGCGGCCGAAGCGGTTGAAGTAATTCACCAGGTAGCCGCCCATGAACGCTTCTAAAGTCTCGTATACTCCGCCCACGTCGACTTGTTGGCGCATGACTTTCTCACGGTCCACGTCCACATAGATTTGTGGCACGTGCGCGGCATAAGTGGCAATAACGCGCGCCAATTCCGGCCGCTGTTGAGCCGCTGCCACAAACCGGTCAAGGTTGCTGGCAAAGAAATCGCCTCCTGCCCCGGAGCGGTCCTCCAGCACGAAGTTAACGCCTCCCGCTGCGCCGATTCCCGGAATTGCCGGCGGCGAAAAAGCAAAACAAGTACCTTCACTGAGTCGCGAGAGTTCCCGATTGAGACGCAACAAGATGGCGTCCGCATGCTGCTCGGGCGCCTGGCGTTCGTCCCAGTCCTTCAGCCGGACAAAGAAGAGCGCGTCGTAAGAGCTCTGGGTTTGGCTAAGGATACTGAATCCCATGATGGTTGTGACGGCCTCGATGCCCGGTACTTTCTGAACGATCGCTTCGACCTTCCTGGCTGCCTCCGACGTGCGTTGCAACGACGCACCTCTCGGTAACGTCAGGGTCATCATGAGGTACCCTTGGTCTTCTTCGGGGAGGAACGAGGTGGGAAGTTTCTTCCCCATCCCTGCACCCAGAAGGGCCACGAGTGCTAGCAAACACAAACTGAAAGCAGACTTGCGGATCAATACGCGCGAGATATCGACGTACTTATCCCGCGAGCGGTCGAATATCCGATTGAACTTTGCGAAGAACCAGCCAATCGGTCCGCGGAAGCGTTGGCGCGGCTTCAAAATCAAAGCACAGAGCGCCGGGCTCAACGTGAGTGCGTTGAAGGCCGAGACGATCACTGAAATCGCGATGGTGACTGCAAACTGCTGGTAGAGCCTGCCGGTGATGCCGGGAATAAACGCGGTGGGAATGAAAACGGCAGCGAGAATCAGGGCGATGGCGATGACGGGCCCGGAAACCTGTTGCATCGCTAGGAGCGTGGCGTCGCGGGGCGTCATTCCCTCTTCCATGTGATGTTCGACAGCTTCGACCACCACAATGGCGTCGTCCACCACCAATCCGATGGCGAGGACCAGCCCGAAGAGCGAGAGCGTGTTGATGGAGAATCCCAGCAGCGGAAAGACGACGAACGTCCCAACCAGGGAGACAGGCACCGCCAACATCGGAATCAGCGTGGGCCGCCAGCCTTGGAGAAAGACATAGACGACGAGGATCACCAGGAGCAGGGCTTCGAATAACGTAATCAGGATTTCATGAATGCCGGTGGTGACGGCCTTCGTCGTGTCTACGGAAACTTCGTACGCCACATCCTTTGGAAGCCGCCGGCCCAATTCCCTCAGTTTGGCGCGAACGCCGTCGGCAGCGGCTATCGCGTTTGAGCCAGGGAGTTGGTAGATTCCGAGAGCGGTAGCCGGCATACCCTTGAACCGTCCATCGAAACTGTAACTTTGGGCTCCCAGTTCCGTGCGGGCCACATCCTTGAGGCGCAGGGTTGATCCGTCCGGGTTGGCGCGCACCACGATAGCGTCAAAATCCTCCGGCATGATCAGGCGCCCCTGGGAACGAACCGTATAAGTGAACTCCTGGCCCTTGGGCGCCGGTTCTCCCCCGACTTGCCCCACGGGGTTCACATTGTTCTGAGCTTCGAGCGCGGAGACAATTTGCGGCACGGTGACACCCAGCTTTGCGAGCTGATCTGGCCGTACCCAAACACGCATGGCGTATTGGCCGCCAAACACCTGAACACGCCCGACTCCCGGGACGCGCGAGAGTTCATCAACGTAGTTGATATAAGCATAGTTGGTTAGGAAGTTCCGATCGTACGTTCCGTGGGGGGAATAGAAGGAAGTCACCATCAACGCGGCCGCGCGTGATTTCTGCACGATGACGCCGGTGGTATTTACCATGGCCGGCAATTGCGGAGTGGCCTGTGAAACGCGAAGCTGCGTTAGGATCTGGTCAATGTTGGGGTTGGTAGTGACGTCGAAATTGACTGTCAGGTTCATGTTGCCGTAGTTGTCGTTGGTGGAGTACATGTAGTTCATGTAGTCCACACCGCTCATGAGGCTCTCGACGGGAGTGGCGACAGACTCCATCATGGTCCGCGCGTCGGCTCCGGGATACGTCGCACGCACCTGAATCTCGGGGGGGACGATCTCAGGGAACTGAGCGATGGGCAGCGACACCAGCGCCACGGCGCCGACAATCACCATGACGATGGAGATCACCATCGCGACAATCGGGCGGTCTACGAAGAACTTGGAAATCATCGATTAGTTCTCCTTCCCCGTAGCCGTGTCGGCGGTGGGACTTACCGCCATGCCATCCTGCACTTTGCTGACTCCTTCCGTGACGACCGACTCCCCGGCCTTCACTCCGTCCTCAATGACCCACATGGTTCGAGACCGGTCTCCGACCTTCACTTTGCGGATCGAGACCTTGTTGTCCCCACCGACCACAGCCACCTGGTACGTCCCTTGCAGTTCGGCAACGCAACGCTGCGGAACCAGAACTGCGCCTTGGCGAACGCCCAGAAGAGCGCGTATCCGGCCGAATTGGCCCGGACGCAGGAGATTGCCCGGGTTGGGGAATTCACCGATCAGCCGCAGCGTTCCGGTTTGGGGATCGATCTGCCGATCGGTGAAGATCACGTGGCCTTTATGCGCGTAAGTTGAGCCATCGGAGAGAATGAGGTCGAGTGGCATGCCGCTCGAGTTGTGCAACGGGCTCCGCGCCGTGCCTTCTCTGACCCCTCCGGAGAACTTCAGATATTCCTTCTCACTGATCGGGAAATACACCTTGATTGGATTGAGCTTCGAGACCGTAGTCAGCACGGTAGAGGGCGAGACCAAGTTCCCCATCTGGGTCGTGGCGATTCCCGCAACGCCGTCGATAAGCGAGCGGACTTCGGTGAAGTTGAGGTTCAACTGGGCTTGCTCGACAGCGGCTTCGGCCGTTTCCACGGCCGCCTGGGCTTGAAGTTGGGCTGCGGTCTCGGTATCCAATTGACTTTGCGCAATCACGTGCTCCTTCACCAGCGGGGTGTCGCGCTTCAAGTTGGTGTTTGCCAGGAACAACTGCGCGCGCGCTTGGGCCAGTTGCCCTTTGGCTTGGTCGAGGACCGCCTGAAACGGCCGGCGGTCGATTTCGAAAAGAACCTCACCCGCCCGTACCACAGACCCTTCGTGGTAGTTCTGCTTCACGAGATACCCCGACACTTGCGGTTGGATCTGCGCGTTCACATATCCATCCAGCGTTGCGACCCAATCCCCATACACGGGCACATCCTGTTGCATGGCCTGTGCGACCTGGACGGGTAGCAACGGCATGGTGGGGGCGGCAGCTTGCCCTTTGCCGCGACAGCCGGAGGCCAGAGCCATCATCAGGGCCAACAACGGCAGCGTGAGCGCCGCCGCGAGCGGGCGCGGCCGGAAACGTCTGATGGCAAACGGATGGGGCCTGCCAAGCTCTCGGCTTCCCCGTGGGTTGGAGCCAAGGGCAAATGAGGAATCGGCTTTCAGCATCAGGGTCTCCTTAATATGTATAAGAACAGTACCGTTTGGTACGAATATTCAATACTAGCATTGGAATCACGGCCTTGCTATACTAATCGTACGCGGCAGTCTAGTTTTGGGGCGGAGAGCCGTATGAAAATCTCGTTGGATCATGCCTGCGATTCGCGGCAGGGCCTGAGACGCTGTCTCGGGAGGCCCAAAGCTTGCGACTCCGGGCCGCGCTTGGAACATCTGCTCGACATCGCGGCCGGTGTCTTCAAAGAACGCGGCTACGAAAGTGCGAGCGTCGGGGAGATCGCACGACGCGCCGGAGCCTCGAAGCAAACTCTCTATGTTCGCTTCCCGTCGAAGGCGAGCCTGTTCGAAGCCGTCATGCGGCGCGATACGGAGCGTCTGCAAGAGCAGTTCAAGCACATTCTGATTCCCGATAAGCCACCTGGTGAAGTACTCGAGAGCTTGGGGATGGAACTGATCGAGAAGATGCTGGATGGCGAGAACTTTCGGCTTCATCGAACCTTGGTTACTGCGGCGGAGTCCTTTCCTGAGTTGGCCGTCACCTTCTGGGACTATGGTCCGCGGCGCGTCAAAGAAACACTGACGGAGTATATCCACGGGCAGGTGCGAATGGGTGTTCTGAAGACTTCGGACCCGGAGCGCGCCGCTTCACTGTTTCTCAGCGCATGCGCGGGGGAGTACCTGCCAGCTTCCCAACTGCGGATCCAACTTGTTCCTTCACCTGAAGCCGCCCGGCCCCATGTGAAAGAAGCTGTCCGCATGTTCTTGGCAGCTTACACCTAAAGAGCGCTTCCTTGCATAGCCCTTTTATAGAGGCGGACAAAATGGAAGTCCACGGTCTCGTGGTAAGAACCTCCGTGTACCCCCGCCTGTCATCGCGGCAGGCGATTCGTGGCGGGCAGTTCGTGGAAATGCTAGTCCGAATGTCTCACCACGAGTGGACGATAGCGGAAGGGCAGGGCTTCAGCCCTGCCGCGATCGCGGCCCTTATTCTCTTTCTGCCCCGCGCCACGCGCAGCTTGCGATCGCAAGCTGCGCGTGGCGCGGAACCAGGAGAACCCCACGGGAGCGTCCTAACGGCGGGGCTGAAGCCCCGCCCTTCCCAAAACCGGTGAGAAATCCGGGCTAGTCAGGCAAAAGAAACCATGGTAGTCTCGTCTGAGCAAAACGACGGAGAGGTGGCCGAGTGGCTTAAGGCGGCGGTTTGCTAAACCGTTGTACGGTCAAAAGCTGTACCCAGGGTTCGAATCCCTGCCTCTCCGCCAGGTTCCTCATCAGAAATCCACCTCTGCGGCGTCTAACCCCGGGGTTCATAGTTATGCGCGTGCAGAACACCTCAGCGAACATGCGCGCTCCAAATTCAGTCCTTTGTTGACATTATGGCGGGTAGCTGGTACATATGAGCCTGCCCAATTGGCAAACAGAATCCTCCACGTAGGCTTGCGCTGCTCCCGGCATCCGGGTTGAGCAGTGGCCGGACGGCTCAGTTGCTGACAGTATTCCCACTGGTGGGGAGCGGAGTGCAATGAACATCGGGATCATCAGCCCACGGGTTCTGCTGCGACGGGGACTCCGGGTTTTGCTCGAGTCGGTCAAGGACATTTGCGTTCTTGTTGACGCCGACAACGTCGCGCAGGCGCTGGCGAAACCGGACTTGGCGCGTGTTGAGATCCTGCTGGTCGACGCTCTGGATCTTGTCGAGGGTTTCGAGTGCTCCGCACAAGTTCTGCAACGTTTTCCCAAGGCGAACATTCTCCTGTTGCCCGATCACATTGACCCGGAACTGGAATTGCGCGCTATCAAGGCTGGCTGCCAGGGTTGCGTTTCGCGTGAATCCGATCCTTCCATGTTGGAGAAGGCGTTGCGAGCGGTCAGCCGCGGGGAAGTTTGGATCAGCCATCGCGCTTCCTCCCAGCTTCTCAGGAAGATTGCCCAACGCAGCGGGCAGGAAGAAATCGGGGAGCTCACGCGCCGCGAGTGGGAGATTCTCGCCCTGGTGGCGGCGGGGAGGCGGAACAAAGAGATCGCTGGCCGCCTTTGCGTCTCCGAGAATACGGTTAAGACTCACCTCTACGCCATTTACAAGAAACTGCACGCCGGCACGCGGATGGAAGCGGCCCTCTTCTTCTTTCAACACGCTGACCGGCGCCCCAGCGAGCTTGCTGCATCCTCCACCGCCCTTCGTGAGCCTGACGTGTCTTCCGCGACCAAGCGGAAGAGCGCGGCCCGCGTCGCTCATCCCGCCGCCGGCAGCTAGTCACACCTCAGTGCCCGGTTCGAGGAACGTGCGCCAGTCTCGAGTCCGCTCCGCACACAAGCGGGCGGGCGCGGTGCAGGCTCTCCCGGCTGGCCCGCGTCTTGTCCTCACGCCTTCTCCTCCAAAAGTATTAGGAGATCACCCCCGGTTTTGCGATTTGAGGTCGCCGGTTTTGGTAGTGCGGAATGATGAGCCGCCTCGTCCCTCCTCATGCTGATTTCGAATCCGGAATCGCGCTTTTGCCGGATTGTTTCCTTTGCAGTGTTCCCCCACAATTCGCCCATTCCATGGCGGAGTGTGCAAATTGGGTTCCCCTCATAGTGGTGAGAGGCGTGAAGGCCGGCGTTTTGTGATTCCTTGTCCCGTAACTCTCGTGATCCGGGGAAGGGGGAGAAAGGCCAGCCAAGAACGGGCGCGTCTGGTGGATATCGGGGCGTGCGGCGCCAGTCTCTACTCACCCGTGCCTCTCGACGTGGGTTCGGACGTGACACTGATGATCGAGTTCCCGGAGGGCGAGGGTTCCGTCCGGACGGTGCAGTTTGAAGGTCTGGTCACGCGCGCTCGGGCCAAACCTCTCTATGAGGCTGCTGTGGTATTCCGCCGCCGCGGGCGATTCCTGCGCACGGACATCGACGAGGTGTTGCTGCGGTTCGTGCCGGAAAGCAGTCCGGAAGGGGCGGATTCAGAGGCTCCGGAAGGCCCCCAGAAATTGTGGTAGGGGCGGGCGGCATTCCGGAGTGACACGAGTTCTGCCATTCGAAATCGTGCTTACAGGACGAGCCTGTAAGTCACAGGGCGAAGCTTTATTCCAGTAATCCATGCCACATCACCAGGAACTGTCTCTAACTCGCGAGCGCTCGTTGGAACGGCCGTACGGGTTCGGCTCCACGCAACCGGTGGAGGGCGATGCGCCCGCGACGGAGATGTACTCCTACCTCCAATCCTACTGGCACGTCGTGCTCCGGCGGCTCTCGACCATTCTCACCGTAGCCGGCGCTGTGACCGCGCTGGTGGTCATTGTCTCCTTCAAGATTCGCCCTGTTTATCAGGCGACGGCGAGGCTGGAGGTCGAGGCGGAGACGCCGCAAATTCAGTCGCTCGACGACCTGAAGCGCCAGCCCGCTAGCGATGACGCCTTCCTGGGAACGCAGATTCAGATTCTTGAAACGGACGACCTTGCCTGGCGCACCATCGCTCAGTTGAGTCTCGACTCAAACCCGGGTTTCGCGCCGCCCGGCGAACTCCAGAAGCACGCCACGCCCGAGAACACCAGCCTGCTGCGCGACTGGCTGGTTCGCAGGTTCCGCAGGGCGCTCAGCGTGGAGCGCGTGCGGGAAAGCCGCGTCCTCAACGTCAGCTTTGAGAGCACCGAACCCCAGGTAGCCTCGCAGGTGGCCAACGCTCTCGCCGCCAACTACATCGAGTACAACTTCCACCAGCGCTATGACGCGACGCGCCAGGCTTCCGGCTGGATGGAACAGCAGCTCGACGAACTGAAAGCCAAAGTCGAGAAGTCCCAGCAGGCGCTGGTCGATTACGAGCGGCAGAACGCCATCGTGAATGTCAGCGACAAGCAGAACGTCCTGGAAGAGCGGCTGAGCGAGCTGAGCAAGCAGCTTACGATTGCCGAAAGCGACTACGCGCAGCAGGAATCGCTGTATCAACTCGTGAAGTCTGATCCGGCGCACGTGGCCCTGCTGGCTCAAAACGAACT
>Ga0335069_10013378_pt1 | contig 11520 bp, 12 predicted proteins | sample Lox_Sample_11_FD_206714 | JGI IMG/M metagenome (GOLD analysis project Ga0335069, IMG submission 206714) | Soil microbial communities from Loxahatchee National Wildlife Refuge, Florida, United States - Lox_Sample_1.1 | ecosystem: Environmental > Terrestrial > Soil > Wetlands | place: USA...
GATCGGCTTTGGCTGATTTCGTGTAGGATCGGAAGCGGCACATCAGGGGAGCGAAATGCTGGGGTTGGGGTTGGCCTCGTCACACGCGCCGGCGATCTTCTGTCCGAAGGAGGTGTGGCCCAAGGCCTATCGGACGAACATGCCGGACTACATGCTGAACTCGCAGCCGCACACGGCGGCGCTCGAGACGCCGGAGGTGATCGCGGGATACATCGCGCGCATCGACGCCGCGTTCGAGTCCCTGAGGAAGCAGATCGAAGACTACCGGCCGGATGCGCTGATCGTGGTCGGCGACGATCAGCGCGACATGTTCAACGAGAGCAACAATCCGGCCATCTGCATCTACAACGGCCAGGAGATCTGGGGCTCCAGCGACTCGCGCTACATGGAGACCCCGGCCGAGCAGTCGCACATCGACGTGCCCGTGCATGTCGATCTCGCGACGTTCCTGCTCAAGGGCCTCACCCGCCGCGGCTTCGACATCGCGCAGAGCAGCAGGCTGCAGCCGCTGGGCCGCCATCCCGAGCGCGGCACCTCGCACATGCTGGTCCTGCCGCTGCCGCGCCTGACACCCAAGCTCGACGTGCCGGTGATCCCGGTCTTCCTCAACGAATACTATCCGCCGCTGCCGACCGCGGAGCGCTGCTGGGACCTTGGCGTGGCGATCGCCGATCTGCTGGCGGCGCGGCCGGAGCGCGTGGCGATCTATGCCTCGGGCGGCATGTCGCACGACCCGAACGGACCGCGCTGCGGGTGGATCGACGAGCCGCTCGACCGCTGGGTCCTGGAGCGCATCCAGCAGAACCGGGGCATCGAGCTGACCAACCTCTTCACCTTCGATTCCGCGACCTTGCGCGGCGGCACGGGGGAGCTGCGCGCGTGGATCACGGCCGCCGGCGCCTGCCAATGGCCGGGCGTCGTGCTGGACTACATCCCGGCGCATCATGCGAAGACCGGGCTCGGCTTCTGCTACTGGCCGGCAAGAGGTACACCGTGACAATCATCCGCGTTCTCTTCGGTCTCCTTGCCGTCACGGCGCTCTTCGCCCCCGCGGCCCGCGCGCAAGACACCTATCCCGTCCGGGCGGTGCGCATGATCATCGCGTTTCCGCCCGGCGGCGGCGCCGACCTCACCGGGCGTCTTGTCGGACAGAAGCTGTCCGAAGCTCTCGGCCAGCCGGTGGTCGTGGACAACAAGCCGGGTGCCAACGGCATCCTGGGTGCGGAGCTGGTGGCGAAGTCGCCGCCCGACGGCTACACGATCCTGCTCATCGATCGCGGCGCGTTCGGCATCAACCCGAGTCTCTATCGCGACCTGCGGTACGATCCGTTGAAGGATTTCGCGCTCATCACCATCGCCGCCAAGGCGGACTACGTGCTGGTCGTGACGCCGAGCCTGCCGGCCAACACGTTCGCGGACCTGGTCCGCCTCGCCAAGGAGAAGCCGGGCCAGATCAACTACGCGAGCATGGGTGTCGGCAGCATGTTCCAGCTCGACATCGAGCGCCTGAAGGCCGCCACGCACATCGATCTCACGCACGTCGCCTACAAGGGCGCCGGGCCAGCGATTACGGCGCTGGTGGCCGGGGAGGCGCAGGTGATGGTCACATCGCCCGCCGGGATCGTCGGCTACATCAAGGACGGCAAGCTGCGGCCGCTGGCGGTGGGCTCGGCGCAACGCCTCCCGATCCTCCCCGACGTGCCGACCATGGACGAAGTCGGCGGCGGCAAGGACACGCTGGTGCCGACCTATTTCGCCTTCGCAGCACCCGCGGGCACACCCCCGCCGGTCATCGCGCGGCTGAATGCCGAGATCAAGCGCATCGTGCATCTGCCCGATGTCACGGCGAAGCTGGCCCCCGCGGGGCTCGATCCGGTCGGCAGCACACCCGAGGAGTTCGCCAACGAGGTCAAGCGCGACATCGAGCGTTTTGGCACGCTCGTGAAGGCCCTCGACCTGCACGCGGAGTGAACCCCTGACGGCCCGCTACGCGCTCTACTACGCGCCCCGGCCGGACGAGGCATTGGCCGTTTTCGGCCGCCAGTGGCTCGGACGCGACGTCGACCGGGGCATTGAGGTGGAGCGCCTGCGCGTCGACGGCGTGACCGCGGACGATCTGGCGGCCGCCACGGCCGACCCGCGCCACTACGGGTTTCACGGCACCTTGAAGCCGCCCTTCGCCCTCGCCCCCGGCCGCACGGCCGAGGACCTGCTCGAGACCGCCGCCGTCTTCGCCCGCACGCGCCCCGGCTTCGCAATCGAGCGCCTGGAGCTGCGGGTGATCAGCGGCTTCATCGCCTTGGTCCCGCAGGCGAAGACACCGGCGCTCGATGCGCTGGCCGCCGATTGCGTGCGCGAATTCGACCGCTTTCGCGCTCCCGCCGACGAAGGCGAGCTCGTCAAACGCCGGGCGGCCCGGCTCACGCTGCGCCAGGACGAACTCCTCGTGCAATGGGGCTATCCCTACGTGATGGAGGAGTTTCGCTTCCACCTGACGCTGACCGGGCGCCTGGCGGAGCCCGCGCTCGGCACGGTCCTGCGCGCGCTGCAGCCCCTCACGGCCCCGCTGTGCGCGGCACCGGTCGCGGTGCGCGATATCGTGATCTTTCAGCAGCCCGGCCGCGCAGCGCCGTTCAAGGTGCTGGCCCGCTGCCCGCTTGCAGCCGGATGACCTAGGCCGCGCGGATCTTCGCGAGGAACGAGTCGACTTCGCCGCGCAGGTGCTCGGCCTGTTTCGACAGCTCGCCGGATGCGCCCAGCACATCCGAGGCCGCGTGGCCGGTCCGCGATACAGATTCCTGGACACCCGCGACGTTGGACGAGACTTCGCCCGTACCGACCGCTGCCTGCTGCACGTTGCGGGCGATCTCCTGCGTCGCGGCGCCCTGTTCCTCGACTGCCGAGGCGATCGAGGTCGCGATCTCGTTGACCTGGCGGATCGTAGTGGTGATCTCGTCGATCGCGGAAACCGCCTCGCCGGTCGCCGACTGGATGGCATTGATCTGTGCTGCGATGTCCTCCGTCGCCTTGGCCGTCTGATTGGCCAGCGACTTGACCTCGGACGCGACGACCGCGAAGCCCTTGCCCGCCTCACCGGCGCGCGCAGCCTCGATTGTGGCGTTGAGCGCCAGGAGGTTCGTCTGACCGGCGATGTCGTTGATGAGCTTCACCACGTCGCCGATCTTCTGCGCGGCGGCGGCCAGGCCCTGGACCGAGGCGTTCGTCCGTGCCGTGTCGTTGACCGCCTTGCCGGTGACCTTCGCGGACTCGGCGACCTGGCGGCTGATCTCGACGATCGACGCCGACAGCTCTTCGGCGGCCGCGGCGACGGTCTGGACATTGGTCGACGCTTCCTCGGATGCGGCCGCGACGGCATTGACCTGACGGGTCGAATCCTCGACCGCCGAGGACATGTCGGTGGCTGTGCCGCGCATCTGCGTCGCCGCAGCCGACACGGCGCCGAGCGTTGCGGCGACGTCCTTGTCGAACTGCGACGCCCAGGTCTCGATCGTCCGCGCCCGTGCCTCGCGCGCCTTCTGGGCCCCGGCCTCGCGCGCGGCCATGTCCCGCGCGCTGATCATGCTGTCCTTGAAGACCGCGACCGACTTCGCCATCTCGCCGATCTCGTCGCCATCCCCCGCACCCGCGATTTCGACGGCAAGATCCTGATCCGCCAGCCTGGACATGGCCGTCGTCAACCGGCCGATCCGCGAGGTGACGTTCCGCACCAGCATCAATCCCAGGACGAGGATGATCGCCACCGCGGCAACGGAGGCGGACAGCACCACGAGGAGAAGCAATTTGTGCGATTTGGTCAGGGTGCTGCTGGCGGCGGTTGCTTTCGCACGGTTTCGCTCGAACAGCGTATTGACGCTCTTCGTGATCTTCGCTTCCGCCGTTGCGTACGCGCCGTTCAGCTCCTGGTTCGCCTGGTCCTGCGCGAAGCTGGCCGAGAGATCGAACACCTTCACTGCCGCGGCGCTCAGCGCCTTCAGGTCGTCCCGGACCTGATTGAGGATCGCCGCCAGCTCCGGGTCGGCGGCGCGGCTCGCATCGAGTGTCTCCTCGATCTTCTTCGTATTCGCGATGAACTCCGCGCGGAATTTGTTCTGGCGTTCGAGGTCCAGCTCCGCCGGCGTGCGCGCGGCCAGCCCGCGCTGCCGTTCGACAAGCAGCGAAATGAGCGAGCCGTGCTCGTAGCCGGGGATCGCCTCCTCGGCCAGGCTGGTGCCCGCCGCGGCCATCTGCTCGGCGCTGTGGATCGCGGCCGCCGAAACCCCCGCCAGCGCCAGGCAGACGAGACCCATCAGAAGATAGAGCTTCCCCCTGATCGTCCAGGAGCCGACGACCGCGCGCATGAGACCTCCTTCGAGGTTCTGTGGGTCCGGAAAAAGCGGCGCGATCAGGCGCCGCTGGCAGCTTTCGCGGCGGCAATCACCTTGGCCACGTCGGGCGAAGGGTCGCCCATGGTGACGAGGATCAGGGGTTGCACCACGGCTTTGCCCGCGTTCAGCTCGGTGACCTCGGAGGTGATCGAGATCTTGGACATGATCGCGACCGCGGCGTCCAGCTGTGCCACGATCTTCACGGCCTGCGGCGCGTTCTGCACTTCGCGCTTCTCGGCTGCGATGTCGCCGCCGCCCAGGAACTCCTGCTCGATCATCGACCGCACGCCGTCGCCCTTCGCGGCGCAAATGACCACGATCGGCTTGTCGGCACCGCCGACCTCTTTCCAATTCTTGATCTTGCCCGACAGGATGCCGGCCATCTGCTCGGCATTGACGCTCTTGACCGGATTCGACGGATGGACCGCGAACGCCGCCGGAGCTCCGCCCACCTGGTGAGCCTGGAGTTTCGTTTCGTCGAACGCCGTCCCCTTGGCCTTGAGCGCCTTCACCTCGTCGGCGAGCGGGGCGGAGATCATCGCGACCTTGACCTTGCCTTCGACCAGGTCCGCCAGGCCCCGGCCCGAGCCGTTGCCGACGATTTGCAGCTCGACCCCGGCGGCCTTTTCGATTTCCGCCTTCTTGGGGGTCAACAGGTTGTTCGACACGGTCGTCGAGCCGTGGACTTCCACCGTCTCGGCGAGAGCCGTGGAACCGCAGAAAAGCGCGATCAGCGCAGCCGCCGCGATGCTCAAACGCATGGCACAGGTCCTCCGTCAATGGATCGCTATAGAGCGATCGTCTCCACGTGTGCCCCGCGCACACGTCGTCATTGAGGCCTTTGTGGCATGCGGGACTTAAGCCATGCTTAAAATCCAAAAATCTTGTGCAAACTTCATCCTTAATTGTGCGTAATAGATCTTATGAATTCGTCAACTTCGAAAAAGAATTGGTAACTGTAAATCAGCCGGCGGCGAGATTGCGCAAGAGCGCCAGAAGCTTCGCCCCGCCCTCTTCTATTGGCCCCGAGTTGTCGATCGTCACCAGATGGGGATCGTCGACGGCGTAGGCATCGGCGCGTGCCAGGCGCGCCGCGATCGCGTCAGTGCCTTCGCGGCCGCGCCCCACCAACCGGCGTCGCAGCGCATCATGCGCCGCCGTGACCAGCACCGGCACGATCTCGGGCGGCCGCGGTTCGAGTCCCATGAAATGGCCGCGCGATCCGCTCACGACGACGACGAAGCCCGCCTGCTGCCAGGCCGTGATCTCGATGCCGATCCCGTAGCTCAGACCGTTCGCCACCCACTTGAAGGCGAACAGCCCGGCGGCGGCGCGCGTCTCGAACTCGGCGTTGCTGAGCGCCACATGATTCTCGCCCAGAGATTCCGGCGGGCGCGTGATGTAGCGGTGGGCGAACGCGATCTTCTCGCCGGGCGCCAGCGCCTCGCGCGCGAAGCGCAGCAGCGAATCCTTGCCCACGCCCGAGGGCCCCATGACATAGACGAGCGGGCCAGTCCTCACGCCGATGTCCTCACGATGCTGTCTCCGCCGGGACTCCGCGCTCTTGGGCGCGGCAGCGCTATCCTAGCGCATCAGCCCGCGGAGCAGATCGGCATAGTCGGCGAGCGGCTTTGTGGGAGCGCCGCGGGTCTTGGCCCGGTCGTCCCAGCGGCGCAGGCGGACGGCGTCGTCGGCATGGGCCACGGACTGGAAGGATCTTGCCTCGTCCGCGGTGAAGCGGCCGCCCTGGAGCTCGAGGCTGCGCACCGACGCCGGCGAGAGAATGTCGAAATAGCCGGGTTCGACCGCGCAGAGATAGCGCTTGGCCGGCACGTGCAGCCGCACCGGCTCCGCCACCGACGGGCCGAAGGCCGACTTGAGGAAGCCCCAGCCGATCTCTTCGTGCCGGTCGTCCTCGTTCGGGGCGCGCGCCTTGGCCAGGAGGTGCCCGATGTCATGCAGGAGTGCGGCCGCCACCAGCGCCGGAGCGGCGCCCTCGGCTTCGGCGAGTCCCGCCGCCTGCAGCGCGTGCTCGGTCTGCGACACCGCCTCGCGGCCGTATTGCGCCGTCCCGCGCGCCGCGAAAAGATCCATCACCCGCTCGACCTCGTCCATGCGGTCCTCCCTTTCGTCAGACGACGCGTGCGCCGTCGCGCCACACCGCGCGCACCACCGGCATCTCGTCCACGACGCGCACGCGCGCCAGGTCCGCCCGCTTTCCGGGCGCGATCTCGCCGCGGTCGTCGAGCCCCACCGCCCGCGCGGGGTTGTAGGACGCGAGCCGGATCGCACCCGGCAGGTCGAGGCCGAACCCGGCCTTGGCCAGCACGAAGGGGGCCTGCATGAGGCTCATCGGCACGTAGTCCGAGGAGACGATGTCGAGCAGCCCCTCCGCCGCCAGATCGAGGGCCGAGATGTTTCCGGATTGCGAGCCGCCGAGGACCACATTGGGCGCGCCCAGGAGAATGGCCAGCCCGTGCTCGCGCGAGGCGCGGGCCGCCTCGAGGGTGGTCGGGAACTCGGCGATCGTCATGCCGTCGTCGGCCGATTCCGTCACGTGTGCCAAGGTGGCGTCGTCGTGGCTCGCCAGCACGAAGTGGCGCGCGCGCGCGCGCTCGACGAGCGCCCGGCGGTGCACGGCGCTGTACTTCGCCTGCACCTCGCGGCGCCGGGCCAGGAACGCCTCGAACTCGTCGTCCGACATCCCGTGCTTCTTCTGATAGTAGAGGCGGTACTTGTCGACGCTGACGAATTGCCGCTGGCCCGGCGTGTGGTCCATGATGGAGACGAGCTGCACGAGTGGCCCATCCATCAGCTGCTCAAACAGTTCCAGCACCTGCGCAAAGCTCAGCTCGCAGCGCAGATGCAGGCGGTGGTCCGCCCGCAACAGGCCGCTCTCGCACGCCTGGCAGAGGCCCTTGTGCATCTCCTCCAATCCCTCGACGCGCGAGCTGGCATACACGTCCCCGATCGCCAGCGCGTCGAACACGGTGGTGATGCCGGCGGCCGCGATCTGCGCGTCGTGCGCCATGACGGCCGCGCGGCCCGGCCATTTCACGCCGGGCCGGGGCGCAAAATGCTTTTCGAGGTTATCAGTGTGCAGTTCCACCAGCCCCGGCGTGAGGTAGTCGCCGTCGAGATCGATGGCCCCGGACGCCGTGCTCCGGCCGGGTTCGACCGCGGCGATCTTCCCGTTGGCGATCACAACGCTGCCAGCGAACTCGCGGTCGCGGGTGATGACGCGCGCGTTGGTGAAAATCGTCTCCATCAGGCCGCCGCCCTCGCGAGCACCGTCATGTCGAACCGGCGCGTGCCGACCTGGCTCGCGAAATCCTGGTCATGGAAGATGCCCACCATCGCGGCACCGCGGCGGCGCGCGTCCTGGATGAGGCTCGCAACCCGCGCCCGGTTGTCGGCGTCGAGGGCTGCGGTCGGCTCATCGAGCAGCAGGACCGGGTAGTCGACGGCAAAGCCGCGCGCGATGTTGACGCGCTGCTGCTCGCCGCCGGAGAACGTCTGCGGGGCGAGCGACCACAGCCGCTCGGGGATGGCCAGGCGGTCGAGCAATTCGCGCGCCCGTGCGCGCGCGGCCTCGGCGGCGGTGCCGATCCGGCGCAGCGGCTCGGCCACGATGTCGAGGGCCGGCACGCGCGGGACGACGCGCAGGAACTGGCTCACGTAGCCGATGGTGCGACGGCGCATGTCGAGGATGGTCTGATGATGCGCCGTGACCACGTCGACCATGCGGCCGTCGTGGCGCACGCGGACCTGCCCGCCCTGCGGCTTGTAGTTGCCGTAAAGACAACGCAGGAGGGTCGATTTGCCGGCACCGGACGGCCCGGCGAGCACCACGCACTCGCCCGAGCCGACCGTAAGGTCGAGACCGCGCAGCACGGGAATGACCAGGCCGCCCTGGTTGTGGAGGCGAAAGCTCTTGTCGAGGCCGCGGACGTCGATGAGGGATGACATGCTCAAATCTGCAGGACGGAGGAAACGAGGAGCTGCGTATAGGGATGCTGCGGGTCGTCGAGCACCTGGTCGGTGAGGCCGAGTTCGACCGCCTCGCCGCCGCGCATGACCATCAGCCGGTCGGCCAGCAGCCGCGCCACCGCGAGGTCGTGCGTCACCAGGACCGCCGCGAGATGCAGCTCGGACACCAGGGTGCGCAGGAGGTCGAGCAGACGGGCCTGCACCGAGACGTCGAGCCCGCCGGTGGGCTCGTCCATGAACACGAGGCGGGGCTGCGTGACCAGGTTGCGCGCGATCTGCAGGCGCTGCTGCATACCGCCGGAGAAGGTCTGTGGCAGGTCGTCGATGCGCGCGACATCGACCTCGAGGCGCTTCAGCCAGTCGGTCGCGGCCGCGCGGATGTCGCCGTAATGACGGGCCCCCACGGCCATCAGGCGCTCGCCGACATTGGCCCCGGCGCTGACGCCGAACCTGAGGCCGTCGCGCGGGTTCTGGTGGATGACGCCCCAATCCGTGCGCATCAGCCGCCGCCGCTCCGGCTCGGGAATGCCGTACAGGTTCGCCTGGCTTCCGTCGCGGCGCTGGAACAGGACCTCGCCGTCGTCGGGCTCGAGCTGGCCCGAGATGCAGTGGAGCAAGGTCGTCTTGCCGGCCCCGGACTCGCCGACCACGGCCAGCACCTCGCCCGGCCACAGCTCGAAGGTCACGTCGCGGCAGGCCACGTTGGAACCGTAGCGCTTGCCGACGCCGCGCACCGACAGGATCGGTGCGGCGAGGCTTGGCGCCGGCCCGCCGTCTCTCTCGAATGCCGTGACGTGCGGGTTCATTCTGCGGCTTTCCCCTGCGACGCCTGGCGGCGGCCGCAATAATCGGTGTCGGAGCAGACGAACATGCGCCCGCCCTTGTCGTCGGTGATCACCTCGTCGAGGAAGCTCTCGCCCGACCCGCACAGCGCGCAGGTGGTGGTCCAGCTCTCGATCCGGAACGGATGGTCCTCGAAATCGAGGCTCTTCACCGACGTATAGGGCGGCACGGCGTAGATGCGCTTCTCGCGGCCGGCGCCGAACAGCATCAAGGCCGGGCAGCCGTCCATCTTGGGGTTGTCGAATTTCGGGATCGGCGACGGCCGCATCAGATACCGGTCGTTGACGATCACCGGATAGTCATAGGCGGTGGCGATATGGCCGTAGCGTGCGACGTCTTCATAGAGGCGCACATGCATCACTGCATAGTCCGAATAGGCATGCATGCGCCGCGTCTCGGCCTCGCGCGGCTCGAGCCAGCGCAAGGGCTCCGGGATCGGCACCTGAAAGACGATGATCTGGTCCTCGCGCAGCGGCGTCTCCGGAATGCGGTGCCGGGTCTGCACGATCGTCGCCTCTTCGGTGCGCGTGGTCGTGCGCACGCCGGTCGTGCGCGCAAAAAAGCGCCGGATCGACACCGCGTTGGTGGTGTCGTCCGCACCCTGGTCGATCACCTTCAGCGTATCGTCGGCGCCGATGATGCTCGCGGTCACCTGGATTCCGCCCGTGCCCCAGCCGTAAGGCAGCGGCATCTCGCGGCTGCCAAACGGCACCTGGTATCCCGGGATCGCCACCGCCTTGAGCACCGACCGGCGGATCATCCGCTTCGTCTGCTCGTCCAGATACGCGAAGTTGTAGCCGTCTGTCATTGCGCGCTCTCGCTCTCGGCCGGCTCCGCCGCCGCCCCCTGCGCGGTTCCAGCCCGGATACGTCTCAGGACGTTGAGCTCGGCCTGGAAGTCGACATAGTGCGGCAGCTTCAGGTGCTGCACGAAGCCCGAGGCCTCGACGCTGTCCGAGTGATAGAGGACGAACTCCTGGTCCTGCGCCGGGGCGGCGATCTCCTCGCCGAGCTCGCTCGCCCGCAACGCGCGGTCGACCAGCGCCATGGACATGGCCTTGCGCTCGGCCTCGCCGAACACGAGGCCGTAGCCGCGCGTGAAGCGCGCAGGCTCGGTCGCCGAGCCCTTGAACTGGTTCACCATCTCGCATTCGGTGACGGTGATCTCGCCGATCGTGATCGGGAAGCCGAGCTCCTCCGGCTCGATTTCGACCGCGACGTCGCAGGTCCGGATTTCGCCGGCGAACGGATGGTTGCGGCCGTAGCCGCGCTGGGTCGAGTAGCCGAGGCTCAGCAGGAAGCCTTCGTCGCCGCGCGCCAGGTTCTGCAGGCGCAAGGCGCGCGGGGCCGGAAACTCGAGCGGCTCGCGCGTAAGATCGGGCGGGGACGCCTCGTCGCGCCTCTCGCGCTCGATCAGGTCTTCGGCGTTGAGGAACTCGAGCACGCGCGGAATGGCCGCCTCGACACCGTCCGTGGGCCGGGCCGACGCCGGTTTGTCCGAGACCGGTCGCGGCTCCGCCAGGCCGAAATCGAGCAGCCGGTGCGTGTAGTCGAAGGTGCCGCCGAGTACCTGGCCGCCCGGCAGGTCCTTGAACGTCGCCGAGATGCGGCGGCGCACCAGCGCCTCGCCGGTCTCGATCGGCCGCGATTCGGCGAGCCGCGGCAGGGTCGTGCGGTAGGCGCGCAGCAGGAAGATGGCTTCGACCAGGTCGCCGCGCGCCTGCTTGATCGCCAGCGCCGCCAGCTCGCGGTCGTAGATCGACCCTTCGGTCATCACGCGGTCGACCGCCAGCGACAGCTGCTGGCTGATCTGGTCCAACGCGAGCTCCGGCACATCAGGGTTGCCGCGCCGGTTGCGCGCCAGCAGGTCGTGCGCCGCATCGATCGCCGCCTCGCCGCCTTTGACTGCCACGTACATGCGCGTCTCCTACAGGTCGACGATCGTCGTCCGCGGAACGGCCGCAAGGCGCCGGCCGCAGACGAACACGAGATCGATGCCGAGCGGGAACAGCGGCGCCAATTCGGCGCGGGCCCGCCAGAACTCCGGGCCGATGCCGTCGAGGCGCAGCCGCGCGCTCCCCTTCAGGCCGGGCCCGCGAAGAACGAGGCCGGGCTCCGCCGCCAGTCCGGAAACCGCCGCGACCAGGGTGGTGGAGCGGTCCGGGAACTCGGTGGTGCCAAGGTCGAAGCTTCCCAACGGCGGCAGGCTTGCGGGATCCCCCGCGAAGGCGAAGCGCGACTCCTTGGGGTCGTCGACCAGCGCCACGCCGCAATGAAAGCGCAGATACGCCGAGGCGCCCCGA
>Ga0335069_10013380_pt1 | contig 11519 bp, 10 predicted proteins | sample Lox_Sample_11_FD_206714 | JGI IMG/M metagenome (GOLD analysis project Ga0335069, IMG submission 206714) | Soil microbial communities from Loxahatchee National Wildlife Refuge, Florida, United States - Lox_Sample_1.1 | ecosystem: Environmental > Terrestrial > Soil > Wetlands | place: USA...
TGATGGTGAACGGGTGCGCCGCTTCGTCGATGCGGCCCCTGGCGCAGTCGAAGCCGAGCAGCTCGACGACGGCGCGGTTGAAGCGCCGCTGCGCGTCGACCGCAAAGTCGCCACACAATGCGGAGATGTGCAGCGGACGACGCGCCAGGCGCTCGTTCAGGCGCTCGACCAGCGGCAGCAACCCGTCGCGCAGCGTCCCGAACAGGGGCTCCAAATCGGCGACCGAGGCGCCGGGCTCGTAGGCCTCGAGCAACACGTCGTACGGATCGCGGGTGGCATCGATGGCGGCCGCCACCGCACGCGCCAGCTCGACGATGCGCGTTAGCAAGGGGGCGAGCCGGGCGAAGTCGTCGGTGCGGCGCGCCTCGATCCAGACCCCACGCGCCTCCGCGTGCAGCATCGAACGCTCGCGAACCAGGGCCTCGGGCAGCCGCCGGCGCCGGTCGACGCGCCACTTGGTTTCGCGCACGTCCACCCCCTGGGCCGCGTCGAGCTCGGTGTGCCGCTCGGCCAACTCGTCGACCAGGGCGAGGAATGCCGGATCGGTTTGTTGCCGATGCAGCAGTGTCGCCAGCAACCCGATCTGCCGTGCTCGCGCGTCGAGCACGCCCGCCGGCATGCAGGTCTCCTGATCCCATTCGAGCAGATGCAGCGCCGCCGCCAAGTCGTGCTGCTGGCGCAGCGCCGCGATGAGACGGCCGTAGGCGTCTTGCACGGTCATCGGTTCGCCGGCGCCAGGTACGCCGCCGCCAGGTGCAGGCCGGCGATGCTCTTGGCATCTTCGATCGCGCCGCTGCGGATCATCTCGAGCGCGGCGGCCAGCGGCATGCGCTGCACGGTCAAGACCTCGTCGTGCTCGAGCTGTTGCGCCACGGGATGAAGCTGGCGGGCCAGGAAGAGATGGATGCGCTCGTCGCAGAATCCCGGCGCGGTGAGGATGCTGCCGAGCCGAATCAGCTCGCCGGCGGCCAGCCCGGCCTCCTCTCGCAACTCGCGCGCGGCACACGCGATCGGTGCTTCGTCGCCATCGAGCTTGCCGGCGGGAATCTCCCAGATGAATCCGCCGGCAGCGTGGCGAAACTGGTGGATGAGCGTCACGCCGCCCTCGTCGTCCAGTGGCACGACCGCCGCGGCACCGGGATGTCGAATCATCTCCATGGTGACGGTCAGCGTATTGGGGAGCGTCACCTCCTCGAGGCGTAGGTCGACGATGCGGCCGCGGTAGATCTGCTGTGTCGTTCCCATGCGGCCGGGAGTAGCACGCGGCTGGCCCGTGGTGAAGCGCGCCGCCGCTACTCCACTTCGACGATCATCTCGATCTCGACGCAGATGTCGAACGGCAGCTCGGCCATGCCGACCGCCGAGCGGGTGTGACGACCGGCATCACCGAAGATCTCGACCAGGACATCGGAGCAGCCGTCGATGACCGCCGGGGTTTGGTTGAAACCCGGTGCGCAGTTGACCATGCCGAAGATCTTGATGATCTGGCGGACCCGATCGAGACTGCCGAGCTCGGCACGCACGGTCGCCAGCATGGAGAGCGCCGTATCGCGGGCCGCGGCGCGCGCCGCCTCGAGCGTCAGCGTGCCGCCGACCTTGCCACGCACGATTCCGCGCGCACTGACCGGCCCATGCCCGCCGACGTGCAGCAGGTTGCCGGCGCGTTTGCAGCCAAGATAATTGGCGACCGGCTTGGACAGCGGTGGCAGCTCAATGCCTAGCGCCGTCAGGCGCGCGTCGAATCCGTGCGACATGCCATGGTCTCCTTCCGGCCGCTCCATTGCCCGAACCGGGCGATGATGACAAGCTACGTGTGGTCCGTTCAAGGAGAGTCCGAGATGCCGATCTATGAGTATCGCTGCGCGAAGTGCGGCGGGGAGTTCGAAGAGCTGACTTCATTGTCGAGCCGTGAGGCGGTGAGCTGCCATGCCTGCGGTAGTCGCCGGGTGGCACGGTTGCTGTCCGCGTTCGCGGTGCAAGCCGATACGCAGACCGCGATGGTGCCTGAAACCGGGCCATGCGGAAGCTGCGGCGCGCCGCGCCGCGGCATGTGCGGCGAGTAGCCTAGTCCTCCAGGCCGCGTAGGAACGGAATCAGGGCGCGGTTCACTTCGGCGGGCTTCTCCTGCTGTGTCCAGTGCCCTGAGCCTTTGATGAGGATGGTGTCGCGGAGGTTCGGCACCCATAAGGACATGCCCTCGGCCATCTCCGGACGCAGGACCGGGTCGAGCTCGGCGGTGAGCATGAGCGCCGGCTGCATGACCTTGGCGCCGTCGAGGTAGGCGGTCAGCTCCCAGTTGCGATCGAAGTTGCGATACCAGTTGAGGCCCCCGCGGAAACCGGTGCGTTCGAAGGCGCGGGCGAATACCTCGAAGTCGGCGTCGCTGAGAAAGGCGCCGTGCGGCGAGTCGGGCAGCCGTTCGAGCAAGCCACCTTCGTTGGGACCGAGCACGCCGGGCTGCAGATCCTTGGTGGCCTCGAAGATCGCGCGCGGGATGTCTTGATAGAAGCCGCGCAGAGTGCGCCGCGCGTCGCGCCCCAGCTCGGCCTCGGCCACGCCGGGCTCTTGAAAGTAGAGGACGTAGTGAAAGTTCCCCTGCGCGACGGCGCGCATCATCGTGGTCGGTCGCATCGGGAAGCGCGGGAAGAAGGGCGTGTTGACGCCGACGACGGCGGCGACGCGATGCGGTGCGAGCAGTGCCATCTGCCACACCAGAATGCCGCCCCAGTCATGGCCGACGATGGCCGCCTTCTCGATCCCCAGCGCGTCGAGCAGCCCGGTGAGATCGCCGACGAGGTGATGGACGGTGTACGCGTCAATCGCGTCAGGCGCGTCGGTCTCGCCATAGCCGCGTTGATCCGGAGCGATGGCGCGGAAACCGGCCGCCGCAAGGGCGCGCAATTGGTGGCGCCACGAGTACCACAGCTCCGGAAAGCCGTGGCAGAAGAGCACGGGAAAACCGCTGCCCGCTTCGGCGACGTGCATGCGGATGCCGTTGGTCTCGACGTGTCGATGGGTGAACTCGCTCATCGCAAAACAGTCCAGCGTCGACCGTCGAGAGTCAAGAGCACCGCTCGAAGGAGCTGAGCGGCTGCGTCAGTGCTCGAGGTGGCAGGTGTGATCGCAGCCGTCGCCGTCGAGGCGGTTGCCGTCGTCGCAGGTTTCGTGATCGGTCTGGATCTTGCCGTCGCCGCACGTGCTCGGTCGACAGGTGAGACGCAGTGAGTCGGTCGAGCCTCGCAGCGCTGAGGTCTTCGTCGCAATGCGGATGGTGCGGCGTCCGGTGGTGTAGGTGCCGTTGAGGTGCTGTTTGAGGGGGACGCGAAGATCGAGTCGCTGGCTGCACTGGCCGAGGCTGGTGTTGCGCGTTCCGGCGCTGACCAGGGACGTTCTGCGGAACACCGAGACGCCGAAGTTGCCGGCCCCCGGGCCGGCCGCCGATTCGAGCGCCGACACGATCGCCGTATCGGCCGGATCCAAGCTGGTCGGGTTCGGCAGGCGGACCTCGAAGGAGGCGAGATCGTTGGGGCGGCAGAGTGGCTTGCGACGGTCGCTGTTGTTGATGCAAAGCGCTGCATGAAAGGTGCAGCTCGTCGAGTCGGTGTCGAAGTCGCAGTTCGGGTCGCCCTCGTAGCAGACCAGGGCGTTCGACGGAATGCCGGCGCGGCTCAGCTTCGGGACGGGAGCCAGCACCCACTCCACGTTGCAGGCGACCGAAGCTCCGGCGCCCGGGATGCACGGGTTGATCGGGGGCCCCGATGAGCAGTCGGGGCTGGCGGTCGCGGTGGCGCTGGGTGTCGCGGTCACAGTGGGCGTGACCGTCGGCGACGGCGACGGCGTGCTCGTCGCGGTGACGGTTGGGGTGGCGCTCGGGGTGCGGGTTGCCGTTGCGGTGGGCGTCCGAGTTATCGTGCTGGTGCGCGTGACCGTTGCGGTCATCGTCGAGGTCCCGGTGAACGTGCCGGTCGCGGTCCGTGTCCCGGTCTGTGTCGCCGTGCTGGTTGGGGTTACCGTCGGCGTGCGGGTCTGCGTCGGCGTGTCGGTTGGGGTCGCGGTCGGAGTCTCGGTGGCCGTCGGCGTGTGCGTCGGCGTCTCCGTCGGGGTAACCGAAGGCTGCGGGGTCTCGGTGTCGGTTGCGGTGGCCAGCGCTTCCGGCGTCTCGGTCGGGGTCTCGGTCTCCGTGTCGACCGGCGTCTCCGTCGGCGTGAAGGTGTTGGTGCGGGTGACCGTAGGCGTCGCTGTCCTGGTGGCCGTGGCCGTCGCCGTCGCTGTGGGGAGGGCCTTCGAGATCGTCAGCGTGTCGAAGATGGTGGCGCTGTTGTCGATGGCCTGCAGGGTCATGGTGGTGTTGTTGGTGATGCGCACGGAGGTGTAGGAGAAGCGCGAGAAGCTGCACCACGGGGCGCTCGACGTGCCGCTGCAGCCGTTGGCGAGCCAGTAGCAATTCTCGGATGAGAAGATGCCGTTGCGGACCGGGTTGCCGCCGCTGAGGCTGGCGGCCCCATCGAGTGATGCGCCGCCCCCGCCGGTCATGACGTAGATGGTGCCCTTGCCGTCACTGCCGAAGTCGTCGAGATAGCGGGAGCGCTCGTAGATGTGATCGTGACCGGTGAAGACGATATCGACCCCGTACTGTTCGAACAGCGGCCCCCACTGGTTGCGGACGTCGGTGTTGCTGCCGATCGACGCAATGCCGCTGGCGCACGAATAGGGGGTTTGATGCAAAAAGACGAATTTCCATTTGCGGCTCGTGGCCGCCAGGTCGTTGTTCAGCCAGGTGCGCTGCGTCGAATCGGTCGGCGCGTTGGCGTCGAGGACGATGAAGTGGACGTCGCCGCTGTCGAACGAGTAGTAGCGTTCCTGGTCGGTGCCGTTGCGCGGGAGCAGGAACATCTTGATCTCGGCCGAGCTTGCCCAATTCGAGGCGCCAACCGTGTAGAGGTCGTGGTTGCCGAGCGTCGGGAAGAAGAGGACGCGCTGCATGGCGGTGCGGTAGTCGGGTAGGGCGTTGTTGTCCCAGTCGCTCTGCGCGCCGTTGGTGTAGGCGTTATCGCCGACGGTAATGATCATCTGCGGATCGGCGGCATTCTGCAGATTGGCGATCGTCGTCTCGGCGCTGCTGTTCTGCCCCCAGTCGCCGATGACGGTGAAGAAGATGTCGCCCGTATCGGTCGGCGCGCGCAGCGTCTGGAAGTAGATGGAGCTCGACACGGGCTGCACGATCGTGCCGTTGGTGCGCAGTTGGTAGAAGTACCGCGTCCCGGGCTGCAGGCCGCTCAGCGGGACGATGTGGCACGTGCCGGCGGAGCCGATCTCGCAGCTTCCGGCTTGCGCGACGGTGACGGAGGAGCCCAGCGCCGTCGTCGTTCCGTACTCGACCGTGCTGTTGCCGGCGCTGTCGGTCCACCACTCGATCGTCACCGTGGTGGTCAGCGCGTCGGGGTTCTGCAGGATCGGCCCGCGCGTGATGGTCTGTGCTCGCGCGCCAACGGCAAGTGCCGTCATGGTCGCGACCAGCAGCAGGTGTCTAGACGGCATCGTTGCCGCCCGACCGGAACGCTCCACTCCTCACAGTACGCACGGTGGCGTTTCGCATGACTCCCCTCACGCGTCCCCATGTTTCCGGCGACGAGCCGCAAGATGCCGAACGGTTCTCTGCCCCCCCCCCAGGTGTGCCGTTGTGCCTACCCGACCAACCATTCCTTTGTCAACCGAAATACAGCGCGCGGTAGTGGGTCAACTGACCCACTACCCAGCGCGCTGGGATGCGACGATCAGGCGATCGGGCAGCGCGTCAAGGCGCGGAGCAGCGCCGACACCAGGCATGCCCTACTGTCCGCCTTGCAGAGGGCTGCAAGGCAGTCCGCACCTGTCGTCTCGCTGCGCGCCGCATTGATCGCGGCCAGCAACTCGTCGACGGTTACTCGGTTGTCGCCGTTGCAGTCGCCAGCACACGCAGCGGCCGTCACCGTGGGTGTCGGTGCCGGAGGCTCTGGCACGAGGCGGCCAATTTGATTGGCGTTGGCCTCGGTGAACCACAAGGCGCCGTCGCCGCCCACCGTGATGTCGGTGGGGAAGCTGTCCGCCGTCGGCAGCGCGTACTCGGTGATCGTGCCGTCGGTGGTGATACGGCCGATGCGATTGCCGCCGGCCGCCGCAAACCACAGGTTGCCGTCCGGCCCACTGGTGATGCCCTTGGGGCCGGCGAACGTCGGGATGGAGTACGTGGTCACGTCGCCGGCGGTCGTGATGCGGCCGATGTAGTTGCCGTCCCCGGCAGTGAACCACAGCGCGCCGTCCGGCCCCGCGATGATGTCCTCGGGCCCCGAGGCGGGGGGCAACGGGAACTCGGTGATGGCCACCGCGCTCTTGCGGCCGATCTGATTGCCGACGCGTTCGGTGAACCACAAGCTGCCGTCGGGTCCGCTGGTGATGCCGATCGGATCGCTGTTGCGCGTCGGCAAGGGGAACTCGGCAATCACGCCGCTCGGTGTGATCCGACCGAGGCGGTTGCCTTCCAGCTCGATGAACCACACATTGCCGTCGGGTCCGCGGGTGATACGAAACGGATCGACGTCGTCCGCGGGCAGCGCAAACTCGGTGATGTCCCCGTCGGGGGCGATGCGGCCGATCTTGCCGACGTTCGATTCGGTGAACCACAGGTTGCCGTCGTCGCCGGCGGCGATGCGGAAGGGGCTGCTCACCGGTGTGGCGATGGGGAACTCGGTCACCGCGCCGTGCGGCGTGATGCGGCCGATCCGGTTACCATCGATCTCGGTGAACCACAGGTTGCCGTTCGGTCCGGCCGCGATGCCCGCCGGCGTGCTGTTGGCCGTCGGCAGGGAAAACTCGGTGATCAGCGGCTGCGCCAATCCTGCCGATGCCCATGCGACGCGTGCCGCCAGCGCGACGCACACGGTAGTGCGGCAACACGGCGTCAATTGGCGGCAACTCGCGGCTCGCATGACGCCAGCCTCGTTCACCTGCGAGCCAGGGTCAAGTCGGGAGACGCCGGACCAGCGGCAGGTGTGGCATCATCTACACGTCGATCTCTTCCACCTTCGGGGCGTGCTCCATGATGAACCGGAAGCGCGGCTCGACGTCCTTGCCCATCAGCTTCTGAATCGTGGTCTCGGTGTGCTCCTCGTCGGCGACGGCGACGCGCAACAAGGTGCGGTGCGCCGGATCCAGAGTCGTCTGCTTCAAGGTGGACGGGTTCATCTCGCCCAGCCCCTTGAAGCGTTGCACGGTGGCGCTCTTGCCGTTCACCTTGGCGAGGACGCGGTCGCGCTCGGCGTCGTCGAGGGCCCAGTGCACCTCCTTGCCGACCTCGATCTTGTACAGCGGTGGTTGGGCGATGAAGACGTTGCCGCTGCGGATGAGCTGCGGCAGCTGGCGGTAGAAGAAGGTCAGCAGCAGTGTGCAGATGTGATGGCCGTCGGAGTCGGCGTCCATCAGCAGACAAATCTTCCCGTAGCGCAGCTTGCTCGGATCGAAATCCTTGCCGGTGCCGCAGCCGAGCGCCGAGATGATGTCGTTGAGCTCCTTGTTCGAGAGCACCTTGCTGGTCGACGCCTGCTCGGCGTTGAGCACCTTGCCGCGCAACGGCAGGATCGCCTGAAACTCGCGATGCCGGCCTTGTTTGGCGGAGCCGCCGGCGGAGTCGCCCTCGACGATGAACAGCTCGCTCTCGGTGGGATCGGTGGAGCTGCAATCGGCCAGCTTACCGGGCAGGTTGAGCCGATGCGACACCGCGCTCTTGCGTTGCACGCTTTCGGCGGCGGCGCGCGACGCGGTGCGCGCCCGGGCCGCGAGGATGACGCGATTGGCGATGGCCTTGGCCTGCGTCGGGTTGCCGAGCAGGTAGTTCTCCAATCCCGTGCGGATGAAGTTGTCGATCGGCGCGCTCACCTCCGGGTTGTTCAACCGATCCTTCGTCTGCCCCTGGAACTGCGGCTGTTGGATGTAGACGCTGAGGATGGCGACGAGACCTTCGCGCACGTCCTCGGCCGCCACCGCCAGCCCTTTCGGGATGAGGTTCTGGACCGAGAGGTAGTTGCGCAGCGCCTTGGTGAGGCCGTTCTTGAGGCCGTTCTCGTGCGTCCCGCCGGAGCCGGTCGGGATGCCGTTGACGTACGACTGGATGCGCTCGTCGGTCGCCGCCGTCCAGGCCAGGGCGCATTCGACGACCAGGCCGTTCTTGCGCTCGGCGTAGAACGGGTCGGCGATCTGCGGCTGGCCGGCGGCAACGAGCTTCTCGAGGTACTCGGCGATGCCGCGTTCGTGGTGGAAGGTTTCGGTGTGCTTGTCGACCTCGTTCTCGAAGATCAACGTCAGTCCGCGATGCAGGAAGGATCGTGCTTCGAGGCGCTCGCGGATGAGCGCCGGCTTGAAGGTGGTGTTGGGGAAGATCTGCGAGTCGGCGGTGAAGGTCACGGTCGTTCCGGTGCCGCGCGCCGGGCCGAGCTTCTTCAGCTTGGTGGTGGCGACGCCGCGCGCGAAGCGCTGTTCCCAGTGGCAGCCGTCGCGTTTGACGTTGGCGACGAGCGAGGCGGCCAGCGCCGTGACGACTGAGGCGCCCACACCGTGCAGGCCGCCGGAATGGAAGTAGTTCTGGTGTTCGAACTTGCCGCCGGCGTGCAGGGTCGTCAGGATCAGCTCCAGGGCCGGCCGCTTGTACTTCGGATGGATGTCGATCGGGATGCCGCGGCCGTTGTCGGCAACGGTGACCGTCTGCCCGTCCTTGTGGAGGGTGACGGTGATCTTGTCGCAGTGGCCGTTCATCGCCTCGTCGACGGAGTTGTCGAGCAGCTCCCAGAGTAGGTGATGCAGGCCGGTGCCGTCGACGCCGCCGATGTACATGCCAGGCCGCTTGCGCACTGGCTCGAGGCCTTCGAGGACGGTGATGTCTTTCGCCGTGTACTTCTGTGCCATCGCCTAGGATTGGAAAGGTTGAGGGTTCAAGGATTCGGGAAGCTGAAGCCGCACCACCCATCTCCACCGCACGCAGGGAGTATAGCGTAGGCGCGCCGCGGAGCACCAGGGGCGCCGCGAATTCGAAGCGTAGCAAATCTTCCTGACGTGTCTCGACATCGGAAACCGGTGAGGTACATTAGATGCGCAATAACATTCGCGCGCTGTAGGTTGCCACGCCGCCAGTGCCGCCCGGGGGGAGCGGTAATGGAAGAAGATCGTTTGTACGCCGTGCCAAAGCCGACGGTTCCCGATTTCAATTTCGGCAACGAGACCGCCGCGGTCTTCGATGACATGCTGCATCGTTCGGTGCCGCTGTACGATGAGGTGCAGCGCATGATCACCGAGATCGTCGGCGACTTCGCGGTCGACGGGACGAACGTGTACGATCTCGGCTGCTCCACCTGCGCCACCTTTCGGGGCCTGCAGCAACTCGATCGCGACGTGACCTTCGTCGGTGTCGACGACTCCGCCGCCATGCTGGCGCGGGCCGAGGCGGAGCTGAAGCGCGCCAAGTTCTCGCGCCCCTACGTGCTGCGGCGGCAGGACATGCATGAAGGCCTGGAGATCAGCAACGCGTCGGTGGTCATCATGTGTCTGACGTTGCAGTTCGTCCGGCCGCTGCATCGCGAGCGCGTCATGCAGACGATCTACAACGGCCTGAATCATCAGGGCTGCCTCATCCTGGTTGAAAAGGTGCTGGCCGAAGAGACGCTGATGAACCGCCTCTTCATCAAGTACTACTACGACATGAAGCGGCGTAACGGGTATTCGGACATCGAGATCGCGCAGAAGCGCGAGGCGCTTGAGAACGTGCTGATTCCCTACCGCATGGCGGAGAACGAGCACCTGCTGCGCTCGGCCGGCTTCGGCACGCCGGAGGTCTTCATGAAGTGGTACAACTTCTGCGGCATGCTGGCGCTGAAATGAGCGCCACGCCCGACGACCTGTCCACCGCCGAGTCGCTGCGCAGCGGTCCCACGGTGCGCGCGCTCGGCCGCTTCGTGTTCCGCTTTCGCGACTACCTCGTGCCGATCGGGCTCGCGGCGGCCCTGGCCCTGACGCGCCCCGAACACCTTTTCGGCAGTGCCGCGGTGAATCGCTGGGCCGATCTGCTCGGCTTCATGGTTGCCGCGCTCGGCCAGACGTTGCGCATCCTGGTCATCGGCTACGCCTACATCCAGCGCGGCGGCGCCAACAAGCGGCTGGCGGCGCCCAAGCTCGTGTGCGAGGGATTCTACGGCCACAGCCGCAACCCAATGTACGTCGGCAACATCCTGCTGTTCATCGGCCTGGCCATCATCTACAACTCGCGTTGGATCTACGTCCTCGGTTTGCCGGTGGTGATCGCCGGGATTCTCAGCATCGTGCGCGCTGAAGAGGATTTCCTGGCGAGCAAGTTCGGCGCCGAGTACGCGGACTACTGCCGGCGAGTCAATCGCTTCGTCCCGAGCCTGCGCGGCTTGCGCGCCACCATGCAGAGCATGCGCTTCGATTGGAGGCGGGTGCTCCGCAAAGAGTACGGCACCACCTTCGCCTGGCTGTCGGCGGCTTTCTTTCTGCTGGCGTGGGAACGCCTGATCCACTTCGGTTATGCCGCCAGCGCCCCGCAGATCCACGCGCTGCTGATCGCCTACGTGCCCGTGGTCATCGGCTACGCCACCATTCGGTGGCTCAAGAAGACACGCCGCCTCGAGTCTTGAGGCGCGAGCTCTCAGGGCGAGCCCGCCGCCTTCTTCAGCCGATAGCGAAAGTCACAGTAGCCGGCGCCCTGCATGATGGTCTGGGTGCGCGTCAGTTCGACCTCCGGGCTGCCCACCTCGGCGACATGGAGATCCGACTCGCACAGCAGGACGGCGCCGAGCTCCGGCTCTCCGAGTTGGCGGAAGAAATCGGCGTAGCGGCAACCGGTGATGTTGAACTCCATGGCGTCGGCGTCCTGCTTCAGTACCTGGACATCGATGTCGCTACCGATGCGCGGCATGCTCGCGCCGGTCATGGCCGCCCACTTCTCTCGTCGACTGCCGGGCAGCTGCGCGCCGATGCGGTGGAACATCTCGCGAGCCCACTGGCGCAACGCGGTGCTGACGATCCGGTTGGCGCGCTCGTCGCCGAGCTCGGTGCGCAACGCCCTGAGGACGGGAACCAGCACCTGCGCCTGCATCTTCACCTGGTCGAGCAGCGAGATGTTGGGGTTGGTGGCAATGTCGATGTCCATGCGCCCTCCGGTGGTTGCCGTGGCTCAACCGCGTTCCGACCGCCGTACCCCGAACTGCGTGATCAGCAAGGCCGCGCCCGTCATGGTCACGCCCTTCAAGAGGAACGACGTCTGTATACCGCGCATCTGCGCGTCCGCCGCGGTGATCATGCCGACGCCGTGCACGGTGATGGTTACCGGGACCAGGAAGACCGCAATCAGCCAGGCGCCGAGACGGGGATACCTGTTGGTGACGACCAACGTCGCGCCGAGCAGCTCGACCACGCCCGAGATCATCACCCAAAAGGGTCGAAACGGAATCGCCGCCGGCATCAGCGCCGCGTACTCG